>ERZ808252.377-NODE-377-length-44569-cov-4.738959_pt1 | contig 44569 bp, 39 predicted proteins | sample MGYA00521242_ERZ808252 | MGnify/ENA primary metagenome ERZ808252 (study PRJEB31516, sample SAMN03275581) | gut metagenome | biome: mammalia-associated habitat; material: feces | host: Papio cynocephalus | place: Kenya | collected 2012-08-07 ...
ATATACGGGAAAGTTATCCACAGGAACCAATAAAATAATTTATCAATTACCTATCAATTCTTCATACATCTGCATCACCGTTTTTCCGCTGACCGGATGTCGCAGATACGGGGCAATCTCCTGTAATGGCTCCAGCACAAATTCCCTCAGTGGAATTTCTCTGTGTGGTACGATCAGATTTTCTTCCTGTATGATCTCCTCTCCATAAAAGAGGATGTCAAGATCGATCGTACGCGGCCCCCAGTGAATCTCCCTCACCCGGTTTCCTTCCTGTTCCAGCCGCTGGAGAAATGCCAGAAGTTCCTGCGGCTGATACAGCGTCTCAAACGTAACTACCGTATTTAGAAATTTGTCCTGATCCAGATATCCATACGGCTCTGTCTCATACAGCGAAGCCCGCTGCAGCTGACGGCAGTTCTCATCTTTTTCGATTCCCTCAAATGCTGCCTGAAGATATGCTTCTTTATCTCCCATATTGGAACCTGCGCCGACGTAGACTTTCTCCCATTTTCTGGAAATTGTCACAGAGACGGTATCCAGCGGCAGTAAAATAGGTGCCCACGGCTTTTTCACCGAAATGTCCACCTGCTCCAGACAGGGATAGGCATGGAGCAAAAGGTCTGCCAGCCTTTCCGCTATCGTTTCCAATAATTGGTATTGATTTTCCTGCATATGCTCATAAATCAAATGTGCCGCTTCTGCATAATTAACCGAATACGCAAGGTCATCGGTCAATCCCGCTTTTTTTGTGTCACAATACATCGCCGCGGACACTAAAAATTTCTGTCCAAGCACATTTTCTTCTTTTAATACGCCATGATGGCAGTAACATTCTAAGTCTTTTATCTGAATCTGATCCATCTATTCTTCCTTCTCTTTACCATACAAAATTGCTTCGGTCATCCGCAAAGCACGGGCATTTGCCTGCACATCATGCACGCGGACAAAATCACAGCCTTTCACCGCACCGATCACCGATGTCGCGATCGTGCCTTCCTCGCGCTCCGTCACCGGAAGATCCAGCGTCAATCCGATCACACTCTTTCTGGATGTCGCCAGCAGTACCGGATATCCCATGTCACACAGCACTTCCAAATGGTTTATGATCGCAAGATTCTGCTCATACGTCTTGCCAAATCCTACCCCCGGATCCAGCATGATCTTTTCTTTTTTCACTCCGTATCTTTCAGCGACCGCCAGACATTTTTTCAAATCTGCCACCACATCCGGCACAAAGTCCTCATATTCCGTATTGTCACGATTGTGCATCAGACAAACCGGCACATCGTAGCGGGCAGCAAGTTCTGCCATCTTTTCATCGTACAAAAAGCCCCAGATATCATTTAACATATCGGCACCGGCTTCCAATGCCGCCTCTGCCACACGGCTTTTATACGTATCAATCGAGACAGGAATATCGTATTTTTCTTTAATCTTTTGAATCACAGGCACTACTCTCGCGATTTCCTCGTCCTCGGTAATCTGCTGATGTCCGGGTCTTGTGGATTCGCCGCCCACATCGATCAGGTCGGCTCCCTCGCCGATCATTTTCTCCACCTGCATCATCGCATGCTCTAATGTATCAAATTTTCCACCATCTGAAAAAGAATCCGGTGTCACGTTCAAGATTCCCATAATATAGACTTTTTTTCCCAATGTAAATGTCCGGTTTCCGATTGTCATATTTCCTGTCATTGTTTTTTCTCCTCGTATCATAATTGCTCCTCATTTTCCTCAGAGGCACGTCTTCGTAACGGATCAGAGCCGCAGTAATTCTAAGAACTCTCGTTTCCAGCTCTCCTCTTCCTTTGCACAGCCGCGTGTGCTGAGTGTGATCGTCTTTGAACCCGGCTTCTTGATACCGCGCATCGTCATACACATATGCTCGGCTTCCACCATAACGATAACACCTTTTGGCGCAAGAATGTCCATCATCGCATCCGCGATCTGGTCGGTCAGCTGCTCCTGAATCTGCGCTCTTCTGGCAAATACTTCAACTGTCCTTGCCAATTTACTAAGCCCCACCACTTTTCCATCCGGAATATATCCAATATGCACTTTTCCATAAAATGGAAGAAGATGGTGCTCGCATACCGAATAAAAGGTAATGTCTTTTTCCAACACAAGACCTTTCTGCGTGGAAGAAAATGTCTTTTCCAAATGATCGGCTGCGTCTGCCTCATACCCGCCAAATAACTCCCCGCACATCTTTGCGATCCGGTCCGGTGTCTCTAAAAGTCCCTCCCGCTCCGGATCTTCGCCAATTCCTTCCAAAAATAACGAAACCGCTTTCTTTATCTTATCTTTATCCATTCTGTCTGATATCTCCATTCTAAGCAATGCTAAATGTATTTTACCATGATTTTGTGGGAAGGTCAACCTTGCGGAAGTTTTTCCGGACTCGGACAGAGGGAAAAATGCGCCGGCTGGCAAACTAAATTTTTTGAAATAGAGCAATATAAAAAGACCATAAAAGAATGGTCTTTCTATATAACTGTAAAAATGCAGCTTTCCCTTGCGGGAACCGATTTATTTCTTTACTTTGACTTTCTTTATTTTACTCCATGCTCCATACGCTTTTTCCGCACCATTCGTATCGTATGCCCGGACACGGATGTAATAAACTTTGTTCTTCTTTAACTTCTTGATGGTATACGTTGTCTTTTTGGTAGATACACTGCTTTTCTTCTTAAAATTCCTGCTTGCTGCGTATTGAACCTGATACCCTTTTGCTCCTTTTACTGCGCTCCACGACGCCACAATCTTTTTGCCCTTTTTATTCTTTGGCGCTTTCAGAACGACTTTCGAGAGCAAATTATTATCGGAGTTTTTACTTATATTACTGTCGTTGTCCGATACACCCGGCGTGGTGTCACCCGTAGACAAAGACGGAGCTGCCGTTGCCGCCGGCGTTGCTGTTGCCGGTGGTGCTGCGGTCGGTATGGCTGTTGGTATGGCTGTCGGTACTGCCGTTGGTGTCGATGTTGGCACTACTGTAGGTGTTGGCTCATCAACATCTCCATTCGAACTAACTTTTCCGGCATACTGCCAAAGTGACGTCTCGGAAAGATTCAAATGTAAAACCGGACGGACACGTAATTCAAAACTGACTGCCTCTCCAAATCCACATCCATCACCATTATGATGTATATCCGCTGCACACTGACTAATCGTACCCGGTGACCGCAGCCACCAATTCGTTGGTTCGGATCCTGTGTCCGTTTTAACTTTGTCTGCTACAAGCAGTGTATTCTTTACCACTCTCGTATCACTCGATTCCAGCTGGAATAAGTGATAGAAACCATACGCCGGATTACTGGCTTCTGCGATAGACAGCAAATATACTTTATCCGTTGTATCCGGACCGCCCTCCGTGTTATACGTTGGGTTGTCATCATTCACAACGGTTGTATCTTTAATCGCCGCCTGTTCTTCTGCGGTAAATGCCGTATCTAAAAAAGTGCCGTTTAACCACTTTCGAAGAGTACATGTCTCCCATGTAACAGCTGCATATTCCTCATTATATGGCTGCACATCCAGATTTTTATCTGCCAGCAAAAAGGCATCGTCTCCCTCGACCGACAGAACTCTCCATTTAATCGGCACCTTAAACGTAGTACTATTTTGGTAATAATTTCCAAAATAAATGCAATCCCATGTTGCCACTACACCATTCATTGTTGGATTTTGTAGTGTGGTGGCAGCTTTCACCTGCGCGGTCTGTCCCAGTGAAACCTGACACAATGAAAAAACCATTACCAGCGTCAATACTCCTGCCAAAAGACGATTTTTGTTTCTTTTTGTCATAAAGATCCCTCCTTGTATAAATATCATATCCTTTAGCCGCATATTTGTGTTTTAATTTTATTATAGCTGTCACTATTTGTCAATAGAATGTAATGTTATACAAAGGCATATCCGTATTTTTGTTAATAATTCACACTTGTTTTTTTGATACATATGTGTATAATAGGTACTAAGAAATCGATGATTTCTATAATGCTTGGTTGCCGACACCATAAGTCGGGATTTAATGCCAGGTATGCTTCAGCCGAAAATGAAGGATTTAATGCTAGGTGTCTCACCACCGTAAGAGTGAAAATTTAATTTTGGGACGAAGACAACTCTTCGTCCCATATATTATTTTATCAGGAGGAAATATGTTTAAATTTTATAATATCAGCGAAGATTATGTAAAATATTTACAAAAGATCGACAAACAAGTGCCAAATATTCATTATAGAACAAATAATAAATTTGTATGCGGTGTTGTACTCGAAATTAAAGGAATAAAGTTTTATGCTCCAATCTCACATATAACCAAAAAGTATCAAACAAGTTTGGTTATTTATAACGGTAATCACCCCATATCTTCAATTCGATTTTCATTTATGATTCCTGCATATGATGATGTTTTATCTGAATTGAATTTTGCGCAGATTTCGAAAACTGATAAACGTTACGCCGATTTGGTTCGCGCCGAATATGATTATTGTAAAAGAAAAAAAGATGATATTATTAAAAAAGCACAATCTGTATATAAAATTGGATGCAATAAAAATCATCGACTTAATTATACCTGTTGTGATTTTCCAAAATTAGAGCGTGAATACATAAATTATAAGTCCAACAATTGTGCACTAAAAAAGCTGCCAAATAACTAAGAAGTTCTGCAACACAAGTAAAATTTATATTGCAGAATTTCTTAAATAGACTTGAATTGGAAAAATTTTATTTTCTTTTGATATAGCCGAAGATGTATTGTCCTTTTTTGATTACATCTTTAAGACCATTTCCTGTGCTTACAACAACAAAATCATCCGCTGTTAATGTTTCTTCCCGCTGCAAATTTTTAATTTTTATCCAAATATTATGCTTACATCCGGTCCATTCCTCAGGATATTCACCCTCTTCACAAGGGGCAGTTGTTGGCTGACTATAAGTAACTATCTGTTCAACCTCTGCTACATATGCAATATCGTTATCCACATCATCCTGATTCATAGCAAAATACATCTTCAGATGTCCTGCTTCTGCCAAAGCATTGTATTTTTTGGCTTTTTCGTCATTCATACCGCTCTTCAAACTGTTCGTACTATACCAAGTATATCCATTTTTAGCACAGTTTTGTATATATGTCTCAATGGTTTCATGTCCTCCTAATGTTTTACCGGAGTTGTCCTCAACATATCCTAATTTCTGAAATAAACAATCATTTTTAGTTGCCAAGTCATTTCTGTCCAATACCATATTTCTTACCTCCTCAATACATAAGTTTTCTTTCTTTAACTCCATATATAACTCTGGATCCTGAGCAATCATATACATTTCCAATACATCAGACAATGCTTCTTTTACCGTAAGTCCCTTAATTTCAACGAACTTTCTAAAAATCTCCTGCGTACTTTTTTGAACCGCAATAGTCATATAATCTTGTCTTGCCATTCTTTGCCTCCTTAAACTAAAATAATATGTAAATGTCGCCTTTATTTGTACCATAAAATTAGGTACACTTGGTTTCTGTTTTTATATTACTCCTTCTGACGTATATTGTCAATAGTTTTGTACCATAATTTTAGGTACACTTACTTTTTTCCCTTTCCCACCATAAAAACCCCCTTCTATCCACCGCACGTCGGATAAAAAGGGGTTTTTCTGTCATATTATAAAATTTTCTATCTCTTAATCCACATATTTTTTCAATGTCGCACGCACGGCACCGGGACCGGCGATAAGTTCAGCAAACATGCCCTCGATCTTTTCGCCAAGTCCTGCTTCGTACAGGTCTACGGCAAAGATAGATGCATCTTTGAGGATTGGAGAAAGTACCGCATGTACGTCAGTCGTTTCGCCAAGTTTGACATCTTTTACATACTGTTTTACTTCGTCAAGGCGTGGGTCGGAACTCTGCTCAAATGGCTGTCCCTCGTCGTTGATTCCCATAAGATAACGACACCATCCTGCCAATACCAGCGGGATCAAAGTCAGGGACTGTACATCGAGACTGTCGCTTGCGATGTAAGACTTGATCGTCTCGCCAAAACGGATTGGAAGTTTTTGGGAAGTATCCGTCACAATACGCTGTGGAGTATCCGGCATAAATGGATTTGGAAGGCGGAGCGTAAGCACTGCATTCGCAAAATCTTTCGGATCAATGATGCCCGGATTTACTACAACCGGCATTCCTTCCTGATAGCACATTTTTTCTACAAGAGTAGACAATTCTTTATCTTCCATCTCTCCGTGGATCGTTGTGTGGGAAAGAAGGCATCCGTAGATCGCCAGTGCGGTGTGAAGCGGATTCAGGCAGGTACAAACCTTCATCTTTTCCACTTTGTCTACTGTCTCGCGGTCGGTAAAGAGGATTCCCGCTTTATCGATCGGCGGTCTTCCATTCGGGAACTTGTCCTCGATAACAAGGTAACCGGTCTCCTCGGAGTTTACAAATGGTGACGTATACGTATTGCGGTTTGTGATGATCAGATCCGTATCTTCAAAACCATCTTTTTCAAGCATTTTCTTGACATTTTCATCCGGACGAGGAGTGATCTTGTCGATCATCGACCATGGGAACGATACCTGATTCTCGTCATTCATGTAATCTGCAAATTCTTTTTCCACGATTCCATTTTTTACCCAGGCATCGACAAATGCCATAACGCCGGCTTTCAATTTATCTCCGTTGTGGGAGCAGTTGTCCATACTGGAAAGAGCGATCGGCGCTTTACATGTCTTGAAGCGGCGGTAACACAATGCTGCCACACGTCCCATCAGATGCTGCTGATTTTCCGGCTGATCATTAAATCCGCTTTCTACAACGGAAAGAAGATCTCCCTTTCCATCGTAAATGCTGTATCCTTTTTCTGTAATGGTAAAACTTGCCATCTGCAGGGAAGGATTTTCAAAAATTTCAAACAATCTTGCAAAATCTTCCGGTGCCGCCTGGTCTGCCACCAGTGCTTCCACAACACTTCCTACAATTTTCTTTTCGATCGTTCCATTGGCTTTCAAAACAACGGAAAGGCTCAGACAGTCGTATGGTTTGTAAGCTTTGCTGATGATCTCATGGTCAAAACTCTCTGCCACGACGATTCCGCGGTCATACTCGCCCTGATTCAATACACGCTGAAGAATTTCAGCCGGGAACGCACGGAAAATGTTTCCCGCTCCAAAATGAACCCAGGCAGGTGCCTCTTTGGTTTTCTGCTTTACGGCCTCGCGGTCATACTTAAGTACTTCGTATCCTTTTTCTTCCCATACAGGAGAAACTTCTTTTTGTAAATCTGTCAGTTTCATGATTTCGATTCCTTTCCTGTCTTACTTGTTATTTTTCTTAATTGCTTCCCAAAGACCATTCAGATAAGCGACACCGAGGGCGCGGTCATAAAGTCCGTATCCCGGTCTTGCCTGCTCACCCCAGATCATACGTCCGTGGTCTGGGCGGATCACACCGTCAAATCCCATGTCGATCAACGCTTTGACGATCTCATACATGTCAAAGTTTCCATCGGAAGAAAGGTGGGATACTTCGTGGAACAAGTCTTTGTTTTCGTATTTAATATTACGGATGTGTGCAAAATGGATTCTCTCTGCAATTTTCGGATTGCGGATAATCTTCGGAAGGTCGTTGTTGAGATTACTTCCCAAAGAACCGGTACAGAATGTAAATCCATTGTAAATGCTGCTGTTTAAGGAAGCGATCTTGAGAAGGTCGTCTTCACAGGTTACGATACGTGGAAGACCAAATACATCCCAAGCCGGATCATCCGGGTGAACTGCCATCTTGATCTCATATTTTTCACAGGTTGGCATGATTCCATCGAGGAAATATTTGAAGTTTTCACGCAGTTTATCTGCCGTTACATCTTTGTATTTGTCAAACAGATCCATGATCTCGTCTCTACGGTTTGGCTCCCAGCCTGGCATGACAAAACCACCGCTGGCTTTTTCGATGCGGTCAAACATTTCACTGGCATCGATACCGTCGATAATCGAAGAATCGTAAGCAAGTGCCGTAGAACCGTCCTCCAAAGGCATCGCAAGATCGGTTCTTGTCCAGTCGAAAACCGGCATGAAGTTGTAGCATACAAGGTGAATTCCTGCTTTGCCGACAGCTTCCAAAGATTTACAGTAATCTTCGATCAATTTATCTCTCGTAGGAAGTCCGATCTTGATATCTTCGTGTACGTTGATACTTTCTACACCGCACAGTTTAAGGCCTTTTGCCTCTACTTCCTGTTTTCTCTTCATTACGTCTTCATACGTCCAGGCCTCTCCTGCCGGGATGTCATGAAGCGCTGTGATAACTCCTGCTACTCCTGGGATCTGGCGAATCTGCTCCAGAGTTACACTGTCATTTCCCTCGCCATACCATCTCAATGTCATTTCCATAGTTCTATTCTTCCTTTCATTAATTAATCATAAATTTTTCTATTTTTTTCATCGCCGATGCCGCATTTTCTGTAAAAATACGTATTTACACGGTCGCGCCACTCTTTTGCATTGACAAGCTGTCTCTCAAAGCGCTCAGCCACACAGTCAAACGCTCTGTCCTCTACTTTTCCTTTTAATCCCTGCCATGCCTTCTGCATCGCCTCTACCTCTTCCACTCCTTCAAAATGAGTATCGTAGATATGCTGGATCAAAGTTTTTCCGGTTTTTAACATATATGTGTACGGAATATGATGGAAGAAAAGCAATAACTCCTCCGGACATTTTTCCGTATCTTCATAAATGCTCCGCCACGGTTCGTTGTACTGGGACACATAACCGGTTCCTTCCATCGTACGGTCTACTCCGATTCCATGAAGATCTGCATGGTGATACGTTCCCCAGCGGTCGTATTCGTAGCCATCGACATCCGGTCCGTAATGATAATGTGGTGTTACCATCCAGCCGATGCCAAGCGGTGCATTGTATTTTTCGTAAGTTGCCCAGGAACCACAGAGCATCGGTACGACAACGTCTGTCACCTCTTTGTCATCTGCAAGGGAAAGCCTGCTCCATTCTTCGGCAATCTCTTCTGCTGTCAGCGTGGTATCCATCGCCAGCCGTCCAAATCCATACAGGTTTGCTGCCGCCAGGTCATTTCCCGTCCAGTTCTCATCGTCTCCCGTATTGATAACGCCTGCCATACCACAATGAACCTGGTCGTAAGCATGTCCGGAAACAACTTTCTCTACGGTTGTCCCCTCTCCGTCGCCATACGTGTCAAAGGAAAGAATTTCCTTCCACATCGGGATCAGATAACAGAGGTCGATCTGCTGGCCGGTATATTCCTGTGCAATCTGCACTTCCAACATCATATTGGTCTTTTTCAGCCCGCCAAACAATGGCGAAACCGGCTCGCGAACCTGAAAGTCCATCGGCCCGTTTTTAATCTGCAAAATGACATTGTCATCGAATGTTCCATCCAGCTCCATAAAATGATCGTAGGCTGCTCTTGCACGGTCGGTCTTTTTATCGCGCCAGTCCTGTCCGCAGTTGTAAACAAAGCATCTCCAAACCACCGTTCCTCCATATGGTTTCAGAACTTTGGCAAGCATATTCGCTCCGTCTGCATGGGTGCGTCCGTAGGTAAATGGCCCCGGCCGCCCTTCGGAATCTGCTTTTACGAGAAAACCTCCAAAATTTGGAATCACCTCATAAACATGCGCCACTGCTTTTTCCCACCAGGCAATTACCTGCGGATCTAACGGATCCGAAACCGGGATATCGCTAAGTTCCATCGGCGCAGCAAAATTGACACTCATAAACAATTGAATGCCGTATCTTGCAAACAGATCCGTATACTGTTTTACCTGTTTCAAATACACATCTGTGATAAGATAGGTTTCTTTCTCATGAACATTTACATTATTGATCACGATGGCATTGATCCCAATGGATGCCATCAATCGCGCATACATCTCTGTCCGGTCATTATAAAGGATCTTATAATCGTCGTAAAAAAAGGATCTTCCGGAATATCCGCGTTCAATACTTCCATCCATATCATCCCAATGATTCATCATCCGAAGAGGCATAGACGGAATACAATAATACGGCATTTTTTGGAAAATATTGTCAAGTGTCACCATGCGCAGGAAAGCAAATACTCCCTGCAGCAATGCTGTCTCGGTTCTTCCTGTGATAACAATGCTCTCCTCTTCCTCATAAATAGCAAACGCCTGATCCAATACTTCTTTGCTTTGCCCGTTTCTCTTTTCTTCCGGGAATTCATACTCTTTCTGTACCTGCATAAAAACAGACGGTTCTTCCAGTACCTCATAAGAGATTTCTACTGTTTCGCCAAGCATGGCATCCATCGCCGTCTGATATTCTTTAGCGATCGTCTGTGCGATCTCACCAGATGCAAGCAATACCGGATTCAAATAACATGGTCGGATCTTATCCTTTGCTAATGGCTTATGATCCAGCCAGCATTTTGTATAACTCATAGTATTTCTCCAATCTGTTTTCCTTATTCCCTTTCTATTCTATCTTTTTTTTGCTCGTAAATCAATACCCTTTTTACAAAAAAAGCCTTACAAACCGTGTATTTCCCGATTTGTAAGGCTTTTGATTTTTAATCTGCCAAGTTATGCAAATTATTTAGAATGGGAAGCTGCAAAGTTTGCATACTTCTTATTCATATCACTGATCTTGCTATCCCATTTTGAAGAGATTGCTTCAATCTTCTTCGCAGGAGTTGTAGCACCAGCGTATACAGCATAACAGAAATCACCATAATCAAGGTCGCTGATCAGTGGCAGATAAGATGTCTGAATATGATCTGCTTCATGCATCATTGTCAAAGTCTCATCTACAGCACGGTCATCTTTGAACTGATCATAGTATGTCTGTTTCCAAGCGTCATCCAAGTCATAACCCGGTGTAGGCTCTGTGTAAAGATCGTAAGCAAATGCGATCTTCTCAGCCTCTTCTGCACTAAAGCAGCTAGGCATAACAACGATGTTGTCGTTTGGAGTAGTTTTGTTTGTAGCGTCTTTGTTCTTTTCGTTGTATGGGAACATTACGAATCCCCATTCATCTTCCATACTTGCAAATGCACTGATCTCATAAACTTCAGCTGTCTGCATAGCAACTTCACCATCACGGAATGCAGCTTTATACCAATCCCATGCAGCTCCGTCTGGTTTTGGCATGATATAACCTTTGTCCATAAGGCTCATGCCCCAGTTCATAGCTTCAAGGAATTCTTTTGTTCCTGTTGCATTCTGGTAGTTTCCGTCTTTGTCACGGGAAACGAATGTTGCGTTGTTGTTTGCAGCACACATAGGAAGATAGTATTTAGAGAAACTAGCAAGTGCATACTGATCTGTCTTACCATCTCCATCTGCATCTACAGTAAGTTTCTTACAGTACTCTTCGAATTTGGACCATGTCCATTTTCCGTCTTTCTGAAGATCGTATGGCTCGTCTTCGCTGATACCAGCTTCTTTCAACATACGTTTATTGAAGAATACACCACCACGTGGCTCGTTCTCAGGGCTCATACCCCAGATACCGTTACCGATGCTCATAAGTTCTACAACGGTCTGATTCCATTTTTCTTCTGTGAAATCAAATTCAGGAAGTGTTTTCAGGTCATACATCAAACCTTTCATCAAAGGTGCAGAAACCATTTCCTGATACAGATAGAACAACTGACAGGAAGGACTGTTTGACATAACGCCGTTTACGTATGTCTCCTGCTGGTCAGTGTAGGAGTAAGCACTTTCACGATTGATCTTGAAGTTGTACTTCTCCATGATTTCCTTTCTGTAACTCTCTGTAGCTTTGGCATAATCTGTTTCTCCTGTGTCTTCAGAAGTATACCAGTCACCAATTTTGATAGACATGCCTCCCAAATCATCAAAAGTTTTTTTGCTGCTGGAAGATCCGCCTTCGCCTTCCGTCTTTGCTGTGCTGCCATCTTTGGATGAAGTTTTATCTTCTCCACAACCGGTCAAACAACCAACAGCAAGTACTACGGAAAGACCCATTGCAAGCAATTTTTTCATGTTTGCTTTCATAATTTTTTTACCTCCTTATTTTTTATCGTTACACTGCGCCCGCTGGGACGCAGTGATAACTACATAACTTGAAACATTCGCTCCGGGCTGTCGCCCTGAACTCAATGTTACATCTTGATACCAGACTGGCTCAAACTTTCTACGAAACCTTTCTGGGCAAACAGGTAGATAATGATCAATGGTAAAATCACCATCAATGTACCTGTTGCGATCATTCCCTGTGAATAAGCTGTGGTAGCTTTCTTCGCGATACCGCGGACATCCAGATAACTATCAAGTGCTCCGGCGATACCATTTAACTTACTGGACAACAGTACAAACTCTGAATTCAAAAACAGGTTTGAATAGAAGGAGTCTGTCCACTGCCATACGTAAGAAAACAGGAAACAAGATGTCAAAATTGGTTTTGCATCCGGTAACATGATACGAACGAATGTTGACAATTTTCCACATCCATCCACATAGGCAGCTTCTTCCAATTCTTTCGGAATACCACGGAAGAACTGACGAATCATGTAGATGTACAAACCACTCTTCAGACCCATACAGCCAAGACACATCAATGCGTATGGCGTCAGGGAATTCAGCAGGTTGATACCCGGCTGTTTGGTGATCAATTCAATGATACCAAAGATATCAAAGAATCGGAAATTCAGGAACAAGGAAGCCTGAATTGTGGTAGGTGGAACGACGATTACAAGGATTACCGCCGCGAACCAAAGTCCTTTCAGTGGGAATTTGTAACGTGCAAATCCATAACCTACTAATGTACAGGAAATAATCTGCAATACACTGACAAGAAGCGAAATCAATGCTGTGTTTGCCAATGCCTGCCAATATTTCATCAAATAAGCAGCAATCTGATAATTGCTCAAAGTAAAATGTCTTGGGATTGCAACAATTGTTGAATCATACAAGTCCTGTTCTTCCATGAAACTGATGGAAATTTTGTTCAACAATGGCTGTAAAATCATGAAACATAATCCAAACAACAATACAAAACGGATAATTTTGTAAAAAACGTTGAATGATGTCTTTCGCAGTAAGTAGCCATTGGATTTTTTGTTTCGTTCGATAAAGGTCTTTAATTTTTTCTTCTTATTCATAATAGTACACCCTCTTAGAAATAATCAGCGAAACAATTCCAAGTATAAGAATTACGCATAGGAAGTATATCCAAGCCATCGCCGAACTAAATCCATAACTTAACTTTCCTACCTCTTCGGAAATCTTCGTCATAACCTGGTTGTCGGTCTTTAAGAAGAAGTCGATTACGGTATAAACTACGTTTACAAGTATCATTGAACTTACCATAGGGAAGGTAATCTTCCAGAAACTTTCCCATGCGGTACATCCCTCAATCTTTGCAGCCTCAAACATACTTGGGGAGATTGTCTGCAAAGCAGAAAGGAACATGATGATCTGGATACCAGATGCAATCGCAATATCATAAACTTTGTTAATGATATCAAATACATATTGGAACATCCTTGACATCGGGCTGCTGTCCGACGTTACCAGTATACTCTCAAGCACCCCGGTAACGCTGGCATCATTGGATGTCTCAGATATCATATCTTTCATATCGTTCAACAGTTCATTGTTGTACTCAATACCTACAATGACACCGGATGAAAGAATAACCGGAAGGAAGAATATCGCACGGACAAATCCTCTTCCTTTGAAGTTCTGATTCAACAGCAATGCAATAAAGAAACTGAAGATCAATGTTGCCGGTGTATTTACTACCATTCGCAGCAACTCACTTAATAAGTAAGGTACAAAGTCCGGATCTACAGTAAAGGCATCTTTGTAATTCTTGATACCAACCCAGGACATCTTTACACCTTCACCAGCAACAGGAGTTACCTCGTTAAATGTCATTCGCAAAGAACTAATCAATGGAACAACCATGAACAGAATAAAACCAAGGATAAATGGTAAAATAAACAAGTATCCCGCTACTGCATTTTTAAATGCAAGCGTCTTTTTCTTCTTCTGACGTTTCATTTATTTTCCACCTCCTGTTGTTGTAATAAAGTCTCTCTGTGGAACTTTTGTTCCATTGTAATCATAATCTGCATAATTATAGTTTACGATGACAGACTTACCGTTTTCATAAGTTGTCTTATAAACACCATTTGCAAGTTTCTCATGTCCGGTAATGAACTGATTGTAAGTATCACCAAGATTTGTATTAAATTTCTTATACAATTCAAGGGTTGTATCTTTCCAATCTGTGAAGTTACAAGCATAATACTGTGTATAGTCCGTATCCTGTAATACACTGGAAGGCTGATTCATAAATGTGAAATACAAGCCTGCACCGGTTTCAGCGGATTTCAAAATCATGTCTGTCTCATCTTCCGAAAGGTTGATAGCGCTTCCGGAATAATTTACAAGACCATGAAGTGCAATCTGGTAAAATGGAACCGATTCATCAATGATATTAACCGCTTTGGTGTCGATATCCATATCTGTTACATAATCTGAATAAGGAACCGCATACTGGTTACCGGTTGTCGTCATAACGAGACTTCCGGATTCCTTCAATGCCTTCATCTTATCTACCTGCATGTTCATAGAAGCTTCACGGGATACACGAGCTTTTGGATTGTAATCTCCGGCAAGTGTATTACCAATATCTTCAAATCCGACATTCTTTAGTCCATAAGAGGATGAAATTGTATTTACAAATTTGTCAATGTTCGCAATCGTATAGGATGGTTTTACCAGATAATACGGATCACAGTTTTCGTAATCTTCATTTGTCTGATAAATGATTGGATCCAATGTGTACAGTTTTGCAATCTCGCGGCTTACAAATTTTGCGGCATCGCGGTTTACACCAAATCCATCTCCTAATTTGTCTTTCATGACATAAGTGAATTTTGCATTCATGAACAGATCAAGACCTTGTGTGCTGTTTGCATAAGCAGCAAGACTTGACAGGTCACTCTTGCTTCCCAAACGTCCAACCAGTTTTACCTTTGCAGCCGTTTTCTGCTTCACTCCGGTATTAAACCAGCCGGTATATTTGGCTTTGATATTTTCCACACCGGCACCTTTCAATTGTTTCAACATTTCCTGTGCCTGTGAATACGTTGTCAACGCAAGAGAACGGGTAACCGGATAACCAAGAATATGTTCTATGTTATCTACTGCACCAAGGATTTCTACTGCCATCGGCACTGTGGTATCCTCTTTCTTAACCAATTCCGGATACCGTTTGGTCAGATAATCACGATACGTCGATGCAGCACTTACATAATCTGTCTTATCGGAGAAGATGTAACGCTGTGTCAGTGTCTCTTTTGGAAGACTTGCTTCATAAGAGCGCACGGTTGTATCGGATTTTGAGGAAATATCCATGTTTTCACCATGAATCATCTTGTATACAAAACGTCCATAGTTGTAACCGTTATCTTTTCCTGCCACATCTGCTTTTACACTGGAGTAGGAACTTCCCTCTTCCGATACGCAGATGAAAGAGCTGGTCTTTGTCGTATTGGATACCACAAAGGCAGGATAGGTTGCTCTTGTCTCATCGACAACCATGTCTCTGCTTGTACCATAATCCCAGCCATACATATCCGCAAGGTATGTCTGCTGTGTTGTCTTACCATTATTGAAGTTGATGATTCCACCACTTCCATCCGGTACAAGAACATATCCGGATTCATCTTTATTTGCTGCTCCCATATAAGGAAGAACAGAAAGTTCAACGATCGGATAATCGCTGTTATATTCGATCTTTTCCATTGGCACTTTTACAACGAGCTGGTCATCATCCAATGTATACTCAATGGTAATATCGAAGATAGGCTTTCCGGCATTACGGGAAACATTATATCCCTCACTGTCTTTGTTACGCTGCTCTTCTGTATAACCAACTTTTGTAAACATTTCTTCCAGCTGTTTTGCCTTGGAATCTGTAATCTTCTCTGACAAGTAGTAAACCGGTTCATCTTTCAGATCAGGGAATTTTTCCAATGCCTGCTGAAGCTCTGTATCGTCACCGGCTTCTTTCAGCTCGTCATAGTCATAATGAACATAGTTACGAGTTGCACGGCTCTGATCGGATTTTGGCATCTGATCCAAAAGTTTTTTCATTGCTGATTCTTTGATAACCAATGGACATGCATACAGTTTCTCGATATCACCAATGGTATAATGAACTGCTACTGTGTCATCACTTACTTTTTCAATCTTATAGTTGCCATCTGCAACAGACTGATTGTAGTTGTTGATATCCTTCTGAGTATCCGTTTTGTTGGAATACTTTACAAGAAGGGTTGCATTCAACATATCTTTTAACTGTCCTTTGGCATTTGCGTAACTTTCGATATCTTCCGTCGAAGGATTGGAACGATATTCTTTTCCGTTTTTCTTATCCTTCAACGTAAATGTTGTATCGTCTTTATTTACCGTAAGTTCCAAAGAACTATTGCTAATGGTAACTTCCTGACTGTCTTCATTGGTATAAGCGGTTAATTCCTTATAACCCGAAGATGAATTACCACATCCTACTAATGCGAAGGAAGCCAGCGCAGCAACTAAAAGCAAACCAAATTTCTTTTTCATTCTTAACATTGCCCTCCTTCCAAATTAATAGAATCTGTAAATGATTTCTTTATAAATCGAATAGAAATATGAGAAACCATCACTTATCAAACTAAAGAAGAGAACCAGCAGGAATACGATAACCAACATACCGACTCCTGTGAAAACGAGTGACGCAAATGCTTTTCCTAAAAGGAAATCGTGGATCATCATGACAGATGCCATGATCAGGAGTCCACACCATACCATGGAGAAGTATCCAAAATAGGTATAAAATGCACCCTCTTCTTCTGTTACTACGTTACTTAATAAGATCAAAGGCAGCTGAATCAATACATATGGTGTCATCGCATACGCTGTACCCATATAAATATCTTTCAATGTACCTTTTCCTTCAAACAAAGTTGTCAGACACCAGTTTGCTACACAATAAACTACAAATGGAAGCAAAAATGTCATAATCTCTAAAAGAAGGTTTACTTCATTCCAGTTGACTGGTTGGAAAATAAAACTGGTAAAACCAAGTTTTAAAAGATTTGTAAGCAGTACCAGGATTACAATCGTATTCGCAGCGCCTACAGATCCTCTCTTTTCATGAGTCAAATCCCAAAAGCCGTCAAAAGGACGAAGACAACAGTGCATTGCATAACGAAGTGATGCAAGATAAGCACTCCAGCTTTCTTTATTGAAAACACGTTGTTTTATACTCATCCTTTCTCTACCTCCTTTCTAGCCTTCTTCACAAAGCCAACACCGAAGCAGACAACGATCAATACTACAAGTACGATCAGAATAACCTTAATGTTGTCTTCAAACCATTGTTTACGATACAATTTGTATGCTTTCGAATAGTTTGTTGCATCCAGTTTCAATTCAAAATAATCCATGGCTTCCTGATAACTTTCCTGGCGGAGGAGAGAACGACCAATACCGATATACGCCTGATCGTAGTTACCATTCAGTTTCAATACTTTCTGCCATGTAGCAGCAGAAGCATCATAATCGCCACGTTTGTACTCACTCAATCCCTGATTGATATATTTACCATATTCTGTCAAAGTGAACTGAGTAATCGTTCCCAGTGTAGAGTCCATAACAAGCAGTGTATCACCCAGATCCTCAATTGCCATTGGATTGATAAAGTATCCTGCTTTGTATCCATGACCACCAAATGCATAAAGCATGTTACCCTGGAAGTCATATGCGAAGACACGGCCTCTGGTATTATCCAGTGCATAATAAACATCGTTGTCAAGGCAGGCGATATCTACAAATTTGGAAGCACCTTTCATCTCTCCGGACTCTGTCCAGCGAAGATCTCCATATGGCTCTTCATATCCGTTACGAACCAAAATATCGGTTCCTTTTGCATTCAGTTTACGGATTGGCTGTGAATTCTGAGGAGTTACATCTTCACCGGTCTTACCGATCGTAGCATAGATAAATCCCTCGGAGTCAAGGCAGAGGTTACTGTACTCTGTTGGAACGAAAAGTTCCATCTGGCTTCTCTGCTCTTTACTGGCTACCATTTTCCATAAATACTGAAGAATATTATACGTTACTTTACTTGCTCCGACGTATCCGGTAAAAGATCCGTCATTGGCAAATTCCATAAATCCTTTGTTTACGTTCTGTACCTGTGTAAAGATACGTTTTGAACTATCTACAACCAGCTTCTGTGGAAGGAAGTCCGTTGTCTGATCGAAAGTTTCATCATCCGGCTTTGTAATGATCTTAACGACATTATTATCTTTGTCCAGATGAACGATACGTTTATTTCCGGTATCGGCAATATACATATCTCCTTCATCACTTACGAAGACATCCTGTGGTCCACTCAAAGTATCTTTCTTATCTCCATTGTTAAATTCCGTTACCATTCCTGTCTGAGTAATGGTGTCATTCACATAGGACATTTTTACGATACGGTTGTTTCCTGTATCTGCTACGTAAAGGTTCGTACCATTTACATACATTCCCTGAGGCTCTTTGAAGTTACCGCACTCATAATCCGAACCGGTAATGGTACGTGTTACAGAATACGCATCCGGTGACTCACGGTCATAACCCCAGCAGTCATAAATATATGTATAATGATTTCCATCCGAACTTGTCGCAGCACTTGCTCCTGTCACACCGATAAGGAGAGACAAGATCAGTACAAGAGCAAACATAGATGTTAATTTCTTACATACTTTCATTTTTATCCTCCTTTATCAGTCTTTAATACCTGAACTAGCCATTGTTTCCAAAATGTTACTCTGTGCGGCTACAAATATAATGATCGGAACCATCATAACTACCATCGTTGCTGCGGAACCTACACCTGCACGGGCAACTCCGGCAGACATGATCTGCTGCAATGCATATGGAAGCATTTTGAACTCCTCAGAGTAGATGTAAATCTGACCTTTCATATTCCAAAGGTTCTGTACTGAGAAGATCGTAACTGTCAGCCAAGCCGGTTTTACGTTTGGCATAACGATCTGAAGGAAAATCCTTCCTTCCTTCGCACCATCGATCTTTGCTGCTTCGATCAGCGCATCCGGAATCTGCTCCATAAACTGTTTCATCAGGAACAATCCCATAGGAAGTGCAAAAGCAGGTACGATCAGTGCGGCATAAGTATCTACCCATCCAAGTTTTGACATGATCAAATAGGTTGGGATCTGAAGAACGTAAGCGTTGAACATGATCGCGGTTACACAAAGATTGAAGAATCCTTTGCTTCCCGGAAAATCATATTTTGCCAACACATATGCTGCCATAGATCCAAAGATCAAATGTCCTACCGTACCTACTAATGTAGTAAATACAGTATTGAAAATGTATCTTGTAAATGGTACATAGGAACTTGACATAACAACCAGCATATCCTGGAAGTTATTAAATGTCGGGTTCTTTACAAAGAAACTTGGTGGATAAAGGTAAATCTCATCCAGTGGTTTAAACGCACTACAAATGGTATACACAAGGGGCATAACAAAGAATATACCAAACAGAATCAACATTATGTAGATTCCGATATCTCCACCAACGGATCGATTTGGTTTTCTCCTTTTGAGTTTGATTAATTTCATCGTTGTTATACCTCCTATCAAGTTCCAACTTTGCTAAGCAAGGCTTGAATTGCCTTGTTACACAAAATCATAACTACGAACAATACCGTTGCTATCGCAGATGCGTAACCCATCTCAAATCGCGTGGTACCATAATCGACCAGGTGAGTTACGACGGTTCGCGCCGCATAATCGGTACTTGGGTATCCACAAAGTGCCATCGTAACGTCAGCCACACCAAATGACTGTGTGATTGCCATAACGGCACCGAACAAAAGCATTGGTTTCATATTAGGAAGGGTAATGTACCACAATTCCTGCCAGCGGTTTCTGACACCGTCCACATATCCTGCCTCAAACTGTGAAGCATCAATACCCTGCAGACCGGCTACAAAGGAAAGGAATCCGGTACCAAGACTCATCCAAAGTACTACAATAATAATTACATTCATCATGTACTTGGTATCCGTCAGCCATAGGATTGGCTCATTGATAATACCAAATTTCAATAAAAATCCGTTTACATATCCGTAAGCATCTCCACTGAAAAGGATAGACCAGATCAGATATGCCTGACCGGAAATGGTTGGTGCATAGAATACCATAACGGCAAATGCACGAACGAAACGAGGCAGCTCGTTGATAAACCAGGCAAACAAGAATGCCATGATATATCCGAGCGGACCGGTGATCGCTGCCAACAAGAATGTATTCTTAACTGCAATCAGGAACACATCGTCATTGAGGAGCAGATCGATATAGTTTTCAACGCCGATAAACTTCGCTGGTTCCAATACGTTGTAGTATGTAAAACTATAAAATACAGACATACATACAGGCAACACATAGAACACTGTAAACAGAATAAAATATGGCAATAAAAACAGATAACAGGTTTTTGACATCTTTGCCTTTTTCCAGGCAATCCCGATATTCCGTTTCTTAACTTGCATATACTTTCCAAGAAACTTCATTCTATACTCTCCTCTCTCGATTATTTCTTAGTGTCTTTTGTTGGCAGACCAAATTCTTCACGTTTATTCGTAAGCTCGTCGTTAATCTTAATGACATAATCAAGAAGTGTCTCTCTTGGGTCTTCATTTTCATTCATAACCTTACGAATCGCATTGGTGATATGTCTTGATGTATAATATCCACCGGCAACTTCCGGAAGTCCAAACGCATATTTCCACTGTTCTTTCAGAGCGGCAGACTCATCGCTGCTCCAGGAAAGCGTCTCAAATGTGTTACGGTTTGCTGTAGCATAACGAGCAGCAGCACCCATAACAGCTTCCAGTTCGCTTGCGTAATTGCTCTGTACTTCAGAACTTGCCCACCATTTAAGGAACTGCCAAGCAATTTCTTTCTTGCCACGTTCTTCTGCACCACGAAGCATCATAGATGCAGTACCCCATGACTGAACAGAACGGTCAATGCTTCCATCTTCCTTCTGTATACCCGGGATCAGACCAAAGTTCCAAAGACCTTTAATCTCAGGTGCAAATACTGCCAACGTATTAAAGCTGCTATAATCCGCACATCCGATTGGCATCTCACCACTACGGAAACGGTTATTAAAGTCATACTGTTTATCCAATTTATAATTGGTAAAGAGTTTGGTATAGAATTCAAATGCTTCAATACCTACCTGTGTTGCAATCGTTGTCTCCATTGCGTCAGCATCGTACAAAGTACCACCACGCTGATACAACTGTGCGTAATAGTTTGCAAGGTCAGGGTTTGACGTATTATTAATTTTACGTTCTACCGAAGGAATGGCAAAGGACATACTGTTCTTCTGCAAAACCGGAAGTGTCTTCAGCACATCATCCCATGTATTTACATCCTTTTCAGCATCAATTCCAAGTTCTTCCATAACATCTGTACGATAGAACAATACATTGTAGTTCTGTGTCTCAGGCAATCCGTAAAGACCGCCGTTAAATTTGTAAGACTCATAGGAACTTGGATAATATTCGGAAAGAACATCATCCACTTCGCTGCCAAACTGTGACAGATCAACAACCGCACTACGAAGTGCATAGTTGACAGGTTCTGACTGTGAGATACAAAGCGCAACGTCAGGTCCGAATCCGGAGATAACGGCCGGAAGCATCGCATTTACGGCACCGTTTGCGGATGTCGCTGTATTCGCGGATGCTGCTGCATCGATCAGTTTGACATTCACTTTAATTCCGGTCTCCGGTGTGAACATCTGGTCTACCATGTTTTTCAAGATAGTACTCTGGTCACGTCCGGCTGTGATCCACACATCCAATACGTCCGGATCATCGGAATCGTATACATTACCAAGAGCAGAAGAATCACTGCGGAAGGAGTTGATAAACAATTTACACTCATGTGCCATTTTATCAAAACGAGTTTCGTTTACTTCCGGAATATTTTCTTTTGCATCTGCAAGTACGATGTAATCAATATCCATCGCTGCTGCACTCAGGTTGTTAATCGAAGTTCCGAGGGAACTGATATTTTCTTTGAAGTTTGAAAGAGTTCCCGGAATTTTATCCGGACGTTTTACAAACTTCTCCATCTGAGCGGCAAGAGTCTGTGCTACAGAAATCTCTCCACCTTTCTCACCGGTGTATGCAACGACTTCATCTACCAGTTTGTACAGACGCTTGGATTCAAAATCCATAGCCTCAATAACTTCCGGATATACTTTTTCAATCTGATAATCACGATATTCATCCGGCTCTGTACCTGTTAATACAAGAATCTGACGATACATCTGGTTCATATTAAATACACTGTTCGATAACTCTGACAGGTATTCACCAAGATCACCCAATGTATTTTTCAGGCGAATGGTATGTTTTCCTTTTGTCAAATGGAATTTGTAAGCATTTCCATCGGCATCCTGTAAGCAGACCATCTGCCATACATTGCTGTAGGTAAACTGGATTTCTTTTACTTCTTCAAATGGAACTTCTCCATCAATGTACAAAGAACGGTTTGCGATATATCCACGGGTGTATCCCTGGCGTCCCTTGATTCCGATAACATAGTCACCTTCTTCAGGAACTTCCATATCCCATTCGATCCAATCGTTTGGAACTTTCCACTGCGTACCACCGGTCATATCAAGAACCTGACGATTGGTAATACCCTGCTCGGTCTTACCGTCTTTGTCCTCGTACTCGGTGTCACTTGAAGTTCTGTCATATGTAGCATAGAGGGAAGGAGAAGAACGGCGTACTGCCTTTTCACCCTGAATCTTTTGAACGTATCCCTGCTCCGTGTTGTTCGTCGCATTCGCGTTCTTTTTGCTATACTCTTCATATGTAGGAGTTGTCTCCTTGTTTTGCACTGCCAATTTACGGATTACAAATTTTTCATTGACACCCGTCAATCGGATTGTGTTCTCGCCGGCATTCAGATAGAAACGAAGCGGCTCCATCTCATAACCGGTAGAATCTTCAAAATAAGTGGAAATCCAACCACGGTTTTCATCCTGTACCTGTTTGGCACGGATTTCATTTCCCTGGTTATCCTGCGTTACATCACCCGCATCTGTGTAGACACGTCCGAATGCAATCGCATCTGCTCCACTAAATGGAACGGCACCGTTAATCTGAAGTTCAGTTTCGATGTCAATTCCTCGGTCATCCTCATCTGTCGTAGGATAATAATCAGCTAGCAAATTGTAGTATCCGGCGGTCTTTACATTTACTTTAAATTCTGCATAACCCTTTTCCGGAATCTGCAATGCCGTTGATTTGTCGTTGGAAGGACCCACATCTGTACGAACGGAAGTTCCCTGGCTGTCTGTAGGTTTCAACACATCCAGCTCATAGGTATTTCCCTCGCCCTCCGGTCTCGTATCTTCATGCTGTGTTACATATTTTGCATATGTATCTTCACGACCATACGAGTCATTGGTTGCGGTCAGATCCACGTCCTTATACTTGTCGGAGTTGTCGCTTGTCGAAGTTCCTTTGATCTTGAAAAATACTACTATTGCTGCCAATACTAATACTACGACCAGAAACTTAACCAAGCCTTTTTTCTTCATCAACTTTGACATGGCTGTTGCAATCTCCTTTCGCCCTTTCTCTTTTTTCTGCATTTCGCAATGATTTGTACAGGCATAATACGTGAAATATCAGCTTATTGCACAAAAAAAACTGCGGCCGCGAAACGCATTTTGGAATTCTTTGTATATTTTGCATACAGTTTGTATTTAAGTATATCATCATTTTTGTGACATGTCTATAGTTTTGAACATTTTTTTTATGAATTTTTACTAAATTTTGAACAGAATTTGATAATTTTATGTTTTCTATTTACTTTATTTCTATCCTATATTAAAATATTTTTGTAGGTTTTTACTACAATTCTAACAATATAAGGAGACAAATTATGAACAAAAATGTTACATATCCAAACCCGATCCTTCCCGGATTCTATCCGGATCCATCGATTTGCCGGGTTGAGGATGACTACTATTTGGTGACATCCACATTTGCCTATTTTCCGGGTGTTCCAATCTTTCACAGCAAGGATCTGATCCATTGGGAACAGATTGGCAACATTTTGGACCGCGAAAGCCAGCTGCCTCTTGGTAAATCCGGTGTCAGTGAAGGTATCTTTGCTCCGACACTCCGCTACCATAATGGTACCTTCTACATGATCACGACACATGTAAGCAATGAATTAGGAAACTTTATCGTTACCGCCAAAGATCCTGCCGGTCCCTGGTCGGATCCCTATCCGCTTGGTTCATCCGGCATTGACCCTTCTTTATTTTTTGATGATGACGGCAAATGCTACTACTGTGGTACGCAGCCCCGCCGCGAGGGTTCCCGGTATTTCGGCGATAATGAAATCTATATCCAGGAACTTGATCTGAGCACAATGAAATTAACCGGCGAAAGTTATCCGGCATGGCACGGAGCACTCCGTCATGTAGAATGGCCGGAAGGTCCGCATATATATAAGAAGGATGGTTATTATTATCTGATGATCTCCGAGGCCGGAACCGGTCATCACCACGCCATCTCGATTGCGCGAAGCAAAAGCCTGTCTGAACCTTTTGAAGGCTGTCCCTACAATCCGATCATGACACACCGTCATCTCGGAGGGAATTATCCGATCGTCAATGTGGGACATCCGGATATCGTAGAGACCCAAAACGGAGAATGGTGGATGGTTCTTCTCGCTTCCCGCCCTTACGGAGATGGTTATTACCGTAATCTTGGCCGTGAAACGTTCCTCACTCCAATGACTTGGGAAAATGGATGGCCGATCATCAATCCGGGCAAAGGCATCATTGAAGACCATGTAAAAGCACCGGATCTTCCGACATTCTTTGCGAAAAAAGAAGCCTGCCGCGAAGATTTTGATCATATTGCACAAAACGGACTGCCAAAACACTTTATGTATCTGAGAAATCCAATCGAAGAAAACTATGATTTCTCACAAAACGGTGTTCTGTCTCTCCGCTGCGGAAAAGATCTTCTCTCGTCTGACGGACGTCCAAGTTACGTATGTATCCGTCAGAAAGACAGTTCATTTGCTTTTGAAACAGCACTTCATTTGGAAGGAAAAGAAAACGAACAGGCGGGAATTGCTCTCTTCCAGAACACCGATTATCAATACCAGTTCCTTGCCGGCACAAACGGAACCGCTTCCACCCTTCAGATCGTCAAAGTGGAAAAAGGCGAATCGACGGTTGTATGTGAAAAAGTGCTGGATGCGCAGTATCCGGATCTGATCCTCCGCCTCGAAGCAGACCAACAGGATCTCCGCTTTGTTTATTCTACACCTGAAGAATCATCCTTTGTGGAAATTGCTTCCGGTTTATCTGCTCACATTCTCTGTACAGATATCGCCGGCGGTTTTGTAGGAAATACAATGGGTGTGTATGCGACGGCAAACGGCAGCGACAGTGATACATTCGCATCGTTTAATTACATGGAGTACATTCCCTGTGGTGAATTAAATTTAAAATAGTATTTTACCATAAAAAAACGAGGAATCCGGGAGCAAACCGGATTCCTTGTTTTTTTATTTTAATGATTGATTTTCTTTTCCTGTATTCACTTTGTGTCCTTGTCCAATTCCTTTTCAAATGTCTCAAAAAAGCGCTGCAATAATCCAAGCATCTGAATCATGTCCTCACGTCCCATCGCTTCCATCGTGCGTTCTCCGATGTTACGCATATGTTCCGCACACGACTCATACAATGTTTCTCCCTCCGGAGAGAGCGAAACATACGAAATCCTCCGGTCCTTTTCGCCCGGACATTTGACAATATATTTTTTATCTTCCAGTGTCTTTATCATTCTTGAAACAGCCGGTGATGATACTTCCAAAAAAGATGCCAGTTCACTCAAAGACAGTTTTCCCATCTCATCCTTTTTGCAATGAATCATATGAAGCATTGCAAATTCGCTGCGGGACAATCCTTCAAATTGTATGCGGTCACATACTTTTTGAAACATTGCAGCATTTTCCAGAAAGATATCCTGTACCTCTTTTGCTCCTTTTTCTGCTTCTGTCATTTTCTCATCTCCATTTTTTCCAATTTCTTCCAATCTATGCGTGACAGCGTTCCAGAAGTTCCTCCCAGCGGCGGTCAACCTCTGCCTGAAATGCTGCGATCAGCTCTTCGTTGCCCGGTTTAAACAAATGCTTAAATCTTCCCTGGCGTTTTAAGAAATCTTCAATCGGAAGTTTTTTCTTTGGCTCATAGTTGAGGATCCATTTTCCGTCGATGACTTCAAAAAGCGGCCAGTAGCACGTTTCTACAGCGGATTTACAAACATCAATGATATCCGGTGCATCGTAACGCCATCCACGCGGGCAAGGTGCCATTACATTCAAAAATGCGGCTCCCTCCGTATAAATCGCACGCTCGGACTTCGTATACAGGTCTTTCATATTACCGATAAATGTCGTCTGTCCAACATATGGGATATTGTGTGCTGCCAGGATCGCTGCAAGGTCTTTTCTCGTCTGCGGTTTTCCCTGGGAAACTTTTCCAGCCGGTGTCGTCGTCGTATCGGCATACATCGGGGTTGCCGAAGAACGCTGGATTCCCGTATTCATGTAAGCACCGTTATCATAGCAGACATAGACCATGTCATGGCCTCGCTCCATCGCCCCGGAGAGAGACTGGAATCCGATGTCATACGTTCCACCGTCTCCACCAAAGGTGATGAATTTATAATCTTCTTTTAATTTTCCTTTTTTCTTCATAAAGCGGTATGCCGTCTCGACTCCGCTCAGTGTCGCGCCCGCATTTTCGAAGGCATTATGAATGTAACTGTCTTCATACGCAGTGTAAGGATACATGAAAGTGGACACTTCCAGACATCCTGTCGCATTACCGATCACGGCTTTATCTCCCGGATGAAGGGCTTTTAAGACGTTTCTTACGGCAATGGTTCCGCCACATCCGGCACACATACGATGTCCCGGTGCCAGACGTTCTTCTCTTTCCTGTATTTCTTTAAAATCAAATTTTGCTTCCATCTGTTTAATCCTCCATCTTGTCGCGAAGTCCGATATAACGATATGTATTTCCTGCCGTTCCTTCTTCTGCTGTCTGCATCAGTTCGCCAAATGTTTCCTCTACCTGTTCTACCGTAAGATCACGGCCGGACAATCCGTAGATGTAATTTACCGTCTCTGCCTGGTTTTTATTGCGGTACATTGCCGCCATAAGCTCGGCTCCCAGAGGGCCTCCATTGGCGCTGTAACTCTCACAGCGGTCAAAGATTCCTACTGCTTTGCAGCCTTTCAGTGCTTCTGCCATCTCTTTCCCCGGGAATGGTCGGAATACACGGACTTTCAATAAGCCGACTTTTTTGCCCTCACCGCGCATCTTGTCTACCGCATCTTTGATCGTACCACAGGCGGATCCGATCGCTACGATCGCATATTCCGCATCGTCCAAACGATATTCTTCAAACAAGCCAAATCCACGGCCGGTCAGTTCACGGAATTCATCTGCCACGTCTAAGATCACCTGTTTGGCATTCATCATTGCCTGTGCCTGTGCACGTTTCGCTTCCATACAATAATTGGAAACTGCGTATGGACCGACTGCCATCGGCTCTTCCGGATTCAAAAGGAAATGTTCCGGTTCATATGTCCCTACAAATTTCTTTACGTCTTCGGTTTCCATCAAAGTAATATTTTCTACCGCATGGCTTGTGATAAATCCATCCTGGCAGATCATGATCGGCAGCATCACATCTTTATGCTCCGAGATTCGGTATGCCTGAATAAAGTTATCATAGGCTTCCTGATTATTTTCCGCATAGATCTGAATCCATCCGGAATCTCTTGCTCCCATACTGTCGGAATGCTCACTGTTGATATTCAGTGGGCCGGACAACGCACGGTTGACTACTGCCATACAAAGCGGCAGACGATTGGAAGCCGCCACGTAAAGCACTTCCCACATCAGAGCCAGTCCACAGGAAGAGGTTGCCGTCAGGGCACGCGCTCCTGCTGCCGAAGCACCGATTGCGGCACTCATAGAACTGTGTTCACTTTCTACCGGAATAAATTCGGTATCAATCTCGCCATTGGCGATAAAGTTGGATACAAACTGTGGAAGTTCCGTTGAAGGAGTGATCGGGAATGCCGGCATGACATCCGGCTCTACCTGTTTAATCGCATGTGCTACGGCTTCATTACCGGACATACGCTCTAAAATACTCTTACCCATCTTATTTGCCCTCCTTCATCGTAATTGCGTCAAACGGGCATGCTTTTACGCAGATTGCACATCCCTTGCAGTGTTTCAGATCAAATTCGCCGCGTTCTCCACCGGAAACCGGAATGGCACTATCCGGGCAGTATGGCACGCACAACAGGCACTGTTTGCATTTTACCGCATCAAATACCGGCGTATTGACTCTCCATTCCCCGGTTTCAAAATCCTTGGATGTTGCAGATTCATAAATCTGAAGTCCCGGGGTAAGATCCTGCCACGCAGCACCTTCATGTATTTCTTTTGCATGTATTATATTACTCATCTCCACGTACCTCCTGCATTGCCAGACGAAGCGCCTGCATATTTCCTTCGAGCACTTCCGGTTTTTTCGCAAATTTATGACTCAGAGAAGCTTCCATCTCTTTGATAAAGTTCTCTTCTTCCATAATCTTGGATATCTTAACAATCGCAGCTAACATCGGGGTATTCGGAAAATATTTTCCGAGTGTTTTCATACATACCTCTCTGGCATCGATCGTATAAACACGTCCCTTGTATCCACCAAGCAGTGGACGGATCTCATCGCTTGTCTTTGCTGTATTTACTAAAATAGCGCCATCCTCTTTCAATCCTTCTGTCACATGCACAGCATGAAGCAGTGTTTCATCCACTACGACAACATAATCCGGATCATAAATGTTGGAATGAACACGTATCTCGGTATCACTAATGCGGTCATATGCCGTGATTGGCGCACCCATTCGCTCCGGACCATATTCCGGAAATCCCTGTACATGTTTTCCTGTCTTAAACGCAACATCAGCAAGTAGAAGAGCTGCGGTCTTTGCACCCTGTCCGCCTCTTCCATGCCAGCGAAATTCTGTTAGCTCACTCATGGTTAGTTCTCACTTTCTTTTTAATTCTATATGTACGAATGCCATCGGCATCATAAAACAATAGTGCCATCTTATTGATAAAATGACACTAATAAAAATTATAATATGAAATTCTATTCTTGTAAAGTATTTTTTGGAAATAACACGGTAATTGTGGTGCCTTTTCCCAAATCACTGGAAATATCAATCTTTGCATTGTGGTTAGCCACGATGTGTTTCACGATCGCAAGTCCCAGTCCGGTGCCTCCCGTCTGCTTCGACCGGCTCTTGTCCACGCGGTAAAACCGTTCAAATACACGATCCAGGCTCTTTTGCGGGATTCCTATTCCTGTGTCCTTTACCTGCAGGCGTACACCGTCTTCGTCATTTTTCAGGATTACTTTTACACTTCCGCCCTCTTTATTGTAGCGGATCGCATTATCGCACAAATTATAAAGTAATTCCTCCATCATTCCCTTATTGGCATACACATGGGCGGGACTTCCAAAAAGGGAAAGAAACACCTGATGTTTTTCCGCATTGATCTGAAGCATGCCGACACAGCTTTCCGCCAGTTCATACAGATCAACATCTTCAAATTCAATCGTTTTCTCCGTCATATCCAGTTCTGACAGACGTATCGTATCATTGATCAGCGTCAGCAGACGTTTGGAATTGCGGTGGATCTCCTTGGCAAACCGCCTTACATCATCATCTGTCGCCATTCCGTTTTCAATCAGTTCCGCATAGCCGGAGATGGAAGTCAGCGGCGTTTTTAACTCATGGGACACGTTAGCCGTAAATACCTGCCGCATTTTCGCACTTTTCATAATGTCTTCATGCTGCGCCTTGATCTTTCGGATAAACGGCACCAGTTCTCTGTAACCATCTTTTTCCTCAATGGAATCCATGTCCTCTGCCATCCGCTGAATCGGCTTAATGATATTTTTTGCAAAAAGAAGTGTCATGATCCAGCTTACGACAAAGATCAGCGCAATGATAGCAATGATCTCCGGCAGAATCTCCAGCAGAATGCTGTAAATACTGTCCGATTCTTTTCCCACGCGCAGAACCGTACCATCCGGTCGCCGCAGTGCATAATAAAATATATTCTTTGCCAGTGTATCGGAATGTCTTACACTTCTTCCTTCTCCGGTTGCAAGCGCCTCATCAATCTCCGGACGGTCCTTGTGGTTATCCATCTGCTCTGTATCTGCAAAATTGTCAAATATCACCTTTCCGTTCTTATCTACAATCGTAACCCGAAGATTTTCAAAATCCATCTTTTTTGCGATTTCAGACTCGTTATCGGATGCCTCAAGTGCGTTTTCCAAAATGACCGCGTTATTTTGCAGGCTTTCATTTACCTCCTCACATAACAGCTGATAAAATATGAAACTAAACAATACAACCATCAATGTGATGATAATTGCCGACACAAGTAAGAAAGTATGATTTAATCGTTTTTTCATTCGAGAACATACCCCACATTCCGTACAGTCTTGATCCGGCTTCCCTCTTCACCCAGTTTTTTCCGAAGGGTTTTTATGTGCATATCGAGCGTTCTGGATTCTCCCTCGTAATCGGTTCCCCAGACGCGGTCCATAATGCGGTCACGCGTCAGAACAATGCCGACATTCTGCATCATCATCTTGAGAAGTTCAAACTCTTTATACGTCAGCTCACATAACCGGTTTCCGACATATACACAGTGCTTTTCATTATCAATCTGAATCTCGCCCAGCGCCAGTGTCTTTTCTTCGCTTGCCGCATTGCTCCTTCGAAGCAGTGCTTTAACACGGGAGATCAGTTCCATCACGCCAAATGGTTTGGCAAGATAATCATCCGCTCCCATGTCAAGTCCTTTTACTTTATCAATTTCCGATGTCTTCGCCGACACAAAGATCACGGGTATTTTTTTCGTATCCGGAACGGTCCGCACCTTTTTTAAGATAGACAATCCATCCAGATCCGGAAGCATCACATCAAGAAGGATCAAATCCGGCGTCTTTTCCGACAATTTTGCAAAAAAGTCCTTCGCATTTCCAAATCCTTCCACTCTGTATCCGCTGTTCTTAAGCGCAAACATCTCGATTTCCTGAATATTTACATCATCTTCCACTACATAGATCAGTGCCATCTTTGGTCATCTCCTTTTCCTTGTATTACCATAACATTCTTTTGTAAAACAAGTTAGAAACCCATGTAAAATCCATGTAAAATATTTTAAAGCGTGACTCCAAATCCGAGGATGGTAAAGGCTTTTTCCTCATCTCCCGGATGCATCACGATTTTTACAACATGCTTTGCCGACTCCGTCTCATTTAAAATGATCTGCGGATTGCAGTGATTCCATCCATTGACAAGCGGATCTGCAGTGAGAACCGGTTTGTCATCCACATAAACATCCGCTTTTCCAAATTTTGGTGTTCCGGAATCTTTCGACACGAGTACGATATTTTTTGCCGTAATCTCCATGACAAATTCCGCTCCCGTCGTCTCATATGCCTTCGCCCAGCCATTTTCCAGTACCGGAGACGCCTGGCTGCTCAGGTTTCTTTCTACGTATTGAATTTCTGTATCTTTATGGTCGAATCCCTTATGGGAAACCGTTCCGTACTGCTCAATATTGGAAGAATCTACCAGTATGATATTTTCAAACTCTGCGCCTTTTACCGGTTTCACCGTGAAATCGCTGTCCTTTTCCGGCATCGGCGCTTTTGCTGCCTGCTCAAACAGCCCGATCAGACAGTCCGCCATAATGCGGTGTCCGTCATTGGTCGGATGGAAAATATCATAAAAATACTGCCGTTTGGTCACCACTGTATTTTCCGAAAACTGCGGTACTACAGCGGCCTTTACACTTACCATCGGAAGATCATAATTTTTACCGATCGGCACCAGACGGTCTTCCAGATTCCATTCACTCATAAATACCGCAAAGTTAAGGATCACCGCCGGTTTATTATCAGCGTTAGCAATCTTGCGCACAAGGCTTTCAAAACTTACGCCCTCCGTCTCATCGCCTTCGTCGTTTACGGCAAATTCGACAATGACAACGTCCGGCTTGATTTTTCCATAATCTGTCACTTCTTTTTCATAGCGGATCATGCCGAGTTCGGACGGGGTTCCTCCGACACCGGCTTTTACAAATGTCACATGGGCGCCGTCATCCGGTGTAAAACGCTCGCAGAAGCCGCGGTAAGACAAATACGCATACGACTTGCTCTCGATCGGTTTGGCTCCGGCTCCCTGTGTGATCGAACCGCCGATATATGCAATTGTCACATCTTCTCCACGCTGTGCCTTCTCAATCGCAGTTTTCAGCCGTTTAACATTTCCAAGATTTAACAGTGATCTGTCGATCATCTTCTGATACGCTTCCGATGCAAAATCAATCGGTGGGTCTACCTGGATCTCCGGCACCTGATAGCTGTCATTCAGATAGAATTTCAGCGTTACACTGGCACTCTTGCAGTCCTTTGGAAAATCAAAATCAAATTCTCCAATGATATCATCCATCTCATTGACCGGCACCTGCGCGAGTTCGATCAGAACCTCTTCGCCGTTGCACGGACATTTTGCCGTAATATTGCTTCCGGTAACGTATTTATCCTCTTTTCCATAACAATTGATCGTAAAATCAATAAAGCTGCTTTTTTCCTCTTCTTCATGTGCCGTAATGCTGACACCGATACTATGTACAAGTTTGCGGATCCCCTCGAAAGATTCTAACAGTTTCAGAATATCTTCGTCCACATCTCCGCAGATTCCTTTTACCTGCTCTACCAGTCTGCCCTCCATATAGTTGGTGTCCCGGCAGCTGCCATCCCTTCCCGGCAGACCCGCAATATCCTTATCTAACATCAAATACAGGCTTGGTCTTTTTTTGGTAGGGTCTTTTGGTGCTTTTGGTCCTCTCATTTTTCATTCTCCTTTAACATTCATTACTATTTTTTTGCAGTTTCCTGCTTTACTGTCACATCCAATTGATTAAATGGAATCTCAATTCCTTCTTCATCAAATCTAAGTTTGATCTGCTCTAACATCCGCCAGCGCACCGGCCAGTAATGCTCTTTTTTCACCCAGACATGCACTGCCATATCGACAGAACTGCTGTTAAGGGCACCGACGACAACGTCTACCGGCTCGCCGATAAGAATCTCATCCTGCGCCTTTATGATGTCCTGCAGTACACGGCGTACCTGCTGCAGATCTGCATCGTAACTGACTCCGATCTCCAGATCGATCCGTCGTTTATCCTGATTCGTCACATTGATAATGTTCGAATCCGCTAACTTTCCGTTGGGAAGAACTACCGTCTTATTATCGACCATCTGCAGTTTGGTGTATACGATGTCGATCCCGATCACCGTTCCTTCCAGATCTCCGACGATAATATAATCCCCGACCATAAACGGTTTCATCATCAGGATCAATACGCCGCCGGCAAAATTTGCCAGGCTCCCCTGAAGGGCAAGTCCTACCGCAAGTCCCGCGGAACCTAACAGCGCAATGATCGAACTTGTCGCAAAACCGAGAAACTGGCACAAGATCAGAATCAGCACCGCATACAAACCAAATTTGATAATGGACAAAAGAAAATGTGCCACTCCTTCTTCCATACTGCTTTTGTCAAATGAGGTACGAAGCAGTTTCAATAACAGCTTGACAAGTTTTTGTCCGATCACGAATAAGATGAGCGCAATGATGATATGAAGCGCGGCATCTGCAACGGCCGGTATTTTATCTGTAAAATAAGAAAGTGTCATTTGTCTCCTTCTTTCTATTTGTGATAGGGTTCTTTTTTTATGATACGGTAAGCCCGGTAAATCTGTTCCAATAAGACCACACGCATGAGCTGATGGGGAAATGTCATTGTGGAAAAACTGAGTTTCCGGTCTGCCCTCTGCAATACTTCTTCCGAAAGTCCCAGCGATCCTCCGATGACAAATACGACATTGCCTTTTCCCATAATGCCGTACTGATCGATCTGCGCAGCAAACTGTTCGGATGTCTTCTGTTGTCCTTCAATGGCAAGCGCGATCACTTCGTCGTCCTGTCGTATCTTATCCAACAGCCTTCTGCCTTCTTTTTCCTTGATCTGCTTTTCCAGTTTCTCCGAAGCACCGTCCGGTGTCTTTTCATCCGGAACTTCTATGATCTGTAATTTCACATACCGGCTAAGGCGTTTTTCGTATTCTGCCACTGCCTGCTGCATAAATTTCTCTTTGCATTTTCCCACACAGAGTATGGTTATCTTCATGATTCGTTTTCCTTTTCTTTCTCTTTCGGATGATATTGAAATGGCCGCTTATAATCCGGAATTTCGTACAGATACAGGATCCCATTTTTCACTCTTCGCACTTCTTTTCCGACAAATCCCAGCCGGAACAGTTCATAAATAAAGTTAAAGATCAAAAAACCGTGTGACACGATCAAAATATTATCCTGCGACCAGTCAATCTGCCGGAAAAATTTGCGCACTCTCCGTCTGGTGCCTTTGATGTCCTCCGGCTGGCTCTTGGATTTAAAAAACCAGGCAAGCCTTCCGCAAAAATGCCAGATCGGAAACGGCAGTTTCAGATGATCGGTATCAATAAACGGAGCATTGTCTACTTCCCGCAGGAGTTTATCTACATAAATATTACCGCTGTACACTTCTTTTGCCGTCTCGACAGCACGCTCCAGATCGCTGCAGTAGCAAATGTCCCAATGAATCCCTGACATATTTACTTTTTTCTTCAAAATCCTTGCATGTTCATATTTTTCTGACCACTCTCTGAATTCTTTGGATGTCATCATCACTTTATGAGGGCAGTCTACTTTAAAATGTCGTACTAATCCAATCTTCATTGGTATCCTCCAAATCCTCCAAATTGATTTTCGTTTCCACTACTAATAGTATAACAACAAGGACCCTGTCAATGCAATAGCAATTTAAGAAAAAAATGGTTTTAAAAAAATTTTGAACTTTTTTCCAAAAAAGAATATTTTGACATATTTTTGACACATCTGTTTAGTATCTTAATACTCGGAAAGTATAAACTTTCTACTCCCACCCTATTATACGCTTAGGTACCATATGGTACCACGAAAAACACCTCCTCCCAGAGGTGTTTTTTGTTTGTTCTTTTTTTGACCGCTAACACCCGGAATCCGGGCGTTTTTCTTATGTACGCAGTGCCAGGCTCACTTCTAAGCCCTGATTGATCCGTCTCATCACCGTCTCATCCAGATGGCAGACTTTCTCCCGCAATCGTGATTTATCTATCGTTCTCACTTGTTCCAGCAAAATGACAGAATCTTTTACAATCCCATAATCCGCAGAATTTAACGCAATATGCGTCGGAAGTTTTGCCTTATTCATTTTGGATGTGATCGCCGCACAGATCACCGTCGGACTATATCGGTTTCCCATATCATTCTGTATAATTAAAACCGGTCGTACGCCACCTTGTTCGGAGCCCACAACCGGTCTTAAGTCTGCATAATAAATGTCGCCTCGTTTAACCACCATGGTACATACCCCTCGTTCTTTTTACTTCCCTATGTAATACAGGATAAGATTTTACTTTCATACCACAGGACGGCTTTACTGCTGTCGTGGTATACTCCTATTATTACCAATATACGTGAGTTTATACCGTGTGTTAGTTATTTATTATAGTAACGTAACTATTCAGGATCTAATGTATGGAAATCAATGAATCGTCGTGCTTGCACGTAAGAGACTTTGATTTCCATACATTGAGATCCTAATAGGGCTCCCCCTCCACATATGAGCATTTTTAGCCTTGTCAAAGGCGAGAAAAGAACACGAAGTGTTCGAAATGCGAATGTGGGGGAGGGGCGTCCTGAATAGTTACATAGTAACTATTATATATACCTTCTCGGTACACGATCTGTAATGCTGCATATATATTCATAATTGAAGGAATGTGCCAGATCTGCCACTTCCTCCACACTGATACGCCGGGAACCGTCCTGGCCGATCAGTGTCACCACATCGCCAACTTTTACTTCCGGAATGTCTGTTACATCGATCATAAACTGATCCATACAGATCCGTCCGACAATCGGCGCATAACATCCCCTCACAAGAACTCTGCCTTTTCCGGACAGATCCCGCTTGACACCATCGGCATATCCTACCGGGATCGTAGCGATCACACTCTCGCGCTCTGCCGTAAAGGTTCCTCCATAGCTGACACTGGTTCCTGCATGAATGGTCTTAACATGGACAACTTCGGTTTTCCACGAAAGTGCCGGACGGAGCGGTACATTTTTCTCCATTTCATCCGAAGGAAACAATCCATAGGTCGTTATCCCGGAACGTACCATGTCCAGGTACGTAGCGGGCATCCGCAGTATCGAAGCACTGTTTGCCGCATGAGCAATCGGGATCTCCACGCCTCTTTTTTGAAGTTCATGGCGAAAGATCTGAAATTTTTCAAACGGTTCTTTCAGCCACTGCGTGGATACTTCATCCGCTCTGGCAAAATGGGTAAAAATCCCCTCCAGTTCAATGCCCGGAAGTTTCGATATCGCATAGATAACCTCGATATTATCTTTGACCGGCTGAAATCCGATCCGGCTCATCCCGGTATCCACTTTGATATGAATCTTTGCGTTCTTTCCGAGACACACTGCCTCTTCGCTGAGCGCCTTTGCCATCTCATAACTGTATACCGCCTGGGAAATATCATTTTGGATCAAGTCTTTATACCAGATTTTTCCAGTGTGTCCCAGGATCAATATCATCTTGTCAACACCGGCTTTTCGAAGTTTTAACGCCTCTTCAATGATTGCAACACCGTACGCATCGACTTCGTCCTTTAACGCCTCTGCCACTTCGATATCGCCATGGCCGTAAGCATTTGCTTTTACAATTGCCATGATCTTTACCTGATCTCCTACTTTTTCCCGCTCACAGCGGATATTATGTTTTATCGCTTCCAGATCGACCTGCACATACGTCCGGTCGTATTTTTTCTTTTCCAATAATTCGTCCATGTCATTCTCCATTCTGGTGAATTTTCTGCAGGAAATCAATCAGATCACGCGCCATCATCCCGTGTTCACCATATTTTTCTTTGTATCTGTCGCCTGCCAGTCCATGCAGATAAACAGCTGCTTTCGCTGCTTCAAAACAGGACATCCCCTGCGCTGCAAGGCCGCCGATCGCTCCAGCAAGCACATCGCCGCTTCCTCCGGTCGCCATACCGCTGTTTCCGGAAATATTGACATAACACTCGTTTCCATCACTCACACAGGTTCTGGCATCCTTTCCAACGACAATACCGCCTTGTTCTTCTGCAAACTGCTTTACCTTTTGTAAAAACTCTTCTTTTAATTCCGCCATCGTCCAGCCGGAGATCGTGCAGAACTCCTTTGGATGCGGCGTCAGAATCCACGGTGCCTTCGCCTTTTGCAGCTGTTCGCGGGTACACATCGTGATCCCGTCGCCATCCAGCACGATAGGTTTGGAAGAATTTTCCAGTACGTAGCGGATGATCTTTTTTGTACTCTCCCCGGTTCCAAGTCCCGGCCCCAGTACGATCACATCCGCAAATGCCAGTCCTTTGGCAAGTGCGTCCTCTTCTTCGTACGTATCTGCCAGTGCTTCCGGAAGCATCGTCAAGATCGTCTGCCGGTTCTCCGATGCCGACAGCACTTTTACCAGTCCTGCCCCCATCCGGTATGCCGCTTTTGCTGCAAAAACAGCCGCACCACACATATTTTTACTGCCGCCGATCACAAGAACATGCCCAAACGTTCCTTTATGCCCATCCGGCTTTCTTGCCGGCAGACAGTTTTCCAAATCTTTTAAATCATAATAATATGCGGGATTTTCTATCGCCTCATAACTGCAGGCAGGATATCCGATGTCACCTATGACAACGTTTCCCGCATACCTGCATCCCGGATAAAGAACCAGTCCGAGTTTATTTACTCCAAACGTAACGGTGGTTTCTGCTTTTACCGCCGTTCCAAGGACTTTTCCGGTATCTCCGTGGATTCCCGATGGGATGTCAATGGCAAAAATCCGTTTCTGCGACTGATTCATCTGCTCGATCATTGCCCGGTATACTCCCTCAACCGGCCGGTTCAATCCCACTCCAAAAAGTCCGTCTACAAGGATCGGATATTCTGCCGAATCCACTTCTGCCGCCGTAACCGCCTCGACATCACACGCCGCGGCCAGCCGCAGTTGTAAAAACAGATCTTCCGACATCCGCGATGTCTCACCTACAAGCACGATTGCCGTATGATACCCCTGCTGTTTTAATATTCTTGCCGCCGCGACAGCATCGCCTCCGTTATTGCCGCATCCGCACACAAACAAAACGCCTTCGTCTTTACGGATTGACTGACTGATCACCGAAGATAATATGGTTGCCGCTTTTTCCATCAAAACCGTACCGGGAAAGCCCACTTCCTGTATTGCATGTTCATCCAGCTGTTTCGCCTGTTTTGCCGTAAATAAATATTGCATATGCCACCTCGCTTATTCGTCATAAAGGGGCTGCAATGCGGCCTCTTTTTCATCTGTTGCCACAACAAATGCCGTAACTTCGTTTTTTGTATTCGTTATACTGATATGCATCTGGGTAATCCCCATTCTCTCTGCCATCTTTTTTGCCTTTCCATATAACCGCACATACGGCTCATCCAGTTCTCCGCGGAGCACCTCGATCTCTCTTGGCTCACACTGGTAAAAACCGGTACGAAACGCTTTTGCTACCGCTTCTTTGGCGGCAAAATCTGAGGCTTTCCGCACTTTGTGTCCTGCAAACTGCGCAATCTCCCCCGGAGTATAAGTTCTTTCCACAAAATGTCCGCTCCGTTCACATGCCCGCAGCACCCTCGCTATCTCTATTGTATCGATTCCAATACCCAGAATCATAATATGCCTCTTTTCTATTTCTTTGCTATTTTTTGCTATTTATAATGATCAAATACATTCATTACTTCGCGTCCAAGCAGGGCATGCATCAACCCATACGTCTGATCCACGCTCTCTTCCAATTCTACTTTATCTGCCACCTTCTGCTTAAGTTCCGCACGCTGCACCTCGATATCCTGTGTCAATTCCTGCAGATATTCTTCCCTTTCTTTCAGTTTTTCATAGCAGTAAGTAATGGACACGATAAGAAGTTCCTCATTGGCTTTTCGAATTTCATAAGGAACGTCCATAAGCCGGTCACTTTCTTCTTCAATCTTCTGCTTTGTTTCAATCAGCAGTTTTTTCTGTTTCTCCTTTTTTCGGTCATTTCCCGCATCATTCATCCCGGATACGATTGCATCCATCAATTTTTTCTTGCCTTTTCGCAGTTCTTTAATCTCATTGACCAGTTTTCCCTGTTCTTTTAACAGCTCATTGCACTTTTTTTCCAGACGTTTCACTTCTTCCGGTTTATTTCCACCGGGAAACAGTTTATGCCAGCGCTCGTCCAAAACAAGGATGGGAAGTTTTTTCCCGTGCACCAGCTGCTGCAATGGTGGCAGCTGATCTTTCCTGCCTCTTGCCATACGCACCGCCCCCTTCTTTTTTACTTATCTTTCTCTGACAAACGATAAGAAAGACGCATCAAACTCTCTGCCAGATGAACATTTTCTACCACAACATGTGATGGCACTTTCAGATCCGTAGAAGCAAAATTCCAAAATGCTTCCACTCCGACTTCCGCCAGTCTCCCGGCAATCCTTGATGCCTGATCCTTAGGAACCGTGAGTGCCGCAATATGTACCGGATGTTCTTTTACAAACTTTTCGATATCCTCAATAGAATAAACCGGGATATCGTTGATCTTTTTTCCAATTTTTTCCGGATCTATATCAAATATCCCCGCCATCTGAAATCCACGTTTCGTAAAACCTCCATAATTTGCCAGTGCCTGTCCCAGGTTGCCGGCTCCGATAATGATCACATTATAATTATGTTCGAGTCCCAGTATTTTTCCAATTTCATCATGAAGATAACTTACATTATATCCATATCCCTGCTGCCCGAATCCACCAAAATTATTGAAATCCTGCCGGATCTGGGAAGCCGTTACATTCATTTTTTTACTTAATTCATGCGATGAAATCCGGTCAATTCCTTTTTCAAGCAATTCACTCAGGTATCTGTAATATCTTGGAAGACGCTTGATTACCGCAGATGATATTTTCTTTTCTTCCAATGTGCCAACCTCCGTTACGTCCGTAATCATTCCGGGTGCCACCCAGGACATTGCCCCTGAATCGTTACGTTTTTATATATTATACTACATTTTCTTTTATAAAAAAAGATGTAAAAATCAACTTTTTATGCTATACTGTCTTTAGCAAATATTTTGATTGGAGAATGTTATGATATTAGCTTGTAACCATATAGAAAAAAAGTTTAATGACGAAACGCTCTTTTCCGACGTTTCTTTTCATATCAATGAACACGAATGTACTGCACTTGTGGGCGTAAATGGCACCGGAAAAACCACACTCCTGCGGATTATCGTCGGAGAACTCCCGGCTGACAATGGCGATGTCATTCTGGCAAAGGACACTTCTGTCGGCTATCTTCCCCAGCAGCAGGGGTATCATTCGGACAAAAGTATCTATGATGAATTGTGGGAAGTGAAAAAGGACATTGTCGCTCTTGAGCGCGAGATCCGCACGATGGAAGAAACGATGCAGACCGCCTCCGGTGAAGAATTAAACACTCTTTTGGAACGCTATCACCGCATGCAGACCGAATTTGAAGCAAAAGACGGTTACGCCTGCAAAAGCCAGATTATGGGGATTATCAACGGACTTGGCTTTGTCGGAAATGATATTGACAAATCGATCAACACCCTGTCCGGCGGGCAGAAAACCCGTGTGGCACTCGGAAAACTCCTTCTTCTCGAGCCGGATCTGCTGATCCTCGACGAGCCGACCAACCACCTTGACCTCGCTTCGATCCAATGGCTGGAAACGTATCTTTCCAATTACAAGGGAAGTGTCCTGATCGTATCGCATGACCGCTATTTTCTTGACCGAATCGCCGACAAAGTAGTTGAACTTGACCACGGCAAAGCAACGGTTTTCAAAGGAAATTACAGCGATTATGCACAGAAAAAAGAACTTTTGCGCCGTGATGCGATCAAACAATATGAAAATTATCAGCAGACCGTGCGCCATCAGGAACAGGTCATTGAAAAACTGCGTTCTTTTAACCGTGAAAAGTCGATCAAGCGGGCGGAAAGCCGCGAAAAAATGTTAGAAAAAATGACACCGGTGGACAAGCCGGTAACAGAACAGAAATCCATGCACTTTTCCCTTGTTCCGGAAAAGGAAAGTGGAAAAGATGTTTTGCGTGTGGAAAATTTTGGAAAGTCTTTTGGCGACTTACATCTTTTTCAGGGTGTTTCCTTTGAATTGTTCCGCGGAGAACGTGTTGCTCTGATCGGAAAAAACGGAACCGGCAAAACAACCCTTCTCAAAATGCTCTGCGAACTGGAAACTCCGGATCAGGGGACTGCCGTCTTTGGCACAAACGTGGAACTTGGCTATTACGACCAGGAACACAATGTACTGCACGAGGAAAAAACGATTTTTGACGAGATCCATGATGACTACCCGGATCTCAACAATACAAAGATCCGCAATGTCCTCGCCGCCTTCCTCTTTACCGGGGATGACGTTTACAAAAAGATCTCGCTCCTTTCTGGCGGCGAAAAAGGACGTGTCTCTCTGGCAAAACTTATGCTCTCCAAAGCCAATCTCCTGCTTCTCGACGAGCCGACCAACCACTTGGACATCGACTCCAAAGAAATCCTGGAAGATGCTTTGAATCATTATACCGGAACGGTCTTATATGTATCGCATGACCGCTATTTTATCCAGAAAACCGCTACCCGGATCCTGGATCTGACCAATGAACATATTCTTTCGTACGATGGAAATTATGATTATTATCTGGCAAAGAAGGATGTTGTCGAAAGCCGCTATCTCGGCAACACGACAGAGGCCACGCCAAAAACCGAGGCTCCTTCTACGGCTAAACTCGACTGGAAGGAACAGAAAGAACGGGAAGCTAAGAAACGAAAGATTGAATCTGCGTATGAAAAAGCAGAAAATGAAATCCAAAAATTGGAAGAACTCATCGAAGAAACCGATGCCCAGATTGCCCTTCCGGAGTACGCTTCCGACGTTGCCAAATTAACCGAATTGTCAAGGCAGAAAGAACAGTATGAGGCAGAACTGGAAACCGCGATGGAGGAATGGGAAAAAGCAGCACAGGCACTGGAAGAATTGGAATAAGTTCAAAAATAAGGGGGCGGTCTTCTGCCCCCTTTCCTTAAAATCCACCATTTTGATATGCTCTGGCAATGACATACGATGGTTCATAGAATGCACTGCAATTGTAATTATCAATAACTTCACAAAGTTCGTCATTATAAACCCGAATAATCGCCTCAACATAATCTTCTTTGGAAGACATCGTATCTCTTACCAGTCTCTGATATACTGCCCCCATATCCAGTGCAGAGGGGATAATTTCTGCGAGTTCTTTATCAACTGCTGTAATATCAAAGTTCCCTTCCTTTAAGTCATATTCCTTAATCCAATCATTTTCGACTTGAAGCGGATTTTCGCAATGCAATACATTGGCACAACTCAGCAAATGATATAATTCCTCTTTTCCAATTGCATTTACAACATACTTATTTTTCTGCTTAATATGCCGTGCCACTCTTTCAATCATATAGCAGATAAAATAAACATCATCTAACTGTATCTCTTCCTCCGGAAAATACTTATTTTTCATAGTGTATCACTTCCTTCAAATGTCAATGTTTTCAATGCCTCTTCGGTGCAGAACACAATCTGATGCGTAGGATAATTGAACTTCGCAATTTCCCAAAACGCTTTTCGTGGAATTCTTCCATCTATAAAAGTTTCCACAAAATTCCAAATCTGATCGTCTGCCATCGGTCCCTCAATAATATCATAATCATGTTCTATACCTCTGCGGCAATTCACAACAAAATCCAGCCATTCATCTGTCATCTCCTCGAATTTTAACACTTTTAACCCAGAATCCTGCACATACTTATAACGATTAATGACTGAATTTCCCTTTTTGGTCATTGCCCATCGTTTTGCCTGTTTAAGCAAATTTGTACAATAAAAACCATATCCGAAATCTTTATAAAAACCATTCTGGAGCACCCGTGGAACCGGTACTTCTACGTTACTTCCATGGTATACAATATTCTGCATAGAATTCCTCCTGATAATTTTAGTAGTATTGTAACATTATTTTATAGAAATTTCAAATTATATTATTCCACACTCCTGTGGATTATCGTCGGAGAACTTCCGGCTGACAACCGCGATGGAGGAATGGGAAAAGGCGGCGCAGGCGCTGGAAGAATTCAAGTAAGTTCAAAAATCCCCCAGGTAAAAACCTAACCTTCTTCACCCGGGGGAATTGTTTTTTGTTTCTATTTTGTCACTTTTATCTTTATCTTATTCATTACACCATTTTGTGCAATAGCATACACTGTCGCTTTTCCCGCTTTTTTTGTCGTAATCTTTCCTTTTTTAGATACAGACAAAACCTCTGGATTCGACACGACGTAGCGTATCTTATCGATATGCCATTTGCATTTTTTTCCATTCGGAAGGACTACCTTTGCTTTAATTTTACTTGTCTCACCGAGTTTCAGCATACGTTTTTTCTTTCCCGTAATACGCACTTTCAATGGATTGGCATATTTTTTACTTCCCTTAGTCAAAGCATGAAGCTGCAAAGAACGTCCATATGCTGTTTTTTTACCATTTACAATACGATATGCCTGAATTTCATACTTATACCAGGTGTCTTCTTTCAGTTTTTTATTAATAAATGAAGTTTTTCCTGCTGAAGTAATCGTACAAACAAGTTTCAAATTGCGGATATCTTCTCCCTCGCTGCATCGGGAAGCATAGATAAAATAACCATCGGCCCCTTTCACTTTGGTCCATCTTAGTTTCTGCCAAACGTTCTTTGATATCACCGGCTGAATCAAATCCATCATTACAGGCAGTACTTCGTTTTTCACAGATGGGCTTATCGTCGTCTGTCCCGGTACCGGTGACACTGTTACCGATCCCGATGTTTCTGTCGGAGCCACCGTTGGCTGTGGAACTCCCATTGGCTGTGGCGTTCCTGTTGGCTGTGGCGTTCCTGTAGCCTGTGGTGTTCCCGTTGGCTCTAACGTTGGGATCACCGTCGACTCCGGTGCCTTCGTTGGCTGTGGCGTTCCCGTTGGCTCTAACGTTGGGATCACCGTCGGCTCCGGTGCCTTCGTTGGCTGTGGCGTTCCCGTTGGCTCTAACGTTGGGATCACC
>ERZ808252.379-NODE-379-length-44517-cov-15.379673_pt1 | contig 44517 bp, 42 predicted proteins | sample MGYA00521242_ERZ808252 | MGnify/ENA primary metagenome ERZ808252 (study PRJEB31516, sample SAMN03275581) | gut metagenome | biome: mammalia-associated habitat; material: feces | host: Papio cynocephalus | place: Kenya | collected 2012-08-07 ...
CTGTGGTAAAAACTGTGGTAAAAACTGTGGTAAAAACTGTGGTAAAAACTGTGGTAAAAACTGTGGTGAAAATACTTCCGCCGAAGAAAAAATTCTTGATGCAATCAAGGAAAATCCAAAAATCACGCAAAAGCAGCTTGCGGCAGTTACAGGTCTTTCGTTGCGCGGTGTGGAATGGAACATGGCAAAATTAAAAAATGAAGACAAAATAAAACGCCTCGGTTCTGATAAAAAAGGAACTGGGGAGATTGTGGAATAGCAGGAGAGTGTAATAAAAACTTTGCCTTAGATAGCGTCAAAGTTTTTATTCACAAGTTTGCGTTGCAAACTTTTTTATAAACTGCAATTTCGCACTTTGTTGCGAAATTGTGCTAAAAAGTCAAATTGATATTTTCTCATTGACTTTTTATTGGAGGAAAAAAATGGCTTACACATTAATCAGTTTTGTGGGAACAGGAATCAAAAAGGACGGAGAGTATCAGTCAACAAGATATGTTTTTCCCGACAAAAAAGAATTTGAAACAAAAAAATTCGCAGAAGCTTTGCTTGAACTAAAGTACAGGGACTTCTCAAAGGTGATTTTTGTCGGAACGACAACATCCGCCTGGGAGATGTTCGCGGAAGGCAATGATGACTTATGCATGAAGCTTATGGAAGCCCGCTCAAACAGGAGTTTTTCTGATGATCTGAAAACGGAGCTGGAGAATTACATTTCTGAAAAACTGCAGATTCCTGTTGTCATAAAATATCATACTGATAAAATTGACGAGGACACTTCACTTGAAATTTTCAATCTGTACAGTTCGATTGTTCCGGAAATTACGGATGAGAATATTCTTGTTGACATAACGCATAGTTTCCGCTCAATGCCGATTCTGCTTTATCAGGCAATGCGGTTTTCTGTCTCGCAGAACGAGAAAATCAAGAATGTGGAACTTGTTTACGGCGAATACACTTCGGACGAAAAATGCTCCTATGTCCGTAATTTAAGCAGCTATTGGAAATATTCGCAGATTACAAATGCGGTTTCAATTTTTGAGGAAAAACTTGACGGCTTTGCTCTTGCCGATTTGATTGAAAAAGACTGGGAATCAGGAAGCAAGGCAATAAAAAGGTTTTCGGAAATTGTGCAGACAAATTTCTGTCTTCAGATTGTGGAAGTTTCAAGGCAGCTTAAAAATTCTCTTAAAAAATATCCTGAGAATGCGCCCGCCTACCTTGATAAGGTAAAAAGCAGCGTGGAGAAAATCTGCAAATTGATTGATTCTGAAAACAAAAAGCTTTCTCTGGCATTGTACGAGTTTTCCAATTTTCTTTATGAACATAAGTTGAATGTTCAGGCTGTTATCTGCCTTCAGGTTGCTGTTGAGACTGCGATTTGTGAAAAGTTTGCAAGTGAAAATCAGCTTGGAGATTATGACTGGTGGAAGGATTACGGACAAAATGAATTGAGGAAAATAGAAAGTGAAAACAAAAAGGATTTGAAAATTCCTCTTACGAATCTTGAATATTTCAGAAACCAGGTTGCGCATGGCGGCGCAAAAAATAAGGATGGAAACTTCCCCCATGCGGCAAATATTCCGGGCATTTACGCAAGCGGGCTGCGCGGATTTGAAAACTTGATAAAAATTCTTGAACAACTTTAGGAGCCATCCCATGCCCAGAACATTCTGCCTCTTAAATCATACGCTTACCCAAAATCAGCTTGCTGAGCTAAGCGAAAAATTTAACTCCTCAGAAATTGTTTATCCTGAAAAAAATCTTTCGGAGCTTTGGTCGCAGATTCCGCCGGAAAAGTCCAATGAGGAAGTTGTTGAATCCGTCGTTTCCTGGCTTAAGAGCAATGCAACTTACGGCGATTTGTTTATAATTCAGGGCGAGTTCGGCTCGACTTTTACTCTTGTGGATTTTGCCTTAAAAAACGGCCTTGTTCCGCTTTATGCGACAACCCGGCGCATTGCAAAAGAATCCCGCAGCGGAGAAGCCGTCCGCCGCGAATATATTTTTGAGCACGTCTGCTTCAAGAAGTACCAGTATTTTGAAATGCTGTGATTTTGGAACTTAAAAAATCTATGTTATAATATTGAAATGAAGCTGAACACATCGGAAAGTCAAAATATAGAATTTAAAAAATTCTGGCGTGATGAATATCTCAAATGGATCTGTGCCTTTGCAAATACAGACGGCGGAATTCTGTATATCGGGATAGATGACGATGGCACAATTTGCGGTATAAATGACAGCCACAAACTTACAGAAGATATTCCGAATAAAATCAGAAACACGATGGGACTTGTATGCAATGCGCAGCTTCTGTCGGAAGATGATAAAGAATACTTTAAAATTGAAGTTGAAAAATACCCTTTTCCTGTCAGCTATCATGGAAAATATTACAAGCGCTCCGGCTCAACTTTGCAGGAGCTTACAGGTGTTGAACTGGACAAAATGATTCTTTTTGTTCAGGGGCGAACATGGGATTCCGTGCCAGTTCCCGGAGTTTTGCCCGACGCTCTTGAAAACGATGCGTTCCGTTTATTCAGAAAAAAAGCTTCTGATTCAGGGCGGTTGGATAAAGAATCCCTTGAAGTGACAAATGAAACTCTTGTAAAAAATCTTCATTTGACCGAAGGCGATTATTTGAACAGAGCCGCTGTTCTTGCTTTTCATCCAGACCCGGAAAACTGGATTACAGGCGCTTACATAAAAATCGCATATTTTGAAAATGAAGCCGATATTTTGTACCAGGATGAAGTTCACGGGCCCTTGCTGCTTCAAGTTGAAAAAACAATGGAGCTTATCTATTCAAAATATATGAAAGCCCTGATTTCTTATGATGATATTTATAGAAGAGAAACCTTCTTTTTTCCGCGAGCTGCGTTCCGGGAGCTTCTCTTAAATGCTGTTATCCATAAAGATTACCTTTCAACAACGCCGATTCAAATCAGAATTTATAAAGATAAACTCCGCCTTTGGAATGACGGCTCATTGCCAAAGGAAGTTCCTGTCGAAAGTCTTTTTAAGGAGCATATCTCAAAACCAAGAAATCCGAATCTTGCAAATGTTTTCTTCAAATGTGGAATGATTGAATCTTGGGGACGCGGATTTGAAAAAATTGCGGCTTACTGCAAGGAAGAAAATGCGAAAATTCCAGAAATTGATTTGTCGCTCGGCGGAATTACGGTCAGATGTTTTGCTTCAGAGAAATATCAAAAGCTTAGGAATGAATATAAGGAAGATTTTAATGGAAAAAATGACCCTGTAAATGACCCTGTAAATGACCCTGTAAAATCGATTTATGAACTTCTTAAGATTCGGAAGAATTTGACTTACACAGAAATTGCTTCTCATATAGGAAAGTCGGAAGCGACGGTAAAACGTTATATTTCAAGACTGAAAAAAGATGGCTTTATAGAACGAGAAGGCTCTGACAAATCAGGTTACTGGATAATTTTAAAATAAAACTTTTTTCGAGGAAAATAATGTCAGAAATCTACATTCTTTCAGATTATGGAAAAATGAAAAAAAATAAAAATCGTGATACAATTTCTGTTCTAGGACGGATGTCATGAGTGATGAATTGTTTCAGAAAAAAGCGGAATTTCTTTCTTGGTGCATTGAGGAATACGCCGCTGCAAAAAATCTGAATGGCCGGGAGGTTGCTAATTTATTTTATCAGAAAAAAGTTCTTGATTTTCTTGGCGAGCATTACGAGATTCTACATACACAGGGGAAATCCTATATAATTGAAACGATTGAAGATTTCATTAAAACAGAGGGCGAATAATGAAAATATATCATGGCGGTTTTTCAGAAGTTCCTTCCCCGAAAATCTTGAAACCAAGCCGTGCGATGGATTTTGGAAACGGCTTTTACACAACAACGAGCTTTGAGCAGGCAAAAAAATGGGCTTTGATAAAAAAAGACAGATTTCATTATGAAAAAGCCATCGTCTCTGTATTTGAAGTGGACAGCGAAATCTTTAAATCTGAAAAAATCAAATCAAAAGTGTTTCATAAGGCTGATGAAGAATGGCTGGACTTTGTAATGGCGAACCGTCAGAACATTCATTTTGTTTATGATTACGATGTTGTGATGGGCGCAGTGGCAAATGATAATGTCTATGCAAGTCTGAACTTGTACGAAGACGGCTTCTTAAGCAAAAAAGAACTTCTTGACGAGTTGATGGCTTGGAAATACGTTGACCAGATTTGTTTTCATACAGAAAAATCTTTGGACTATCTGAAATTCATAAAATCAGAGGAGGTGTTTCAATGATTCGACCTCAGGTTACGCAAAAAAATGTCCATCTTTTTATTCCGGGCAAGGCTTCTAAAATCTGCTGTGAACTGGCAAGAAAAGAAAATCTTTCTCTTAATGAGTCCATATTGAAATTTTATAATTCAGCTGCATACGAGACTTTAAGCCGTGAATCTTCAAAACTCTGGCAGGAAGGCTGGGTTTATGTGTATCAGATGATGAATGACTGAAAAAATGAAGTTCGAGGAAACCAATGTCAGAAATCTACATTCTTTCAGATTACGGAAAACTTTCTAAAAAGGACGAGACAATTGTTTTTTCTCAGCCAGACGGAACTAGCACAATTCTTTTTCCGTTCAAGACTGAGCATCTGGTTCTTGTGGGCAAAGTTTCCATAAGCGCGGATGCTTTGCGTCTTCTTGCAAAGTATAAAATCGGCACAACTTTTCTTTCCTCAAACGGAAGATTCAACGGCAAGCTTTCTTTTGGCGACGGAAAGAATATCTTTCTTAGGCAGAAGCAGTTCCGTATTCTGGACAATCCGCAAAAGTCGCTTGAGATTGCAAGAAGCATTGTCGCGGGAAAAATCCGCAACGAAATCAGTTTTATGCAAAGAATCAAGCGTAAGAATTCAAACGAAAACGCGGCGGTTGAAAGCGCAATCAGTTCGGTAAAGAATACGCTCTCCAATGCGGAAAAGGCAGATGACATTGAAAAGCTCCGCGGATATGAAGGTCTTGCCGCCAGAAAGTATTTTGAGGTTTTTAAATTCAATCTTCAGGACGAATGGGCTGAATTCAAGACAAGAAGCAAAAATCCGCCGCGCACAAATGTGAACGCCGTCTTAAGTTTTCTGTACACGCTTTTGATGTACCGCGTGGAAAGCGCGATTGAGTCACAGGGCTTGGATTCCTGCTGCGGAAACCTTCATGCGGTGAATTACGGAAAAACCGCCCTTGTGTTCGACTTGATGGAAGAATTCCGCTCGCCAATCTGCGATTCTGTCTGCTGCTCGCTGTTCAATCTTGGAACTTTAAAGAGCGAAGACTTTGAGAAAAAAGAGTTCTCAGCCGAAAGCGAAGATTATCCTTTGGAAATGGAAAGGGAAAAAGGCGATTCAGATTCAAATTTGGAAGATGAAGAAAATACGCCTGCAAAGTATGGAATTCTTCTTACAAAAGCCGGAATTAAAAAAGTGATTTTTGCATTCGAGGCAAAAATGAATTCGCTGATTCTTTATGCGCCGACAGCGCAGAAAATCTCATACGCAAAAATAATCTATCAGCAGGTTCTGCATTACAAGCGCGTAGTCTGCGGCGAAGAGACTGAATACAAGGCGTATTATTTCAAATGATTTATTTTATAAGCTACGATGTCTCAAATCCAAAGCGCCTCGTAAAAGTTGCAAGAACTCTTGAAAATTTTGGAATCCGAATTCAGTTTTCATTTTTTGAGTGCGAAATGGAAAAAGAGCAGCTTGAGGAGCTTAAGACATCCCTTTTGAAAATCATCAATAAAAAGGAAGACAGCCTTAGGATTTATCCTTTGTGCCAGGACTGCGCGGCAAAAACAACTTCGCTTGGAAACGGAAATATTTTTATTCCCAAGACTTTTGAGATTCTGTGAGGTAAAAATGGAAAAGCACTGGCTTATTGTTTATGACATCCGCGACACAAAACGGCTTGCAAAAATCTCAAAATGCGTTGAAAGCTACGGCTGGCGTGTGCAAAAGTCGGTCTTTGAAAGCACAGCAAGCGATGAGACAATCGGGCAGCTGAAAGGCAGGCTTGAAAAGCTTATGGACATTGAGGAAGATTTTGTTCTGTTTTTTGAGGTGTGCGAGCGCGATTTTCAGAAAAAGATGGTGTTCGGAAAAAACATTGAAAAAGATGACAAAATAACAGATGAGGATTTTGTGATTCTGTGATAAAATGATTTTATGACAATGCAGATTGGCTCTTTGACAGAAAATCGCAGACTTCCGTTTTTGAAAAAATCTGCAAAAAAAGGCGCAGGTTTGCGAATAAAATATAAATATTTGTGATATAAGGATTTAGAATGATTAAAAAAACTGAAATTACATTTTTTGCAATAGAAATGCACGGATTTGCAGCAAAAGAAAACAGCCTTTGCGAAAATGCGCTTGCAATTCCTTGCAATAAAAGATATTGTAAGCGGTAGTATTAAAAACATAGACCTGATTTAAGGGATTAAGACAATCCATGTTCATCTTAGGAAGTTGAACTGAAAGAACTTTTTGATTAAAAACATAGACCTGATTTAAGGGATTAAGACTGTAGGATAAAGAATAGAAATATGATTGCTCATTTATTTTTCCATTAAAAACATAGACCTGATTTAAGGGATTAAGACGTATAATCACCATTTAGTCTACAGTCACAAAGCTCAAATGTATGACCTATTAAAAACATAGACCTGATTTAAGGGATTAAGACCCACATCCTCAATCATGGATTCTGACGGCATATCACTTGATTAAAAACATAGACCTGATTTAAGGGATTAAGACTATTTATTTTTCTCCATTATCCTAAAATATCAGCTCATATGATTAAAAACATAGACCTGATTTAAGGGATTAAGACTTGCATTGCAGTTCCAATTTTATCAGCATGGATTTGCTGATTAAAAACATAGACCTGATTTAAGGGATTAAGACTACAGTGTTTCACAGCTACGTAATCCGAATACTTTCTATCCGATTAAAAACATAGACCTGATTTAAGGGATTAAGACTCGAGGACAAGCGTCCTTACGTTCTCTTTAAGCTTCATTTTCATTAAAAACATAGACCTGATTTAAGGGATTAAGACGTTCTTATACCTGGCGTCCAATTTTCTGCGGTTGGACTCCGCATTAAAAACATAGACCTGATTTAAGGGATTAAGACCTCTCCGCAGAGACACATGATATCTTGGAAACGCCATATCACTATTAAAAACATAGACCTGATTTAAGGGATTAAGACTTTCAGTCACAGGTTTTGTGTCCCTTCTCAATGATATATTATTAAAAACATAGACCTGATTTAAGGGATTAAAACCTGGGGTAATATCAGAGATATGTTTTACAGCCAGACTGATGAATTAAAAACATAGACCTGATTTAAGGGATTAAAACTTATCATAGCGTCCTGTGTCCACTGTTCTGCGGAGCGTCCCATTAAAAACATAGACCTGATTTAAGGGATTAAGACTCAAGCATCTCGGCCAGGTTCTTATACCTGGCGTCAAGATTAAAAACATAGACCTGATTTAAGGGATTAAGACTCTCTTGATACCAAGAGAATATGGTTTTGTTGGCTGGACATATTAAAAACATAGACCTGATTTAAGGGATTAAGACTGGTGAGCAAGGGGATGGGGTGCATAAGCCCCTTTATATTAAAAACATAGACCTGATTTAAGGGATTAAGACCAAATGGCATATTGCCATTTGTAGCCTCTTTTGTTCGATTAAAAACATAGACCTGATTTAAGGGATTAAAACTCAATCAAAATTCCGCTAAAATCAAGATTTGTATTTGTCTTAATTAAAAACAAAAACTTTATTTTAAGAAGCCTTAATTTCGAGTTTTATAATTTAATGTCATTATCGGGCTTGACCCGATAATCTATTGAAAATTTCCAACAGATTCCTGACCGAGTTTACTGCGTAAACATCGCAGTGTCGTAGCACGGGAATGACACTTAAATTACTGTTCTTATCAAAACTCGACATTTGGGCTAAGAATTAAAAAAAATTGCGTTTGACGTGATTCAGTCAAATCCAAGAATGTCAATCACAATCGCTCTGACCGGAATTGCGATAGAGTTGCTGTCATTTTTGGTAAAACGGATTACAAAGTCCGCTTAATGACGTTTGGTGTTTTTTGAGAAATTTATTTAGGGAGGCATGATAAAATGAAAAAAATTGTATTTGCAACAATTCCGATGCAGGAAATAAAAGAAGGCATTGTCTACAAATCTGAAGAAAACAAGGCAATCGAATATGAAAAGCCTGTGCTTTTTACGGTGGATTCTCTGCTTGCAAAAACGCTTGAAAAAGGTGATGAGGTCAAGATTGTAAGAATTGTTACAGAAGGAAAATTTTCTGACGATAATCTGAAGCTCCAAAAAGACGAGCTTGACAAAATCAATTCTGAAATCAAAGCTGATATTTCTTATGTCGAGGTGAGGGAGGCATTCAGGGAAACAAACCAGGTCTTGCATTCAAGGTTCAGACAGCTGGTGAATTCGCTTGAGACTGGCTGCGAAATTTATACGGATATGACTTTTGGCCCCAAGACTTTAACACCGGTTCTGTTTTATGTGCTTGGATTTGCAGAGAAATTCTTTGATGCGGATATTAAGAACATTGTTTATGGAAAAGTAGATTTTGATAAAAACAAACATCCGCTTCCCGATACCGCTGAAATTTTTGATGTTACATCACTGTACTACCTGAATTCCATGGCTTCTGTAATGAAAGCTCCGGACGGAGCGTCTGCTCTGGCAATGCTCAACACTTTGTTTGAACTTTAGCGTTTTTGGGGTTGTTTATGGAAGATTCAAAATCAAAAGAAGAAAGTCCCATCAATCTTCTCTGCAAAAAATATTTTACACCGGAACTCTGCGACGGGCCTGTAACAGAAACTCCTGCTGCACTTAAGAATAAGGCATTTGCAGAGCTTTTGTCTTATGGAGATAAAATTTGCTGTAAAAAGTTCAGGGGCAAGGAAGATCATTTATGCATGGAAATTGTAAAAACAATTGAGACGTGCTGGAATTCTTGGAAAAAATCCCCATGCTCTTCATCATATTCAGGCTACTTTTACAAGGCACTTTGCAACAATCTTAAAAAACTATGCGTCCAAAAGGAGGCGGAATTCAAAGCGTTGCCTCTTGATTCTCCTGTTGGCAAGAATGGCGAGACGGTAACTTTACTCGATTTTGAGCCTGATGATAAAACTGCGAGTTTGGATGATAAAATCGAAAATGACAGTAAGCTTAATAAGCTCTTTGACGACATTGAAATATATACAAGAGCGGTAAGAGTTGATGTCCGCAAATCGCTTTGCGTAATGTTCACCTACAGAATTCTTCATGATGCAGAATTTCCGGATTCAGGCTGGATAAAAGAGAAACACAAAAAGTACGATTTTATAAACATGGAGCTTGCCGAAGATTATTTTACAAAACAGAAAGTTGCGAAATCCGAGAACAAAAAATTTAAATATACCCAAAAGGATGTTTCAAAGCTGTTCGGAATTCCAGAAAAAACGCTTTCCGACAGAAGTAGAAAGATAGACAGCTTCTTTGATTTGCAAAAAAAACAATGAGTGATAGCTTTGAGAGAGACTTGTCCGGTTTTCAATCCGTTCAGAATTACTCTGGACGGATTTTTTTTATTTAAAAGTGTTAATTTTCCGAACAGAAAGAACTCTTTATATATATAAGCAGAAATAAATATTGGAGGAGCAAATGAACGCAGTAAAAGTCATAAAGTTTTTGCCAAAAATGAAGCAATAACAGCTCTTGGTGAAAAACAGTCAAAAAAAAAGCTTATGTAAATGGTTTAAAACTTGAAAGAGAGGTGTGATATTATGCAAGTAGAGTTTGTTATTGCGGCATTTTTCATTTGTATAGGTATTTCTATTTGTATCCTAGGAATTATACTAGATACTTGGGGATAATATAGAATGGATTAAAAACACAGATTTGATTTAAGGTATTAAAACTTGTTCTGTATATGGGAGATTTTAGATGGAAACAAAGACAACACGCATAGGGATGGAAACAGAGATTGACAAGAACCTTAAAACTCTTGCAGAAACAAAAGCAACATGCTACTGCCTGCGAGAAACAGGTCAATGTGATTTTGATGACTGCTTAGAATGCAGCAAGTTAAGTCTGTATCAGCAAGGTGTCAGGAATCTTCTGCCTGTTGACCTGCTTAAGGTTGATAACCTTGCTGCAAAGATTATTCAGCGGAAACTTGATAATGACACTTCGTTTCGTGCTACGTCAGCTTCGCGCTGGAAATATTTCTTCAACAGCCTGAAATGGATGGCTATAGTTTTTCTGTTTGCAATATTTATCCCTTTAGCGGCTGCTTACTTCTTGTGCACATATGCCCTAGATACTAAGGGAGCTGTCTATCCTATTATAGATGATATTACGGAGAGCAAGATAATTCGCGTGCTTGATGAAACACATAAGAATGTATATGACATGAATGGCGATCATCAGGTTAACTGCCAGGATTTCACAGTCATGTTCATTTATCTTTGGGCTAAGATATATCCTGATGACTCTAAGTCTGCTCAGATTGTCTTTAACAAGAACTTTAATACAGGCATGAACCACCTGTTTGTGTCGGTCAGGTCTGGTAATAAAGTGTTCTATATTGAGCCGCAGGGAAGCTATACAAACTATCGTATGGAGCATTTCTGGGGAGACAGGTATGACCCTTGCTTTAATAGGGAAATCCGCAAGTCGTTCTGGTATGCACAGATGGGGCTTCCTTATAATGGAGAGTGATTAATGACCAAACCTTGAAATAGAACTATTCGTGTTATGAGCTTTCCGTGCTGATTTTCCATCTCATTTCTCAGTAACTTTTTGGTCAAAACTCACTGACTTTTTGGTCAAAAGTCAGTAACTTTTGGGTGAAAACTCACTGACTTTTGAGTCAAAACTTAGTAACTTTTGAGTGAAAACTCAGTAACTTTTAGGTCAAAACTCAGTAACTTTTGGGTCAAAACTCAGTAACTTTTGAGCTGTTTTTATGTCTGCATTTTTTCAGCTTTAATTGCAAATTATCATTATATAAACTACAATTGGGCGTATGGCAAAGACTGTAGACGATAAGAAAATTATTTACACAATGGATCGGGTTTCCCGCGCTTACGGGACTAAAGTTGTTCTTAAAGACATAAGCATTTCATATTATTACGGAGCAAAAATCGGCGTTATTGGTGAAAACGGCGCCGGTAAGTCTTCTTTATTTAAAATTCTTGCGGGCGTTGACAACGATTTTACAGGCGAAACTCATCTGCTTCCTGGATTCACAATGGGATATTTGGAGCAGGAACCGCAGCTTGAAGCAGGCAAGACTGTAAAAGAAATTGTAATGGAAGGCGTAAAGCCGATTACAGATTTGCTTGCTGAATTCGACAAAGTGAACGAGGCGTTTGGAGACCCTGACGCTGACTTTGACAAGCTTTGCGCAAGACAGGCTGAGCTTCAGGAAAAACTTGATGCTGCGGACGCTTGGAATTTGGACACAAACCTTGAGCTTGCAATGGACGCATTAAGATGTCCTCCTGCTGACCAAGTTGTGGACGTACTTTCTGGAGGTGAACGTCGCCGTGTTGCTTTGTGCCGCCTTCTTCTTCAGCAGCCTGATATTCTGCTTTTGGACGAACCTACTAACCACCTTGACGCAGAAACTGTCGCCTGGCTTGAACGCCACCTTCGTGACTACAAGGGCACAATCATTGCGATTACTCATGACCGCTACTTCCTTGACAATGTTGCCGGATGGATTCTTGAAATGGACAGAGGTGAAGGCTATCCGTTTAAAGGAAATTATTCTGAATGGCTTGAAGCAAAGGAAAAGCGTCTTGAGCAGGAAGAAAAACAGGCAAGCGTTCGTCAGCGCGAAATGAAAGAAGAGCTTGAATGGATTCACGCAGGCGCAAAAGGAAGGCAGGCAAAGCACAAAGAGCATATCACAAAGTACGAGCAGCTTTTGGCGGAAGAGCAGAAACGTGTTCAGCTTAAAGACAGCCAGATTTCAATTCCGGCAGGACCTCGTCTTGGAAGCCTTGTAATTGAAGCGAGCGGTCTTACAAAATCATTTGGCGACAAGCTCCTTTTTGAAAACCTTGACTTTGCAATTCCTGCTGGTGCTGTTGTGGGAGTTGTTGGACCTAACGGTGCTGGAAAAACAACTTTGTTCAAAATGCTTGCAAAGGCTGCCACAGGTGAAGGAGAAGAAACTCCGGATTCCGGCACGATAAAAGTTGGCGACACTGTAAAACTTGTGTACGTGGATCAGATGAGAAGCAAGCTTGACCCTAACAAGACTGTACTTGAGCTTCTTTCTGGAGGAGCTGACCTTATAAAGCTTGGCGCGGTGGACGAAAAAGGACGCCCTGTAAACGGAGCGTTGCGCGAAGTGAATGCCCATGCGTACTGCTCTTGGTTCAACTTTAACGGCGCGGAACAGAATAAAAAAATCAGCGTGCTTTCCGGTGGAGAAAAAAACAGGCTGAACATGGGGCTTATGTTCAAGGAAGCGGGAAACGTTTTGCTTTTGGATGAGCCTACAAACGACCTTGACATTTCTACAACACGTTCGCTTGAAGAGGCAATCAACAGTTTTGCCGGCTGTGTGCTTGTAATAAGCCATGACCGCTACTTCCTTGACCGTATCTGCACTCATATTCTTGCGTTTGAAAACAACAGCGAAGTCAAGTGGTTTGAAGGCAACTGGAGCGAATACGTAGAATGGAAGAAAAACGTCCTTGGAATTGACGACGACCATCCTCACAAGACCATGTACCGCAAACTCACAAGATAAATGTAGAATTGTAGGTTCAATTTTGAGTCTTGAAAATTTACTGTCATTGCCGTGCTTGACACCGCGATGTTTGCATAGCAAACTCGGTTAGCAATCTTGTTAAAAAAAGTACAAGAGATTATCGGGTCAAGCCCGATAATGACTGGAAGTTTCAAGAAATCCTAAAACTCGATATTCGACCTTGTAAAAAAGGATGCCCGGCTGGACATCCTTTTTTTGTGTTATAAAACCAATGCGATGTTATTTGCTAGGCGGATTGTTGCCGCGGTTTCCACCGCTTGGATTGCCTGTTGTTGAAGGCATTCTTCCGCCTTCTCCTGCGTGGCTGTTGCCTGGTTTTACAGTTGTCTTTCCCATTTGTATGCTCCTTTAAAATGAATTTCAGTAGTTGTATATTTTTGGTTTTGAATATTTTTATTAGTTTTTTAGAACTATAGATGTAATTGTTATTGTGCCAGGATACCAGATATGTTTCTCTGAAGCTGTATCTCTATCTTGTGTTTCTATTATAGTTCCGACTGAAAGATATCCTTTAAATTCACATATCGCTTTATCAATATTGGTATTGTACGTAGTTTCACTAAGTTTTTCCTCTTGACTGAATTGCGCCGGAGTCCTCGTTTCTTCTGTTAAAATCACACCTTGAATTTCTTTCGAGCTATCTAGCTTATATATTCCGTAATAGATTTTAACATCTTGCTCTGGTGTTTTGAAATAATCGTTTATATTATCAGAATTAACATTAAAACTTTCTTTTAGTTCTGCTGATGTCATTACAAAAGCATCATGCCCATCACCGTATCCAGCATTTGTCATTTTGTTTATATCTTCAGTAGTGTAAATTCCATATTTATTTTTATCTGCAAAACTGTAAGCAAATTTATATTTTCTGGCTAATCCTCTAGAAATAGAGTTTATATTTAATGAACCGTATTCGTTCTTTAAATTTTCAGCTAACTCAATTTTATGTGAATTTTGCAAACCATCTCCGTTAGGAAAGATACCTGAAGCTTCAGTTTTAGATGGAAATTCTGATGCTTGATGTTCTACAGATCCTCCGTCATCGCAGCTTAATAATGCAGCCAGCATAAACATGCTTGCAAAAATAATACTAAGTTTTTTCAAAGTTTTCATAAAATAACTCCTTGTTAATTTTGTTACCCTATCTTACCCCCCCCCGGCACTTTGTCAAGAGATTTGTTTGCTTTTTAGAGATTTTATTTATTGCATAGGTTAACTTAATTAACTTGTTAAAGTAAGTTAATTAAGTTAATATTGAAGCATGAATGAAATAGATGAACTTAGGAAAAAAATAGAAACTCTTCCAGCTGGTGGAATTACAGCAAAAACGATAAAAGGAAAAAAATATCTTTATTATCAATGGACAGAGAACGGCAGGCAATTTTCGCGGACTGTAAAAGAAAAAGAAGCTGAGCTTTTAAAAGCTCAAATAGAAGAGAGAAAACTTTTGCAGGAAAAATTAAAGGAGATTAAGAATTCTAAAATTCATGTTTTTTCGGCAAAGCTTGAAAAAGATAATGTCTATAACTGTGATGTTAGAATTGGAGAGTCTTTAAAAACTTTTGCGTCATCTGTAAGTTCTTACAAAAAACGTTATATATATGAAGATATAAAAAATTTTATATACAATGAAACGCATGATAAGGTATTTATTCTTTATGGCTTGCGAAGAACTGGAAAAACTACTTTAATCCGTCAGATTGTTTATAATATGTTGGAAGATAATTTTTCTAAATCAGTTTTTATTCAGATAAATTCAAATAATACGCTTTCTGATGTAAACAAGGATTTAAAAGTGCTGGAATCTAAAGGCTATAAATATGTCTTTATTGATGAAGTTACACTGATGGAAGATTTTATTGATGGAGCTGCGCTTTTTTCTGACGTTTTTGCTGCTAGTGGAATGAAGATAGTTCTTTCTGGAACAGATTCTCTTGGTTTTATTTTTTCTGAAGATGAGCAGCTTTATGATCGATGCATTCTTTTGCATACAACATTTATTCCGTTCCGAGAGTTTTATGATATTCTTGGAATTCAAAGTATTGATGAATATATTAAATACGGCGGCACAATGAGCCGTAGCGGTGAAAATTATAATAATTCAATTTTTGGTACAAAGCAGAGTACTGATGAATATGTAAATACTGCAATTGCCAGAAACATACAGCATTCGCTTAAAAATTATCAATATGAAGATCATTTTAGAAATCTTTATGAGCTATATGAAAAACATGAGCTGACAAATGTAATCAATAGAATTGTAGAAGATATGAATCATCGTTTTACTATTGATGTTTTGACGCGCGATTTTAAATCCCATGATTTTGGCTTGGCGCAAAGAAATGTCCGTAATGATAGAACTAATCCTACAGATATTCTTGATACTGTTAATAAACCGAAGCTGATAAAAAATCTTATGAAGGCTTTGGAAATTTTAAATAAAGAGAATCAGACTATAGAAATCAAGGATGTTCATCGCAAAGAAATTAAAGAATACTTGGATATGCTTGATTTGACTTGCAATATTCCTGTTGTTTCCATGGCTGATTTGAACAATAGAGCTTTTTTAACTGTTTTTAGCCAGCCGGGCTTGCGTTATTCGCAGGCGGAATCTCTTGTAAAAAGTCTTATGATGGATGACGTTTTTAAAAATATTTCCGCAATTGATAGAAAAAAAATTACAGATAAAATTCTTGATGATGTGAAAGGTCGTATTCTTGAGGAAATTGTTTTGCTGGAAACAAAAAAAGCTAACCCTGAAAAAGATATATTTAAGCTTAAGTTTGCTGTAGGTGAATTTGATATGGTTGTCTATGATTCTGAAAATGTTAACTGTAAAATATATGAGATTAAGCACAGCAAAGAAATTTCCAAAGAGCAGTATCATCATCTTGTCGATACAAAAAAATGTGAACAGACAGAATTTCGCTATGGTAAGATTTTGAGCAAGGTAGTTTTATATAGAGGAAAAAACTTGGAAACAGAAGATGGTGTTTTGTATAGAAATGTGGAGGAATATCTTTTAGAACTTGGCAAACATTAAAGCTATCCTTACAACTCCCATTGAAACAACTTTATGTGTAGTTTATAATCTGCCAAGATTTTTTATGCGAGGTTTATATGGCAAAGCTTCCTTCTTGCGCTCTTGATGTAAGGCTTATTGCGCTTGACTTGGACGACACTCTTTTGGATTCAAATAGAAAAATCAGCGACAAAAATGTGCAGGTGCTTCAGGAATGCGCTCGCCGCGGAATTTATGTTGTGCTTTGCTCTGGACGCGCGGAAGATGGAATTCTGCCTTTTGTGCGCAGGCTGGATATTGCTGGCAGCGAGTTTGGAAAATTTATAATTGCAATAAACGGATGCAGTGTTTTTGATATGCACGAGCGAAAGCAGATTTACACTTGCAGCGTTGATTCTTCTATTCTTCTAAAGGTCAATTCCGAGGCTGAAAAAATGGGGCTTAGAAGCGAAGTCTATTCCCCGGACACAATTTTCTATGCAGAAGAAACTCCCTGGACGCGCAAGGACGTTGATATGTGCGGTTTAAAAGGAAAAGTTATAGACGACTACGAAACTTTCCTGACTAAAAAAAAATTTCCTAAGATGCTTGTCCCGGGCGAGCCAGAAACTCTTCAGGTGCTGCAAAAAAAACTCAAGGGAGAACTTGGAGATTCCGCCGTTATATTTACGAGCAAACCGTACTTTCTTGAAATCCTTCCGCCTAACTGCGGCAAAGGAGAATCCATCAATTGGCTTGCTGACTATATAGGAATTCCACGCTCATCTACAATGGGGTTCGGAGACAGCATGAACGATGAAAGCATGATTGAAAAATGTGGCTACGGCGTGTGCATGAGCAATGGAATTGACTACATAAAAAACGCCGCTGACTTTATCACTGAAAAAGATAACGACTCAAGCGGCGTTGGCGACTTTATAGAAAAATATGTTTTGTAGCTTTTAAGATACAATGTCCGCTTTTTGAATAAGCTCTGTTTCCCATTCAAGCAGGGCTTTTTCTTCTTGCATCTTGTTTCCTTTTACATCGCACATTATTCTAAAGACCGGCTCTGTTCCGCTTGGACGCATCCAGATAAAGGCGACAGGCTGATTTGAACTGTCAAGGAATTTTATTTTTAGTCCGCCGTTCGCATTGTTCCAGTTTTGAGCGGCAGCAGTTTCTTTTGTGCCGTTTGTTGTGAATGCTTCGTAGCTTGCGATTCCAAATTCACTTTTGAGCTGCTCTTTTTTTTCTTCCCAGAATGAAATGAATTCTTTTCTGAAATTTTCCTTGAGCTTGCCTTTGTCTTGCATTTTTACTTGAAGAACTGCACGGCTTTCGCTTACGCCTGTTGTTGTGTATTCAGGCAGCGTAGAAATAACATCGTTGAGAGTAAAGTTGTCATTGTATTTTTTTTCTTGAGCGGACATCTTGCACCACAAGTGGAACAAGCCAATTTTGTTTTTTGTGTCCCGTAGCGCAAGAAGTTTTACCAGCGCAAAAATTGTTGCAACCGGATCCCTTACCGCAGAAGGGTATGTTATGTTTCCGCCGTTGCTTCCTTCTCCGAATATTCTTACGTTGAAACCTTCGCTTCTTTTTTCACGTGCAAGGTTCACAACATTCGCTTCTCCAACTTCCGCACGGAATACTTTTGCATTTAAGCTTGCGCAGATTTCGTCAATTCTCATGGAAGTAGGGCAGTTTACAGCTACCGCAAGATTTTTTGCATCTGGATTTTTCCAGTATTCAAATGCAAGCTCAGACATTACACACAGCGCAAACACTTCTTGTGCTGGCACGGTCTTTGCTTCTTTGCCGTTCCAGTAGACAACGTTTCCGCGGTCGCCGTCGCAATCTGGCATATATCCAAGCACTGCAGAACTGATTCCTTCTTTTTGAAGCTCATTGATTTTTTGCGCACAATGCACAAGATTTTCTGGCTCTGGAATTATTGCGTGAACAATTTTATCTTCGTTGAATGGAATAAAGCTGATTCCGCTTTCCGAAATAAATTTTTTATCTATTGAAGTTGCGCGGGCAGAACCGTTCATGTCGCATACAATGCTAAGCGGATTTTTCTTCGCTGTTTTTTTTAAAATGCTGAACAGTTTATGCTGAAATAAATTTTTGGAGCTTCCGGCTATTACGCTCTTTATAAATTTTTCGTAGGCGGCAAGAGATTGTTTTTTGTACTTGGCGCATTTTGCGTACACATTTTCAACTTGTGCCTTTTGAGCTTTGAATGCAAGCGAAAGTGCGTGGTCTTCTGCTCCGACTGAACTGCATTTTGCTGCAAAGCTTTCCGCAAGTTTTTTTGATTCCCCGGCTTCAAGAACGCCTCCGTTGTTCAGTCCGAATTTTATTCCGTTGTGTCCTACAGGATTGTGGCTTGCTGAAATGTAGAGAAATCCGTCGTGTTTTTTTGAATACGCCATAATTTCCGGGGCGGCGGCAGTTCCAAGAAAAACAACTTTTATTCCGCAGGCACAGAGTCCTTGAATCACATTGAGCGCGATTTCTTTTCCTGTGGGGCGTGTGTCTGTTGCTACTACAACTGACGGCTCTTTTTTTCCTGTTTTTGAAATTATATATTCTGCGAATGTTTCCGCAATTAAAAGACAAAGAAAGCTGTTTGCTTCTCCGATTTTTGGCGAAGTGTCTTCCGCATCCATGCTTTCTGTAAAAACTTTTCTCCAGCCGGATGCTGATAAAATCATATTGTGTTCCATAATGTGCTTATTATACCGCTTTTGCCGTGAATGTGAAAACACCTAAGCGGTGCAAGGAAAGGAGGGTGGTATGGAGGGAGGAAAGAAAACGGCGAGTGTCATTGCCGGACTTATCCTGGCAATCCATAATAGGTCTTCGGGTCAAGCCCGAAGATGACGATGCGTGAAAAAACTTGCGTTGCACATTGCCTTTTTTTTCAATATAATAATCCGCATTATGTCAGAAAGAAACGAAAAAGAAATTTGCCACTGGGCTGACCAGCAGGCTTCAAGAATTATCAAGCAGAAAGGCGACCTTGACCTTTACACCTGCGCTTCTGGAATTACCCCGAGCGGAACAGTTCACATTGGAAACTTCCGCGAAATTATTACTGTAGATTTGATTGTGCGCGCTCTCCGCGACCGTGGCAAGAATGTGCGCTTTATTTATTCCTGGGACGACTACGATGTTTTTAGAAAAGTGCCGGGCAATATGCCTCAGCCGGAAGTTCTTGAAAAATATCTGCGCTATCCAATTACAATGGTGCCGGACACTTTCGGACGCGATGAAAACTATGCGCGCCACCATGAGGTTGACATAGAAACTCAGCTTCCGCGTGTAGGAATTCATCCTGAGTTTTTGTATCAGGCTAGCCGTTATAGAGCCAACCGTTATGCAGAAGGAATGAAGAAGGCATTGCAAAACCGTGAGCTTATAAAAGAATGCCTGAACGAATACCGCGATGAGCAGCACAAAATGAAGCCGGAAGATGTTTACTGGCCTGTTGCCGCTTTCTGTTGCAAATGCAATAAAGACGAAACAGAAATTCTTGATTACGATGGTGAGTATGGCGTTACATATAAATGCAAGGCTTGCGGACATGAAGAAAAAGGCGACCTTCGCACTTCAAAAGAATTCAAACTGGGCTGGCGTGTTGACTGGCCGATGAGATGGAACGAAGAAAAAGTTGTGTTTGAGCCGGGCGGAAAAGATCACATTTCTCCGGGCGGAAGCTACGACACTGCAAAACTTGTAAGCAAGAAAGTTTTTGGATGGGACGCTCCTGTTACAATGAAGTACGACTTTGTAAAACTCAAGGGCGTTCCTGGAAAAATGTCATCTTCAAAAGGAAAAGTAATTTCGCTTGTTGATGCTCTTGAAGTTTATCAGCCGGAAGTTTTGCGCTACATTTTCGCCATGAACAAAGTTGACCATGAGTTCAGCATCAGCTTTGACTTGGACGTTGTTACAATATACGAAGCCTACGATAAGACAGAACGAATTGCTTGGGGAATCGACAAGGCAAAGAACGAAGATTTGTTCCTCAAGGAAAAACGCATTTACGAGCTTAGCCAGATTGAAAACGGAATGCCGAAAGTTCAGCCGTACCAGATTGCCTTCCGCCTGCTTACAACTTTGCTTCAGACTTATTCAGGCGACATCGATGCGGTTATTGCTTCTCTCAAGGATGTAAAGGAAGAACAGAAGGAAACTTTGCGCCGCCGCTGTGAATGCGCCTGGTACTGGATTAAAGAAAGCGCTCCAGACTGCGCTCCGGATTTCTGCTTTACTTTAAGAGAAGACGGTTCTAAGGCTGAAGATATTTCGGGTGAAATGCTGACTGCTGTGCGCCGTGTGCGTGATGAAGTTGTTCCGCGTCTTGAAACTTTTGCAGTTGACAAGGAATGCCAGCAGGCGATGTACGATATTGCTACAGAGCTTGGTCTTGAGTCAAAGGCATTGTTTACGGCTTTGTATCACGCCTTAATTGGAAAAGATCAGGGACCGCGCCTTGCAAGTTTCTTTAGGATTATCGGAAAAGAAAAACTTCAGAAAATCCTGAGCGTATACTAAAAAAATGTCGTTGCCATATCAAGTATGGCAACGACATTTAGAACTTGTTAGACAACCCTTAATCTAGGTCGTTTAAATGAAGAAGAGAATTTATTTTTCACTTGCGCTGAATATTCTGATTGCCGTATTTGAAATTGCTGCTGTGATTTTGTCTTTAATTGAATATGGCGGATTTAGTTTCTTTAAGTTTTATACGCAGGACAGCAATATCTTTTTGGGAATTTCAAGTGCTGTAATGGCGGCTTGTAAAATCACTTTTCTGCGTTCAGGAAAAAAGGTTCCCGATTCAGTAAAATTGTTTTCTTACATTGCGGTTTGCTGCACAACGCTCACAATTACGGTTGTTCTGGCTTTGCTCATTCCGAATGCTGGCGGCTACACAATGAAAAATTTCAGCCACTATATGCTTGAAGGTTCTGGGCTTTTTATGCACTTTATGTGTCCTGTTTTGGCTTTGGTTTCTTTTATCTGCTTTGAAGAAATTCCTCTGAAATTTTCGCATACTGTTTGCGCTATTGTTCCTACTTTAGTTTATGCGGCTGTTCTTTTTGTCTTGAACATTGCCCGTGTTTTGGTTGGTCCGTATTTTTTTCTTCACGTTTATGAGCAGAGTATTCTTGCTTCTGTGGGCTGGACGTTTGTTGTAATCGGCGGAAACTATTTTATGAGCGTTGGAATCTGGGCGGCATCTAAGAAAAAATCATTTTGAAAATTGCATTTTGTGTTGTAGTTGCGAATGATTTCTTATGTATGCTAAAATGAGCTATGTTAAAAAATTTTCTTTGGGTGTTTTTTATTTCGATGGTGCCGCTTATTGAGCTTAGGGGCGCGATTCCTGTTTCGCAGGCGTTAAAACTGCCGGTGATTTCTTCTTATATCATCAGCATAATTGGAAATATGATTCCAGTTCCTTTTATTTTTTTGTTTGCAAGAAAATTTTTGGAGTGGGGGCAGAACAAGCGTCTTGTAGGCGGAATCTGCCGTTTCTTTTTGCTCAGGGGAACTGCTGCCGGTGAAAAAATGCAGGCAAAAGCTGGACGAGGGCTTTACTTTGCGCTTTTTCTTTTTGTAGGAATTCCGCTTCCGGGAACTGGAGCTTGGACCGGAACTCTTGCAGCTAGCCTTTTGGACTTGGACGGAAAAAAGACATCTCTTGCCGTTATGGGAGGCGTTCTGCTTGCCGGCATGATTATGCTTGTTTTGACATTGCTTGGATTCGGAGCTGCAAACGCGGTTGCAGGGTAAATAAAAAAGCTGCCCGGTTAGGACAGCTTGTGTTTGCTTATGCCTGCAATGCTGTAACTGCTACTGTTGCAACAATGTCGTCAACGTTGCAGCCGCGGCTAAGGTCGTTAAGCGGTTTTGCGAATCCTTGGCATACAGGTCCAATTGCCATCCAGCCACCCATTCTCTGGGCAATCTTATAGCCGATGTTTCCTGCGTTGATATTTGGGAATACAAAAACATTTGCGTGTCCTGCAACTTTGCTTCCCGGAGCTTTTAGCTCTCCAACTTCTGGAGCAACTGCGGCGTCAAACTGAAATTCTCCGTCCAATGCCAAGTCTGGTGCTTTTTCCTGCGCAAGTTTTACAGCTTCCTGAACTTTTGGAACGCTCTTAAAGAACTTGTCGTCGTTTCCGCTTCCTTTTGTGCTGAAGCTTAGCATGGCGACTCTTGGCTCGATTCCTGCAATTTTCTTTGCTGTATCGGCTGTTGCAACCGCAATGTCTGCAAGTTCTTCACTTGAAGGCTCAATGTTGATTGCGCAGTCAGCAAGAAGCGCAACACCTTCTTTTATGTATTTGTTTCCACATTCCGGGGCAACCATGATAAAGCTTGATGAAACTGTCTTTATTCCAGGCGCGGTCTTTATAACCTGAAGTCCTGGACGCAATGTGTTTGCTGTTGAATGGCAAGCTCCGCTTACAAATCCGTCCGCATCTCCTGCCTTGAGGATAAGAGCTCCGAACATTGTGCGGTCTTTGAGAATGTAGTTTTTTGCATCCTGAACTGAAGGATATTCTGCCTGCCCAGTTTTCTTGTTGATTTTGCCTTCACGTGTCTTGAACAAAAGTTCTGCATACTTGTCTGTGTTTTGGCTTGTGGCTGGATTTACAAGCTCAATTCCTGAAAGGTCAACTCCTGGAGCTGCCTTTGCGCATTCTTCTGCGTTTCCGATAAGAATGATTTTTGCAATTCCTTCCTTTACGATTTTTGCAGCCGCTTCAACAACTCTCTTGTCTTCGCCTTCGCAAAGAACGATTTTTTTTCCGGCTGTCTTAGCCTTTTCCTTTAACTGTGAAACAAAATCCATAATGCACCTTCTTTGATTGTTTTGCTTGAAAATCGGGCAACCGGAATTCGAATCCGGGACCTCGTGCCCCCCAGACACGCACGCTAACCAACTGCGCTATTGCCCGAAAAGCACTGCAATTATATCAAATCCAAAACTGATTGGCAACTTGAGAGAAAAATGGTTCTAGCAAAACTTAAGTGCAAAACTGAGTGAAATGGTGTTTTTGTTTTTAATATTTCCTATAATGAATTTGACTTTATAGGAAATTAAAGTTATATTCTAATTGTAGCTGACAGGTTCAGCTACCATGCGTTTGAGCTGAAAGAACGAGATAGGAATTGCGTTGTTTCAGTTAGCAGTATAAGGGTTATGCATTTACCAAGAGCCTATCTTAGGTTGCCTTAGTTGAGCAACTGACAGAAAATGCTTATTTTTAATAAAGCCTTGCTTTTATGCAGGGCTTTTTTCGTTTTACGGAGTTTTTATGACGCACTCTTATTATTGCAAACTTAAAGATATTGCAGATGCTTTCGAAAAGCTCCTTGATATTGAATATATTTATACTTTAAAAAGCAAATCCTCTGAAACAGGCATAAAAGAGATTTGTCTTAGATTTATGAGAGAACATTTGTATCATGTATCAGGCCTTCATCACTTTGATGATTTAGTAACGCTTAAACTCTTTAGAGAACATAAACGTAGTGCTAAAGATTTCTTCTATGATTTAAAACTAGAATATATAACAACAGATGCAATTATTTTTCTTTATACATAATCCAAAACTGATTAGCAACTTGAAGTGCTTTATCTCCATTCCCCCCCTAATTGTTTGATTTTTTCATTTGTGTTAATATGTTTACAAAATTCTTGCCGGCATGGAAATACCGGTTTTTCGAGGTGAAGTATGGCAAAGAATATTGATTGGGCGAATCTTCCTTTTGGTTATCAGGTAACAGATAAGAGATTTGTTGCTAACTACAAGAACGGCGCATGGGACGCAGGCGAGCTTACTTCCGATGCTACTGTGCATATTTCTGAGTGCGCTGGAGTTCTTCAGTATGCCCAGACTTGCTTTGAAGGTCTCAAGGCTTACACAACAAAAGACGGCAGGATTGTTACTTTCCGCCCGGACTTGAACGCTGACCGCATGGCTTCTTCTTGTGAGCGTCTTGAAATGCCGGTGTTCCCAAAAGAGCGTTTTGTTCAGGCAGTTCTTGATACTGTTAAGGCGAACATTGACTGGGTTCCTCCTTTTGGAAGCGGTGCGACTTTGTATATCCGCCCGTATATGTTCGGTTCAAATGCTGTAATTGGAGTAAAGCCTGCTGACGAATATCAGTTTAGAATTCTTGTTACTCCAGTTGGTCCGTATTTTAAAGGCGGAGTTAAGCCGATTGTTGTTCGCATTTCAGATTTGGACAGAGCAGCTCCTCATGGAACAGGCGACATAAAAGCAGGTCTTAATTATGCGATGAGCCTTCACAATATCATGGATGCGCACAGAAACGGATTTGCAGAAAATATGTATCTTGATCCTGCGACACACACTTATATTGAAGAAACTGGCGGCGCAAATATCCTTTTTGTTACAAAGGACGGAAAACTTGTTACTCCAAAGTCAACCAGCATTCTTCCTTCAATCACACGCCGCTCTTTGATTCAGGTTGCAAAAGATTATCTTGGAATTGAAGTTGAGGAGCGCAAGATTAACAAGAGTGAGCTTGCAGACTTTGCTGAATGCGGACTTTGCGGAACAGCCGCTGTAATTTCTCCAATTGGAAAAATTGTTGATCACGAAAAAGAAATCAATGTTCCAAGCGGAATGGAAGAAATCGGACCTGTTCTTAAAAAGCTCCGTGAAACTTTGACAGGAATCCAGATGGGCGAAATAAAAGCTCCAGAAGGCTGGATTTACGAGATTAAATAAACGGAAAATATTCAGTTTGCTATTGATTCCCTGGCTGCGGTCAGGGATTTTTTATAGACTGAAGTTGCGTTATTATAATTCAGAATCAGTCATTACCGTGCTTGAAAACTTGTCATTATCTGGCTTGATCCTGCGATGTTTCTGAAAGAAACTCGATTGATAATCTCCTGCACTGTATAAAAAAGACTCCTATGTCAAGCACAGGAATGACAGATAAAATTCTCATTGTTCTAAACTGAATTTTTTCTTTCTAATAATCAGATACGAAGTTATTACTGCTGTTCCGGTTATTACCCAGCTGATTGGGTAGACGTTCATTATTGTTTCAAATGAAGTATATTTTTTGAATACGGTTGCAAGCCACACAAGTCTCAAAAGGCATGAGCCTGCCAGTGTAAGAACTGCCGGGAGCATTGAGTATCCCATTCCGCGCAAAGCTCCTGCTGTAATTTCGTAGCTACTTGTAAGAAATTCAAGGGATTCCACATGGACTAGTCTTATGAGGGCAAATGTAATAACTGCTTCATCCACGGTGTAAACTCTAATCACTGCTCTTCTAAAGAACACAAAGACAAAGCACATTGCCCCGGAAATAATTACGCTGCACATCATTGAAAGCCTGTATATTTTTTTGCATCTGCTGAATTTCTTTGCGCCGTAATTTTGGCTTGTGAATGTTGTGGCTGCCTGAGTGAACGCGCTTACAACAAAGTATGAAAAGTATTCAAAGTTGAGTGCCGCCGCCGAGCCTGCCATCGCATTGCTTCCGAATGAATTTATTCCGCCTTGAATGCAGATGTTTGAAAAGCAGAAAACCATTCCCTGCAATCCTGCTGGAACTCCTATGCGCGCTATTTTTGCAAGCTGGCTTTTGTTTATATGAAGTTTCCTTAAATCCAGTCTGAGTTCCTCTTCTTCATTCAGCAGAAAGAAAATTATCATTGCCGCGCTTACGTAATTTGAAATTACAGTTGAAATTGCAACTCCCGCAACTCCCATTCTGAATACGATTACAAACACAAGGTTCAGGATAACGTTGAGAATTCCAGCCGCAATCAAACTGTACAAAGGGCGGTTTGAGTCTCCCTTGCTTCTTAGCACAGCCGAGCCAAAGTTGTACACCATGATTGCCGGCATTCCAAGAAAGTAAATGCGCAGGTAAAGAGCCGCAAGAACAAGAACTTCTTCTGGCGTTCCTATTGCTTCAAGAATTGGCTTTGAAAGAAGCGGACCTATGAATGCAAGAAAAATTCCGCTTATAATTGCCACAGAAATTACTGTGTGCACTGCTGACTTGATTTCGTCTTTTCTTTTCTGGCCGATTAAAGTTGCAATCAGAACATTTGCGCCGATCGACATTCCCACAAAAATGTTTATGATTAAGTTGATTATCGGAGCGTTGTTTCCTACCGCCGCCAAAGATGTGCTTCCAGAAAATCTTCCCACGACTGCTACATCCGCGGAATTAAAAACTTGCTGAAGAATGCTGCTTGCCGCAAACGGAAGAGAGAACACTAGAATCTTTCCAAGAAGCGGACCGTTGAGCATGTCAATTGAATTTTTTCCTGCGCTCATTTTACGACTTCTCCAAAACAAAAAGATATTCGGAAACGTGAATGTTTCTTGCGTTGAGGTTTCGCGAGCCTCTGAATGTATTGTATGAGATTTCAACGGTTTTGAGTTTTCCGTATTTTTCAAGCATGGATTTCATTTCGCCGAATTTAATAAATCCCTCTGAATTATAAGAAACAATTATAAATTTTGCATCAAGCGCGCTGATTATTTTTTCCATGGAATCCAATGCGCTGTGCTTTTTGTTGAACATTGAGCGGTTCCAATTCGCAGGAATTCCTGAAACTTTGCTAAGCTTGGCGTCCGGTATTTTGTTTTGCGCGATTATGTTCAGCATAAAATAATTTGAGCCGTAAGGATGCTGATTATACGGAGGATCTAAATATGCGATGTCAATTTTTTTAAGCTTGGAAGAAAGTTCAACGGTGTCTTCTTTGTAGATTTCAGTTTTTGACTTGAAGTTGCTGAATACCGGAACTGGAAGCTCCACTTGTCCCATGATTCTTGAAAGCGCGTTTTTTCCTGTTCCGCCAAAGCAGCCAAGCCCTGTGTTTTTGTTTTTGTAGAATCCCTTGAAAATTCCAGAAGTGTTTACGTGGACAGAAGCTTCTGTTAAAAGCGGCGCAATAAAAAATTTCTTGTATTCTTCGCAGTCAACAAGTTTGTCTATTAGCGTGCGGTAAGAGTCGATTCGTTCCGCGTTTTCCCTTGTGTAAAAAGCCCGCTCGCCTGTCTGGATGTCTTCTGTGTTTTTTGGCGCGTAGTTTGCGCAGATTATTCCGGGGATTTTCTGTTCAAAGAATTCTTTTTCAATCGATTTTCTGTAGCTGAAATATTTTTCGCTGTCAAAGTCTTTCTTGTTAAAAAGGTAGCAGCTGTTCAGGATTGAAGAATAGTCTTCCAAGTCGTTCACAATTACCGTTGAAGAATACTGCTTGAGCATCCGCGCAACAATTCCCGAGCCTGAAAATAAATCCGCGCAGACAAGCTTTTGTTTTTTGAGCTTTGATTTTATCTGTTCAATTTCGCTTCGGATATTTCCAATCAGAATCCGTTTGTTTCCGATGTAAGTTATAATTTGCGTTGTCAGGTAGTCTGTGTTTTCTGCCATTTTCTGTTCCTCGCAAATTCAGCGGAATGTTTTACAGTTTCTGTTTTGCTCAAGGATTTTAATAAGGAAATTTCTGTGTTCTAAGATACTCCAGAAAGCAAGGAACTTCAAGAGATTTTTACATGGAAAAATTGCTGTACGGTAGATGATTGCTATTGCTGAATAACAGATTGCCGTGCTACGACACGGTAATCTCTGTTTCGGTAATGGCAAGCGGCTTTGTGTCATTCCTGTACTTGATATGGAATCAGCCTTGGTTACAAAATTCATCTTAATTGACCTATGTTCTATAAAACGGTATTATATGCGTAAAAGTTCTACTAAAATCTTCTGCTTTCAAAAAATTTAAATAAGGGGTAAGAATAATGCCGTATTCTGAGCCAACTGATCTTGCTGTTGTAGCCTGTCCGGGCGGAGAGTCTTTCGCCAACGAAGTCATCACACATTTGCGCCATATGTACAAGCACCGTTTTTCTTTGAAGAGCGATGTTATTTCAAAACGCTATGGACTTGAAAAGGAAAATATCGTTCAGCAGATTAACTTGAAGAATGATATTGAAACTAGCGACCTGTGTATCCGCGGTGCAACAGATAAATACCGCGCGCCGTTTTTTAAGGTAAACGCAAGGTTCACATATTTTGCAAACGGAGAATTCAAGACAGAACTTTTGGATTGCATCCGCGGAAAAGATGTTTATATTTTTCAGGATGTTGAAAACCACGAAAAACTTGCTCTTAACGACGGAAAAAATGTTCTTAGCCTGAGCGTAAACGACCACGTTATGAGCCTTCTTGTTACAATCGATGCAGTTCGTCAGGCTGGAGCGCGCCAGATTACTTTGGTTTTGCCTGCTTATCCTTACAGTCGCCAGCATAAAAAGAAGAGCCGTGAAGGTCTTACCGCAGCTCTTTTGGGACACATTTACGAAATGATGGAAGTTAAGCGCATTATTACCCTTGACCTTCATTCACGCGAAATTGTAAATGCGTTTGCCCACACTCATTGTGAAAATCTTCATGCTTCATACCAGATTATCCGCGAGCTTGCACGTGTAGTTGATCTTACAAAGGAAGATCTTGTTGTTGTAAGCCCGGACACTGGAGCAATCGACCGCAATAAATTCTATGCGACTGGACTAAAAAAGCCTCTTGCCATGATTTACAAGGAGCGCGATTATTCAATCGTTACTCAGGATGCAAAAAATACAAACATCAAGAGCATAAAGCTTTTGGGCGATGTAAAAGGAAAAGTTGCTTTCCTTGCAGACGATATGCTTGGCACAGGCGGAACTTTGCTCAAGGCAATGGGATTTTTGCATGAACAGGGCGCGACAAAAGTTATTGCCGCAATCAGCCTTCCGTTCTTTACAGGAAATGCGATTGAGCAGTTTGATGAAGCGTACAGCAAAGGCTTGTTCTATAGAATAATTGGAACTAACGCGGTTTACCATGAGGAGCTTTTAAAGCGTGAATGGTACATCAGCACAAATGTTTCTGGTCTTTTTGCAAATGTAATCACAAGGCTTCACCACGACCAGTCTTTAAGCGACTTGCTCGACAACCGCACAATCATAGACAAACTTATAAAAGTTTCAACTCCTGCTGAAAAAGCTGAGTAATATTTTAAAACGGCATATTTCTTTTTGATGAATGATTTCTAAGAAAAGCGGTATGCCGTTATTGTTTTTGGAAAATTGTTTTTTATGGAACAAACTGTTCTTGCCGTTGATATTGGAACATCTTCTTTAAAGGCTGCCTTTGTTTCGGAAAAAGGAAAAGTCTGCTCGTTCAGCCGCCGTCAATTTTTACTTTGCAATACAGAACACGCTTCAAAAGAATGGCTTCCTGCCTTTCAGAATGCTTTGCAGGATTTGTTTTCCCAGTCGCCAGAAATACGTCCAAGCGGAATATGCGTAAGTGGAAACGGTCCTACTCTTGTTGCTCAGTCTGGAGAAACTCTTTTGTGGAACGAAAAAGTTGTCCAGTTAAAATTCGATTCTCTTTTTGTTCCGCGCTTGCTTGCATTTAAAGACAAGTTCCCTGATGTATGGAAAAAGACTGAGCTGGTTTTTAGCGGTCCTGAATATTTTTTGTGGCTTCTTACCGGAGAGCCTTGCACAATTCTTCCTGAAAAAAGATTTGAGTCCGCGTATTGGAACAAGCAGTTTCTTTTGGAAAGCGGATTTTCAAATGACGAAATAAATAAGCTTCCGTCTTTTGCAGAGCCTTCGCATAAACTTGCAGGACTTTCAAGAAAAGCATCTTCATTTTTGGGCGCGGAAGAATTTGGAATAAAAGAAGGACTTCCTGTTTTTTGCGGTGCTCCTGATTTTATTTCTGCGCTTGTTGGCACGGCGACTGTAAAGCCTGGTATTTTGTGCGACAGAGCTGGCTCTAGCGAAGGCATTAATTTTTGTACTTCTGTTCCGCTTGAAGCTGAAAAAATCCGCACGCTTCCTTCTGTTGTGCCGGAGCTTTGGAACGCTTCTGTTTTGCTTCCTGATTCAGGTTCAAAGTTTGATTCTTTTAAGCTTAAGATTGAACGTGAGCTTGGAAGGCAGATTGAATATTCTGTTCTTGTTCAGGAAATAATCGGCAGCGACGGAACAAATGCTTCTTTAGATCAAGGCAAATATCTTATGATTCAGACCGCGTTGAATTTAAAGGATGCGCTTGGAATTTTAAAAGATGCCACTGCAAAAAAAGGAATTGCATTCCCTGATGAAATGCGTGTTGCTGGAGGGCAAGCAAAAAGCGCGCTTTGGAATCAGATGAAAGCCGATATAACTGGAATGAAAATTTCAGTTCCTTCTTGTCCTGACGCAGAACTTTTGGGAGATGCCGCATTTGCATTTACAGCGTTGAAAGTTTTTCCTACTTTGACTTCGGCATCTGAATCTTTGTTTTCCAAGGCGGAAACTTTTTATCCGCAAAACTATTAAGGGCTTGGGCGCACGTGAAGCTTTATTCAATTCCAAAGAAAATAAAAACTTTTATTTTTGACATTGACGGAACTCTTTATACAAGCCCGGAATTTGTTGCGGAGCAGGTTGATGTTCAGATTCGACATTACGCGCACATAAACGGCATTTCCGAAGATTCCGCTAGAAACATGATTGAAGACTACAGAAAAAAGTGGAGCGCAGAGCACGGCGGAAAAAAAATCAGCTTAGGAAATACGTTTCCTGCGTTTGGCGTGGATATTGAAACTAGCATAAAATGGCGCAACGAGCTTTTGCAGCCGGAAAAATATCTTTTGCCGAATTTAAAGCTAAAAGAATTTCTTGGAGAATTGAAAAAATCCTTTAACTTGATTTGCGTTACAAATAATCCTGTAAAAGCCGCAAGAAGAACTTTGAAAGCCGTGGGAATTTCTGAGCTTATTCCCGATGTGATTGGCCTTGATACTTGCATGAAGTCTAAGCCCGCAAAGGAAATGCTTGAGCTTGCCGCAAAAAAAACTTCCAGTGAATTCAGCGAATGCGTTTCTGTGGGCGACAGATTTGACATAGACATTGCGCTTCCGCTTGAACTTGGCATGGGAGGAATCCTTGTAGACGGCGCACAGGATGTTGTAAAGATTCTCGATAAAATAAAATCTATTGACTAAAAAAAATCTTTGCTGTATAAGTTTGAACTCCGAGGTGTTTTATGGCTCAAGAAAAACTTATTGACAAAGTAAACGATACTCCGCTTAGAAAAATCGCTTATCCGCTTGTAATTGAAAATCTTCTTTTTCTTGCATTTTCTAGCATTGATGTTTTTATGCTGTCTGGCTATTCAGACAAGGCTGTTGCGGCGGTAGGTCTTATAACCCAGTACACTTGGTTTCTTCTTGTTTTGTTGCAAGTGATTCCAAACGGAGCGACCATTTCCCTTACAAACTTTTTGGGAGCAGGGCAGGTTGAAAAAGCCAAGAAGATTTCCCGGACGGCACTGCAGATGGTGGTTGTATTCGGCTTGTTTTTTGGACTTGTGTTTGCGTTTTTAATTCCGCAGATTCTAAAAAAATACAACATTGACGATGAAGTGCGATTGTTTGCAAGCCAGTATGCTTTTATTTATTCGGCATTTTCTGTTTTCAGTGGAATCTCTATAGTTCAATCTTCTATTTTGCGAAGCTACGGACACACAAAAGATGCGATGGTTGTAAATGCAATTGCAAACTCTTTAAATATTGTGGGCAATGCGCTTGCTTTGTACGGCTGGTTTGGATTGCCGGTTCTGGGTGTAAAAGGCGTTGCAATTTCCACAGTCGCAAGCCAGTTCGCAGGAAGTGTAATTCTTTCTATCCGAATCGCTTGCTTAAAAGATTCCAGGTATTCAGTAAAAAATCCGTTTAAGATTGTAAAAAGCGAATGGAGGCAGATTCTTAGAATTGGTGTTCCAACCGCAGGCGAAAGTGTTTCCTGGAATTTGTCGCAGCTTGTTATAATGATTATAATTACAACATTTGGAACAGAAGCAATTGCCGCGTTCACTTATCTTATGACAATCTTGCGCTTTATCTACATGATTGCAATTTCCATAGGAACGGCTTCTCAAATTAAAACAGGACACTATTGCGGCGCGGGACTTCAGCAGACTGCATACAAAAATGTTTTTTGCTATCAAATCTCTGGAAGCGCAGTGAGCCTTTTTATTGCGACTGTGATTTTTATTTTCCGCCGCCAGATGATTGCGCTTTTTACTACAGACGCTGCGATTACTTCTATAATACTTTCTGTAATGCCTGTAACATTTTTTCTGGAACTTGGACGTTCTATAAATGTTATTACAATTCCGTGCCTTATGGCTTCTGGTGATATTCATTTTCCTGTTGGAGCCGGAATCTTTTCAAACTGGATGATTTCAACTTTGCTTTCTTATGTTTTTGCGATTGTGTTTGGCTGGGGATTTATTGGCGTTATAATTGCAATGGCGTGCGATGAACTTTTCCGCGGAACTCTGATGATTTTTAGATGGAAGTCAAAAGTCTGGATGTATAAAAAGGCAGTGTGAAAGGTTTGATGAAAGACAAAGCCCGTGCAATTTTTTGCACGGGCTTTGTCTTTTAACAGCACTGTAGATTTATTTTTTCCAAGGGTTTTTGCGGATGAATGTTTCGTCACGCTCGTAGCCTACGGAAATAATGCTTACTGGTGTGCCGGTGAATGCTTCAATGAATTCTACATAAGCGCGTGCGTTCTTTGGCATTTTCTTGTAGCTTCTGCATTCTTTGAGCGAAGTTTTCCAGCCGGAAAATTTCTGAAGAATTGGCTTCGCGCTGTTAAGCTGGTCAATGTTCGCAGGAAAGTCTGTTACAATTTTTCCGTTTATTTCGTAGCCAACGCAAGCTTCAATTTGATCCATTGCATCGTAAATATCAAGGTGCGTAAGAACAAGACTGTCCAAGCTGTTTACACGGCAGGCATAGCGCAATGCAACCAAATCAAGATAGCCGCATCTTCTGGCTCTTCCTGTTGTAACTCCGTATTCACGGCCTGTGTCGCGCACATACTGGCAAAGCTCGCCTTCGCTTGTGGCGTTGAACTCTGTTGGCATAGGACCGTTTCCGACTCGTGTTTCATAAGCTTTGAAAACTCCAAGAATATGGTCAAGGTTATGAGGACCGATTCCGCAGCCTGTTGCAGCTCCAGCCGCACAAGAAGCTCCAGAGCTTACATAAGGATATGTTCCAGAATCAATGTCGAGCATTGCTCCCTGCGCGCCTTCAAAGAGAATATTTTCCTTGCGGAATTCCCACATCTTTTGTGTAAGGTCTACACGCATCTGCAAAAGCTGTTCTTTGTATTTATCAAGATATTCAAGGTCTTCTTTTTCAAGGTCTGCAAGTTTTTCTGTCCAGTCCAAGTCTGCAAGCCGAAGTCCGTCGCGGTGAGCTTTTTCACTGTAGGCGATTCCGATTCCACGGCCGGTTGTTCCAATCGGGCGTTTGCGGGAAGCGTCTCTGTCTTTATCCATCTGGCGGTATCTTGGAAGAATAAGGTGCGCGCGGTCGGAAATAAATACTCTGCCTTCCCAGTCCACGCCGTTGTCTTTTATCATTTTAAGCTCTTCAAACAAGGCTTCCGGGTCGATAACCATTCCTGCTCCAAGAAAAACCTTTTTGTCTGAATAAAGGATTCCGCTTGGAACTTGATGAAGCGCAAACTGTTTTCCATCTACAACAATTGTATGTCCTGCGTTCGGACCTCCTGAATAACGGACAACATATTTTGCGTCCTTTGCAAGGTAGTCTACAATTTTGCCTTTTCCTTCATCGCCCCACTGAGCGCCAATGATAACAACATTCATTTATAATTCCTCCAAGGCTTTCCGCCTAGAATTTTTAATTTAGTTTCAGCTGTGAATAGAAGTGTTGCGTACTGTAACATCGTGCGCGCTTCCTTCGCTGATTGTTGTAGATGAAACAAGTGTAAGTTTTGCTTTTTGCTGAAGCTCTGGAATTGAAAGTGCGCCGCAGTTGCACATTGTGTGGATTACCTTGCTCATTGAAAGCGAAACATTATCGTGCAAGCGTCCTGCATAAGGAACGTAAGAGTCTACTCCTTCTTCAAACGCCATTCCCTTTTTTCCGCCAAGATCGTAACGCTGCCAGTTGCGCGCCCTGTTGCTTCCTTCGCCCCAGTATTCCTTTACGTAGTTTCCGTTGATTATAAGCTTGTTTGTAGGAGACTCATCGAATCTTGCAAAGTAGCGTCCGAGCATTACAAAGTCCGCGCCCATTGCAAGAGCAAGTGTTATGTGGTAGTCGTGAACGATTCCGCCGTCCGAGCAGATTGGAACATAGATTCCTGTTTTTGCGTAGTATTCATCGCGCGCTTTTGCAACTTCGATTGTAGCTGTTGCCTGTCCGCGTCCGATTCCTTTTTGCTCGCGTGTAATGCAGATTGAGCCGCCGCCAATTCCAATTTTTACAAAGTCCGCGCCGTTTTCTGCAAGGAACATAAAGCCTTCTCTGTCAACAACGTTTCCAGCTCCAACTTTTACATCTTTTCCGAATTTTTCGTGGATGTCGTGAAGGGCTCTTGCCTGCCATTCAGAATATCCTTCGCTTGAATCAAGGCACAAAATATCAACGCCAGCCTTTAAAAGTGCCGGAACTCTTTCCATGTAGTCGCGTGTGTTGATTCCTGCACCAACAATGTATCTTTGGTCGCTGTCCATAAGCTCGTTTGGATGGCTTTCGTGGTTGTCAAAGTCTTTTCTGAATACAATTGAAACAAGATGATTTTTGTCATCAATTATAGGAAGCTGATTTACTTTGTGCGCCCAGATTAAGTCGTTTGCCGCGCTCAAAGTGATTCCGTCTTTACCGGTAACAAGTTTTGCAAAAGGCGTCATGTATTCGCTTACTTTTGAATTTGCAGGAACATGGTCAATTCTAAAGTCGCGCTCTGTAATAATTCCTTCAAGCTTGCCGTGGGCAGTTCCATCGTCTGTTACGGCAATTGTGCTGTGTCCGGTTTGTTCTATTAAAGATACAACTTCTTCAAGAGTTTGATCCGGGCGGATATTTGAGTCGGAAGTTACAAAACCTGCTTTGTATGATTTTACACGTGCAACCATTGCTGCTTGGTTTTCGATTGTCTGCGAGCCAAATATAAAGCTGATTCCGCCTTCTTTTGCAAGGGCAATTGCCATTTTGTCATCAGAAACCGACTGCATGACTGCGCTTACCAAAGGAATGTTCATTGAAAGCGAAGGTCTTTCGCCTGATTTTTTGTTGAATCTTACAACTGGTGTTTTCAGTGAAACATTTTCTGGAATGCATTCTGCGGATGTGTAGCCGGGAATTAACAGATACTCACCGAATGTGTGAGACGGTTCTTCGTAAAAGTATGCCATTTTGCCCTCTTGAAATGAAATTAGGCAGCTATAGTGCCTTAGAAATTTCAACATATTATATAAAAAACAGCCTGTTCTGTCTATTCTTTAGTTATGGAGGGAGGAAAACCAACTTTTTGTGAACCTGTCATACTCCGGCTTGACCGGAGTATCTCTCTTAAAATAGATTCCTGACCGAGTTTACTGTGTAAACATCGCAGTGTCGGGGCACGGGAATGACAGTCCTTTTATGCGGTAAGAAAAAGGCATCTGAATTTTATGTATAGAGGCAGTTCTATACAAACAAATCCCTTGACAATATTGACTGGGGGGGGGTAGTCTTGTTTAAAATTTTTTGCGGAAAAGTTTAAAGTGTGGCTTTAGTTTTTTTAATATGTCTTTATTAAAAAACGATTTTAAACTAGAATGCAGACAGGCAAAGGCATGGGAAAGCAGAAATTTTCTATAGAGTTTAAACTTGAAGTTGTTGGAAAGTACGAGATGGGAACTTGCGGCTACAAAAGGCTTGCAAAGATGTATGGACTTTCCAGAGATACTGTGCGCAGCTGGGTCTTGAATCCAAAGTTAAACCCTGATAAGAATTCAGAAGAAGAAACAACTGCGCAATAATTTTTTATCCTCTTTGTTTTAGCGCGGAAAGATTTTTTTCCAGCAAAACAAGACGGTTCTTTAGCTCCCGCACTTGGTTCAGGCTTTTCATTATCTTGGACTGCATGTAGGTGTCTGCAAGGATTCCGTCGAAAAGAAAATCTGCAAATGTTGCAAATGTCATTGTGTTCATTCTAAAATCCACAGGAATTACAACCTGCCTAAGTTCCGCTTGAAGCTGTTGCAAAAGAAAATTTATTTGGTTCATTATGTCTGCCGCCGTATTCAGTTTGTAATGTTTTATAAGGTCAACGAAAGTTCCTCCACCGAACATATCAATAAAGCCCCAGTTACGCGCGCTTTTGAATTTTTTTTCCGCCGCTTCTACAATTGGAAGTGTCTGCCGTGTAAGCGATAATGCTCGTTCAATCCTGTTTTTTTCAATTTCATCCATAGCCTAACTATAAAATAAATGGAAGAAACTTGCAAATTTCTGCAAAAAAATTCTGTGGAACATGGTTATTTTGAATATTTGTTATATAATGAATAATAGTCAGGTGAAGTTTTTTAACCTGAAAAATTCTATTTAAAAATGTCTGCTAAATGCGGCATTTGGGGACTGTTATGAAAGTTGAAAAACTTGCATTGAAGTTGTCTATGCTCCTTGTTATTGGATTGTTTATCGGGGGGGTATAGGTTGTAGTGATGGTTCGTCTGGAGGTAGCTCTGATGACGAAAGTGGTTCTGCAAACAACTCCTTTCTCTTCTACAGCCAGAAGTGGAACTATGCTGATGATGAATTTGGTGTGGCGCTTCCTGCCAAGCTTGAGCTTAAGAGTTCGGTTGCTGCCGGGGACACTCTTGGCACGCCGTTTGCCGAAGATGCGGTGGCGTTCTGCACTGCGGGCGTCTGGGGCGAGGACGACACGGTTGTTTATTACATTGACGACGAGTACGCGCTCTGGTCTTACGCTGCCGACGGAACAAAAACGCTGGTAAAAGAAGCGGTTGCCGGTGCGAAAGGCGCATTTGTGAACTACGACAGCGAGGGCAAATGCCTTTTTGCGCTTTACGGTTTTAGTGATACAAATAATCAAAAAGTTTTTGTTAAAGACACTGTAAGCGGAAAGTCTTTTACAATTTTGATTGATGCAGATATTCAACCTATAGCTAATATTACAGCACTTGCCGGAAGCAAAACAGACAGCACTATTTTTATAACATTTGATAAGGGTTATGAGATGGAGATGTATGCTTATAAGTTCAGCCGAAGTTTTTCCACGCTGCTTGAGGAAGGTTCGGAAGTGAGCTCCGTTAAAGAAAGTGAATGTAGTTCATTTCATCTTGGCGGGGAAGCCCCTTTCACCACGACGTTGAAAAAAGACCCGATTCAGTACAAGATTACCGACATGACCGTGCTTGGCGGAAAACTTTACGCGCTTTTTGCAAGTTGCTTTGAGAGTAAACTGTCTAGTAATGCAGGAAATTATTCATCTGGCGGCGGAGTGCTTCGCATAAATTATTCCGGCAATCTTTCCGTAGACACAACATTCGGAACAGACGGCGTTGCGGGTTATTCAAATAACCTGAAAGAAAGAACTAGTAATCCTTGTGTGGGCTGGATAATTTATGACGGTGAAAATAATAATCCTTCGTACTGGTCTAAAAAGGATATAAATTCCAACCTTGAATTCAACAATCCGCAGAAAATTGTTGCCATAAAGCCAGACGAGCTTGTGATTGCAGAGAACGGACTGGCTTTGACTGTTGATGATAATGATAATAGGTATAAGAAGTGTTATAATCTTGCCCGTGCCGTTACAATGGACTTAAACGGAAAAATCAAGAGCGTTACGGCAGTTCACGGAAAATCGTTCAGCTACGGCGTATATAAAAATACGAATAATGATTTTGAAGGACTTGCTATTAGTAGCAGTTATATTCGATATATTACTTTCGAGTAAACAATGAAGCCAGCGGTTAGCGTGTGCATTCCCGTGTGGAATTCGGAACAGTATCTTGACGAGTGCCTTGAGTCCGTCTTTGCGCAGGACTTTGCGGGCTTTGAAGTTGTTGTTGTAAACGACTCAAGCCCCGGTTCAGACACAAGCGGACGCACTTGCCGCCAAATCGTAAAACAGGCGCACAAAAGGCACAAAAAATCAGGCTGCATCAAGGTGTCTTATATCGAACATTCCGAAAACCGCGGACTTGTGGAATGCCGCCGTACGCTGATTAACGCCGCGCACGGAGCTTTCATCCTGATGCTTGACAGCGACGATGTGCTAAAGCCCGGCGCAATTTCCGCCCTGTGGACGCTGCAGGAACAGCACGGCACGGACATTGTGGCAGGCGGCTTCGACATTTTCCCGGAAGCAAAAGACAGCCGCAGGTTTCCGCTCCACGACGGATTCATTCCCGGAAGCGAACTTTTTTCTGCCTGGCTGATTCAAAAAAAATACACGTCGTTCCTGTGGGCAAAACTCATAAGAACAGACGTGTTCCGCCGCGCAATGGAAAAAATTCCCTACACATACTGCAACATGGCGGAGGATTTCTTAATCTGGTTCTTCATCACGCAGACGGCGCAGAGCTTCTTTGCAACAAGCCTGACTGTCTATGGTTACCGCAGAAACTCCGGAATGTCTTCCGCAAGAAAAATCACAACGCTTGAACAGTGCCGCCAAATCTGCTCGGCAGCCAGCGTATTCACAAACATCTTCCTTTACATCGACGAGCAGACACAAAACGGCAAGCCTCCGCTCACCGATGAACAGCTCTACGCAATCGGCCGCACCGCCGAAAACTACGTAAAAAGCAACATCACCCAAATCAAAACCCTAGCCGTCCCCGAGCTTGTTCCCGATGCAATGCAAATGCTAAAAGAAGCCTGGGGAGAAGAACTGGTGGAGAGAATGGAAATGCAGAGATAGGTGGCGGAGTGGTTGGGGCACGCTGGGCAATGGGGATTCCTGTGTCGTAGCACAGGAATGACAGAAAAAGTCAAATCGGGGAATGACAGGTTCATAAAGTACAGGATGATAAAAAATCCGCCTCATGCTTCCAGGCATCTTCTTATTGTGTTGCGGGAAACTCCCACGAAATGCGCAATCCGGTTTATGCTCATGCCCCAGCGGTGCATTGTCTTTATCTGGAATTCCGCGCCGTCCAAAAGATGATCGTTGTTTTTTCTTCCCTTGGGACGGCCGAGATGCACGTTCTGCGCCTTTTTGAGCGCGAGGGCTTCCTTTGTGCGTTGGCTTATCAGGTTGCGCTCGATTTCCGCGCTCAGTCCGAATGCGAACGCAAGCACCTTGGACTGGATGTCGTCTCCGAGTCGGTAGCCGTCCTTTATCGTCCAGATCCGCGCGCCTTTTTCCATAATCATGTTCAGAATCGACATAATCATAAAAAGGCTTCTGCCCAGACGCGAAAGCTCGCTGCATATAATCAGGTCGTCCTTGCGGATGTGAGAAAGAAGCCTGCCCAGCTCGCGTTTGTCCGGCGTGAGCGTTCCGCTGATTGTCTCCTCAATCCAGGCCCCGACTTCAAGCGAATTCTTTTTGCAGAACCGCAGAATCTCGAACCTTTGATTTTCCACCGTCTGTCTGTCCGTGCTGACGCGAATGTAACCGTAAATCATAATGATAAGATAATCATTTTTAGGCTGAAAGGGAAATAAATGGCAATGCCGCTTTGTTTTGCTGTTATCCGTTTTGAATTCACTGTCATTGCCGTGCTTGACGCGGCAATCTTTTGTGTTGTATGAGGATTCCCGCATCAAGTGCGGGAATGACGTAAAAATTAAGTCGGGGAATGACAGAGGAAAGTAAAGCCAGGGAAGTATAAAATGTTACGCCGGGCAACGGAAAGCAAATCGACGCATAAAAAAAAATCCGCCGGAAACTGAAAATGCCAGATTCCTAGCGGATTGTTTTGTTAAAGTGAACTGAAAATTTACTTTTTTGTGTAGAGAATGCTGGTTTTAGCTTTCCACCACAAATCGTCTGCACTCTGTTCCATATTCATTAATATACGGAACTTTGTCTTGTCTTCATTTACGGAAAGTTTTAAGTCTGAAGCTATTTCTTTGTCGTCATCGTTGCTTGCCATCTCGTGAAAGAATTTTATGTACTTGCTGATGTTGTCTTCCGTGATTTCCATGTCGCCGAGCAGAGTTTCTCCTTCTTCAGGGCTGGTCAACAATTCTTTAAACACATTTTTTAATTCATCTTTTGTCTTGCCTTGTGATTCAACGAACGAATCCGAGCAGTCAAAGTCGAATTCTTCCATTTCTCCGTACCAGTTGCCTAAAAGCCATTCTTCAGCGTTGTCAAAATCTGCTTCTGCAAGTTCTGTAAAAACTTCCTCTTCCTTTTTCTCTTCTTCTGTGTCATCGTCATCGTCTTTTTTGCAGCCTGAAAGAACAAGCCCAAGCGCCATCAATGCGAAAAGTCCCGCCAAAAGTTTTTTCATTTGTTACCCCTTTATAAAGTTGATATAAAATTGGTGGCATCTCACCGACTTGATTTTACCCCCCCCCGAAATTTGTCAAGAGGTTCGGGCGGTTTTTGTCGAAATTTGTGAAAAAAAATTGCATATTTACAAAAAAATCAGGATTTATGCGCAGTTTTTGCAAAAAATGGTATATATTATATGTGCATGGCAAGAAATGAGGTGAAAAATGAATATAAAGTGTCCTAACTGCGGTCAGCTGATTGCGCTTGAGCAGAATGTTTATGATTCTATTGCGAACGATGTGCGCAACGAGCAGTTTGAAATTGAGCTTGAAAAACGTGCATCTTCCTTGAGCAAAGAAAAAGAAGCAGCGGTTCAGCTTGCGGTATCAAAGGCGCAGAACGAAAAGGAAAAGGAAATTGCGGCTTTGGAGGCAAAACTTTCAAAACTGGCGGCGGAATTCGAAGCGGAAAAACAGAAGTCAAAGTCGGATTTTCAGGCTGCTCTGGCGGAAAAAAATCAGCAGATTACAAAGATTTCCGCGGAGCTTGGAGCGGTAAAAGAAAAGTCGCAGTCGGAACTGAAAATTGCGCTTGCTTCAAAGGAACAGGAAATCGCGCTTTTAAATGAAAAGATTAATTTTGGCAAGCGTGATTCTGAAATTGCAGTGAAATCCGCAGTTCAGGATAAGGAAAAGGAAATAATTCAGCTTAAGAGCAACCTTGCTGTTATGGAAAACAAGTCTAAAAGCGAAGTTTCTTCTATAAAAGAGCAGTTTTCGGCGCAACTAAAGGCAAAGGACGAGGAAATTGCGTTCTATAAGGATTTCAAGGCAAAAGAATCGACCAAGCAGATTGGCGAGGATTTGGAGCAGTTCTGCCTTACGGAGTTCAACAAGAACCGCGCGCTTGGTTTTCAGAATTCGTATTTTGAAAAAGACAACAAGGTTTCGCGTGCTTCGGGTAGCAAGGGCGACTTTATTTTTAGGGAAGCTAGCAGCGACGGTGTGGAATTCATTTCAATTATGTTCGAGATGAAAAATCAGGCTGACGAGACGGCGACCAAGCACAAAAACGAGGATTTCCTGAAGGAGCTGGACAAAGACAGAAACGAAAAAGGCTGCGAGTATGCAGTTTTAGTTTCTATGCTTGAAAGCGACAACGACTACTACAATACTGGAATTGTGGATGTTTCGTATAAGTACCCGAAGATGTACGTGATTCGCCCGCAGTTTTTTATTCCAGTGATTACCTTTCTGCGGAACGCTGCCATGAACACTCTTGAGTCCAAGCGTGAGCTTAGGCGGATTCAGGAACAGAACATGGACATCACGCACTTTGAGGAGGACTTGAATCGGTTTAAGGACGGATTCAGCCGAAACTACGATCTTGCAAGCCGCAAATTCATGAGCGCAGTTGACCAGATTGACAAGGCGATTTCAAACCTTCAGAAGATGAAAGAGGATTTGCTTAGTTCCGAAAACAACTACCGTCTTGCTAACAATAAGCTTGAAGACTTGACTGTGAAGAAACTTGTAAGAAATAATCCCACGATGAAGCAGAAGTTCGATGACCTGAAAGGGGAATAATGGGAAAACTTGTCATTGTTTAGTTTGAAAAGATGTCATTGTCGGACTTAATCCGACAATCTTTTGTGTGTGAACATAGATCCTCCGGTCAAGCCGAAGGATGACATTTAGCGATCCGGACAATGACAATATATCTGTTGCGCATCCTAGTTCCCCTGCCATGGCCCGGAATTTCGTTCCCAGAAGACGCCGTCGCTGTAGCCTTGAATCGACTTGTCGTTTTCCGCAAGAGCAAGGCGTTTTTCCGCCCAGAGGCAGTATTCCTCGTTCTGCTCGATTCCGCAGAAACGCCGTCCGAGTTTTTTCGCAACAACGCTTGCGGTTCCGCTTCCTAGAAACGGGTCAAAAACAATGTCGCCGGGACGTGAGCTTGCCAGAATCAGCTTTGCGTAAAGTTTTTCGGGCTTCTGCGTCGGATGGTCGGTGTTTTCGGGCATTGACCAGAACGGAACGGAAATGTCATCCCAAAAGTTTGAAGGATATGTGATGCGGAAATTTCCGTTTTCCTCCTCATTCCAGTCCTTCGGCTTTCCGCCAGCTTTGTACGGCGCAAGGACTTTACGCTTCATCTTTACGGCCTCAACATCAAAATAATACTCGTCCGGATTTTTCACGGCGAACCAGATGTCCTCCATTCCGTTTTTCCAGTTGGATTTTGCGCCGCGTCCTTTCTCGCGCTGCCAGGTAATCCTGTTCATAACCGTAAGCTCCTTTTCAAGCGCACGCTGAAGAGAGGAAGTGCATTTCCAGTCGCCGCACATATAAAGCGAGCCGTCAGATTTTAGCTTTCTGCAAACCTGCGGAAACCAGGCCGCAAGATATTCGTCGTAGCTTTCCTGCGAGCGCGATGCGAACTTCATTCCGTTGAAATTCTTTGAAAGATTGTAAGGCGGATCAATGATAATCAGGTCTGCAAAATTTTCCGGCACGAATTCAAGCATTTTCAGAATGTCGCCGTTCAGTGTGCGGTTCACGATGTCCGTTTCCAAAGAAATATTAGATTCAGTAAGCAGACGTTTTTTCAAGCCTTCAATTTCCTCTGGCTCAAGCGTCAATGTCCTGTTGTTCGCCGCGCGTTCTTTTTTTTCCATCAGACTGTCTGTTCCCTTACGCTCCACTTGATTCTCATCAGGACAAAGTTGCGCATATCCTCGTAGAAGTCCATTTTGGGCGGAGTTGTGCCGATTTTTTTGAGGGCCTCTTTTATCAGCGGATTTTTGTAGCAGCTTACGGCGGTTGTGGCGGCGAACATCAGGACATCCAGGTGGAGCTTGTACGCGTCTTTAGGGGAAATGGCTAGCATTGCGGAAAGCTTGTCGCAGAATGTGTATGCAAAATCGTAGTATTTTTTCTTGAATGAGGCGAGGCGGTCAACCGTAACGTTCGTTTCGATAATCGGATTCAGGTAGGAGACGTAGCGCAGGTAGTCCTGATTCGCGTTCAAAATTCCAGCCCAGACTTCCGCAGTCACTTCCGGGGAAAACTTATTGCCTTCGGGAAAAGCCGAATTTAGAGCGTTGAAATATGTCGCCATCTTCTGCGCGGAAATCTCAAGGAAAATCTCTTCCTTTGTCGTGACGTATTTGTAAAGGTTCGCGCGCGACCAGGTGAGCCTGTCGGCAATTGTCGTGAGCGTGATTTCGGTGTACGGCATCTGCGCAAAAAGCGAGTCCGCAGCCTCCTTTATCTGGTTGAGCCTCTCTTCTTTTTGGTCGTCACTCCGTGCGCGTATGTAATTCTGCATAGCATTAAGAATACCACACGGCGCAAAATTGTGCAATAAATGACGCGATGTTGCTAAGAGGAATTGTTATGATGTCATTCCCGTGCCACGACACAGGAATCTGTGTTATATGTTCACGAGATTGTTGCATCAAGCCCGATAATGACAAACTTACTCGCCTGTCGGCTCTATTCTTCCGTCAGTGCAGATTATGGTTGCTCTGGACAGTGCGATGTTTGCGTTTTCTCCAAAGGCCTGAACACTGCTAATATTAGGCTTGACTTTTGTTTCCCAGTCGGATTTGGTATCTTGGTATTTTACCGTCTTTAGATTTGTACAGGAGTAAAATGCAGTCATACCTATTTCTGTAACGCTGGCGGGAATTGTTATGCTTTCTAGCGAGGAACATTCATAGAAAAGTCCTGCTGACAATTTAGTTACACCGTCTGGAATCACGATATTTTTTAGACTTTCGCAAGAATAAAAAGCCATAGAGCCGGAGTCGCTAATAGTAGGCTGCTCTTCAAATTCTTTCAGCGTGGAAGGAAGCGTTACATCTACAAGCGAACTACAATTGTAAAATACAGAATGTCCTAGAATTTCCACTCCCTCGGGAATTACGATTTTTTCTAGTGAACTACACCCCCAAAATGTTCCAGTGAGTTTTCTCAATGATGAAGGAAGCGACACATTCTTCAGGCTTGTACATAAATCAAAAATGATATCAAGCTCCTGAACACCTTCTGGAATGACAATTTCCGTCAGGCTGTTGCAAGCATTAAAAGCATAACTTCCAATGAAATCAAGCGTTTTTGGCAGAACAACATCCACAAGATTTATACACATGTTAAATGCGTACTCTTCAATACTTTTGACGCTTTCAGGAAGAATGATGCCCGAAAGATTTTCACAGGTCGAATTTCGAGTTATAAAAAAAGTTTACAAAAAAGGCGTAATTCTTTAGAA
>ERZ808252.380-NODE-380-length-44497-cov-6.885716_pt1 | contig 44497 bp, 36 predicted proteins | sample MGYA00521242_ERZ808252 | MGnify/ENA primary metagenome ERZ808252 (study PRJEB31516, sample SAMN03275581) | gut metagenome | biome: mammalia-associated habitat; material: feces | host: Papio cynocephalus | place: Kenya | collected 2012-08-07 ...
CAAACACTTTACACCGGCAGCCGCTCCTCTCGAAACAGCTTGCATATGTTACCACTTGTTCCAACGTTTGTCAAGCAGTTTTTAGGGATTATTTCTGGTTTTTTTCATCTTCTGGATGGAGCTTCGGGTCGCGCAGCTTTTCCTTCTTCAATCGCTTCCTCAGAAGCCCTCTGCTGCCGGGAAACAGCGCCAGGTAGCCCACGTCCAGGCACTTGAGACTTGCCAGATGAAGGATCAACAGTGCAAGCCCCGCAGCCAGTCCCTTGATACCCAGAAAAGACGCCAGTACCCCCAGACCGAACCGCCAGACCCGAATGGCTTCCGCCAAGTCCCGATTTGGCAGGACAAAGCCGCACACCCCCGCTGTGCTGATCACCACCAAAGCCACAGGGGAGATCAGTCTTGCTTCCACCGCCGCCGTTCCCACCACAATGCCGCCGATGGTGGAGACGGCCTGCCCGATGGCCTGGGGCAAATGGATTCCGGATTCCTGCAGCAGTTCGTAGGCGATCAGCAGTCCCAGAACCTCCGCAGCTGTGGAAAACGGCACCATTTCTTTATTCAATAGGATAATGTTCAGCAGCTGCCGGGGAATCCAGTTCTGATGAAAGCTGACGAACGCGATATAAATTGCCGGCAGCAGCAGCCCCGTCAGCAGCGCGCCGTAGCGAAGAATGCGGATGCAGGAAGCCAGCACATAATCCCGCCCCCTGTCCTCCGGGCTTTCCAGCAGATAACCCAGCGTCGCCGGGGCAAGATAAGCAAGGGGCAGTCCGTCCACCAGCAGCCCGACCCGACCGTCCAGCAATCCCTGGCAGAAGCGGTCGGGGCGCTCCGTGTATTGCAGCAGCGGGAACGCCGTGGCACGGGAGCCGCTGACGTACTCCTCCACCGCCGACGGCGACAGAAGGCCGTCAATGTCTATGGTATCCAGCCGCCGCTTCATGCGCTTCACCAGTTCCGGGTTCGTGATGCCCTCCACCCACGCCACCGTCACGTTGGTCAGCGACCGGCGGCCTACCTTTGTTTCGTACAATCGCAGGTCGGGCGTCCGCAGATGGCGGCGGATCAGGCTGGTATTGACCCGGATGGTCTCCACAAAAGCGTCCTTCGGCCCTTTTACCGTGTTTTCCACCTCGGGAGAGGACGGCCCCCGCTTGACGCCGGTTTTCACCTCGAAGGCGAGGGCGCCCACGCCGGGGAACAGGACGATGCAGAAGCCGTTCACCAGCTTCAGCGCCACCTCGTCCACGTCCGCGCAGACGGACACCGCCGAGTTATACACAGCGCCGTGGAGGGCAGCGTCATAGGCTTCCTCCGGATTTCCGGAAAGATTTTCCGAAATCGGCCGGAACACATACTCCGAAATATCCCCGCCGGAGGTCAGGCCGTCAATGTAGTAGGCATAAAGGGTGTTCCCGTCGCAGCGCAGGGTACGGGTCACGAAATCCCCCGCTTCGGCAAACCGGCTTTTGATCTGTTCGTCTGTCATGACTTTCCCTCCTCCAGGGAAGCTCTGAATAAATCGACGAGAGCTGACAGCGAGAGATTTTTCTCTAGACGAAGGTTTCAAAAGCGGAGGAATACTGTATGTATTTCCCGCTTTTGAAACCGCGCGGATAGAGAAAAAGATCCGCTGCTCAGCCAAAGACGATTTATTCAGAGGTTCCCTAAGGAAGTATGCCCGGATTTTGGCGGAATATCATTGCTTTTTTGATTTTATAATGGTATAGTAGAATATTATGGAGTTAAGGGGGCGTCCCTAATGAGCCGAATCGGAGAGATCAAAAAATTGTCCGACACCCCGTTCCTGAACTTTTATGAGTTCGAGGCCGTCCACCGGAACGGAACGTCCGCGCCCTATTTTGTCGCCTCCCGGGCAAAGAAGATCCAGCAGCTCAAGGCCGTTTCCCGGGAGAATAAGCCCGACGGCGTCATTCTTTTCGGCGTTTACGGGGAGAAAAAGGACAAAGTCGTCCTCGTCCGCCAATACCGTTACCCGCTGGGGGATTATGTCTACGAGTTTCCCGCCGGCCTGGTTGAAAACGGCGAGGACATGGTGGCCGCCGGGATCCGGGAAATGTACGAAGAAACCGGGCTTACCTTCACCCCGGTGGATGCGGGCGCCTGTTCCCGGCCGTTTTTCACCACCATCGGCATGACCGACGAAAGCTGCGGTACCGTATTCGGCTATTGCAGCGGCGAGCCGACCTCAGCGCATCAGGAGTCGTCGGAGGACATTCAGGTGCTCACCGCCGACCGGGCGGAGTGCAGGCGGATCCTGCGGGAGGAAAACGTGGCCATTATGTGCGCGTACATGCTGATGCACTTCATCGCCGGCGAGGGCGACCCTCTGGCATTTTTGCAGCACGAATAAAGGAAGGGTTTTTTATGTCCCACGTTATCGCCGCCGTATCCACCGGCGCTTCCGTTTCCGCCATCGGCATCATCCGCCTGTCGGGTGACGGCTGCATTGCGGTTGCGGATAAAGTGTTTACATTAAATAGCGGAAAGTCCCTGGAGGAATCCCCCAACCGCCGTCTGGTTCTCGGGACCCTGCACGACAAGCAGCGCCGGGTCATTGACCAGTGCATGGCAGTGGTCTCCCGCGGGCCCCACTCCTACACCGGCGAGGATACCGTGGAATTTCACTGTCACGGCTCCCCTGCCGTGCTGGCGGCGGGGCTGGAGGCTCTGTATCTCGCCGGGGCGCTTCCCGCCAAGCGGGGGGAATTTACCAAACGCGCCTTTCTCAACGGAAAAATGGATCTGACCCAGGCGGAGGCCGTCATCGATCTCATCGAAGCGGACACCGCCGACGCCGCCGCCAACGCCGCGGGGCAGGTGGGCGGCAAGCTGCAAAAGCAGCTCGCGCCTATTTACGACGATCTGACGAACCTTTGCAGCCATTTTCACGCGGTGCTGGACTATCCCGACGAGGACATCGAGGATTTTGGCCTGGAACAATACAGCAAAAGCCTTCGGGGCGATGCCAAAGCGCTGTATGCCCTGCTGCAAACCTACGGGCAGGGTCGTATTCTCCGGCAGGGCGTGGCCGCCGCCATTGTGGGCAAGCCCAATGTGGGCAAATCCAGCCTTCTGAACGCGCTGGCAGGGTTCGACCGCTGCATCGTCACCGACATTCCCGGCACCACCCGGGATACGGTGGAAGAAACGGTGCTGCTGGGTTCCACCCGTCTGCGGCTCATCGATACCGCCGGTATCCGGGAAACCGCCGACGCCGTGGAAGCCATGGGCGTCCGGCGCTCCCGGGAAGCGGTGGAGAACGCCGATCTGGTGATTTTCGTCTGCGACGGCTCCCAGCCGCTGGACGAAGAAGACCAGGCCATCATTGACCTCTGCATGGAGCAGGAAAACGCGGTGGCGCTCATGAACAAAACAGACCTTGGCAGCGCCGTGGAGCCGGGGGAGCTGCCCTTCCTGAACGTCATTCCCATCTGCGCGAAAACCGGTGCGGGGCTTGACCGGCTTGCGGACACCGTGGACGCCATGTTTGAAAACGAGACGCCCTGCGACGGCTCCATTCTCACCAACGCCCGGCAGTATGGCGCCATCCGCCGGGCTTACGAAGCCATGCTGCGCTCGCTTCAGGGCTTGCAGCTGGGCATCACCCCCGACGCGGTGCTCACCGACGTGGAGCTGACCATGGAAGCCATGGGCGAGATCACCGGTGCAACCGTCCGGGAGGACATCACCGCGCGAATTTTCGAGCGGTTCTGCGTTGGAAAATAATCGACGAAAAAGGATAATGACATGATCTACCTTGACAATTCCGCCACCACCCGCCCCTGCCCGGAAGCGGTGGAGGCCGTGACAAATGCGCTGACCGAAAACTGGGGCAACCCCAGCGCCCTGTACGATTTCGGCATCCGCGCCGCCCGGGAGCTGCGTACCGCCCGCCACGCCGTCGCCGCCGCCATGGGGGCGGAGCCTGACCGGGTGTTCTTCACCTCCGGCGGTACGGAGGCCGACAACTGGGCCGTGTTCGGCACCGCGAAGCGCATGGGCAAGCGGGGAAAGCACATTATTACCACCGCCATCGAGCACCACGCTGTCTTAAACTGCATGAAAGACCTGGAAGCTCAGGGCTTCTCCGTGACCTACTTGCAGCCGGACAGTCTGGGGCGTATTTCCCCGGACGCGCTGAAAGCCGCCCTGGGGAAGGACACCATTCTGGTTTCCGTTATGATGGTCAACAACGAGGCCGGTTCCGTCATGCCCATCCGGCAGATGGCGCGGCTGACCCACCGGCTCTGCCCCGACGCCGTTTTCCACACCGACGCGGTGCAGGGCTTCCTGAAGGTTCCCTTTGCCGCCAAAACCCTGGGCGCGGATCTGATCTCCGTTTCCTCTCACAAAATCCACGGTCCCAAGGGCTGCGGCGCGCTGTACATTTCCCCCCGGCTGAAATCCTTCCCGGCGCTGCTTCAGGGCGGCGGGCAGGAGGGGGGCTACCGCAGCGGCACGGAAGCGACCCCGGCCATTTTCGGCTTTGCCGCCGCCTGTGCCGCTCTGTCCGCCACGCTGAACGCGGATATCGCGCATGAAAAGGCGCTGCTGGACAATGTTGTTTCCCGGCTTTCGGAACTGGACGGGCTGGTCGTCAACGGCGCACACGATGCACCCCACATTCTGTCCCTGTCCGTCCCCGGCGTACCCACCCAGAACACCATCAACATTTTGCAGGATCACGGCATCTGCGTTTCCGCCGGTTCTGCCTGCGCCAAGGGGCATCGCAGCCACGTGCTGGAAGCCATGGGTCTGCCGCCGGAAATCATGGACGGCTCTTTCCGGGTCTCCCTGTGCCGGGACACCACCGCCCAGGAGCTGGACGCCCTCGTTTCGGTCATCCGGGAGGAGATCATTCCACGGGCACGGTGACGTTTTTCGATATTCCGATTCTGCCTCTGCGTATTGGTTCTTTTGCGGAGAATGCGATCCCGGATGAAAAAGATGCGGACGCCCCTTGTTTTTTCCTCCCGATTCTGGTACAATTCGGGTACACCAATCTTTCATGGAGGGACATTTGTTCATGAGTTATGTTGACGAGGCCCTTGCCCGGGTCAAAAAGCAAAATCCCGACCAGCCCGAATTTCATCAGGCGGTCTATGAGGTTCTGGAATCTCTGCGCCCCGTGATCGAGAAGAACGAGGACGCTTACCGCCGCGACGCTCTGCTGGAGCGCCTGACCACCCCTGAGCGCGCCGTCCTGTTCCGGATTCCCTGGGTGGACGACAAGGGTCAGGTTCAGGTGAACAACGGCTACCGTGTCCAGTTCAACAGCGCCATCGGCCCCTACAAGGGCGGTCTGCGCTTCCATCCCAGCGTTACCTTAAGCGTCATCAAGTTCCTTGGCTTCGAGCAGGTGTTCAAGAACAGCCTCACCGGTCTGCCCATCGGCGGCGGCAAGGGCGGCTCCGACTTTGACCCCAAGGGCAAGTCCGACCGGGAGGTCATGGCCTTCTGCCAGAGCTTCATGACGGAGCTGTACAAGTACATCGGCGCGGATACCGACGTTCCCGCCGGTGACATCGGCGTGGGCGGCCGGGAGATCGGCTACCTGTTCGGCCAGTATAAGCGCATCCGCGATCTGTACGAGGGCGTGCTCACCGGCAAGGGTCTTTCCTACGGCGGCAGCCTTGCCCGTACCCAGGCCACCGGCTACGGCCTGCTGTATCTGACGGACGAAATGCTTCGCTGCAACGGCAAATCTCTCGAGGGCAAGACCGTCGTGGTCTCCGGCGCGGGCAACGTGGCGACCTACGCCATCGAAAAGGCATGGCAGCTGGGTGCGAAGCCCGTCACCTGTTCCGATTCCACCGGCTGGATCTACGATCCCGACGGCATCGACGTTGCCACTCTCATCGACGTCAAGCAGGTGCGCCGCGCCCGCCTGACCGAGTACGCCAAGGCACGTCCCGGCTCCGTTTACCACGAGGGCAAGGGCGTGTGGACGGTGAAGTGCGACGTGGCGCTGCCCTGCGCCACCCAGAACGAGCTTCTGCTGGACGATGCCAAGGCGCTGGTGGCAAACGGCTGCTTCGCCGTGGCCGAGGGCGCGAACATGCCCACCTCTCTGGACGCCACCGCTTACCTACAGGAGCACGGCATTCTGTTCTGCCCCGGCAAGGCCTCCAACGCAGGCGGCGTCGCCACCTCCGCGCTGGAAATGACCCAGAACTCCGAGCGTCTGAGCTGGACGTTCGAGGAGGTGGACGCCAAGCTGAAGACCATCATGGTGAACATTTTCCACAATCTGGCGGATGCCGCCAAGGAATACGGCATGGAGGGCAACTACGTTGCCGGTGCCAACATCGCCGGCTTCCTGAAGGTCGCCGACGCCATGACCGCCCAGGGCATCGTGTAATCGTCCGAAATATCATACAGCCCCAACCTGACGGTTGGGGCTCAGCGTGTCAAAAAAGCCTCGCAGAGTTTGCCGCCCGCAGGCGGCAAATAAAGTTAAATCATTTTCTGCCGGGGCGTGTACCTGGCAGAAAATACCTTACAGGCTGCAAGTGTGCGAGTTGTCCGCCGCAGGCGGACAAGGAGTGCGCGCAGCAGACTGCAAGCCCTTTGTCAAAAAAGGCCAATGGCCTTTTTTGACAGCCTGAGCCCCAACCTGACGGTTGGGGCTGTCAATTTTCGTTCAATCGGGCAGCATATCCTCCAGATTCCGAAGAAACGCCCTGACTTCCTTCCGGCTTTTCAGGACGATCGCTTTGGCGTGCTTCGCCTGGGCGAGATACATGTAATTGCGCACACGATTATTTTTGTTGTAATTCCAAATCCATTTCACGAAAGACGGGTCGAACCGTTCCGGGCAGCCCTGCGCCATGTCCGGACGCGCCTTCCCGTAATTGCCGAACACTCGCTTACACATCCCCCGCAGACACGCCCAGCGTCCAAAATCCAGATAAATAACGGTGTCGCACTTTGCCAGCCGCATTTCCATGGTGCGGCTGTAATTGCCGTCGATGATCCACCCGTCCATGTTCATCGCCATGGCCAGCCGGGAGTCAAACTCCTCCCGGGTCACATTGCGCCAGCCCTCTTTCCACCACAGCTGGTCAAGATGCACCACCGGCAAGCTTAGCTTTTCTCCCAAAGCCACGGCCAGGGTAGATTTTCCGCTGCCGGAGCAGCCAATAATCAGAATTCTCTCCATATTCCTCCATATTATGTAAACTTATATCCCCCGAAACAGACCTGCCCGCAGGCAGGTCTCAACGTGTTAAAAAGCCTCGCAGAGTTTGCCGCCCGCAGGCGGCAAATAAAGTCGGAATCATTTTCTGCCGGGGCGTGTACCTGGCAGAAAATACCTCTCAGTCTGCAAGTGTGCGAGATGGCCGCCGCAGGCGGCCAGGGCGTGCGCGCAGCAGACTGCAATTCTTTTGTCAAAAAAGGCCGTTGGCCTTTTTTTGACAGTCTGAGACCTGCCCGCAGGCAGATCTGCTATTTTTTCACGATTCTCAGTACGCGACGCCCCAGTAGATCATGTGCTTGGCGGGCTTTCCGCAGCAGGCGCAGGTGTCGCCCAGATGCTCCTGCTTCAGGGGCATACACCGGGAGGACATGCCGGCGACCTCTTTCATCTTCAGCTCGCAGGCCTCGTCGCCGCACCACATGGTCTTGATGAAGCCGCCGTTCTTCTGCTGAAGCGCCTTTGCTTCCTCAATGGAGTGCGCCTCAAAGATGTGCTCCTCCAGATTCTTCTTCGCCTTCTCGTACATGCCCTTCTGCACCAGCTCCAGCTGGGCTTCCACGGCCGGTTCCAGCTCTTCCAGCCTGATGACGGTCTTCTCGCCGTCGTTCCGGCGCACCAGAATGCACTGACCGTTTTCCAGATCTCTCGGGCCGCACTCTACCCGCAGCGGCACGCCCTTCATCTCGTACTCGGCGCACTTCCAGCCCATGGAATTGTCGGAATCGTCCACCTTTACCCGGAATCCGGCGTTCACCAAGCGGGCCTTCAGCTGCGCCGCCGCCTCCAGAACGCCGGGCTTGTGCTGGGCGATGGGCAGAATGACCACCTGGATGGGAGCGATCTTGGGAGGCAGAACCAGGCCGTTGTTATCGCCGTGGGTCATGATCACCGCGCCGATCATCCGGGTCGTGCTGCCCCAGGAGGTCTGGAAGGGGTACTGCTGCTTGTTGTCCCGGCCGGTAAAGGTGACGTCGTAGGCGCGGCTGAACTTGTCGCCGAAATAGTGGGAGGTCGCGCCCTGAAGTGCCTTGTGATCCTTCATCAGGCACTCCACGGTGTAGGTCTCTTCGGCGCCGGCAAACTTCTCCTTCTCGGTCTTCTGTCCGGGTACCACGGGGATGGCCAGCACATGTTCAAAGAAATCGGCGTAGCATTTCAGCTGCTGCTCCGTCTCGGCCTTGGCCTCCTCAGCGGTCTCATGGATGGTATGACCCTCCTGCCACCAGAATTCCCGGGAGCGCAGGAAGGGGCGGGTGGTCTTCTCCCAGCGGATGACGGAGCACCACTGGTTATACAGCATGGGCAGCTGCCGGTAGGTTTGCAGAATATTCGACCAATGGTCGCAGAACATGGTCTCGGAGGTGGGACGGACGGCCAGACGCTCTTCCAGCTTCTCATTGCCGCCCATGGTGACCCATGCCACCTCGGGGGCAAATCCGTTGACCAGTTCGCCTTCCTTTTTCAGCAGACTCTCCGGGATCAGCACGGGCATCGCCACGTTCTCATGGCCGGTCTTTTTGAATTCGCCGTCCATGATCCGCTGCATATTCTCCCAGATGGCGTAGCCATAGGGGCGCAGAATGGTAAAGCCCTTGACGGAGGCGTACTCCACCAGCTCGGCCTTCCGGCACACGTCCGTGTACCACTGCGTAAAATCGACCTCCATATCGGTGATCTGCTCCACCTTTTTCTCTTTTGCCATATTTTCTCATCCTCTCAGAACGCCAGATCTTGATACTCTATTATAGCACCATTGTCAAGGGTCTGCATAGGATGGAGCAGAGGTTTTTGAGAAAATTTTTCGATCCCGGGAGGCGCTTATGACGAAGGTTACGCTGTACCTGGAGCCGGCCGTGGCTCTGTTTTATTCCCGGGTCGCCGCCTGGGCAGGACTGCCGCTGGAGCAGGTGCTCTGCGACAGCCTTTACAAGCTGGCAGGAGAATTGAGCCTGGAGGCGCTGCAAAACCGGGAGGAAAACCCATTGTAATTTCCTCCCGGATTTGCTATACTAAAGGTGAAAAAGATCCCCGCCGTTTTTTCCGGCGTAAAGACAAGATATTCGGAGGTTCTTCCATGAAATCCATCCGCGAAATTTTCAAAACCGGCAAAGGTCCCTCCTCCTCCCACACCATGGGGCCGGAACGCGCCGCGAACTATTTTAAAAGCGCCCACCCCCAGGCCGACGGCTTCCGGGTGATCCTCTACGGCTCCCTGAGCAAAACCGGCGTGGGTCACGGCACCGACCGGGTGCTGCGGGAGGTTCTCTCCCCCGTCCCCACGGAGATCGTGTTTTCGGGCGACACGCTCCCCGCCCCCGCCCACCCCAACACCATGGATCTGATCGCTCTGAAAAACGGGGCGGAAACGGACAGGCTGCGGGTGGAATCCATCGGCGGCGGCGACATCCGCATCCCAGGCCAGCCGGATTCCGAGGGGGAAGAGGTCTACGTGGAGCATTCCTTCGCGGAGATCGCCGATTTCTGCAAGTGGCGCTACATTCAGACCCTCAGCGACTACGTGGAGCTGAACGAGGGGCCGGAGATCTGGGCGTTTCTTCTGGACGTCTGGCAGACCATGAAGCAGTCCATCGACGAGGGTCTTTCCAAAACCGGCGTACTTCCCGGCGGCCTGAACGTCCAGCGCAAGGCAAAATACCTGTATGAGCAGCACCCCAGCGACGAAAACCCTGCCATGAAGGAATTCCAGATGATCGCCGCCTACGCCTACGCCGTCGCCGAGCAGAACGCGGACAACGGCACCATCGTCACCGCCCCCACCTGCGGCGCCTGCGGCGTACTGCCCGCCGTTCTTAAATACGCCCAGGTGACCAAGGGCTTTACCGACGCGCAAATTTGCCGGGGGCTTGCCACCGCCGGCATCATCGGCAATCTGACCAAAACCAACGCCTCCATCTCCGGGGCGGAATGCGGCTGTCAGGCGGAGATCGGCACCGCCTGCTCCATGGCCGCGGCGGCACTGGCAGAGCTGTACCACCAGAATCTGGATCAGGTGGAATATGCCGCGGAGGTCGCCATGGAGCATCACCTGGGGCTGACCTGTGACCCCATCTGCGGTCTGGTGCAGATCCCCTGCATCGAGCGCAACGCCGTGGCCGCCGTCCGCGCCATGAACGCCTGCAATTTAAGCTATTTTCTCACCGGCTCCCGGAACATCAGCTACGACATGGTGTGCCGCGCCATGCGGGAAACCGGCGTCAATCTGGATCACCGCTTCCGGGAAACCAGCGAGGGCGGCCTCGCCAAGCTGTATAACCGGCGGAAAAAGCAGAATTAACGCAAAAGTCCCGCCGTTATCCACAAAAATCGGATAACGGCGGACTTTTTATATCCCGGCCAACAGCCCCACATGGTAGACCACGAATGCCGCCAGCCAGGCAACCAGGCACTGTGCAAACACGATCCCCACCGTCTTCCAGCCGGATCTCAGCTCCGTCCTGATGGTGGAAACCGCCGCCACACAGGGAGTGTACAGCAGGCAGAAGGCAAGAAAGCTCGCCGCCGACGCCGTGGTGAACAGGGAGTGGAGCGCAGTGCCAAGCTGCTCCGTGCTGACGCCCAGGATCACGCCGAAGGTGCTGACCACCGCTTCCTTCGCGGTGAAGCCGGACACCAGCGCCGTCACCATCCGCCAGTCGCCGAAGCCCAGGGGCGCAAAGACGGGCGATACCAGCCGTCCCAGCGCGGCGAGAATGCTGTCTGCGCTGTTTTCCACCACGTTCAGCCGGGTATCGAAAGAGCCCATGAACCAGATGATGACCGTCGCCAGAAAGATCACCGTGAACGCCCGGGTCAGGAAATCCTTCGCCTTCTCCCACATCAGCAGAACCACGGATTTTGCCGAGGGGAAGCGGTAATTGGGCAGCTCCATCACAAAGGGAACGGGATTGCCCTTGAAGGCGGTATTTTTCAGAACCAGCGCCACCAGAATGCCCATCAGGATGCCGCCGAAGTACAGCGCCGGCATCACGATCAGCTCATGTCCCGGGAAAAACGCGGCGGCAAACAGGGTGTAAATGGGAATTTTTGCCGAGCAGCTCATGAAGGGGGTCAGCAGAATGGTCATTTTCCGATCCCGGTTGGAGGAAAGGGTTCTCGTCGCCATGATGGCGGGGACGGAGCAGCCGAAGCCCACCAGCATGGGCACGAAGCTCCTTCCGGAAAGGCCGATCTTCCGCAGCGGCTTGTCCATGACAAAGGCCACCCGGGCCATATAGCCGCTGTCCTCCAGAATGGACAGAAAGAAAAACAGCGTCACGATCAGCGGAAGGAAGCTCACCACGCTGCCCACGCCGGCAAAAATGCCGTCAATGATCAGGCTGTGCACCACGGGGTTGATGCCGTAGACCGTCAGCGCCCGGTCGGCCAGAATGGTCAGTCCGTCAATGGCATAGGACATCACGTCGGACAGAAACGCGCCCACCACGTTGAAGGTCAGGAAGAACACCAGTCCCATGATCGCAATAAACAGCGGGATGGCGAAGATCCGATGGGTCAGCACCTTGTCGAGGCGCATACTGCGCCGGTGCTCCTTGCTTTCCTTTGCCTTCACCACGCACTCTCCGCAAACCTTCTCAATAAAATTATAGCGCATGTCCGCCAGCGCCGCGTTTCTGTCCAGCCCGGTCTCATGCTCCATCTCGATGACGGCGTGCTCGATCAGTTCCTTTTCGTTCCGGCTCAGCTCCAGCGCGTCGAAAAAGTCCTGCTCGCCCTCGATGAGCTTCATGGCGCAGAAGCGGCGGGCGATGTTGATGCGCTGGGCATGATCCTCGATGATGTGGCACACCGCGTGGATGCACCGGTGCACCGGCCCCTCGGGGCAGAAATCCTGCACCTTGGGCGTCACCCGGCGGGAGGCGGTGTCGATCAGCGTGTCCACCAGCTCGGTAATGCCCTGATTTTTCGCCGCGGAAATGGGAACCACCGGGACGCCGAGCGCCTCCGACATCTTCTTTACGTCCACGCTGCCGCCGTTGCCCACCAGCTCGTCCATCATGTTCAGGGCAATCACCGTGGGCACCTGGAGCGTCAGAAGCTGAAGCGTCAGATAGAGGTTGCGCTCCATGTTGGTGGCGTCCACAATGTTGATAATGGCGTCGGGCTTGGATTTGAGGATAAAATCCCGGGTAACGATCTCCTCCTGGGTATAGGGACGGATGGAGTAAATGCCGGGTAAGTCCACCACCTGGTGATTGGTTCCCTTGATCACCCCCGCCTTCTGATCCACCGTAACGCCGGGGAAATTGCCCACGTGCTGATTGGAGCCGGTCAGGGCGTTAAAGAGGGTGGTTTTGCCGCAGTTCTGGTTCCCCGCCAGTGCAAAAATCATACCGTTCCCTCCTTCAGCGCAATTTTCCGGGCATCCTCCCGGCGGATGGTCAGCTCATAGCCCCGCACCTGAATCTGGATTGGGTCGCCCATAGGCGCGATTTTTTGCAGCGTTACCTTTGTTCCGGGAATCAGCCCCATATCCAGAAACCGCAGGCGCAGCGGCCCTTCGCCGCCCACCTGAGAGATCACGCCGGACTGTCCGATCGTCAAGTCGTCAATGGTCATTTTTCTATACCCCCAGGCAATCGGTTTTGCACAATTTTTAATGCTTTTATCATATACCATTTTTCCCCGATCTGCAATACTTCCCGAGGCTCTATTTCCAAAAAAATCCGCCGAAGACGAGATTGCCCGTCCCCGAAGCCGATCCCGGCGGCGATATACGGCGGGCTGCATGGGCTGTCCTCCCTCCGGCCGGGGTCACTGTGTTGCCTTAACGGCGAGAGCTGTGAGCGCAGAGATTATTCGTCCATTCGGGCTGTCGAAAACGGCGGAATACTGTATGCGCCCGCTCTCAATCTGCGATAAGCAAAAAAAGCGCGGGATGCCCTCTTGCAAATCCCCCGGAACCATAGTATTATGAACTACAGTTCCGGAGTATTTCTATTTCGGAGCGTAACCATGGCGCTTTTCATTGCTTAATTTATCTGAAGACTTCCGGGCGAGAGGGCGCACGGGATATCTTCAGGGGCTTCGACCCGAAGGAAAAAGAAAGAAAAGAGGACACACTATGAGCAGCACGGCAAAGAAACGCTGGGGCGACCGGAAAGACGCCCGTTGGATCCGGGATATGGACTCGCTCCATGTCATCCTGCCCCATCTGATGAACCACCGCACGGATGCCGAGGTCTACGTCAACATGGAGTTCGACGTGACGGAAGCGCTTCGCTACATCGCGCGGAAGAACGAGGGCGAGGAAGAATACCGCACCACGCTTTTTCACTGCATTCTCATGGCCGTCGCAAAAACGATATATCTTCGCCCGCAGCTCAACTGCTTCATCTCCGGCCGCCGCTTTTACCAGCGCGACGAGATCTCGCTGGGCTTCGTAGCCAAGAAGCGCTTCGAGGATCACAGCGAGGAGTCCCTCGTGGTCATCTCCGCGCCGGAGGACTGGACGCTCACCCAGGTGACGCGCCGGGTCGTCGGCAAGGTTCACAAGGCCCGCACGGAAAAGAACGACGGTGTGAACGGCGCCATGGACGTGCTCAAAAAGCTGCCCCGCCCTATCCTGGCATTTGTCGTCTGGATCGTCAAGACACTGGACTTCTTCGGGAAGGTGCCCGACTTTCTGCGGCAGGATGACCCGAACTTTGCCACCGTTTTCCTCACCAATCTCGGCAGCATCAAATGCCCCAGCGTCTACCATCATCTCAACAATTACGGTTCCAGCTCCATCATGGCGGCCATCGGCACCATCCGCAAAAGCGAAAAGATCGCCGAGGACGGCAGCCGCGAGGTGCGGGATGTGGTGGACATCGGTTTCACACTGGACGAGCGCATTGCGGACGGCTTCTACTTTGCCCGCTCGCTGAAGATCATACAGCATCTGCTCACGCACCCCGAACTGCTGGAGCTGCCATTGAATCAGGAGGTAACCTGCGACTGAAATCACTGTCAAGGACCTGTGGGCAGATTGTACCGCAGATGTGCTGCTTCCGGAAACCTGAATTGACGGATGCCGCCCACGAATACTGACGTGCTGAGGCAGCCCCTTCTGCCAAAACACAGGCCCGGACACAGAGCGGCCGTATCGCTCGTGTCCGGGCTATGTCTTTTATCCGATTTGCCCGTCAGCTCTCCTGAAGCTGCTGCTTGCGGAACTGGAGAGTATAGAGCTGGTAGTAGCGGCCCTTCCGGTGGAGAAGCTCCTGATGGGTGCCCTGCTCCATGATCTCGCCGTGGGACAGCAGGATAATGTTGTCCGCGTGCTGGATGGTGCTCAGGCGATGGGCTACGATCAGCATGGTGCCGATGTTCTTCATCTTCTCCAGGGAGTCCTGAATGAGCACCTCCGTCTCCGTGTCGATGTTGGCGGTGGCCTCGTCCAGGATCATGACGGAGGGCTTGTGCAGAATGGTTCGGGCGAAGCTCAGCAGCTGCCGCTGACCTGCGGAGAAGTTGTTGCCCTGCTCCCGGACGGTCTCGTCCAGGCCGCCTTCCAGCTTCCTGATAAAGCCGTCGGCGTTGACGTACCGGCAGGCCTGCCAGACGTCCTCGTCCGTCACGTTGTCGGAGCGCAGGACGATGTTGCTGCGGATGTCCCCCGCGAACAGGAATACATCCTGGAGCATCTGGCCGAAGTGGCTGCGCAGAGAGGCAATCTTGATGTGCCGGATATCGATGCCGTCGATCAGAATCTGACCCTTCTGGATGTCATAGTTCCGGCAGATCAGGCTCAGAATGGTGGACTTTCCGGAACCGGTAGCCCCCACAAAGGCCACGGTCTGCTTGGGATACACATGGAAGGAAACGCCCTTCAGCACCCACTCGCCGGGATTGTAGGCAAACCACACGTCCTTAAACTCGATCTCGCCCTTCATCTCCTTCAGCTCGATGGCATCCGGCTCGTCCACCACCTCAGGGACCATGTCCAGAATGGTGAAGATCTTCTCCGCCGCAGCGAAGGACTGCTCCAGCATATCAAACTGCTCGGCCAGCGCCTGGATGGGGTTAAAGAACCGGGAGATATACATATAGAACGCAACCACCGTCTCGCTGGTAATGGTCTGCCCCAGGAAGGTCGTGTCCTGGATATAGCCCTTGCAGCCGATATAGAACAGGAACAGGTTGGAGGTGACGAACAGCATATACACCACGGGCCGGAAGATGCCGAAGACGAACATCCGGTTCAGCTTGGTTCTCTCCAGGCGCTTGCTGCGAACCAGGAACTCGTCCATTTTCCGCTGCTCCTGGTTGAAGATCTGGGTGACCTTCATGCCGGAAAGGTTCTCGGACAGGTAGGTGTTCACATCTGTCCGGGCGTTGTTGACCGTGCGGTGGACATGGCGGGAGAATTTCTGGAAGATGATGGTAAAGAGCACCAGAAACGGCACAAAGCACAGCACCATCAGCGTCAGGGCGTAGTTCAGGATCAGCATGGCCGTCAGCACGCCGATGATCACCAGGGAGTTTTTCGCCAGCGTCACCAGAATGTTGGTGAACAGATAGCTGATGGAGTTGGGGTCGTTGGTGACTCTCGTCACCAGCTTGCCCACGGGAATCTGGTTCAGCTGGGCGTGGGACAGCTGCTCAATGTGGGTGAAGGTATCCAGACGGATCTGGGACAGAATTTTCTGCCCGGTCTTCTGCAAGATCATGGCCTGGAAATAGGTGCAGACCATGGACACCGCCAGGATGCCTGCATACACGGCAACCAGCGAATAGAGCCGGGAAAGCTCGAAGCTCTGCTTGATGGTGCCCTGGATGTCCGCCACCAGCAGGGGGGACACCACGTCGTAGGCGATGGACACCAGCATAATGAAGAACACCAGGACAAAATCCTTTTTATAGGGCTTGGCATAGCCCAGCAGCCGTTTGATGATCTCGCTGTCGGACATATGCCGTTCGCTGGTCTCCTCTTTGGTCTTGCGCTTCAGCACGGCATAGGCCGCCAGAAACAGGATCGTAAACACGCCGATGACGGCGCAGACGATCAAAAGGGGAAGATACTCACGCATTGACCGCACCTCCTTCCTCCTCCAGCCGCTGCAGATCCACCATTTTGCGGTAGGCGGGGTTGGCCGCGTACAGATTGTCATGGGTGTCAAAGCCCGCCAGGCGGCCGTCCTCAATGAACAGCACCTTGTCCATCTGCTCGATGGTGGAAATCCGGTGGGCAATGAGAATGGTGGTCTTGCCCGCCCGGGTGGCGCGGAGATTGTCCAGAATGGCCTTTTCCGTTTTGGTATCCACGGCGGACACGGAATCGTCCAGGATCAGAATGGGCGCGTTCTTCATCAGCGCCCGGGCGATGGAGATGCGCTGCTTCTGGCCGCCGGAGACGGTAACGCCCCGTTCGCCCAGCACCGTCTGATAGCCCATCTGGAATTCGGAAATATTGCCGTCGATATCCGCAAGCTTAGCCGCCCGGCGGATCTCCTCGGAGACGGTTTCGGACTTGCCGAAGGCGATGTTGTTCTCAATGGTGTCCGAGAACAGGAAGTTGTCCTGGGGCACATAGGCGCAGGCGTCACGGACGGAGCGGATGGAGAGGTCGTTCACATCCTTGCCGTCCAGGAACAGCTGCCCGTCGTTTACATTATAAGTGCGCAGGATCAGATCCACCAGGGTGGTCTTGCCGGAGCCGGTCTTGCCCAGAAGACCGACGCTTTCGCCGGGGTGGATGGTAAAGGACACATGCTCCAGCGCGGGGATATCCCCGTCTGGGTAGGTAAAACTGAGGTCGCGGAATTCGATCTGCCCTCTGGGGTTCGTCAGCTCCTGAACGCCGGGGCGATCGAAGACATTCTTGGGCGCGTCCAGCAGCTCGCTGATCCGCTTCAGGGACGCCTTGCCCCGGGAGGTCATGTCGATCAGATCGGCCACGGCCATAATGGGCCAGACCACGGCGGTGAAGTAGCCGATGAACTCCATAAGCTGACCGGCATTGAACTTCCCCTGATAGACCAGATAGCCGCCATAGCCCAGGATCACGCAGATGACGCTCTCCACGAAGGTGGTGACCAGAATCCGCATCAGTACGGAGGTCTTGGTAAAGGCGATGTTGGAGTCCTCACTGTCCCGGTTCAGCTTTTCAAAGGCCATCAGCTCCTTGGCCTCCTTCACGAAGGCCTTGATGACGGCAATGCCGGAAAAGCTCTCCTGGGCGAAGTCGGACAGGTCGGAGAAGCACTTCTGCCGGTAGTCCCACTTTCTGGTCATGTTCCTGCCCACCACCGTGGCGCTGGCGAACAGCAGCCCCATGGGAATCAGGGACAGGACGGTGAGCAGGTGATCCATGCGCCACATTTTGGTAATAGCCAGGGAGCACAGAATGATGGGGTCAAAGAACTGCATGAAGCCCCAGCCGTAGCACTCCTGAACGGTGTCTAAGTCGTTGGTGAACAGGCTCATGAGATTGCCCACCTTGTTCACCTGATAGTATTCCCGGCTCAGATCCTCCGCGTGGCGGAACATCTTATCCCGCAGGTCTGTCTCCACCCTGGTCGCCGCGCCGAAGATCGCCACCCGCCACAGGAACCGACCGAAGACGATGGCAAGAATGATGCCCACCATGGGCATACAGATCCTGTCCAGCAGGAACGCCATATCAAAGGGCACCTGTACGCCGTTTTCCACAATATATCCCTGGTTCAGGCCGTTGATGACCAGCTGATAAATTTCAGGCACCTTCAGCTGCAGGTAGTCCACGGCAAACAGCGCCAGCAGCCCCGTCAGCAGTGCCAGCGCGTACTTGCGGTAATAGACGTTGATATGCTTGCCGAAAATCAAGAAAATCCCTTCTCCTCTCTTTTATAAAGGAAATCCCAATGAAACCGGTCGATTTCACTGCCGCTTCCCTCGCCGCTTCCCTTCCGCAAATTCCGGGGGCGGCAGACAGACTCCTTTTATTGTAGCACAAGCATTTGTTTCGTGCAAGGAAAAAAGTGCGCAAGGCCACAGCGATTGCATGAATACATCTATGGTCGTCAGCTCTCGTCAGTTAATCAGAGATTCCCCAAAAAAGCGATAACCCCGGTTTGTACGAACGGCACAAACCGGGGGCGTTTCGTCTGCAACATCAGGACAGCCGGACGACCAGGCAGTCGCCGATTTTTTGAATGGAGCCGTGGTAGGGATAAACAGGCATTTCCGCAAATTGGGAGGAAGCGTGGATCTCTGCGGTTTCTTCCTCCGAGGCGAAGGTCAGGGAAAAGCCCAGATAGTATTCCAGAAACCGTTGCCGGGAATAGCTGTCAGGGCGGATACCGGCGACGCCGGTAAGCTCCTGCAGAAAGGAAAACTTTTCGTAAAATTCCGGGTCGCGGTAAGTGCCGATGATGGCAAGCCGGGTATTTTCGTCAAATTCCGGCGTCTGCTGAAGGTCTGCCACCAGGGCGGTATAGAAGGCGCGGGTATTTTCCTGACGGAGATACAGGTGCAGACTTGCGGCGTTGGCGACGTAGATGTCGGATGCAATCACACATGCCAGACTTACGGCTAGGGCATCCAGGCCAAATCTCCGAACCAGATCCCAGGCTCTGCCGGAGACGGAAAGGCAGATGTCCGCGGCAAGAATCATCAGCACATAGACGGATACGAAGCCGTACAGCACCAGCGTGTGAATGGACTCGGGGACGGTGAACAGGTACATACAGTTCACGGCCAGGGGGAGAATTGCGACCAGAGCGGCCAGCAGCAGGAGCCGTCCCGGCTGGCGATGCGTTGTTCCCCAGAGAACGAGCAGCACCATGGTGGTAATGATGCCGACACCGTGCATCCACCGGGAGAAGACCGTGGGCATCAGCCCGGCCTTTCCCTGGGTGAAAAAGGCGAAGAACGTGCCGTAAGCCCGCACAACTCCGGCGGGGACGGAAGATAAGCTGAAGCTGACGCGGCTGTCGGCGTAATCCCCCAGACGGACGTCTTTCAGCCGGAGGACGACTTGCGTGGCAGCATAGTAAAGGGCAAGGGAGACGGCGAGGAACAGCAGAAAATACACGCCCTGCCGGATGACCGGTCTTACATCGTCCCCTTCCAGCAGCCGCCGGATGAGTACCAGCACAAGAAGACCGGCCGCAACGGAAATGTAGGACTGATAGATGCTCAGCGACGCGACCATGCATACGACCGCCGGAAGCCCCCGCAGGGCGGAGGGGCGCCGGAGGAACCACACTGCGGTCACTGCCAGCAAAAAGGAAAACGCGAAGGAATTGGAGGTAAACATGTAAGCAAGGGTGCCGGTCAGAGAGGGAAACACCAGAATGCACCCCGCCAGCAGCGCCTGAAACAGCTTGCTGCGGATCCGGAAAATCCGGAGGATGACGCAGACGGAAATCGCCATGAAAACAATGGTGAGAACGCCGTAGATCCAGGGCATGGAGAAATTGGGGAAGATCAGGTCGATGCCGCCCAGCCCCCACCGCCCGGATTCCACCGTGGCGCCCTTCATGAACAGGGAGAGGGCTTCGTCGTGATTCAGAAGCTTGTTGGTAAAGGAAAACGTGTACGCCAGGAAGCCGGCGATCAACGACGCGGCCAGGGGGACGGCGTTTTCCCGGATCCGGAGCAGGAGCCATGTCGCTGCCCGCTCGACCAGCAGAGATTTATTTATCTCTTTCATAGTGAAGACCTCATTTCCCAGATTCAGTTCCGTCATTATATCTTTTTTCCCCCGTTTCGTCAATGGAAAACGGCAAATAAACGTCTGGAAGCGAAAGAAGCGCTTGCATTTGCGTTCTTCATCAGATATAATAAGCTGAATTGCTATTTTTTACTCTCTTTTACATGAGGTTATGCTGTGTATCTGAAATCATTGGAACTGCAAGGCTTTAAGTCCTTCCCGGACAAGACGCTGATCCGGTTCGGCGACGATATTACCGCCATCGTCGGCCCCAACGGCTCCGGAAAATCGAATATTTCCGACGCCATCCTGTGGGTCATGGGCGAACAAAGCTCCAAAACCCTCCGGGGCGCCAAAATGGAGGACGTGATCTTCGGCGGCACCCAGAAGCGCACCGCCGTTGGCTTCGCCGAGGCGACCCTGACGCTGGACAACTCCGACCGGGCGCTGGCCTACGACGCCGACGAGGTGATGGTCACCCGGCGCTACTACCGCTCCGGGGACAGCGAATATTACATCAACAAGCAGTCCGCCCGCCTGCGGGACATCAACGAGATGTTCATGGACACCGGTCTTGGGCGGGAGGGCTACAGCAATATCGGTCAGGGCAGGATCGACGAAATTCTTTCCCTGAAAAGCGGCGACCGCCGGGAGATCTTCGAGGAAGCCGCGGGCATCTCCAAATACCGCCACCGCAAGGAGGAGACGGAGCGGAAGCTGGCCGCCACCGAGGACAATCTGCTGCGCATCGGCGACAAGGTCTCCGAGCTGGAACTGCAGCTGGAGCCGCTGAAGCAGCAGTCGGAAAAGGCAAAAAAATATCTGGAACTGAAGGACGAACTGAAAGGCGTGGAAGTGGCCGTGTGGCTGGACACGCTGGACAGGCTTTCCGCCGCCGCCAAGAAGGCGGAGGAGGACTATGCGTCCGCGTCCTTCGTTTTGCAGCAGGCCCATGACGATCTGGACGCCCTGTACCGTCAGGCAGACCAGCTGGGCGAAGCCTTGCGCACCCGGGACGGCGAACTGGAAACCGTCCGCCTGAAGGTGAACATGCTCTCCGCTACCCACCAGCAGCTGGACGGGCAGATGGCCGTGCTCCGGGGCAATGTGGAGAACAACAACGCCAACATTTCCCGCATTGAGGAAGAACTGAAAGGGCAGGAAGACCGCTCCGGCGGCATCGTGTCTCAGATCGACCAGACGAAGGCCAGAATTGAAGAAATTGAAACGGCTCTTGCAGAAAAGCGCCGGGAGCTGGAGGAATTGCAGCACAAGCTCACCGCCATGACGGCCAGCGCACAGGGACTGACCAAGCAATTCCTGGAGCTGCGGGGGAAGGAATCCTCTCTGGCGGCGGACGTTGCGGGGCGTCAGGCGGACGTGCGGGGTCTGGAAGAAAGCATGGCGCAGACCAAGGAGCGGTTGGAGCAGCTGAATGCCGACCTGTCCGCCGGTGCGGCGAGGCAGCAGGAAGCCCAGGCCAATCTGGATGGCTGCCGCAAGGAGCTGAAAAAAGCCCAGGAGGAAGTGACCGCCGCCAACAACACCATCGCGGGCTACGCCCTTAGGCAAAACACCCGGGTCAAGCGCCGGGACGAATTGCAGGAAAAGATCCGGGACATGACCTCCCGGCGGGATTCCGTGACGGCCAAGGCCAGAGTGTTCCGGGCAATGGAGCGGGACTTTGAAAGCTATAACAAGGCCGTCCGCATGGTGATGCAGGAAGCCCAGCGGGGCGCGCTGCGGAACATTCACGGTCCCGTGTCCCGCCTGATCCGCACCGAGGACAGCTATACGGTGGCCATTGAGATCGCCTTGGGCGCGGCCATGCAGCAGATCGTGGTCGGGACGGAGCAGGACGGCAAGGCGGCCATCGGCTACTTAAAACGCACCGGCGGCGGCCGCGCGACGTTCCTGCCCATGTCCAACATTCAGGGCAGGAGCTTACAGGAGACCGGACTGGAAAACTGCCGGGGCTTCGTGGGCATTGCGTCTGAATTGACCGCGAGCGATGAAAAGTACCGGGGCATTGTGGAAAATCTGCTGGGCAGGACGGTCATCGTGTCCGACATGGACGCGGCCATCACCATGTCCCAGAAGTACCGGGGGCGGTTCAAGATCGTCACATTAGACGGTCAGGTCATGAATCCCGGCGGCTCCATGACCGGCGGCTCCGTGAATAAGGAAGCGGGCATTCTGTCCCGGGCAAACGAGCTGGAAAAGCTGACAGCCCAGGAAAAGAAGCTGGAACAGGAGCTGCTGATCGCCCAGGCAGACTTGCAGGAAGCCCAGCGGCAGTGCGATCAGGTGGAATTTCAGATGAAGGCGGCGCAGGATCAGCTTCGCGGCGCGGAGGATCAAGTGCTGCGATTGCAGGGGCAGGAGAAGCAGTTTGAGATTCTGCTGAACGCCATCGTGGAGGCGGAGACCTCTGCCCAGCGGGAGCGGGATTCCCTGAACGCGCGGCAGGCCTCCGACCGGGAGCGCTATGCCGCCCAGCAGGCGAAAATTCAGGTGTACACCCGGCAGCTTGCCGAGACCCGGCAGACCCTGGCACAGCTGGAAGGCAGCCAAACGGAAGCGGCGGAAGCGAACGCCGCCATCACGGAGAAGATGACGGAGCTGAAAACCGCGGAAGCGGCGCTGGAAGCCGAGCGGGATACGGCGCTGACCCACATTGCGGACTTGCAGAACCTCCGGGCGGCCATGGAGGGCGACCGGGAGAAGAAGGAAGCCCTGGCAGACGCCATCCGGGAGGACACCCACCGTCTGGAAGGAGAGATCGCCCAACTGAAAACCAAGCAGGAGGAAAACGACTCTGAGTCCGACCGGATGAACGCCCTGATGCAAAAGACCCTGGAAGACCGGGCGGAAGCGGAAGCCTCCAAGACCCGGGCAGAGCGGGACGCACAGGAAAAGAACAAGGACATCCTCAACATGGAGCGCGCCTGCGCCCTGCTGGAACAGAAGAAGGTCACCTCCTCCATGGAGGAAAAGCAGATCGTGGACAAGCTGTGGGATTCCTACGGCCTGACCCCCGGCACCGCCCCGGAGCATCGGGGGGAAATCGAAAACGTCACCGCCGGAAACCGCCGGGCGGCGGAGCTGAAACGGAAAATTGCCGCCCTAGGTACGCCCAATCTGGGCGCCATCGAGGAATATGCCCGGGTCAACGAGCGCTACACCTATTTGGCCTCCCAGCGGGACGACGTGCTGACCTCCAAGCGGGAGCTGGAAAGCGTCATCCGGGACATCACCAAAGAGATGACCGCCATCTTTGTTTCGGAATTCGGGAAAATCGACCATTATTTTGGGCAGACTTTTGAAGAAATGTTCGGCGGCGGCAAGGGGCAGCTGATTCTGGAAGACCCGGAAAATCCCCTGACCTGCGGCATTGAGATTCGCGTCCAGCCCCCCGGAAAGCAGGTCAAGACCATCACGCTGCTCTCCGGCGGCGAGAAGGCCTTCGTGGCGACGGCGCTGTACTTCGCCATTCTGAAGGTGCGGCCGACGCCCTTCTGCCTGCTGGACGAGATCGACGCGGCACTGGACGACCGGAACGTGGAGCGGTTTGCAAGCTATCTTCACAATCTGGCGAAAAAGACCCAGTTCATCGTCATCACCCACCGCCGGGGCACCATGGAAGCCTCCGACGTGCTTTACGGCGTGACCATGCAGGAGCAGGGCGTGAGCAAGCTGCTGCGGCTGGACCTGAACCAGATGGAAGAATATTTGGGAATCGTGGAGTAAAGGAGATTTTTATGGGCTTTTTTGACAAAATCAAGGCCGGACTGACCAAGACCCGGGAAGCGCTCAGCGGCACGCTGGGCAGCGTATTTTCCGGCTTTTCCGAAATTGACGACGATTTTTATGATGAGCTGGAGGAAAGCCTGATCCTGGCGGACTTGGGCGTGGACACCTCCGTCAAGGCCGTGGGGCGGCTGCGTAAGGCCGTCCGGGAGCAGCACCTGAAAACCACGGAGGAAGCCCGGGAAGCGCTGAAGGAAATTCTCGTGGACATGCTTTCCGTGGGGGACACGGAGCTGAATCTGTCCACCCACCCCAGCGTGATTCTGGTCATCGGCGTCAACGGCGTGGGCAAGACCACCACCATCGGCAAGATCGCGAAGCAGCTGACCTCTCAGGGAAAGAAGGTCATGCTGGTGGCGGGAGATACCTTCCGGGCGGCGGCCGCCGACCAGCTGGAGATCTGGGCGGGCAGAAGCGGCGCGTCCATCGTCCGCCAGCATGAGGGCGCGGATCCGGCCTCCGTGGTGTTTGACGGCATTCAGTCCGCCAAGGCCAAGGACGTGGACGTCATTCTCATCGACACCGCCGGACGGCTGCACAACAAAACGAATCTGATGAACGAGCTGAACAAGATCAGCCGCATTGTAGCCCGGGAGCTGCCCGACGCCGCCAAGGAAGTCCTGCTGGTGCTGGACGGCACCACCGGCCAGAACGGCCTGATTCAGGCCAAGCAGTTCAAGGAGATCGCGGGGGTCACGGCCATCGCCCTGACCAAGCTGGACGGCACTGCCAAGGGCGGCATCGTCATCGCCGTGGCGGACGCACTGCAAATCCCCGTGAAGTTCGTGGGCGTGGGCGAGCAGGCGGACGACCTGATGCCCTTTGAGGCAAGAGCTTTTGTGGAGGCACTCTTATGAAGAAAATGCTGGCATGGAACCAGTACCAGATCAAGCTGCTTATGGCTTTCCTGATGGTTCTGGATCACTTAGACCATGTTCCGGGGCTGATTCCTGAAAATCTGGCGATGGTGTTCCATGTACTCTCCCGCAGCGTGGCGGTCTGGTTTGCCTACTGCGTTGTGGAGGGTGTGCGATATACCCACGACCTGCGCAGATATCTGCTTCGGCTCTATCTTGCGGCTGGCGGAATGCTGCTGGGAAATCTGGCGCTGGGGATGCTGCTGCAAAGCAAGGACATCACGGTTTCAAACAATATTTTCCTGACCCTCGCACTGGGCGCGACCATGCTTGCAGCGCTGCAATACATTTCCCGGAAGCCGCTGAAAATTCTGGCGGCGGTGGGAATTCTGGCAGTGGGCAGCATTGTAGCGGAAGGCGGACTTACGGCGCTTCCCTTTATGCTGATTGCGCATCTGACCTATGGAAAACCTCGTCTGCGGGATGTCTGGTGCCTGGCGCTGTCGGCAGTGCTGCTGCTCGTGTCCTTTGCACCCTATGACACGTTGGCGGAAACCCTGTCCATGCTGGCGTTCAATTCGGATTTCCTCTTTATATTGGTGCTTCCAATTCTGCATCTGTATAACGGACAACGGGGGACTACCGGGAAGTTTGGAAAATATTTTTTCTATGTTTTTTACCCTGCGCACTTGTGGCTGCTGGCGTTGGCAGCCTATTGGGTATCTTGAGAGGCGAGAAAGATGAAAGTAGTTCTGGCAAGCAAAAACAGACACAAATGGGAAGAAATCCGGAAAATCACCGAGAAATTTGACATGGAGCTGGTAATGGAGTCCGACCTGGGCGTGGACATTGACGTGGAGGAAACGGGAACCACCTTTGAGGAAAATTCCTTTCTGAAAGCCAATGCCGTGATGCAGGCCACCGGGCTTCCGGCGCTGGCGGATGATTCCGGCATTGCGGTGGACGCCCTGAACGGGGAACCCGGCATTTACTCCGCCCGGTACGGCTTCGATGATACCCTGGACGACTGGGGCAGATTGCAGCTGCTGCTGAAAAACACGGAAGCTGTCCCCGATGGGAAGCGTCAGGCGCAGTTCGTCTGCGTCATCACCATGGTCACCCCTGAGGGCAAGGTGATCCAGGCACGGGGCGAGGTGCACGGCGAGCTTTTGCGCGCCCCCGCCGGGACGGGCGGCTTCGGCTATGATCCCATTTTCTACTATCCGCCCTTCGGCAAGACCCTGGCGGAGGTAACGCCTGAGGAAAAGAATCGGGTGTCCCACCGGGCGGTTGCTTTGCGGGCATTTTACGACAAACTCAAGGAGGAAGGCTATGCTGACAAGTAAACAGCGCGCCGAGTTCCGGGCGCAGGCGAACAGCTTAGAAACCACCCTGATGGTGGGCAAGGACGGCGTAACGGAGGCAGTGGTCGCGGAAGCGGACAAGCTCCTCACCGCACGGGAGCTGGTAAAGGGCAAGGTGCTGGAAACCGCCCTGATGAGCGCGAGAGAGGCGTCCGACGCCATCTGCGAAGCCACCGGCGCCGACGGCATTTCCTGCGTCGGCTCCAGGTTCGTCATCTGGCGGTTCAGCGAAAAATGTCAGGCCGAGCGCAACCAGACCGGCCGCGCCAAACACAAGGAGACCCCCAGGTCCAAGGCAGACCCGGTGGGAAAGGGCGTCCGCGCCCGCCGCCAGGCTGCCCGTCAGGCGCGGGAGCAGCGCAACCAGTATTTCCGGGAGCAGGCCATCGAAAAGTCCATTGAGCAGAGCCGGGAACGGCAGCAGAGAAAGCAGAAATAACCCGAACGGTGCCACGAAAGAACAGCAGCAGCGGAATTTTTCCTCCGCAATTTGCGGGATAAACAGGTACAGGAGCGGTGAAAATGGAACGAATCGGCATTTACGGCGGAACCTTCAATCCTCCCCACGCCGGCCATATTCAGGCGGCGAAGCAGGCGGTCGCGGCGCTGAACCTCGATAAGCTGGTGATCATTCCCACGCGTATTGCGCCCCACAAGGCGCTCCCCGAGGATTCGCCCACCCCGCGGCAGCGCCTTGAAATGCTGCGCATTGCGGCGGCGGACTGCCCGAAGGCCGAGGTTTCGGACATCGAGCTGAACCGGGGCGGCGTCAGCTACACCTTCCAGACCGTATCGGAGCTGAAGGAGCGCTACCCTGACGCGGAGCTGATTCTGCTCATGGGCAGCGATATGTTCCTGTGCTTCGACCAGTGGAGGCAGCCCGACGACATCCTGAAAAATGCGGAGCTGGGCGTTTTCTACCGGGGAAACAAGGGAGAAAAAACCGCCGTTGCCGAAAATCAGGCGAAGCTGGAGCGGCGGGGGGCGAAAATCCGACTGGTGGAAAACGACATTGTGGATATTTCCTCCACCCAGCTGCGGCGGATGCTGGCGTTTCACTGCGCGGGGCCGTTTCTGTCCCCCGGTGTGGCGGCGTACATTCGGGAACACGGGCTGTACGATGTGAACGCCCCGTGGAAGAACCTCCCCATGCCGGAGCTGGAGCGGGTGGTCGTCCGGCTGCTGAACCCCAACCGGGTGGCGCACGTCTTAGGCTGCCGGGACACGGCGGTGGCGCTGGCCAAGCGCTGGGGCGCGGACGTGACCGACGCCGCCCGGGCGGGCATTCTCCACGATATTACCAAGGCGCTGGACGGGCCGCTGCAGTTGACAGTCTGTGCCGAATATGGTAAAATATTAGGCGAATTTTCCAGAAAATACCCCAGAACCCTCCACGCCCTCACCGGTTCCATGGTGGCGGAGCGGATTTTCGGGGAAAATAAGGCGGTGGTCTCCGCCATCCGCAGCCACACCACGGGAAAAGCGGACATGAACCTGCTGGAAACCATCATTTATGTAGCAGACTATATGGAGCCGAACCGGAGCTTTCCCGGCGTGGAACAGCTCCGGGAGCTGGCGTTTTCCGACCTGACCGCGGCGCTGAAGCTGGGACTGGAAATGACGCTGGAACATCTGAAGGAGCAGGGCAGTGAGGTTTCGCCGGAGTCCAGAGAAGCATTGGACTGGCTCAACCGTCAGAAAACGGAAGCCCTGTAGAAAGGAAGAGGTTATGTTAACCCCAAAAGAAATCGCTTACGAGGTTACCAAGGCGCTGGACGCCAAAAAAGGACAGAACATCAAGCTGCTGAAAATTGACCGGGTCAGCTCCCTGGCGGATTATTTCCTGATCTGCACCGGCACCTCCAGCACCCACGTCAAGACGCTCTGCGACTATGCCGAGTACACGCTGGAGCAGCTGGGGGAGCAGATGCTCAGCCGGGAAGGCCACCGGGGCAATTCCTGGGAGCTGCTGGATTACGGCAGCATCGTCGTCCACGTTTTTACCGAGGAAGCCCGGAAGTTCTATGACTTAGAGCGCCTGTGGGCGGACGCGGAGACCGTGGATATCCGGGATATCATTATTGAAGAGAATTAACGGCTGACCGAAGCGCAGCCGGTTTGAGAGGTGTGTTCGGCATGAATTACGATTACGCGAAAATTGAGGCCAAGTGGCACAGGTACTGGCAGGAGCATAATACCTTCTACACCGATGTGTGGGATTTCTCCAAACCCAAATACTATGTGCTGGATATGTTCCCGTATCCCTCCGGCGTCGGCCTGCACGCGGGTCATCCCGAGGGCTACACGGCGACGGACATCGTCTCCCGGATGAAGCGGATGCAGGGCTACAACGTGCTGCACCCCATGGGGTATGACTCCTTCGGTCTGCCGGCGGAGCAGTACGCCGTGAATACCGGCCATAATCCCAACGGCTTCACTCAGAAGAACATCGAGACCTTCTCCGCACAGCTGAAGGAGCTTGGTTTCGATTACGACTGGTCGAAGATGATCGCCACCTCCGACCCGTCCTTCTACAAGTGGACGCAGTGGATCTTTAAGAAGCTCTATGAGGCGGGCTACGCCAAGCGCATCGAGATGCCCGTGAACTGGTGCGAGGAGCTGGGTACCGTGCTCAGCAACGACGAGGTCATCGACGGCAAGTCCGAGCGGGGCGGCTATCCCGTGGTCAAGAAGAACATGATGCAGTGGGTCATCGACCAGCCCGCCTTCGCGGAAAAGCTGCTGGAAGGTCTCAATGAGATCGACTGGCCGGAATCCACCAAGGAGATCCAGCGCAACTGGATCGGCAAGTCCACCGGCGTGGAGGTGGACTTCCAGCTGGTGGGCGGCGGCGAGTTCTCCATCTACACCACCTGCATCGAGACGATCTACGGCATTACCTTCATGGTGCTCGCCCCCGACGGCAAGATCGTGCAGAGCCTGATGGATCGGGTGCAGAACAAGCAAGCGGTTCAGGCGTACATCGACGAGTCCGTGAAGAAGAGCGACATGGATCGTACCGAGCTGAACAAGACCAAGTCCGGCTGCCGCCTGGAGGGCGTCTACGCCATCAACCCCGTCAACGGTAAGCAGGTGCCCGTGTTCATCGGTGACTTCGTCCTGGCGAGCTACGGCACCGGCGCGGTCATGGCCGTCCCCAGCCACGATCAGCGTGATTTCGAGTACGCTCAGGTGCATAACATCCCCATGATCCAGGTCATCGACGGCGCGGACGTGTCCGAGCACGCCTTTGAGAAGCAGGATTATCTGGGCAAGGGCTGCAAGCTTATCAACTCCGAGGAGTTCACCGGCATGACGGTGGAGGAGGCCAAGGAGGCCATCACCTGCAAGCTGGAAAAGGCCGGCGTGGCCAGAAGAAAGGTCAACTACCATTTCCGGGAGTGGATCTTTGCCCGCCAGAGATACTGGGGCGAGCCGGTTCCCTGCGTGTACACCGACGACGGAAAGATCTATTTCGTGCCGGATGACGAGCTGCCGGTGATCCTGCCGGAGCTGGAGGATTACAAGGGACGCAACGGTCAGGCGCCGCTGGAAAATGCCACCGAGTGGAAGAAATACGACCGTAACGGCATTCACGGCGTCCGGGAGACCTCTACCATGCCCGGCAGCGCCGGTTCCTCCTGGTATTATTTCCGCTATATCGACCCCAAAAATGACAAGATGTTCTGCGACCCGGAGCTTGCGAAGCACTGGATGCCGGTCGACCTGTACGTGGGCGGCCCGGAGCACGCCGTGGGTCATCTGATGTATTCGAGGATCTGGAACCGTTTCCTGTACGATCAGGGGCTGTCTCCCGTGAAGGAGCCGTTCAAGAAGCTGGTGCATCAGGGCATGATCCTGGGCGAAAACGGCATCAAGATGGGCAAGCGCTTCCCGGAGTTCGTGGTGAATCCCAGCGACGTGGTGCGGGAGTACGGCGCGGATACCCTGCGGCTGTACGAGATGTTCATGGGGCCGCTGGAAGTGTCCAAGCCCTGGAGCACCACCGGCGTGGTGGGCGCGAAGAAGTTCATCAACCGCGTGTGGAACTTCTTCACCGAGGAAAAGAACATCACCGATACCGACGACGGCAAGCTCACGAAAATCTATCACCAGACGGTGAAGAAGGTCACCTCCGACTTTGAGGCGCTGGGCTTCAACACGGCCATTGCCCAGATGATGGTATTTGTCAACGAGGTCTACAAGAACGGCAGCTGCCCCAAGGCCTATGCCGAGGGCTTCATCAAGATGCTTTCCTGCATCACGCCTCACGTGGGCGAGGAGATCTGGCAGCTGCTGGGGCATGACGACACCATCGCCTACGAAAGCTGGCCGGCCTATTCCGAGGAAAAGTGCAAGGATGCCGAGGTGAACATCGCGGTGCAGGTCAACGGCAAGATGCGCGGCACCGTGCTGATGGACGCCGACCTTTCCAACGAGGAAGTGGTGGCAAACGCCGTGGCGGACGAAAAAATCGCCAAATTCCTCCAGAAGCAGGGCGGCCGGATCGTGAAGACCATCGTGGTAAAGAACAAGCTGGTCAACCTGATCGTCAAGTAATTTGATTTCCCGAATGATTTAAGATTTTCTTTGGAGTTCCGTATAATTTGTGAATTTTTAGAATTATTCCTTGACAATTCGGGAAAGAACAATTATAATGTATCAAGCCAATGTGGCCCTGAAAGCATCCTGGATCGAGCCGGATGCCATCGGAGGGAGGGAAAACAATGTCTGAAATTCGCGTCAAGGAGAACGAGTCTCTGGAGAGCGCTCTGCGTCGTTTTAAGCGCAGCTGTGCCAAGGAAGGCGTGATCGCTGAGGTCAAGAAGCGCGAGCATTACGTCAGCCCCAGCCTGAAGCGGAAGCAGAAGTCCGAAGCTGCCCGTAAGAACAAGAGAAAGTTCTACTGATCCCTCATGAAAACAATTAAAACCGCTCTGGGTAACCAGAGCGGTTTTTGCGTGTAACCCTAAAAGAAGCCGTCTCTCACATTCTTCGGAAATCGTGAGAGACAGCTTTTTTGCAATGTTACATTTTCTCCGGGGCGGAGAAGCCTAGGATGTGGATGCAGGTTTCCAGGATGTTTTTGGCCAGACCCAGCAGGGCGATGTGTCCGGCTTTCAGGGTTGCGTCCGGCTCCTTGAGGACGGGAGTTTCGTGGTAGAACTTGTTCACCGCGCCCGCCAGCTCGTAGATGTAGGCGCAGATCAGATTGGGCGCGGAGGAAGCCAGGGCGGCTTCCAGCGTGGGCTGTAAGCGGGTGATGACGTTCATTAAATCCTTGGCGAAGGGGTTCGCCGGGGGCTGGATGGGCAGGTGCGCCCAATCGCCGTATTTCGCCAGAATGGACTTGATACGGACGATGGTGTAGAGAATGTAGGGGCCGGTGTTGCCCTCGAAGGCGGCAAAGCGCTCCAGGTCAAAGTTGTAGTCCTTGGTGGGCTGGTTGCTGAGATCGCCGTATTTCAGGGCGGCAAGGGCAATTTTCGCGGTGGTGGCGTCTACTTCGGAGGCGTCCACGATTTTGTTTTCCACGACTTTTGCCCGGACGAAAGCCGTCATATCGGCAATGAGAGTCTCCAGACGGAGCACGCCGCCGTCGCGGGTCTTGAAGGGCTTGCCATCCTTGCCGTTCATGGTGCCGTGGCCGATATGCTCCAGAGCGGTGGTGTCGGGGACGATGCCGCACTTCCGGGCGGCGCGGAACACCTGCTCAAAGTGCAGCGCCTGCCGCTTGTCGGTGACGTAGAGCATCTTGTCTGGGTGCCAGTCCCGCATCCGCTGAACCATGGTGGCAAGGTCGGTGGTGGCATAGATGGAGGAACCGTCGGACTTGACCAGAATGCAGGGGGGGACTTCCTTCTTGTCCGTTTCCTCCGCCACGGGAATGACCCACGCGCCATCGGAGAGAACGGCGTAGCCCTTTTCCTTCATCTCCGCGACCATGGCAGGGATGTAGGGGTCGGCGTCGCTTTCCCCCAGCCACTTTTCAAAGTGGACGTCCAGACTGTCATAAATCCGCCGCAGGTCGGGCAGGGACACATTCATGATGTGCTGCCAGATGGCGCGGTAGCCCCGGCGGCCCTGCTGCAATTCAAAGGTCGCGGTGTGGGCGCGCCTGGCAAAGGCTTCGTCCACCTTCTTCCGGGCGGAGGCGGCGGGGTAAAGCTTCTCCAGATCCGACAGGGTGAAGGGCGGCTCGGCGGGGTATTCTCCCATAAAATTCGGGTCAAAATAAGGAAGGTTCGGCTGGCGATCCTGAAGCTCCGCGATGATGAGGCCCATTTGCAGACCCCAGTCCCCCAGATGCACGTCGCCGATGGTGTTGTAGCCGAAGAAGGCGTACAGCCGTTTCATGGCTTCACCGATGATGGCGGGGCGCAGATGGCCGATGTGCAGTGGCTTTGCCACGTTGGCGCCGCCGTAGTCCACCACGATGGTTTTCCCCGCGCCGGTTTTCTCTACGCCAAAGTCGGGGGCGGTGCGCATGTTTTCGAGATAATTTTCCAGGAACGCCCCGGAGAGCTTCAGGTTGATGAAGCCGGGCATGACGGCCTCGACGAGGGAATCGTCGTCGGCGTTCAGCTTCTCCGCTACCGCTTTCGCGATCTGGATGGGGGCGCAGTGGTACTGCTTCGCGGCGGCCAGAGCGCCGTTGCACTGGTATTCGCACAGGTCGGGGCGGTTGGAGACCGTCACCCGGCCGTAGGAGGCGTCATAGCCCGCGTCGGCAAAGGCACGCTTCATTTTTTCGGTGATGATATCAAGAATTTTTTCCATAGTTCACTCCCACCTCTGAGACAAAATCAGCCCTGCTGCTTCCGCTCGGCCATCCACGCGAGGTAATCGTCGTAGGTTCCGTACTTGTCGATGATGGTGCCGTCCGGCTGGAAGGCGATGACCCGGTTACAGGTGGAGGTCAGCAGCTCATGGTCGTGGGAGGCCAGCAGCACCACGCCGGGGAATGCCTCCAGGCCCTTGTTCACCGCCTGAATGGACTCCATGTCCAGATGGTTGGTGGGCTGGTCAAGCAGCACCACGTTGGCGCCGGAAAGCATCATCCGGCTGAGCATACACCGCACCTTTTCGCCGCCGGAGAGGACGTTTACGGGCTTGAACACGTCCTCGTTGCTGAACAGCATCCGCCCAAGGAAGCCACGGAGGTACACGTCGTCCTTCTTGGCGGAATACTGGCGCAGCCAGTCCACCAGCTCCATCCGGTTCCCGTCAAAGTAGGGGGAATTGTCCTTGGGCAGATAGCTGCGGATGGTGGACACGCCCCACTTGACGCTGCCCTCCTCCGGCTCCAGCTCGCCCATGAGGATTTTGAACAGGGCGGTCTGCGCCAGCTCGTTTTCGCCTACGAAGGCGATCTTGTCCCCCCGGTTCACGGAGAAATACACCTTGTCCAGCAGCTTCACACCGTCCACGGTGACGGACACGTCCTTGACGGTGAGCACGTCCTTGCCCAGCTCCCGCTCCTGCTGGAATCCCACGAAGGGGTAGCGGCGGGTGGAGCAGGGCATTTCCTCCACGGTCAGCTTGTCCAAGAGCTTGCGGCGGGCGGTAGCCTGTTTGGCCTTGGCCTTGTTGGCGGAGAAGCGCTGGATGAACAGCTGCAATTCTTCAATCTTTTCCTGATTGCGCTTGTTCTTGTTGCGCAGCATGGCCTGCACCATCTGGGAGGACTCGTACCAGAAGTCGTAGTTGCCCACATACATCTTGATTTTGCCGTAGTCGATGTCCACGGTGTGGGTGCAGACGGTGTTCAGGAAGTGGCGGTCATGGCTCACGGCGATGACCATGCCGGGGAAGTCCAGAAGAAAATCCTCCAGCCAGTTGATGGCTTCAATGTCCAGATTGTTGGTGGGCTCGTCCAGCATGACGATGTCGGGATTGCCGAACAGCGCCTGTGCCAGCAGGATCTTCACCTTGAGACGGGGGTCAACGGAGGCCATCTGCTCATAGTGCAGCTCCGTGCCGATGCCCAGACCCTGCAGAAGGCGGGAGGCGTCTGACTCCGCTTCCCAGCCGCCCAGCTCGGCAAATTCGGCTTCCAGATCGGCCGCCCGCAGGCCGTCCTCGTCGGTGAAGTCCGGCTTTTCGTAGATGGCGTCCTTCTCCTTCATGACCTCGTACAGGTGGGCGTTGCCCATGATCACCGTGTCCATGACGGTGTAATCGTCATAGGCATTCTGGTTCTGCTTCAGAACGGAGACACGCTTGGTGGGGTCGACGGTGACGGAGCCGTTGGTGGAGTCCAGCTCCCCCGTCAGGATGCGCAGGAACGTGGATTTGCCTGCGCCGTTGGCGCCGATGATGCCATAGCAGTTGCCGGGGAGGAACTGCAGGTCAACGTGCTGGAACAGCCACTGACCGCCAAACTGCATACCGAGATTGCTTACTGTAATCATTTCTTACTCCTTAACCTTTTTCGTGACAGTTGATAACTGCACATAACTATACAGGATAATCATACCACATAATCTGAAATAATCAATCACGTTTCGGGCAATTATGAATAAATCGAGAAATTTTTACAAAAGCCCTTGCTTTTTTCCACAGGTGCGCTATAATGTTAGCACTCAAACACCTAGAGTGCTAAATAAGGATGTGTATTGATTATGGAAAAGCAGCAATTCAAAGCGGAGTCTCAGCGTCTTCTTGACCTGATGATCAACTCCATTTATACCCACAAGGAGATCTTCCTTCGTGAGATCATCTCCAACGCCTCCGACGCCATCGATAAGCTGGCCTATACGGCGCTCACCGACGACAAGGTGGGCATCAACCGGGATGAGTTCGCCATCACCATTACCCGTGACCCCGAAAACCGTACCCTGACCGTTTCCGATAACGGCATCGGTATGTCCAAGGACGAAATGATCGAGAACCTGGGCACCATCGCCAAGTCCGGTTCTCTGGGCTTCAAGCAGGCCATGGAGAAGAATGATGACATCGACATCATCGGTCAGTTCGGCGTTGGCTTCTATTCCGCCTTCATGGTGGCTTCCTCCATCACCGTCATTTCCAGGAAGTACGGCGAGGACAAGGCCTGGAAGTGGGTCTCCGACGGCGCGGACGGCTATACCATCGAGGAAACGGAAAAGGCTGCCCCCGGCACCGACGTTATCATGACCCTGAAGGCCGACACCGAGGAAGAAAAATATTCCGAGTATCTGGAGGAATACGAAATCCGCAGTCTGATCCGCAAGTATTCCGACTATATCCGTTATCCCATCCGGATGGAGGTCACCAAATCCCGCCCCGTGGAGGAGCCGAAGGACGAGAACGCCGAGGGTGAGGAAAAGAAGGAACCCAAGTATGAATCCTACACCGAGATGGAGACCCTGAACTCCATGGTGCCCATCTGGCAGCGGGACAAGAAGGACGTAACCCAGGAGGAGTACGACACCTTCTACCGGGACAAGTTCTTTGACTACAACAAGCCCCTGCGCACCATCCACTACAATGTAGAGGGCAATGTCTCCTTCAAGGCGCTGCTGTATATCCCCGGCAAAGCGCCCTATGATTTCTACACCAAGGACTACAAGCGCGGCCTGCAGCTGTACAGCAGCGGCGTGCTGATCATGGACAACTGCGAAGACCTGCTGCCCGAGCATTTCCGCTTCGTCCGGGGCGTGGTGGACAGCCAGGATCTGTCCCTGAACATCAGCCGTGAAATGCTCCAGCACAACCGCCAGCTGACCATCATCGCCCGGAACATCGAGAAGAAGATCAAGTCCGAGCTGAAGGCCATGCTGGAAAACGACCGGGAGAAGTACGAGGAATTCTACGCCGCCTTCGGCCGTCAGCTGAAGTACGGCACCGTCTCCGACTACGGCGCACACAAGGAAGCGACCCAGGATCTGCTGCTGTTCTACAGCCACAAGCAGGGCAAGCTGATCTCCCTGAAGGAGTACGTAGACGCCATGGCCGAGGGTCAGGAGAAGATCTACTATGCTCCCGGCGAGAACAAGGAGCGTCTGAGCAAGCTGCCCCAGGTGGAGACCCTGGCGAAGAAGGGCTATGACGTTCTGCTGTTCACCGAGGATGTGGACGAGTTCGTGCCTCAGACCCTGATGAGCTACATGGAAAAGCCCTTCTGCAACGTTTCCACCGAGGACTTAGGCTTGCAGACCGAGGAGGAAAAGAAGCAGGCGGAGGAAAAGGCCGAGGAAATGAAGGGTCTGCTGACCTTCGTGAAGGAGACCCTGGGAGACCAGGTCAAGGAGGTCAGGCTGTCCTCCGAGCTGGGCAGTCACCCCGCGTGTATGATTCCCGCTGAAGGTATGAGCTTTGAGATGGAGAAGTACATGAAGCGGGCAAACCCCGAGTTTGCCTTCCCTGTCGGCCGCGTGCTGGAGCTGAACCCGGAGCACGCGGCGGTGCAGGCCATGCAGAAGGCCATGACCGAGGATCCCGAAAAGGCCAAGGATTACGCGAAGCTTCTGTGCTATCAGGCGCAGCTCATGGCGGAGCTGCCGCTGGACGACCCCTACGCCTACACCGAGCTGGTGTGCAAGCTGATGAAGTAACGCCCGCAAACAAAAGGGTTGCTTTTGACGTATCCGTATGGTAAAATATCCCCACCGAAAGAAATGGAGGGTTTTGCATGACCTACACGTATTCGTATATCAGTGATGACCTGGCCAGCGGACTGCTGTCCGGGATCTTCAGCGGCGTTCCCACGATGCTGATCGGCATTGCCACCTACGTCCTGGGGGCGTTGGCACTTTACACCATCGCCAAGCGCCGGGGGCTGAACCATCCGTGGCTGGCCTGGATCCCCGTGGCAAGCGTGTGGATCGTGGGTTCGCTTTCCGACCAGTACCGCTATGTGGTCAACGGAGAGAACAAATCCAAGCGGAAGGTTCTGCTGACGCTGAACATCATCACCTTCGTGCTGAGCATAGTGATCGTTGCGTGCGCGATCGTGGCGTTGGTACAGGCGGTTGTGGGCGCCGCGGGAAATGTCAGCGAGGATGCCATGCTGGGCATGATCCTGGGGCCGGTGCTGAGCGTTGCCGGTCTGGCGCTGCCTCTGGCGGGCGTTGCCATTGCTTACGCAGTGGTCTATTACATGGCGCTGTACGATATCTTCAAGTCCCTGGATCCCAATAACTGCGTGCTGTTTTTGGTGCTGAGCATCGTATTCGGCGTGACGGAGCCGTTCTTCCTGTTCTTCAACCGGAACAAGGATGGCGGAATGCCTCCCAGACGTCCCGAACCGGCCTGCATACCTCCGGAACCGAACTGGTGTGATAACAGCCAGGATACGGACAACACGGATTTCCTGTAAAAAAACCTGCCTTTCCTCGGAAAGGCAGGTTTTTTACGGTGATGGCAGAATTTATAAATGTCCGTTTGATGCGTGCAAATGTTTTTGCCAGAAAATCACTTTTTCCCGTCAGGCGGTTGACAAGCGGAAAAATATCCGGTATACTAGGCAATATGCAATAAAAGACGGCTTCATTATTGGAGGAAATGACAAATGGTTATCAAATGGGATGTGACCATTCCCAAGCTGTCCGGGGACACCCCCCGCAGGGCGTACATCTATCTTCCGGAAAGCTACGACGAAGAACCCGACCGGCGGTATCCGGTTATGTACATGTTCGACGGGCACAACGTGTTTTTCGACGAGGACGCGACCTTCGGCAAGTCCTGGGGCATGAACGACTACATGGAGCGCTCCGGAAAGCAGCTGATCATCGTGGGCGTGGAGTGCAACCATCAGGGCAACTGCCGGCTGTCGGAGTATTCCCCCGTGACCTTTGAAAATGCCGAGCTGGGGAGGGTCAAGGGCAAGGGCGGCACCACCATGAACTGGATGGTAAACGAGCTGAAGCCCTACATCGACGAGCATTTCCGCACCCTGCCCGACCGGCGGAATACCATTCTCGCGGGCTCCTCCATGGGCGGCCTGATGGCGCTGCACGGCGTGACGGCCTACAATTCCGTTTTTCAGCGGGCAGCCTGCCTGTCTCCCAGCCTTTGGGTCGCGCCGGGAAAGGTGATGGAGCTGATCGCCAAAGCACGCATCCGTCCGGATACGACCATTTACATGGACTACGGGGAAAACGAAATGGCCAACCACGCGGCAAGTCAGGCGGTCATTCCCTCCGCGGCGTATCTGCTGCTGACCAAGGGGGTCAATCTGACCTTTCGCATCGTCCCCGGGGGAAATCACTCGGAGGCAAGCTGGGAAAAGCAGATCCCTATTTTTATGGAGTGTCTGGGACTTTGACATAAAAGAGAACGAGGGAAAGCGTATGGAAATTCGCTACGAAAAGCATTGGAGCGGCTGGCTGAACCGGGACATGGAATTCAAAATCTACGGCAGCTGCGGCAAGCCCGTGATCTTCATTCCCTGCCAGGCGGGGCGGTTCTGGGATTTTGAGTCCTTCAAAATGGTGGACTACTGGGCGCCATGGATCGAGTCCGGCAAGTGCATGGTCTTCTCCATCGACACCATTGATAACGAAAGCTGGGCCGCCATAGGCGCGGACAACCGCCGGCGCATTGAGAACCACGAAAAGTGGTACCACTACGTGGTAGACGAACTGGTGCCTTACATCAAACATATCGCCGGTATGGCCAACAGACACGATCAGGGCATTATGACCTTCGGCGCGTCCATGGGCGCCATGCACGCCGCCAATTTTTACTACCGCCGTCCCGACCTGTTCGACGGCTGCTTCGCCATCTCCGGCCTGTACGACAACAAGGAGTTCTTCGGCGACTACTGCGATGAGCTGGTGTACGCCAACTGCCCCTGCCTGTATTTGCAGAACATGCCCGACGACCACTATTACAAGGCCATCTACAACAGCCAGAAGAGCCTGATCGTCTGCGGTCAGGGCGCATGGGAGGAGCCGCTGCTGGAATCCACCCGCTGGCTGGACACGGTCTGCTGCCAGAAGGGCATCCACACCCGGTTTGAATACTGGGGCTATGACGTTGACCACGACTGGCCGTGGTGGTACAAAATGGTGCAGACTTATCTGCCTTGGTTTCTGGGCTAAAGACATAAGGAGTGAGACACATGAAGAACTTCATATTCATCTCCCCGAATTTCCCCATGACCTACTGGAAATTCTGCCGGGAGCTGAAAAATAACGGTATGCGGGTGCTGGGCATCGGCGACAGCCCCTATGACGATCTGCTTCAGGAGCTGCGTGACAGTCTGGACGAATACTATAAGGTTTCCAGCCTGGAAAACTATGACGAGGTGTTCAAGGCCGTCGCCTTCTTCACCTACAAATACGGCAAGATCGACTGGCTGGAAAGCAACAACGAGTACTGGCTGATGCAGGACGCCGCGCTGCGCACCGAGTTCAACATCACCACCGGTCCCAAGCTGGACGAGATGGACAAGATCAAGTTCAAGTCCTGCATGAAAGAATATTACGCCAAGGCCGGTATCCCCACCGCCCGGTATCATCTGGTGGAGGGGCTGGAGGACGCGCTGGAATTTGCCCACACCGTGGGTTATCCCGTGGTGGTCAAGCCGGACAGCGGCGTGGGCGCCTGCAACACCTACAAGCTGCAATCCGATGATGACGTCCGGTGGTTCATCGGCAATAAGGACGACGCCGTGTACATCATGGAGGAGTTTGTCAACGGCTATGTCCAGACCTTCGACGGCATCGTGGATTCCAAGGGACAGATGCTGTTCGAGTCCGGCAACATCACGCCCCTGTCCATCATGGACATCGTGAACACCCAGGGAGATTCCGTATATTATCTGGTGAAGGAGCTGCCGGAGAAGATCCGCAAGGCCGGACTTGCCACCGTGAAAGCCTTCGGCGTCAGGAGCCGCTTCGTCCATCTGGAATTCTTCGTCCTGAACGAAGATCAGGCGGGGCTGGGCAAAAAGGGGGACGTGATCGGTCTGGAGGTCAACATGCGCCCCTCCGGCGGCTACACCCCCGAGATGTACAACTACTCCCAGGAGACCGACGTGTACAAGATCTGGGCGGACATGGTAGCCTTCGACTGCAACACCAAACCCATCGGCGCGCATCACTTCTGCGCCTTCTACGGCCGCCGGGACGGACGGCGCTACAAGCTGGACGACTACGAGATCATGACGAAGTACGGCAGCAAAATGGTCATGCGGGGACGCATCCCCGACGCCCTCTCCGGCGCCATGGCAAACCAGATGTACGTAGCCAATTTCGACACCGAAGAAGAAATGATGGCCTTCTACGAAGACATGGCCGCGACCTACGAGGGATAAAAAGATTAGCAGCCACGGCGGGTTTCCTGCCGTGGCTGTTAATTTGGTTCCTGATTTGCTTAGTCTCCCCTATCCTTTGAATGGGCAACACTTTTCAGAAGTTCTTCTGCGGATATCCCGTAGAGCTTCGCAAGCGCCAGCAAATTTGACGTACTGGGGTCAACCGCTCCGTTCTCCCATTTGGACACGGCCTGCCGGCTGACGCCCAGCGCGTCCGCCACAAATTCCTGTGTCATTTTGCAGCGAAGTCTCTGCGCTTTCAGTTCCTCTCCCAATGATCGCTGAATGACGCTTTTTTCTTCCCGTACTTCCTTGGAGCCAATGTATTTCTTCAGCGCTTTCACGATCAGCACCAGAAGGTAACCTGCAAAGCCGAGTATAACGGTCATGAGCAGCATGTTGAAAATTTCTGCAAACAGAGAAAGCCTCATTGCCTGATCCTCCTACGGTTGATGCTCCCATTTTACCAGATTTATGCAGTTGCGTCCACCACTTATTGCGCACTTATTGGTTGATTTGCGGTTTACATCCCCATCACGATTAGGCTGAGTGCCGTGGCTGCTGTTGAAATTTTTGCGGATATATGGTATAGTGGAACAGACTGCTGCGAACATAAGGAGGAACGCAATATGAAGAAAATAAAATGTATGCTGCTTGCGGGATTGCTCATTTTTACATTATGCGCGTGTTCACAAAATAAGCAGTCTGCGATGTGCATAAAGCCAAGTGATTTTTCGGAGGAAACACGGGAAGTCCTCAGTCTGTTTGATGATGAAATCCAGTTCTTCGATATATCCTTTGATGAAACTGCGAAATCCTATGCAGTATCGATTTGGGCCTATCATGACGGTGAATGGGTCGAAGATGGAACAACGGCCGGAAATGTTGACCATTTAACTGGAAAAATAGCCGTGAGACTGACGGAAACAGGCTGTGATCTATATACCATCGATGAAAACGGCCATGTCAAGTACAGCTTCCCGTTTGTAGACACGCCATTTGACGAATCCACAGGGATTGGCGGGACAAGAATTGACCGGGAGATACCGATCGAGCTGAATAAAGAAATACCCCTTTGGGTCAGAATCGGAACAACTGCGGACAGCATGCGCGTTATGGAGATAACGGACGATTTCAGAAATGCCGAATGCAATGCGGGAATCGCCGTTACCCTTACGGTATCTGATGAAGAGGTGGATACAAAATGAGTACAAAGAAAGCAATCGGTGATTCGTTTACCGCGATCTTTATTTTACTTGTTTCACAGCTTATCGCCCAGGGCATTGCATGCGCGTTTGGCATGATAAAGGTTCCGTCCGGTGTCCGCAATATCATTGCGGGAGCCTTATATGCCGGATTGGCGTATGTTCTTCTGAAAGTTTTTGCCGCTAAAATCGTGAAGCTGCCCATGGCAGAGCTGGGAATGCCGGAATTTGCCGTCAAAAAAAGATGGATTCTGATAGCCGTATTATTGCCGGTCACTGTCAAAGGGATCTACCTTCTGGCGTTTGGCGGTCGGTATGTTTCTTCCCATATGAGCGGAACGCAGATTTTTGATACATTAAGCGCGGGCATCGCGTTTACCGGAATCGCGGCCGGGTTCGTTGAAGAGATGGTATTCCGAGGTATTATTCTGAATGTCCTAAAGAAAAAATGGAACCTTACGGCGGCGGTTATCGTCCCCTCAATAGCGTTTGGTTTTGTGCATATTCTGGGGATGGATTTTTCGGTAGGCAGCTGCCTGCTGGTCATTCTTGCCGGTACGATGGTGGGCATCATGTTTTCCTTGATTGCAGTCGAAAGCGGCTCCGTTTGGAACAGCGGGATGGTACACGCCGTCTGGAATGTGGTTATGATCGGCGGAGGGCTGGCCATCGGGGAAAAGGCGGATGCCTATTCCGTAATGACGTACGTCCTTGACTCCCAATTGTTTGCGGTTACGGGTGGTGAATTCGGCGTCGAGGCATCCGCCATTTCACTGGCGGGATACATAATTGTGGCCGGTATGGCGTTAGCCATGCTCCGGTCGGAAAAGAAAGCAGGCAGGACGCTTTGATGGGAAGCCGAACGCCCCGGGCAGATGCCCGGGGCGTTTTGCGCTCATATCACAGCTTATGAAAAACCGGCTGCCGGTTTTCAAAGGTACAGACGTACCCGAAAATATCCTTCAGAATGTCACAGGCACGGAAGGTGTACTGACCCACCCGGTTGCAGCGGTGGGCGTCGGAGCCCACGGTGACGATCTCGCCGCCCATCTCCCGGAAGCGCCGGAACATGTCGGCGGAGGGGAGAAAATCGCCGCAGCGGTCAACGCCGCTGGTGTTCATTTCCAGTCCCTTACCCTTTTCGGCCAGAACCCGGAGAATTTCGTCGATGACCTCCTTATGGGCGGCATAGGACAGAGGCGCGTGGGTGGGGTGGCAGGGGGGCTTGCTGATATAGGTCAGGTGCGCCAGCACGTCGAAATCCTCGTGAACCTGCACGCAGGCCAGGGTTTCCTCCAGATACCGCTGCTCCACCTGATAAACGGTCTTCCCACGCCAGAACGGCTCAAAATACACGTCAAGCCCGTCCACGAAATGGATGGAGCCGAGAACAAAATCAAAGGGACGCCGGGCAAGGTCTTTCCGGAACTGCGCCTGATTGTCCCGGACAAGTCCGAATTCCACGCCCCGCCGGATGGTCAGCCCGGGCAGCGCCAGATGGTCATATTCCCCGTTGTAGTCCTCCGTGCGGAAGGTCAGGTCGCCCATCTGCCCGGTGGGGTCGTAGTCCAGATGGTCGGTGAAGCAAACTTCCTTCAGCCCGGCGTCCAGCGCCGCCTGCGCCATGGCGCGGCCGGTGTCGTGGCCGTCAAAGGAAACCCGGGAATGCATGTGGAAATCAAACATTGCTCTCTTTCTCCTCCAAAAACCGGCGGAATGCCGTGGGCAGCGCCGCCTGGGCGTTGATCTGCTCTGCCGTGAACCAGGAAAAATCGCCGGACGCTTCGGCAACCTCCAGATAAATTCCCTTCATATTCCACTGAATGTGGGTGAAAATATGTTTTCTTGAAACCTCCCGCTGAATTTCCCGGGGACGAAGCCCCATCCGTTCCACCTCGGCCAGTGCCTGAGCCGTATTCAGATGCCCGGCCACGTTGGGGAATTGCCACAGCCCCGCGAGAAGCCCCTTGTCCGGACGCTTTTCCAGAGCATATTTCCCGTCGCATTGCAGAATGAATACCGTTCTGTCCTCCTGCCGCCGCTCCCCCTTGGGAGACTTGACGGGGAGAGCTTCCGCTGTGCCGTGCTGATATCCGAGGCAAATCTCCCGACAGGGGCAGATTTCACATTCCGGCTTCCGGTTGGGGCCGCAGAGGGTGGCACCCAGCTCCATCAGCGCCTGGGTGAAGTCACCGGCCTCTTTCGGATAAATGGCGGCAAGCGCTTCCCGGACGCCGGCTTTCACGGCGGGCAAGTCGATGGGCGACGGATCGTCCGTCAGCCGGGAGAAGACCCGCAGCACATTGCCGTCCACCGCCGGGACGGGAAGGTCAAAGGCGATGGAGCAAATGGCGCCCGCAGTATACTCACCGATACCGGGCAGCGCCAGAACCGCGTCATATTCCCCGGGAAATTGGCCGTTATAACGTTCCTGAATGATCTGCGCGGCCTTTTTCAGATTCCGCACACGGCTGTAATAGCCCAGCCCCTCCCAGAGCTTGTGCAGAACATCATCATTGCAGTTCGCCAGAGCCTCCACGGTGGGCAAAGCGGCAAGGAAGCGGGCATAGTAGCCCTTGACGGCCTCCACCCGTGTCTGCTGGAGCATGATTTCCGACAGCCAGATATGGTAAGGTTCCTTCGTTTCCCGCCAGGGCAGGCGGCGATGGTTTTCCCCATACCAGGGAAGCAGCAGCCCGGGGAGCATATTCAAATCCAGATTATCCATACCCAGTCTCCTTATGGTGGATATTTTACACCAGAAGCACCGGTACTGTCAAGGCGGCGCGGAGGGGAAGATAAAAAAGTTGGGAAAAGCGAAAAAAGCACTTGCAATTTCTCAAGAGATGTGGTACTATATTCAGGCATTTGAGAGAAGTGCGTATGCGCCAGTAGCTCAGTTGGATAGAGTGACTGACTACGAATCAGTAGGTCGGGGGTTCGAGTCCCTTCTGGCGTACCATAACTGGACACCAGTTTTGATACGATGAGTATCGAAGCGGGTGTCCAGTTTCTTTTCGCAAAAGTCCCTATTTGCAAGGGTTTTCATATACCTTTTAACGAAAGCAGGCCCTATGGTAACCGAGAAATGGTCACTGCGTACACCGCTCTGCAAAATCACCTCGACCGGCGAAATTGAGCAGCGGTTCCG
>ERZ808252.382-NODE-382-length-44191-cov-39.588001_pt1 | contig 44191 bp, 32 predicted proteins | sample MGYA00521242_ERZ808252 | MGnify/ENA primary metagenome ERZ808252 (study PRJEB31516, sample SAMN03275581) | gut metagenome | biome: mammalia-associated habitat; material: feces | host: Papio cynocephalus | place: Kenya | collected 2012-08-07 ...
ACCAAAATAGCCTCAAACAACACATTTTCTCGCCCTTATCCCCCTAAACCCCCTCACGCGCTCCCCCCTCTCCCACGCCCCAATCCCCTGCGCCGGTCCCCAATCCGGTCAATCCAGGCTGAAACCACCCCTTGCGCGGGACAACTGGGACAAGTAGGACCGGTGGGACGGGTAGGACGCGCCCCCTCTACATTCTCTACACGGTTAAATCTTTCCCCCTCTGTGCCTCGGTGTTACCCCCCTCTCCCCGTTCTCCCGATCTCCACGGCCAATTATCGATAGGCCCTCCTAGTCTACATTCTCTACACGGTTAATAGCGCCCCCTCTCTGTGTTCTCGGCGTCCTCTGCGTGAGACATCCCCCCCCCCCCTACATTCCCTACACGGCTCAGGCGTCCTCAAGCCCGCAGGTGGACGACAGCTCGCAGTATTTGGCGAAGAACGCCTTCAGGCGCGTCAGAACCTGATCGAGTTTCTCGCTGCGGCGACCGTTCGGATCGAACGGATTGATGGGCGGCAGGATGTCGTTCAACTCCAAGCCGCCTTCGGGCACGTAGCCTATTTCCCAGACCTTGGCCATGAACGCCCGCGCTTTGTCCTTCTTCAGATTCTCCTCTTCCACTATGCGCGCGAACTCCCGGCGCTTCTGTTCGTCCACATACGCCCGCCACTTCTCCGTCACATCGCTGTGGGGCGTCAGGCTCTCGATGAACGCGGTGATGAGTTCTTTCTTGTCCCTGAGATCCGGACTGGAGGCGATGGCGCGCGCAATCTTGGCCTTGAATTCGGCATCCGGCCGGTTGGCCCTGTTGTGTTCCTCCACCAGAAAGAGGATGTAATCAATCGTGACCTCGACCTGCTTCACCAGTTCCATCTCGAACGCGAGGTCGTCGTTTATCGACGCCTTCTCCCGGTCCTGTCCGTGGCGGTACTTCTCGGCGAGGTCGATGTAGACGCTCGTGTAGTCCTGGACGTCGCGCGGCCGCAGCGGGTCGTCCTGCGCGAAACGGTCGAAACTCGACAGCAGATTCCGCATCTTCAGGATGGTGCCGAAGAGGCGGATGAAGTCCTTTTCCGCCTGCTCGCCGACGGGTTTCGCGCCCGGCTCGAGCCTCGCCCGCAATTCCTCTATGCATTCCAGATACCCCTTCCGGAACTTGCCGTCCTCGTCGACGTACCCGCGCAAGTAATCCTCGTAGGGGCGCAGAAGCGCCACATGCCGCGCCTTGGTGTCGCCAAAGAGCGCGAGGCACTTGTTGGTGGCGTCCTCCAGGTTGCGGAAGCAGACGATGTTGCCGAACGTCTTCACGCTGTTCAGGATGCGGTTGGTGCGGCTGTAGGCCTGCAGCAGGCCATGGTAGCGCAGGTTCTTGTCCACCCACAGCGTGTTGAGCGTAGTGGCGTCGAAGCCGGTCAGGAACATGTTGACCACGATGAGGATGTCTAGCTCGCGGTTCTTCATGCGCTGCGACACGTCCTTGTAATAGTTCGGGAACTTTTCCGCCGAGGTGTCGTAGGCGGTGTTGAACATCTGGTTGTAGTCCTTGATGGCCCCCTCCAGGAAGTCCCGGCTGCCCGGATCGAGTCTAGCGGTGGAATCGTTGTCCTCGTCTTCCTCGCCGTCGTCCGCTTCCTCGTTGGGCGCATAGCTGAAGATGGTGGCCACCTTGAGCCGCTTGTTGGCGGGCAGCTCGGCCTGCAGCTCTTTCAGTTTGTTGTAGTAGAGCTTGGCGTGGGCGATGCTCTGCACGGCGAAGATGCTGTTGAATCCGTCGAGGCGGGTCTTCTGCCGCGCCTCCGCCACCTTTTTCCTCTTGTCGGACACAACTTCTGCGATGTTGACGAGCTTGCTGAAGGTGTAGCTGCTGGCGCGCTTCGTTTGCTGGTCGAAGTGCTCCAGGATGTACCGGGACACGTTGGCGATGCGCCGGTCGTCCATCAGCGCCTGTTCTTCCTGGATGCCCCACACCTGGCCGTCCTTCACATTCTCCTTCTCCTTCACGGTCGAGACGTAGGCCACGCGGAATTTCAGCACGTTGTGGTCGCGGATGGCGTCCACGATGGTGTAGGCGTGCAGACGCTTGCCGAACACGTCCTCGGTGGTTTTCAGCGCGCCCGCGTTCGAAGCGGAGATGTTCTCCTTGAAGATGGGCGTGCCGGTGAAGCCGAAGAGATAATGTTTCTTGAAGCGCTTGGCGATGGCGGCGTGCATGTCGCCGAACTGCGAGCGGTGGCACTCGTCGAATATCATGACCACGTCCTTCTTGTAGATGTCGTGGGCGGGATTCTTCTTGATGAAGTGGGCGAGCTTCTGGATGGTGGTGATGATGATGCGGCTCGTGGGGCTCGCCAGCTGCCTTTCCAGTTCCTTGGTCGAGGTGTTGCCGTTGGCCGCGCCCTTCTGGAAGCGGTCGTACTCCTTCATCGTCTGATAGTCGAGGTCTTTTCTGTCCACCACGAAGAGCACCTTCTCGATGTAGGGCAGCTGGGTGGCGAGTTGCGCGGCCTTGAAGGAGGTGAGGGTCTTGCCCGACCCCGTCGTGTGCCAGACGTAGCCGCCGCCGTCCCGCGTGCCGTAGCGCCGGACGTTGTGGGCGATCTCTATCTGACCCAGCAACCTCTCGGTGGCGGCTATCTGGTAGGGACGCATCACCATCAGGATCTTCTGGTCGGTGAAGACGCAGAACCGGGTGAGGATGTTCAAGAGCGCGTGGCGGGTGAGGAAGGTGGCGGTGAAGTCCTCCAGGTCGCCGATCACCTGGTTCGTGGCGTCCGCCCAGTAGCTGGTGAACTCGAACGAGTTGCAGGTCTTCGGACGCGGCTTCTTGCCCTGCCGGACTTGCTCGCGGATATGGCTGTCGCGGGTGGTGTTGCTGTAGTACTTGGTGTCCGTGCCGTTCGAAATGACGAAGATTTGCACGTACTCGTAAAGCGAGCACCCAGCCCAGAACGATTCCCGCCCGTAGCGGTCAATCTGGTTGAAAGCTTCCTTCAGGCTCACGCCGCGGCGTTTCAGCTCGATGTGCACCAAGGGGAGTCCGTTTACAAGGATGGTCACGTCGTAGCGGTTGGGCCGCTGGCCGTCGCTCGCCGCGTACTGGTTGATGACCTGCGTGGAATTGTGGTGGGGGTCTTGCCGGTCGATGAGGCAGATGTTCTTCTGCGTGCCGTCGTCGCGGACGAATGCCTTGATGTTGTCGCGCTGGATCGTCTCCGCCTTGTCGACAATACCCTGGCCTTCGTTGGCGATTTCCGTCTTGAAGAAACGCGCCCACTCGCCGTCGGTGAAGCGGAAGTCGTTGAGTTTCTCCAGCTGGAGGCGAAGGTTCTGGATCAGCTCGTCCTCGCGGCGGATCGGGGCGTATTCGTAGCCCTGCCGCCCGAGCTGGGCGATCAGGACCGCCTCCAGCTCCGCCTCGCTCTGGTAGGCTGCGCCGCGCGGCGTCGTGCGCACGTACTGCGACACCACGGTGGAAAGGTTGTTCTCGGCCAGAATGTCAATCGCCTGCATGTTCGCCTCCCGTTTCAGTTTGCGCCCTTGCGCCTGAAAGTCAGCAGCTTGTCGCGGTAGTGCGCGTACTGCTGGCGGCGTGCCGCGATTTCGGCAGGCAGCCCGGACTGAAGAGATGTGGTCAGCGACTCGAAGCGGTCAAGGATGTTCGCGATTCTCTCTTGCTCTTGGAGAGAAGGGATAGGGAGTTCAAAGCTCATAACATCCTTATTAGATATTGCTGGATAACTTGCTCCTTTTTGGTGTCCTTCTACGTAGTCTATAAATTTCTGTGTAAAAAGAAAATGATATGCAAAATGAGCATTTATAATTTCGTTATTAACTCTAATTACGCAATACCCAGTGCTACAAACTTCTCCATCATATTCTTTAGGTATATAACAAAAACGCATCAGCGTTGGTCTTGTAGTACCAAAAAGAATATCACCAGTTTTTACTACCTGTTGAGCTCTGCTAGGTGCATTCTCTTTATTGATAATAGTACAATCTGATATTTTGTGATTGTCTCTATCAACAGATGAAAGGTCTATATATTTATACTCACCTTCAACAAGTTTCCAATTAATTTTTGAAGTTTTCAAGCAAACTTCACTCATTTTCTTCCACTCTACTTCTTGCCCCCCCACATTATCAAATGAGAGCAGCTTATCACGATAGTACTCGTATTGTCGCTTGCGACAATCCAGCTCCGTATCTAGCTCCTTTTCTAGCTCCGCCTCCAGCGAAGTGAACGTGTCGAGAATGCGGACTATCTCGGCTTGAATGGAGATAGGAGGAAGAGGAATCTCTAAGTCCTCGACTACCTTACGCGACAACCTTGGCACGCTGGCTCTTCTGACTTTCGACTTTAATCTATCTTCTTGATTCTTTAAGAAATAATAGCTATACCTGTTGTCGAGGACCGGCGGACAGTTTACAACCAAACAATCATCTGCCGCCCAAAAAGGAACGCCACTAAACCCGACCTCCCCCGCCGCACCTGCACTAATGACAAAAGATGTATTTCCCAGGCAATTCGAAACATCTCTATAGCCCAACGGCGTCAAACTATTTTGGAAAACAGGAACCTTGCCAATCTCATGCAATTCTTTCTTTACAACACGAACGCCGCGTTCTATTTTGCATACTTCCCCCAACTTCACGAACTCCACCCCGTCGGGGCAAAGCTCCTGCATCAACGCGTCCAGACTTTTCACGCGGCGCCTCCTTCCAGCTGCGCCACGATGGCGTCAATGTCCTTTCTGAGCTGTTCTTCCCGCGCCACAATCCCGGCGATGCGGGCGTTCAGTTCCACAATGTCGATTTTCTCGCGCGTATCCTCTTGCTCCACATAGGTCGAGACGGAAAGGTTGTAGTCCTCCGCGGCGATTTCCTTCGTGGTCACCACATGGGAGAAGTGCGCAATCTCCTCCTTGTTCATGTAGGTGTTGTAGATCTTCGAGATGTTCTCCCTGGAGAGCTTGTTCTTGTTGCCCTCGTGGACGAACGCGTTCGAGGCGTCGATGAAGCAGACCCGGTTGTCCGCCTTGTTCTTCTTCAAGATCAAGAGGCATGTGGCGATCGAGGTGCCGAAGAAGAGGTTGGCGGGCATCTGGACGACGGTATCCACATAATTGTTGCTGACGAGATACTTGCGGATCTTCTGCTCCGCGCCGCCGCGGTACAAGACGCCCGGAAACTCGACGATGGCGGCCGTACCCTCGGCGCTCAGCCAGGCGAGCATGTGCAGCGTGAAGGCGAAGTCGGCCTTGCTCCGGGGGGCGAGCACGCCCGCGGGCGAAAAGCGCGGATCGTTGATGAGCGTCGCGTCGCTGTCGCCGTCCCACGGCACCGAGTAGGGCGGATTCGACACGATGGCGTCGAACGGCTCGTCGCACTCGTGCAGCGGACTCTTCAGGGTGTCGCCGTTCTGGATGTCGAAGTGGTCGTAGTTCACGTTGTGCAGGAACATGTTCATGCGGCACAGGTTGTAGGTCTTCATGTTGATTTCCTGGCCGTAGAAACCGTCCCTCACGTTGTGGGCGCCCACCACGCGGATGAAGTTCAACAGGAGCGAACCCGAGCCGCAGGCGGGATCGTAGACCTTGTTGACGCTCTTGCGTCCGGCCGCGGCGATCATCGCCAAGAGGTAGCTCACCTCGCCCGGCGTGTAGAACTCGCCGCCCTTGGTGCCCGAATTGAGGGCGTACATCTTGATGAGGTGCTCGTAGCAAAGGCCGAACACGTCGAGGCCGCTCTGGATGTACTTGTCGAAGTTGAGGTCGCGGATGCCCTCCAGCAGGGTCGCGAGAAGCCGGTTGCGCTCGGCCACGGTGGCGCCCAGGCCCGGATCGTTCGTGTTGAAGTTGCTGAAGAGGCCCTTCACGTCGTTCTCGCTCGGCTGGCCGACGGCGCTGTTCTCGATGGCGCGGAAGGTGTTGGCGAGCGTGGCGTTCAGCTCCGCATCGCTCCGCGCCCGGTTGGCGACGTTGATGAAGAGCTGCGAGGGCAGAATGAAGATTCCCTTGGCGTTGAGGATGGTCTTGCGGCCGTTCTCGGCCACTTCGTCGCGCATGTGCGCGTAGTCGGCATCCTTCACGCCGGCGTCGATCATCATCTGGTTGGCGTAGTCGGCGATGTTCTCGGACAGAAACCGGTAGAAGAGTCCGCCCAGGGTGTAGTCCATGAACTGCGTCGGATTCACCCGGCCGCCATGCACGAGATTGGTGGCCATCTTCCAGATCATCCCGCCCAGTTCATTCTTCAGTTCCTCTGTGCGCGGATTCAGCGCCGGTACGCAAACTTCATTCTTGGTCTCTGTTCTGTCCATGTGCCTATTATACCATATTGTGTTCAGCCTGCCCACCCCCGAACCCTTCTCGCCCCCGCCCCTCTCCACGTTCTTCTGATCTCCACGGCTAAATAATGATAGGCTCTCTAGTCTACAATTCTACAACTCTGCACGGTCAATTACCTTGCGGGTCGCAGGGGACTGCGCCCCCTACCATTGGACGGCGCACGCCCCCCCCCATTCTACATATTCTACATTCTCTACACGGTTAAATCGGCGGCCAGCTCGTCTCCCTCGACCGCGCCGCGGCATTCTACATATTCTACATTCTCTACACGGTTAAATCCCCCCCCATCCTCCCTCTTTTACTTTTTCTACACGACGAAAACCGTCATTTTCTACATACCCGAATAGCCTGTTTTACGCCCTCGAACACACCCCCCTCATGCGGTTTGAAATTCGCCGCGGCTAACATTTGCGCTAATTGACCATTTTGATGCCTAAACGCGCCAAAACTGCACGTTATCGCCCTAAAACGGAGGACCGCCGAAAAAGGGCTCCCGCATGAGGTCCAAAAACATGCGCATGTTAGACCCCCTGACATGCGCATGTTAGACCCCTTAACATGCGCATGTTAGATACCGTCACATGCGGGGGGTATGGACAGGGGGGTCCGCGGGGGTAAAATCCAGCCTGCCCCGCCCGCGCCCCACCCCCTGCCCCGGGTACGGTCCGTCCGGTCGTCAGGCGGACTCTTTCTCCCTTGGCAAGGCGCAATCGGCCTCCGCCGCCTCCCCGGATCGGCCTTTCTCGCTTTCCCTTTGCGAAAAATCCAGAACCTGCACCTCCCAAAGTATCGCAAGTAAGCCTTTTTTAGGTTCGCGCGATAATCTACAAAAAAAAGTACTATTACCCCATTTCATAAACACAAGATTTATGCTATAATAGCAACGAACTCAACATATGGGTTCATTACAGATTAATAACACTATATATTGATATTCACTCATGCTCGACAGGACAGAAGACATAAAAATGATTAATGACATAGAGAAGACAATGCAAGCCATGAAAGCCGACGTGGCGCTGGCCGCACACGCCGCGCACGCGCTTAACGGCAAGACCGGCCTGAATACACCCGAAAATTACAGTCGCGCAACCCGTCTGTATCAGTTTCAGGCACGTCAATTCCAGAGAATCGCAGCCGGCTGCACCACAATCGGCGAGGTCCAAAAGAAGCTTCTGACCCGCTATGCCGCGTTCATGGACGCCATTCGGGAGCTCTCCCGCGAAAAGCCGTCCATTGCGCGCTTCGAGAAGCTCTGCCAAAACTGCACCAGGGGCGTTCAAAAATCGCTCCAACACCAAGATTATTCCATTTTCGCTCTGCCGGCGTTCCGCGATGCCCTCCAGCTTCTGTCCGACCGACCGCTGACCCCGGAAGACGAAGAGCTCGCCGCATGCGACTTCCTTTTTTCGCAAGCGGAAACCGACCGGATTCAAACGGCCGCTCAATCCCTGTTTGCTCCTGTCGTCAACCTCTTGAAGGACGAGCTGGATAAGATAAAGGACTGTTTGACGCCCACGCTGGCCGCACTATACAAGATCGTGCCTGAGAAAAACATCCGGCTGTTGATTTTCGAACATTTGCCCAACGGGCGTTTTCGCTATCTGCCGGGTGCGTGGAGGGGGCTGATTGATCTAGCGACAGCCTACACCAATCTCGTTTTCCTGGATATTCCCGGTGTTGACGCTTCCGCCATGCCGGTGTCAGCTGTTCAGCCAAGCGCGGATGTCGCCATCCCGTTGACACTTGCCCTGTCCGCAAGCGCGGACGGGCTCCTGCAAGCCGGGACGCCCGACTTGATTGAGACGCAAGCCCAGAAAGTTTTTGAATATTTCAGGAAGACGGGTAGAACGGCCCAGTTTCAACTTATGCGAAAAGATACGCATGAAATGGCAAAAGAAGGCGAGGAACTGAAGGAGACCATCTTGCAAGAGTGGCAGGCCGGACATTTGTCCAAGGATAAAATGACGAAACTCCTTCAAAGCATTGAGGAAAGCCTTTCTCGGGTGGCGAGCGCAGATGAGCAGTTGGCCAAAACCGGCGAACGCTTGACCGAAGATTGTGCGCTGAACCTCGCTTTCTTCCCCGTGATGCCCGGTCCCGCCCCGGCCGCCGCCGCAGAACCGTCTCCGCAGACGCTCGAACTCGGTCCCTGGGCGAAGAAATTCGTCACCTCCGTTGCCGTGAAAAAGCAGGAGATACGCCTGAAGGGACGCAAAACGCCCCTGATCTGCCCGCCCAGGGCCGGCACCCCCTGGAACCTTCTCGTGCGTTTGCTGACCTCGACCGACCCGGACGGGTGGATCGAACTCACGGACGATTACGAGGCGGATGCCTGGCGCAATTCTTTCTGCCGTTCGGGGAAGAACAGGAAAACGAAAAGCGCCAAGCGTCTGGCGGAGCTTTTGTCCTTCATCGAGAGCAAAAACAAGCGTGGCGTGAGGGGCGCCGTGTGCATCCGACTCAGGCCCAAATCCTAAAACTTCTCTCCGCCAGATCCTAAAACAACTTGTTTTTAAATCCCAAAACTCGAATTCGCGTTTTGGGATTTGATTTTGTTTCCCCAGTGAAAACAGGGAATTTTGGAGCTTCCCGGGCGGTTTTCGACCCGTTTCGCGTTGCAGGATTTGCTTTTGTGATGTGCATATCTTGTTGGGACCATGACTTTTATGCTATACTATAAACGTAATCGCGAGAGGCGGTTCGTAAATGCCGCGTCCGGGCCGGAAGGTATTCGGCGGGATGCGCGTTGCCGCCTCGAGGATTGCAATAGGAGAAGGATCAGACATGTCTGATACGAACCAAATCGCTGAGAAGGCTACACTCAGCTATCGCGTTGTAGCCGGCAAGAACCCGCAGGATCCGAAGGATACCGTCCTCCGGCCCCTGATCGTCAACAAGGAGACCTACAATACGGCCCGGTGCCTCAAATACGCCATGAAGAATGGCTATGTGATCGCCGGACAGTATTACTCCAACTACGGCATCATCCACGGCTTCCTCGAAGCCGTCCAGAGCCTGGGGTTGGAGGGACGCGACATCCTGCTCAACAACTGGATTCGCATCCATCCCGAGTTGAAGGGGCGGATCAACCCCGAAACCCGCCAGTTGAGCGGGGATAACGACCTGCGCGTCTGCGTGCGGGCGCTCAAGGAACTTCGCCGCAAGGCCGACGAGTTCAGCTGGTCGAACGTGGACGAACCGGAGACGGTCGTCAAGATCGACCGCATCTACGTATTCGGCGGCAACGCGACGGGCATCATGAAAACAAAGGGATTCGCCGCCAACGGACGGAACCTGCTGTTTGACGCGTCGTCGGGCGACACTGCGCAGCTCACATGGGAAACAGAAGAAGGGTCCGGGGCGGTCCCCCTCACTCCGTCCTCGTCGAGCGCCTACAACATCGTGTTCGACTGGCCCAAAGAACTTGACGGCGTGGAGGCCGGCACGGTGCTCACGTTCACGCTCACGCGCCACCTGGGCGGCAAGGATGCCGCGCCGCAAGTCGTGAAGCGCCGCGTCACGCTCCTGGAAAACGCCTAAAAACACTCGCCCGAAACCGGCTGGGGCGGCCTCTTGGAGGCCGCCCCTTTTTATCGGATAATCGCGGTTGGAAGGCCGACGGGAGTCTCTCGCCCGCGCCCCCTGACGGGGATGCCCTCCCTGCGGAGACAAAAACAAAACTCCGCGGAGTTTTCTCCCTAACCCCGCGGAGTTTTCCCTCGCTTCCCGCGGGGGCTCTATTTCGCCCGCGGCAGTTCCACGAAACCGTAGGGGGCGACCGCGATCCAGCGCAAACTCCCCCCTTCGCTCACCGCAAGACGCGTGGCGGGCGTCGCGTTGACGAGGATGACCTTGCGCGCATCCGCCGGGACGGATACGACGATCGCCGGATCGTACACCCCGAAAATGCGCTCCGTGTCGCTCCACCCTTCCAGCAGCGGATAGTTCGCCGCGGGATTGTGCGCCCGGAATCCGCCGCGCTGCAGCGCGTCCCGGTGCGCCTCGGAAAAGGCGATCCACTTGGCGATTTCCGCCTTCTGCACGGCGGGGATGGTGTCCAGAACCATGGAGTACTGCACCGTCGTGAAGATGACGGACAGAATGGCTTGCGCCGCGGTCGCGGCATCCCCGGAAGGCGTCCAGCGGAGCATATCCGCATGCACCGGCGTCCCGCAGGCCGTGAGGCGGATATTGGCCGTCCGCACCCGGTTGGCGAGCGGATCGCCGGGGCAGTCGTTCGCGCGCAGCATGTTGCCGTAATGCGCGGTGACAGGTCCGATATAGGGCTGGCGGAACTCCAGAAGGACATCCGGCTTGAGGGCCTTCAGACGCGTCGATATCTCCGCCAGGAGCGCCTTGGCGGCCTCCGAAACGCTCTTGTAGTCGCGTCCGGCGTAATTCTCCTTGACCGCCGGGTCGGTCCCGAAAATGCGGAAGAAGTCGATGAAATCGATCTTGTAGCCGTCCAGGTTCCAGTCCGTCATCATCCGCACGAGGTTGCCCACGATAAACGCGCGCACCTCGGGGAAGCGGGGGTCCAGAACACCCAGGTCCTGTCCCCAAAGCCGTCCGTCCATGAGATATTTGCCGCGGAAGACCGGATAAGTGCGGCTTTCTTTCGCCACAAACGCCATGGAGTACCACAGCATGTATTTCATGCCCAGCGCATGGACGCGCGCGACGTGGCCGCGCATGTCGGGGAACGTTTCCGGCACGGGCGCCCAATCGCCGTAGGCCTGCTGCCAGCCGTCGTCCGTGATGATGGTCTTCATGCCCAGTTTCGCCGCCGCGGCGCATTCCTTCTCGAGCGTCGGGGCGTCGAAGAACTTGTTGAAGGCGTACCAGGTCGAATACACCGGCTCGTAGGCCGCGTCCGGCGGAGGGAGGGGTACCGCCCGGGCGGCGGAAGCGACCCACCGGGACGCCTCCTGCACGGTCTGCGACCAGTCGCGCACGCGGCTATCCAGCCGAATCGCGCATTCCCACCGCGCAAGCGGCGCTTCCGGCTCGGCGAAAAACGTCATTTTGACGCGGTAGACGAACGAATCGCGCTCCTCCACGATGATTGCGGGCGCGAACCGGACCTCCCGCACGCACTCCGACCAGGCGAGCGTCAACCGGTTCTCGTCGCCGTTCGCGAACCAACTGCGGACGGGCGTGCTGTAGCAGAATTTGGACGCCTCCCCGCCGCGGAAAGGCGTGCGCACATGCTCCACCGGCTCCCAAAGTCCGGCGCTGTCCCCGATCGGCACGTCGAAGGAAAGCGTAACCGGGGCGGGCAGGCGCGGTTCGCCCGCGCTCGTCCAGGAAAGGTTGAGCAGCCGAACCCCGTCTTCCGGAACGGACGCGGCGATCCGCCAGCCCGCGCCCGGGCTGCAGACCGTATTCGTCGCCGCCACCGGAATGGATACCGCGGCGGAAGACGCCGCGTCCCCGGGGTCGAAGGTGAACGCACGCGGCTGGAGCCCTTCCGCCGCATGCAACGACAGGGCGGAAAGGCAGAAGGCCAGACATAATCTCTTCATTTGTCGATTCCTCTCTATGTTTTGATGTTCCGATGTTCCACGCCGATCAGTCGGCCGGGCTGGGCGGCAGCGCGGCGAGTTCCTGCAACAGGCGGTAGTTGGACTTGAAGCCCTCCTCCGTCCGCTCCAGAATCTCCTTGGCCTTCTCTTCGCCCGCCACCTTCACCAGCTGGCGGAAGCGGTTCTCGCCCGTCGTCTTGGAAAGCGCCGCGGCGGCGAAGGAGAGTCCGGCGTCGCGGGAATCCAGCGTGAAACCGCCCTTGCCTTCCTCCACCAGCGCCGGATTGTACCGCCACAGGGGGAAGTGGAGCGAATCGACCGCCGTCTTCTGGTGCTGCGGACCTTCCGCCGTCGAAAGTCCCTGCTCGATGCAGTGCGCGTAGGCGATGATGAGCGCGGGGCCGTCGTAGCTTTCCGCCTCGTGGAACGCCTTAACCGTCGCGACCGGGTTCGCGCCCATCGACACGTAGGCGATGTAGACGTTCTTGTACTGGAGCTGCATCAAGCCGAGGTTCTTCTTCATCTGCACCTTGCCCGAGGCGGCGAACTTCGCGATCGCGCCCTTCGGCGTGGACTTCGAGGCTTGCCCGCCCGTGTTGGAGTAGACTTCCGTATCCAGGACGAGCACCTTCACGTTCCGCCCCGAGGCGAGCACGTGGTCCAGCCCGCCGTAGCCGATGTCGTACGCCCAGCCGTCGCCGCCGACGATCCAGACCGACTTGCGCACGAGGTTGTCCGCGACCGCCAGAAGGCGAGTCTTGCGCGTGCAGCTGCAGTCATGCGCCGCGAGCGCCGCCTTGAGTTCCGCGACCGCCGCGCGCATCTCCTCCACGCCCCGGCCCTTCTCGTCGAACTGGTCGATGGCCTTGATATGCGTCAGAATCGCCTTGATGTTCGCCGGCGCCGCGGGATTCGCGAGCATCTCGTCCACGAGCCCGAACGCGTACGCCTGCAGCTTTTCCGTCGAAACGCGCATGCCCAGGCCGAATTCCGCATTGTCCTCGAAGAGCGAGTTGGACCATGCCGGACCGCGTCCGTCCGCGCGTTTGCAGTAGGGCGTCGTGGGCAGGTTGCCGCCGTAGATGGAGGAGCATCCCGTCGCGTTGGCGATCAGCAGCCGGTCGCCGCAAATCTGCGTCAGGAGCTTGATGTAGGGCGTCTCGCCGCACCCTGCGCAGGCCCCCGAGAACTCGAAGAGCGGACGCTTCAGTTGGCTGTCCAAAAGCATCTTCATGTCGAGCTTGGCGGCGTCCACTTCCGGCAGCTTCAGGAAGAAGTCCCAGTTCTTGATTTCCTTCTCGCGCACCGAAAGCTGCGGCACCATCTTCAGCGCCGGCTTCGGGTTCGCCTTCAGTTCGCCTGTCGCCGGATCCTTCTTCAGCTGCGACATCGGGCACTTCACCACGCACAGCGTGCAGCCCATGCAGTCCTCCGGCGCGCACTGCACCGTCATCTTCTCGCCCAGCCCCTTCATCTTCGGCGTCTTGGTGTCCGCCGACTTGAAGTCCGCCGGCGCACCGGCGAGCGCGTCCTTGCCGTAGACTTTCAGGCGGATCGCCGCGTGCGGGCAGATCGCCGAGCAGTTGCCGCACTGGATGCAGACCGCCGGATCCCACTCCGGCACGAACGCCGCGACGTTGCGCTTCTCCCATTGCGTGGTCGCCGTCGGCCAGGTGCCGTCCGCCGGGATGGCGGAAACCGGCAGGTCGTTGCCCTTCTGCGCGATCATCTTCGCCGTCACGTCCTTGACGAATGCGGGGGCTTCCGCCGCGACGGTCGGCGGCTTCTTGAACGCGCCCGCCGGCTTGGACGGATACTGCACCTCCTCGATCGCGGCGACCGCCGCGTCGATGCACTTCCAGTTCTTCTCGACGACGTCCATGCCCTTCATGGCGTAGGACTTCTCGGCGTACGCCTTGAGTTCCTTGATGGCTTCCGCTTCCGGCAGGATGCCCGAGAGCTTGAAGAAGGCGGTCTGGAGCACCGTGTTCGTGCGCGTGCCCATGCCGTTGGCGCGCGCGATCTTCGCCGCGTCCACGACATAGAAGCGCAGTTTCTTGTCGATGATCGTCTGCTCCACCTCGTCCGGCATGTGCGCCCAGACTTCCGCGGCGGAATAGGGCGAGGCCAGCAGGAACGTCGAGCCCGGCTTCGCCGCGGCGAGCACGTCGTACTTCTCGAGGTAGTTGAAGCAGTGGCACGCCGTGAAGTCCGCCTTGTGGCAGAAGTAGGGGCTGCGGATGACGTCCGGCCCGAACCGCAGATGGGAGACGGTCACGCCGCCGGACTTCTTGGAGTCGTACTCGAAGTAGCCCTGGGCGTAGTTGTCGGTGTAGGTGCCGATGATCTTGATGGAGTTCTTGTTCGCGCCCACCGTGCCGTCCGCGCCGATGCCCCAGAACATGCACTCCTTGCGCGAACCGGTCGGGATCTCGAAGCGCTCGTCCCCGAGCAGATACCGCCCCGTCACGTCGTCCACGATGCCCACGGCGAAATGGTCGACCGGCTTTGCGGCGGACATGTTGTCGTAGACCGCCTTGCACATCTGCGGCGTGAAATCCTTGGACCCCAGCCCGTAGCGTCCGCCCAGGATCCGCGGCTGCGCAAACGCCGCGGTACCCGCCTGCACCCCCTGCGCCACCGCGGCGCACACGTCCAGATAGAGCGGATCGCCCACCGCGCCCGGCTCTTTCGTGCGGTCGAGCACCGTGACGGTCTTCACCGTCTTCGGCAGCGCCGCGACGAACGCGTCCGCGGCGAACGGACGGTACAGGCGAACCTTGACGAGGCCGACCTTCTCGCCGGCGGCGACAAGCGCCTCGACCGTCTCGTGCAGCGTCTCGCAGCCGGAGCCCATCGCCACGACGACGCGTTCGGCGTCCGGTGCGCCCACGTAGTCGAAGAGGTGGTAGCTGCGCCCCGTGAGCGCGGCCAGCTTGTCCATGCTCGCCTGCACGACGGCCGGCGCCGCCTCGTAGTACTTCTGGCAGCTCTCGCGCCCCTGGAAGTTCATGTCCGGATTCTGCGCCGTGCCCCGCATGGTCGGGTGTTCCGGGTCGAGCGCCCGCCGGCGGAAGTCCGCCACGGCTTCCTCGTTGATCATCTGGCGGATCGTCTCATCGTCTATCTCGTCGATCTTCTGCACTTCGTGGGACGTGCGGAAACCGTCGAAGAAATGCAGGAACGGCACGCGCGCGTCCAGCGTCGCCCCGTGCGCGACAAGCGCCAGATCCTGCGCCTCCTGAACCGAGTTGGACGCGAGGATGGCGAACCCCGTCTGCCGGCACGCCATGACGTCCCCCTGGTCGCCGAAAATGCACAAGCCCTGGCAGGCCAGCGAACGCGCCGAGACGTGGAAGACCGCCGGGGAGAGCTCGCCCGCGATCTTGTACATGTTCGGGATCATCAGCAGAAGGCCCTGCGACGCCGTGAAGGTCGTCGTGAGCGAACCCGTCGTGACGGACCCGTGCACCGCGCCCGCCGCGCCGCCTTCGGACTCCATCTCCACAATCGTCGGCGTCGTCCCCCAGATGTTCTTGCGCCCGAGCGTGGCGAACTGGTCGCACGTCTCCGCCATCGGCGAGGACGGGGTGATCGGATAAATCGCCGCGACTTCCGTACACGCGAAAGCCACCTTCGCAACAGCCGTGTTGCCGTCTACCGTTATCTTGTGTGCCATGTCAAGTCTCCTTTGGTTTGATACTATTATAGCGAAATCACGCCGCGCCTGCAAGCCCTTTCTCGCCCCGAAGTCCCCAACTTGCGACGAACGGCCCAAGTAAAGGCTCCGCGTGTAGGGGACTCTGCCCGGGCGGCGGACAATCTTCTTAAAGGCTGGATGGGAGCCCCCCGCGCCCCGCCTGACCGCACGTCAAGAGACCGCGGTCTTTTGCCCCGGAGACCGTGGTCTTTTGCCCCGGAGACCGCGGTCTCTTGCCCCGGAGACCGTGGTCTCTTGAAGCTGGCGCGGACAAATGACGCGTCCGTCCCCTCCTACGCCCCCTCTCGTTTAGGCGAAACCCTCCGCGGCCGGCACCCGCGCTAGTGAAAGGAAATACGGAAAAGCTTCCAGCGGTCGTCGGCTATGTCCTTCACGAACTGCGCGGAACAGGCTGCCGGCGATTGGGGCAGCGGAAAGTCCGGTCCCTCGAGCGTCCACGCGATGCGCGCCGTCACCTGTGCGGACTCCTTGCCCGGGTTCAACGCGACGCGCACATCCGAAAGGGTGACTTCCAGCCGCGAACAGGCCGCACGCGCCGCCCCGACGGCACGCAGCATATCCTCCCGTTCGAAAACGACAGGCTCCCCTTCGGACGCGACCGCGGCGGTTATTTGCCAGGCGACAAGCTCCTCGAGCGTCCGCATCTTCCCCATTTGAACATAAGGCGGCTCGCCGGGTTCCTTGTTCACACACGCGACAAGCCGCGTCAATACGGAACGGACCTCCCCTTCCTCGTCCGTGCGGAAAAGGAGAAAGGCGGCCAAACCGGCTCCTGCCGCGCAAAGAAACGCCAAAAATCCGCGTCTGTTCACGGCACACCGTCCGTTTCAGGGGGCGGGCGTCAGCGCGACCGGGCGGAAAAGCCCCCGCAACGCATTGATTTCGCGGAAGCATCCCGTCTCGGCGTCATAATCGAGAACCCGCACATCCCCCGAGCGTTCCATGGCGACAAGGGCGCGATTGGGCGCCACGAACACGAAGTCGCGTGGCCAGCTTCCGTCCAGAAGCGTGCGCGCCTTGAAGGTCAGACGACCCGTTTCCGCGTCAAAATCGTACGAAACAAGCGAATTTTCGCCGCGGTTGGAGACGACTAGGCGCCGGCCGTCCGGGGTCAGGCGAAGCGCCGCGGCAAGATCGCCATCCGGTCCGCGTCCGGTCTGTTCGTTCGGGACGGGCAGCGTCGGCACGTTGTCCAGCAAGGTAAAGCCGTCCGCCGCGCACCAACGGTAGCTCGCCAGCCGATTGCCGAGTTCGAAGAGGATGAAGGCGAGCTTGCCGTTTGGATGGAACAGCATGTGCCGCGGACCCGCCCCCCGTGGGGCCGTCGCGTAGACCGTCCCGGCGGGGTAGGTCACCACCTCGTCCAGCCCAAGGTCGACGACACAGAAACTCTTGCCGTCCGGCGCCGGTATCGCCTGGTGGCAATGCGCGGCATCCTGCCGCGGCAGATTGGGTCCCTGCCCCTTGTGCGTGTAGGTCGTGACCGGACCAAACGCGCCATCCGCCACCGGCACGCTCCCGGCGCGCCCGGTGCTATAGTCCGCCCAATTCAGTTGCCTGCCGTTTGGCATAAGGGAAACATGGCACGGCGTGCCGCCCAAATCGACCGACCCCGTCCGCACAAGCCGCACGCCCTGCGCACGGTAGGCGCTCGCCCCGCCCGCGGCACAGGAATAAAGCCCGCGTCCGTCCGCGGAAAGCGCCTGGTAGATCGCCGTCTTTTCCGGGTAGGCCGCGGCGATTCGCAACGCGCCGGAGGAGACGTCCATCTCGAGCGCATAAAGTCCGTTCGTATGCGTGGCGTCCGTATAACAGCCCAGATAAACGACTAAACAAAGTGTTTCTATCATTTTACTCCTTATTCAAGATTGAAGGCGCCTGGTTTCGACCGAATACTTCCGCATAAACCGGGAATTATTATACCATTTCCGGTCCGCGCTGTAAACCCGGACGCCGTGCGCCCCTTTCGTGGCTCAGGCGTCCTCTACACCGCAGGTGGGCAAGAGCTCGTAGTATTTGCCGAAGAACGTCCTCAGGCGCGGACGGGCCGGCGGCGCAGGGCGAGCACGCCCGCCCCCAGCAGAAGCATCAACCCGCTCGTCGGCTCGGGCACAGGCAATGTGATTGTCATATAGCTATCAAGCTGATAATTTCCTCCCGTATAGAAGTGAACTTTGTAACTCTCACCTTTTTGGAGCTTGTTATAAATCCGTTCCCACGTGCAATACCTCGTCATGTACTCAACATACTCTCCTTCTACATTTCCTCCGAATGTGAAAGATATACTGTCGGCGCTTCTCCACAATGAATCACTCCGGTCATAGACTTGCGCATTACCGTTTCCATCAACGCGGAAGACGCCCTCATTGGGATTCAGATCTCCTTCCTCCACATCCTTCACAAAGAAATGCGCACCCACGACATCAGAATAACTCGGTATCGTAGTGGTACCCGACTTGACAGAGTATTTCGCCTCCGTGAAAGAAGAGAGAGCAGGGATAGTGACATCCCATCTAAGTTGCCGATAGAATGTGCCGGCCGAGGCGGCGGAGACCGCGACCGCGGCGAAGGCGCTGAGGAGCATTTTCTTGTTCATGTTTTCTTGTTTCCTTTTTGTCGTATGTGGGGGATTAGTTTGGTTTTTCCGCACGAACACCCCCGGCATTCCCGCGGAACTCCCGATTGGAAGAGGAAAAGAGTGGATAGAAAGAGACCGACCGCGGCGGTTCCGTCCGAAACCGCGCCTAAGGCCGCGTGGAAGCCCGCTCCCGCGTCAGCTGCACTGGGGGGGGGGGGGGGGGGGGGGGGGGGGGGGGGGGTATGGGAACGCGAAAGAATGCGCCCCAACACGCGCCGCCGCCCGGCTCCGTGCCGCACTTGCGCGTATTCCGGATGTTTCACGCATTCAACCGAATACTTCCGCATAAATTAAGAAACATTATACCATTTCCGGTCCGCGCTGTAAACCCGGACGCCGTGCGCCGCGGTTTGCCCGGGCAGGCGAGTGGACGGAAACAAACCGCTACGACATTTTAGGGAAACCGCTACGGCGTTTTAGGGAAACCGCTACGGCGTTTTAGGGAAACCGCTACGGGGATTTGCCGGCGGACCGGAAATTGGCGGGCCTGGCGGGATTCGAACCCACTACCCGCGGTTTAGAAAACCGCTGCTCTATCCTGATGAGCTACAGGCCCAACTGAAACGCCGCGCTCCGATTCGGAAACCGCGCCGGACGCCCGTTTCCGCATATTATACCATATTTCGCGCCCGCTCGCCTAGACTGTTTTTCCGCAGGCCGCCAAGCGTCCCGCCGCCACTGCCCGCAAAACCGCGTGGTACATGTCGAAAAACACCGCCACCAACCGCCGCGGAAGCGTCGTCCCGGGCAAAAACCGCCCTTTTTCGAGCATTCCCAGCTCCCGCATCGCCCGCTCGTAACGCTTGCGTTCGGGACGGTGGTTCCACTTCCACGGCTTGGATTTCCCCCAAAAGTGCAGAATCGCCGGCGAAAGGATGGCTTCCAGAACCGTCCGCGGCGCATTCCCGCGCCACGCCTTCTCCCGGACGGCATGCTTGAGCTGCCGCTCGCACCAGCCGTCGCTGAAATTCCACTTGGGCGGCAGCGGGCGGACCCTGTCCCACAAAAGCGCGTTCAGGGCGTCCTGGTCGCACCGTATCGCTTCATCCCGCCGCCGCGCATACCAGTCCGCCGCACGCGCCAGGATGTTTTCGTCCCGAAAAAGCTTCAAATTGAAAACCAACACCCCCGCATTGAAATAATGCGTGGCGGCCGGATCCAAGAGCGCGGCATTCGTCCAGCACGCCGGATCGCGCACCATTCCTTCCGCGCGCGAATCCTCGTAAACCGCCGCGAGCGCGTCCGTCCCCAAGTCCAGATCGTAGAGTTCGCCCAAATCGCGGCAGATGAAGGTATCTATATCCAAATAGACGATATTCCCGGTCTCGGACGCGAAAACCTCGCCGATGAAGAGCCGCGCCCACGTCAGAATCCCCCAGCGGGCTTGCGGATTGAAAAACGCCGCGTGGTAGCGCGTCAGTTGTGCGCTCACGTCGATCACGTCGACGCGGCAGCCCGGTTTCGCCGCGGCAAGCGCCTCCAATTCGTGACGGTGCGCCGGCGAAAGCGCCCCGTCTCCGCCCGTGAAGACCGAAACGCGCAGCGGACGCGTCGGCTCCGCCGTCCGAAGCAGGGAATAAAGCGCGACTTTGAGCGGCAGGAACCCGCCGTCGTCGCTGCAGAAAAGGACGTGTCCCTGCCTTTTTTCGGTAGTCATGGGCGTTTTCGCTTCTTTAGGCGGGAAAGAGGGGACGTCCGCCGGGACGCCCCTCCCCCGCGCATTCACCTGCGGGGCGGATTACTCGTTTTCGACGAGTTCATGCGCGAGCTGCACGTAGTCCGTGCGCCCGTCCTTGATGAACTTGATGGCCGAAGACGGATGGCAGTTCATGACGCCCGTCAGCAAATACGGGACGTCATACCCCCACACCGCGCCGCTCTTCTTCATGTCGAGCATGTACTTTTCGATGAATTCCAGAATCGGCAGAGCGGAGTACTTCGGATTCTTCAGGAAACTGAGGAGCTGCTCCGAGAAGCAGTTCCCGGCGCCGCGGCCCATGCCGTTCACCGTCACGTCCAGGTAGTCCACGCCCCAGCGGCACGCCTCGATCGTGTTCGCGAAGGCGAGTTGCTGGTTGTTGTGGCCGTGGAAGCCCACCTTCTTGCCGCCCATCGCCTCGACGTACTTCTTCGAGTAGGTCGCGATCTGCTCCGGATAGAAGTTGCCGAACGAGTCGACGAGGTACAGCACGTCCGCCGGCGAAGCCGCCAGCATCTTCAACCCCGCGTCCAGTTCGTTGCCGATGACCTTCGAAACCGCCATCAGGTTGCACGTCACCTCGTAGCCCTTCGCCTTGGCGTCCTCGATCATGTCGATGGCGAGCGGAATCTGATGCACGTAGCACGCCACGCGGATGGTGTCCACGACCGAATCCTTCTTCGGCAGGATGTCCGTCTTGTAGTCGCACCGGCCCGCGTCCGCCATGATGGCGATCTTCATCGGCGAATCGTTCTTGTCGCCGACAATCGCGCGCAGGTCCTCCTCGTCGGTGAACTTCCACTTGCCGAAGGCTTTCGGATCAAACATCTTCTTGGACGCACGATAGCCGAACTCCATATAGTCCACGCCCGCGTCGATGTTCGCACGGTACAAGGCCTTCACGAAATCGTCGCTGAAGCCAAAGTTGTTGACCAATCCCCCGTCGCGCAAGGTCGCGTCGAAGACCTTGATATCGGGGCAATAACTCATCAGAGTTCTTTCTTTGCTCATTTTTGTTTCCTCGTTGTCCACGAAAGCCTCGCCATCACCGGATAGCGACGCACGACGTGCGGTGACGGTGCGGCCATCGACAGGCTTGGACGCCGTGGCCGGAATCATCCAGCCCCGCCCCTCGGCTATCGCGCCGGGTATGCGTCCGCTCGCGCAAAAATCGCGGACCCGGCGCGTCGAAATGCACCATCCTTCCGCGGCTTGCGCCACTGTTATGTATCCTTCCGCCAACATGACAAGTGGAAGTATATCATATTTCGCCGTTCCAATGCAAGCGGAATCCTTTTTTGGCGGAAGGATACCGCCTTATCCGCCCTTTTTCCGCATATTTCGGTCCTCTCCGCCCCCTTGCCACCCTCCGCCAAGCTTTCTTCAGGTCCGCCCGGGATAAGACCTCTGCGCACGGAGCATTTACTGGGGTCCTTCACAATTTTTAGGAAAAGATTAAAATGCCATTGACTTTCCGCCGCGAAAAGTGTATACTATTCCCCATCAAGCTTCGGAAGCGAAGTTTCATGTCGGAGCGTAGCGCAGCCTGGTAGCGCGTTTGCTTCGGGAGCAAAAGGCCGAGGGTTCAAATCCCTCCGCTCCGACCAATAAAAAGTGCGTTTCACCCGATAGAATCATGGGGCGAACGCATTTTTTGTTTTCCACGGGAAACGCCATCTTCGCTTCTAGACCCCCTCTCGCGTCAATCAGAAGAATCATTCCCTCGTTTGCCGCGTCCGCATGAGTTTGGCGCGGTCTTCCAGCAGTCCGACAAGCCACCGATATTCTGCGAGCGTGCCCCTGGCCGGCGGGCACGACCACCGTGCCGCGCGGCAGGTCGGCGCGAAGCCGTCCATCCGGCGGCAGCACTCGGCCATGGCGTCCGGACTGCGGGGGTCGAGTCCGAGCACGCGGGCGACGGCCCAGTAATGTCCGAGGGCCTTTTCGGCGCGGGAGGCCGCCTCCAGCCGGGCGGAGTCGCTCCCGGCCTCGCCACACGATTCCGCTTCCCGCATGCGGCCGTGCAGGGCAAAGGTCTCGTTCCACGCGGCTGTCACCTGGTCGATTGCCAGGCGTGCGGCCCCCGTCTTCCCGGCGTAGACGGCGTCATGCCGCCTTTTGATGTCCGCCCAGTCGATTCCCGGCAAGGCCGTCATTTCGTTTGTCGCATCCATTTCGTGCGCCTCCCTCAGAAATACGGGCAGATCGGCTCGCCGTTTCCGTTTGTGCGGGGCTCGTGCTCCTTGCGCTTCACGCACTTGCGTTCGTCGCAGTCGTAGAACGAACAGCACTGTGCGCAGGCGTACCACAAATTTCCGGCGAAGAAGTCCGCAAACCACGCCTCCTTCCGGCGTGCGTTCGTCGGGTCGCGGCGGGACTTGCCGTGCACCTCGTGGTATTCGGCGAATCCAGTCAGACGGTCGACGGTGCGCTCGCCGTACCGGGCGAGGAGTTCTTCCGGCGTCAGATTGAGCGTGAAGTGCGTCGGCAGCGGGGAGTCCGCCCGCTTCTCGAGGATGTAGTCCAGGAGTTTCACCGATGTCCCGTAGTCCTTGTAGTCGCCGCCTTCTGTGCCGATGTCGTCGACCAGGATCTCGTCGTCCTGGTGGTCGTCGAGCGCCTTGGTGATTTGCGCGAGCGTCTTTCCCTGCGCGACGGCCATGCTGAGAGCCGGGATGCCGAGCGTGTAGAAAAAGAAACTCTTCCCCACGCCGACGTCGCCCTTGAGCATCAGCCCCTTGCCGGAGAGATACGCGCGAACGAGCCCGAGCGTCTCTTCGGTGAATTCGTACCCCTGCCGGGCCATCTTTCGCGCGAGGTCTACGACCATCTCGTCGGTGACGGCGACCGGCTGCGGAATGAACGCCGCGTTGATTTCCGCAAGCATGGATTCCATGTCGAATGTCATATGGATTCCTCCTTCTTTTTCCCGAGGCGCAGTTCGTAGTGGCCCGTGTGCAGGCTCGTATCCTTGGCGCTGCGCTCATTCTCGCGCCCGTAGAACGCGCCCAGTATGCTCTTGAAGTTCGACCGGTTCAGGTTCACCTGTACACCGCCGCGGTTGACATACCCCCAGCCCTTGGACTTCATGGTTGCGAAGAATTTCGGCAGATAGGTTTCCGGCACGCCGATCTGCCGGGCCATCGCCTGGGCCTCCCCGTCGGACGGCACGCAAGACGGCCGTTCCGCGCTGTCTCCTGAATCAACACAAGAAATCGATCCCGTGCGCGTGCTTGCGCTGGCATTCATACACTCTTTCCCGTTTTTTTCTTTGTTGTTATCACTTATATATCGGTCTGAACCAGTGACACCCCCGGTCTGAACAGTTCCGACTCCCCAGTCTGAATCCGTGACACCCCCGGTCTGAACAGTTCCGACCCCCCGGTCTAAACCCTTGACATCCTCGGCGTTCGCCCGGGGCGCGTCCGTACTGGCGTGGACATAGAGCGGGAAGGTGTAGGCAAGTCCCTTTCCCCGGTGGGCGACAACCAGAAGGCCCTGTTGCACCAGTTTCTTCTTCGCCTTCCAAATGGAGGCTTTGGGCCTATGGAGATGCTGTTCCATGGTCGTCAGCGAGGGGAAGCACCCTTGGCTTTCGGTATGGCGCCAGGCGAGATACAGCAACACCAGAAGCCCCGTCGGATCGGCTTTGCCGTATTCGGGCGTCTCCAGGAAATGATTCACCATCTCTACGCTCATCAGCGCACCTCCTTGCCTTCGATGAAGCGGATGAGCACGGCGAGGGGGACGCGTTTGACGCCCCGCACCGTCCGGGCTTCCAGTTCCCCGCATGTGATGAGGCGGCGGATTGTCTCCGGCTTGACGCCCAGACGGCGGGCGGCTTCGGCTTGCGTGAGCAGGCGCAGGTCGGGGGCGTCTTCGTTCTTCAGCGTACGGACAATGCGCGCCAGCATTCCCGGGTCGTTGCACACGGCAATCGCCGTGAGGATCTCTTCTTTCGTCATGGTTAGGTGTCAGACTTCCGCCGTTCATCGTGAGGCATGGGGTTCCATGCTACGGAGGTCTGCACATAGGATGCGAAATGTCATGATGACATGCGGCGAAAGACGGAGAATGTGGGGCAAATCCCCCAATAAAAACGGGGGAAGCCGTGATTTGGCCACCCCCGAAACATTTTTCCGGAATGTCGCTTTGATGTCACTTTCGCGCCTGGCGGCGTTCGTCAAGATACCGCTTGACCTTCAGCCTGTTGGTCATTTCCGCAAAGTATGACTTGCACCAGGCGCTCCAGACTGTCTCGCTGGCGAGATGGTCGGCTTTGAGCGGCATGCCCGTCGCGAGGGATTGGCCCGCTTCGAACCACCGCTTGAGCGTCCTTTTGCACACGGCGTCGCTGCCGCATATCCGCTTCATGATCAATACGGCATTGTCCAGCGTGACGCCGTACTTGTGTTTCTTGGTTGCCTTGGGTTGATTGCTCTTGATTTCGCTTACGCCCTGGGCGATATTGACGGCAAGCGTCCCGAATTGCTTGTGGTCGCGATCCTGCGCTTCCGTGAAGTTTTGCAGGTCGCACCGGGTCGACTTTACCTCCGCCTTCATCTCGCCAATGTCTTTCCGCACGGATTCCGTGCCTGCGTTCAAGACTGGACGCAGGAATTCGGCGGCGTAGGCGGCCTGCGTCTTCGCCTTGGCTTTTTCGTCCTGGAAGACTTCATCGACGCGTTTCTCGTATATCCACGCGAGGTCCTGCACATAGGCGGACAGGATAGGGAGTTGGCTTTCCCCTTGCTCGCCGGCTTCTTCAAACGCCTTCCGCGCCTTCTCTGTTCGTTTTTTGCACTGTTCTTCCAGCTCCCGCTGGTCTTTTTCGGGCAGGTCGCGCGCCTTCGACAGCAGGGACAGAAGTCTCCCAAACGCTTCCCTCCCACGGCTGGCGTCGAAGTGGCGGAGGCCCAGGGTTAAGGCATGCTCATTCAGGAACGACTCCATTTTGTCGATGTCCGCCTCTACTTCGTACTCAAAGAATGACTCGATGTGCGATTGCAGGGTGCTTATCATGCTTGCTACGGCGGTCTTGTCTAGTTCCGGCAGGGTGCATGCATCGGCCAAGCCCCGGCAGTGGTTTAAGAGACCGAGACGGACTTCGCACTCATTCTCGTACATCGCGAAGAATAGGGCGGGGTCCCTGCACCACATATCCCTGCATTTCTGCTGCATTCTCAATCCGTCTATTTCCACGTTCGCTTTTTCGAAACCGGGAAACCCAAGCACCTTTTGGAGGGAATCCGCTTCTTTGAGGATGGAAGCCCTACCTTCGCCGCGCGCGTTTTCTTCTTCCTCGCGCCGGGGCGGTTGCGCCCCCGGGTCCGTCTCTTCGCGCCCACTGGGCGTTTCCGCGTCCCGTTCGGATGTCTTCATCTTGCCTTCTCCTTTCGTCTGCTACAAGCCGAGCCGTCTGCAGGCGCGTTCCTTGCGCACTTCGCCCGCGAGGGACGCCACACGCGCGTCTACCGGCGTCGCGTCCGCATTCCCTGCGCGATTGTCCACCTTCAGTCCGCGGCGCGTGACGCGGGCGGACCCTGTCGGACGCGTTTCGCCGTCTCTGCCGGACAAGATTTTAAGTCCCAAAGTGTATTCCTTCCTGCTTATGTTTACGGTTCTTTACTGCGGGATGCAGTATATCATAAACGCGGCGGGGGCGCAAGAGCAAAAGGGGGCACACAAGGGGGGCGGATAGAGCCGTTGAAGCCGCGGAAGTCCTTGAAAGCGCGGACTCTTCCGCCGCGCGCTTCTTCCGAGGGGAAGAATAAAGGTCACCTAGGAGGAAAACAAAACACCAAAAACCTCCTAGGTGACCGGACATAACAAATAACTAATAAAAAGGAGGTTTTATCTGTTACGAGACATATTATAGCATATTGGGGCGCGCCTCTGCAATTGTCAGTTTCGCTAGACCGGGTAATTGACAGAGCGGGTATTTAAAAGTCTCACTTTTTCAGCTATGTATTAGCGACAAAAACTCCGAACGGACCTTCTCATCCGTCCGGAAACTGCCTAGAACGGCAGAAGTTGTCATCTCGCTATTCTGCTTCTCGACGCCGCGCATCATCATGCAGAGGTGCTTGGCGCGAATGACGACGCCCACGCCTTCCGCGTCCACTTCCTTCATGATGGCGTCGGCGATCTGCTCGGTCAGGCGCTCCTGAATCTGCAAACGCCGCGCGAACATGTCCACGATGCGCGCCAGCTTCGAGACGCCCAGGACCTTTCCCTTCGAAATGTAGCCGATTGCGCAGGTTCCGTAGAACGGCAACAGGTGGTGTTCGCAAAGCGAATAGAGCTCGATATCCTTGAGAATGACCATGTGGTTCGTGCCGCTGGTGAATTTCGCGCCGTTGACCACCTTGCGCAGGTTCTGCCGGTAGCCGCGCGTCAAATAGCTGAGCGACTTCGCCACGCGCGCGGGCGTTTTCACGAGCCCTTCCCGCGCCGGATCCTCCCCAAGCTCGATCAGGAGTTCCTTGACGAGCGCGGCGATTTTCTTCTCGTTCGGTTCTTTCATGCCTCGTACACCCTTATTCCGCCGTGTGCGCCTCGATTTCGCGCTTGACCTCGTCGAATTCGTTCTGGATTTCCGCCGCGGGCTTGCCCGTCACGAGCGAAACCACGACGATGGCGGCAAACGCGAAGATGAAGCCCGGGACAAGCTCATAAAGATTGAGTATCGAATCCGGATGCGCCGCGAGATAGTCCGCCGAAACGCCGAATTTCCACACGAAGCACGTCACCGCGCCCACGACCATGCCCGAAATCGCGCCGGCCAGATTCGTGCGCTTCCAGAAAAGCGCCAGAAGAATGAGCGGACCAAACGCCGCGCCGAATCCCGCCCAGGCGAAGGACACCATCTTCATGACGACCTTGAAGAAGGCGCTATCCGTATTCATCGCCAGGGCAATCGCGGCAATCGCCACCGCCGCGACCGCGAGACGCGACACGAAGATCAACTCGCGGTTGGACGCCTTCTTGCGCAGGACGACTTTGTAGAGGTCGTTCGAGAACGAAGACGCCGAAACGAGCAGCTGGCTGTCGGCCGTGGACATGATCGCCGCCATGATCGCCGAGAGAAGGAGTCCGGCCAGCACGCGCGCGAAGAATCCGGTCGAGAAAATGCCGTTGATCATGATCATGAACATCCGCTCCGGGTCGCCGCCCACGTCCTGGAGCGTCAGCCCCCGCATCTTGAGGTAGAGGTGGAAGACGAGACCGATGACAATCGCCGCGCCGAGCGAAATCGTCACCCACGTCATCGCAATGCGCCGCGAACCCTTGACTTCCGCCGGATTGTCGATGGACATGAACCGCACGAGAATGTGGGGCATGCCGAAGTACCCGAGACCCCAGGCGAGGCACGAGGCCAGCCCGATGAATCCCGTCGCCTTCATCGTCGTCGCGCTCGTGAAAAGAGACTGCAAATAGGGATTGATTTCGTTCAGCTGGTTCACCGTCGCGGCGAATCCGCCCGCCTGGCAGACGACAACCGCCGGAATCAGCACAATCGCGACAAACATGAGCGTGCCCTGCACGAAGTCCGTCCAGCAAACCGCCATGTAGCCGCCGAGGAAGGTGTAGCCGACGACCACCAGCGCGCCCACCCACAGGCACATCTGGTACCCCGAAAGCGTGAGACCGCCCAAGTGGATCGTCTCCGGGATGCCGAACGTGGACGTGAAGAGCTTGGCGCAACTCACGAACCCCGAAGCCGTGTAAAACGTGAAGAAGACAAGAATGATGATCGCGGCGATGATCCGCGAAATGCCCGTGGGGTCGCGGAACCGGTTCGCGACAAAGTCCGGAATAGTGATCGAATCGCGGCAGACGTGCGAGTAGACGCGCAGACGATGCGCGACGATCTTCCAGTTCAAGTACGTGCCGATCAAAAGGCCGATGCCGATCCACGCCTCCGAAAAGCCGCCCAGGTAGACGGCGCCCGGAAGCCCCATCAGAAGCCACCCCGACATGTCGGACGCCTGCGCGGACAGGGCGACGACCCACTTGTTCATCTTTCGTCCGCCCAGATAATAGTCGCCCAGCGATTCCTGCCGGTTCGTGAAATAAAAACCGATACCCAGCATAAACGCCAGATATCCGATAAACGTCGCCAGCACAATCCAATCAAACGTCATACGGGTGTCCCTTTATGAAAGACGCGCCTTTCGGCGCGCCTTCCTTCATATATGTTGTATTGAAGTATTAGAACTCAAAGTAGGTCGTGAACTGCACACGCTGGTCGGGCGAGGTGCCGTCTGCGTAGTAGTCCGTCGAAAGACGCGCATACTCGAGCGCGAAGTGCAGGTTGTCGTTCACCTGGTAGAACGCGGTGAGGTACGCGCGATCGTTGTAGGTGATGCCCGAACCGTTGCCCGCCGCGTCCTTGCCGACGTCATCGTCGTCCGGATTGTCGAAGCCGTAGCCGACCGCGAACGCCCAGTTGTAGTTGAGCTTGTAGTTCAGGTCGAGGAAGCCGCCCATCGTCTGGACCGTCTTGCCGCGCGCACCCGGCGTATGGTAGGCGACCGAGTTGCCCGCACCGGCCTGGACGCCCTGCAGGTTGTCGCCGGCGAAGAACTGGCCCGTGAGGACGAGCTTGTCGAAGTCGTCCGCCGAATCGTTGAAGAGCCCCGAGAAGATCGGGAGCGACGCGCCCACGAGGAGCATCTTCGAATCGTACTCGTCAGCCTGGCCGTCGTAGGTGTCGTCGCCCGTCCAGCGGTGGCTGCGGTCGCGACCGTACATGCCGCCGATGCCGACGAGCCATTCCTGGCCCTTCGCCCACGAAGCCTCGCGCGAATAGACGAGCGCGCCTTCGATGAGCGCCCACGCCGAAGCGGAGTTGTCCTGCATGCCGTCCTCATCGCGGTCGCCGCCCATGCCCGGGCCGCCCTTCACGATGCCGACGCGGACTTCGAGGTTATCCTTCTCGCCCTTGAAGTTCTTCGTCAGACGGAACTGCGGGCTGCGGCGGTACGGGTGACCCGTATGCTCCATCCACGCGCCGTCGATTTCGCTCGGCGTGACGATCTTCCAGAGGTGCCAGGTCTGACCGGCGAGGATCGACCAGCCGCTGTCCTCGTGGGTGGCCTCCAAGTACGCATGGCGCCAGTGGAAACCGTAGTCGTTCTCGTCTCCCGCGCCGAAGATGTCAAACTCGACCTTGCCGCCGATCTTCCAGCCGTTCCACGCCTCCGGCGTCTCCAGCTTCACGCCGAAAATCGAGTTCTGCATCGCGAGCGACGTGTTGTGGCCCTGGCGCTTGGCTTCCGCCTTCGGCGCGACCCAGTCCGTCGAGAAGTCGCCCACGGTGCCGCGGGTGTTGTACACCGCGTCCAGTTCGAGCGTGCCGTACGGCGTAATCTTGATCCCGCTCGCGCTCAGCGGCTCGAAAATGCCCGCTGTGGCGTCCGCGAGATAGTAGGACGAACCCGAGGCGGTCGTGTAGACCTTGCCCGACTCGCTCACCGTCGTACCCGCGTCATGCGGACGCGCGGCTGCGGTCTTGGCGCACGGCTTGCCGGCTTTCGCCTTCTCGCCCTCCAATTGGGCGATGCGCGTGGCCTGGGCCTTGTTCTCGGCCTCCAACTTGTTCAGACGCTGGATCAGAGCCTGCAAATCGGCCTGAGTCACGGCGTCAGACGATGCCGCGGTTGCGCCTGTCAGTGTGGCGCATGTCGCGGCGACGGCTATTAGTAGATGTTTCATGCTGTGTATTATACCATACTTGACGGACGATTTGTACACTTTTTTAATGCTTTCTTAATCTTTCGCTAAAAAAGTGCGTGTCTCAAATCTTCCATTCTTCCGTTTTGGCCTTCTGTTCGACCGGTTTCGAGTAGATTTCGCGCTCGTCCCGCGGCGGTGCTTTGGGATCCAGCGCATGCTCGAACTTCGGCAACACGCGCTGCGGCGCGTCTTCCTTCAGGATCGCGACCGCCCCGCTGCCCGTGCGCGCGTTCCCGTTGGCGACGCCCGTGATCGCCGCGGCCGCCGCGAGCTCCTCTTCCGTCACCGCTTCGCGCGCGTCGACCGCCGCACGCGCCGACCCGTCCACCTTCCCGAGGCGCGTATGCCGCGGCGGGAGCGGTTTCAGGAGCGGATCCCCCTCCTGGATCATCGTGCATTTGAGCGGCTCTTTGATATACTCCTCAATCTCCGGTATCGCGAACGACTCGTTCTCGTCGGCGAAGCTGATGGCGATCCCCGTCGAACCGGCGCGTCCCGTGCGCCCGATGCGGTGCACGTAATCCTCCGCCTCATACGGGAAGTCGAAGTTGATGACGTACTCCAAGCCCTTGATGTCGATGCCGCGCCCGGCGACGTCCGTCGCCACCACGACCTTGACCGTCCCGGCGCGGAACGCGTCCAGAACCTTCAGGCGCTTGTTCTGGTTCACGTCGCCCGAGAGCATCTCGACCGAAACGCCGCGGACGCGGAGCGATTCGTAGACGTCCTCCGTCGTCGAGCGCCGGTTGCAGAACACGATCGTCCGCGCTTCCGGATGGAGCGCGATGTGGTTGAAGAGGACCGTGAACTTGTCCTTCGCCGGCACGCAATACACGACCTGCCGCACCGTATCCGTCGCATTCGTCTCGCAGGCGACTTCCGCCCGGTAGGGCTCGGCCATCCAGTTCAGCGCGAGTTTCATGACCGTATCGTTCAGCGTCGCGGAATACAGCATCGTCGTGCGCTTGTCCTTGGGCGGAAGGTAGCTCATGATCCGCCGCACGTCCGGGATGAAGCCCATGTCGAGCATGCGGTCCGCCTCGTCGATGACGAGCGTATCCACGCTCGAGAGGTCGATGACATGCGATTTCACGAAGTCCAGAAGCCGTCCCGGCGTCGCCACCAGCAAATCGACCGGCGCGTCCTGGACCTCCCGTTTCTGGCGGTCGTAGTCCATCCCGCCGTAGACGGCCAGGCACCGCAGCCCGCAGTACTTGCCGATCGCGTCCGCGTCCTTGCAGATCTGGATGACGAGTTCGCGCGTCGGGGCGATGACGAGCGCGCGCGGCACCCCGCCCTGGGCCGCCCGGTGCTCCGGCGTGCGCAGATAGCGCGTCAGAATCGCCACGAGAAACGCCGCGGTCTTGCCGGATCCGGTCTGCGCCTTGCCGGCGATATTCCGTCCCTCGAGCGCCTGTTCGAGGCTCAGCGCCTGGATGTCGGTGCAGTATTTGAAGCCCAAATCCGCAATGCCGTGCAAAACTTCCGCCGGCAGATTGAAATCCTGGAAGCGCTTCTTGCCTTCCAGCGGTTCCACGACGAAGGAAGCCGGATCCCACGCCGCATGGGCCGCCGCGCGCGCCGCGCGCTCCTTCTCGCCCACGTCGCCGCCCGGACGCATGCCCGTGGAAACCGCCGCGCCGCCGCGCGATCCGCGTCCCTGTCCGCGCCGGGCGCCGCGTTCGGACTCCTTGCGGGGACGGTTGGCGTTCCCCCGTCCGTTCGCGCCCGGCTGCTGTCCGCCGTTCGTGCGGCCGCCGCGGCCTTTCCCGTCCCGCGTCTCGGCCGGGGCCCCATTCGCGCCGCGTCCCTTTTGTCCGGACCGTCCGCCTTTTTCGCCTTTTTTCCTGTCGCGGCGTCCTTCGCCGCCCTTGCGCGCCTTGCTGGCGCCTTTCGCCGGAACGGACTTTTTCTTGCCGGCGAAGACCTGCGCAATCTTCTTCAATAAGCCAAATGCCATGGTAACACTCTTCCTGCCGCTCTTCGTTTACTTTCGATAAAGGCAATAGGGAAACAAGAAGCGCGGCAACGTCCGCCGCCGCCGCGCTCCCGCCCAGATTAACGCTTCGAGAACTGGAAGCGCTTGCGGGCACCGGGTTGACCGGGTTTCTTGCGCTCTTTCATGCGGCTGTCGCGCGTCATGCAACCCGCCTTCTTGAGCGCCGCGCGCGTCGCTTCGTCCGCCGCGACGATTGCGCGCGCCAAACCGTGGCGAATCGCGCCCGCCTGGCCGGCGACGCCGCCGCCCTTCACATAGACGACCACGTCGACCTTCGTCAGGTCGTAGCCCGAAATCGCCACCGGCTGCTTCAGGTAGTCGCGCAGCGCCTCGGAAGGAATGTACTTCTCCAGCGCCTCGCGGTTCACGATCCACTCGCCCTTGCCTTCGACGAGATTCACACGCGCCGTCGCGGTTTTGCGGCGACCCGTGCCAGCGGAAATGACTTTCTTGGTTGCCATCTGAAATTCCTCCTTAGAGCTTGATCTCGACCGGCTTCTGCGCCGCATGCTCGTGCGTCTCGCCCGCGAAAACTTTCAGGCGCGTCATCATCTTGCGCGCGATGTTGTTCTTCGGGAGCATCCCCCACACCGCTTCCTTGATCATGCGGTCCGGATGCGTCGCGCGCATTTCCGCCGCCGTGAACGACTTCAAACCGCCGCGGTAGCCGCTGTAGCGCTGATATTCCTTCTGCTCTTCCTTGTTGCCCGTGAGCTTGACGGACGCCGCGTTCACGACAATCACGAACGCGCCCGCATCCACGGACGGATCGTACGTCGGCACATCCTTCGCACGGAGTTTGTTCGCCACGACGACGGCGAGACGGCCCAGCGACACGTCCTTCGCGTCGACGAGATACCAGGCGCGATTCTCGCCCGGATTCGGAGCATGATAGCTCTTCTGCATCTTTTCTTATCCTTCTTTGCGGCTTTGTACCCTTTGTCCGGGGCTTTGTCCGCCATTCCTGACCCGGACCCCATGTCCCGGTCACGCGAGCCGATTCTTTCCCGATCTCGCTTTGAACCAATATGATACCAAATCGGACGCCCCAACGCAAGCACAATTTTCACAAAAATCCGAATCCCTGTCCAAAGTACCAAGCGAACGCACCGCGACCTCCCGTGCCCGGAGACGCCCCGTCACCCCGGACGCCTCGCCCACTCCACCAGAATCTTCGCGAAAAACATCTGGCGCTGGATGCGCTCACGCACACGCAGCGGCAAATGGTAGACCGCCGGCCTCGCCGCGGGCTCCCACTTCCTTATTATATAGCCCCCTGTAGCCGCGTTCCGCTTCGTCCCTGTCGCGCCGGAACGGGGGGTGCCGTCGCGCCGGAACGGTGCCCCCGTTGCGCCGGAACGGTGCCCCCGTCGCGCCGACGGACGAATCGGCGGCACCCCCTTGACGCGGACGCCGGGATTTGGTATCATATACTGTGAATGAACGTGCAGAACCAGATTTTCCGTCAATGGTGGCGCCGCGGGGCAAGCTTCCGCGGGGCTCGTTCAGTGTAATCCCGAATCGACCCTATCCCATGAAAGCAACAAGGCGGAGCGTTCGAACACGGACGGTTCGCCTTCTTCATTTACGGCAAATCCAGAAAAGGAATCGACTATGTTGAAAGAACTGAGCGAAAAGGACTTCATCGCGCGCACGGCGCACGGTGCGCGTACCCCCGTCTTTCGCGAATTCCTCGCCGACCGCGAAACCCCCGTTTCCGTGCTGTCGCGCATCGCGAACGAGGAGAACGTCTTCCTGCTCGAGAGCGTCTACCGCGGCGAAATCCGCGGACGCTACTCCTATCTCGGGCTCGACCCCAAGGAGATCCTCGTCGAGAACGGTCCGGCCAACCCGCTGCACGGCGTGCGCGCACGCTTCGCCGGGCAGGCATTCGCCCCCGCGCCGGAACTCCCGTCCTTCCAGGGCGGCGCCATCGGCTATCTCGCCTACGACGCGGTGGGGACTTTCGTGCCGCGCGTCCGCCTCGTGCGCGAAGCAGGCACGCCGCTCGCCTCCTTCCTCTTGACGGATACGCTCGTCATCTTCGACAACGTGCGCCAGACCGTCCTCGTCTCGGTCACGACGGACGCGGGGGACGACGCCGCCCGGGCCTATGCCGCGGCGCGCGCCAAGATCGACGCGCTCTGCGAACGCCTGTTCAGCGCCGAATCCATCGCCCGGTGCCTCGCCGAACAACATGCCGCTTCCGCCGCGCCCGCCCACACCACCCCCTTCCAGCCCGAAATGTCCCCGGCGGAATACGAGGCCATCGTCGAGCAGTGCAAGAAGGATATCCGCGCCGGCGAAATCATCCAGATCGTCCCCTCCCAGAAGTTCACCGCCGAGACGACCGTCGCGCCGCTGGCGCTCTACCGGGCGCTCCGGCTGGTGAACCCCTCGCCCTACAACTTCTTCCTGCGCCTCGGCGGCAAGACCCTCATCGGCTCCTCGCCGGAGGAACTCGTCAAACTCGCCGGACGCACCGCTTCCACCTGCCCCATCGCCGGAACCCGTCCGCGCGGCCGCACCCCCGAGGAGGACGCGCGGCTCGAGAGCGAACTGCAGACGGACCCGAAGGAGCGCGCCGAGCACGTCATGCTCGTGGACCTGGGGCGCAACGACCTCGGGCGCGTGTGCAAGCCCGGCACGGTGCGGGTCGACTCCTTCGCCCAGGTCGAGCGCTATTCCCACGTCATGCACCTCGTCTCGACCGTCACCGGGGAACTTTCGGCGGGACGCGACGCCTTCGACCTGCTCGAGGCCGCCTTCCCCGCCGGCACGCTCACGGGCGCCCCGAAAGTCCGCGCGATGGAACTGCTGGCGCAATACGAGAAATCCCCGCGCGGCATCTACGGCGGCGCGGTCGGCTACTTCAGCTACACCGGCGACATGAACTTCGCCATCGTCATCCGCACCCTGTTCCTGCAGAACGGCCGCCTCGAAATGCGCGCCGGCGCCGGCATCGTGGCGGACTCCGACCCCGTCAAGGAATACCACGAGACGGTCAACAAGTCCAAGGCGTCCTTCGAGGCCGCCTCGGTCGCCGCCGGACTCGACTGACCGCATTTGGAGACACTCCCATGATTTTGATGATAGACAACTACGATTCCTTCACCTACAACATCGTCCAGGAACTGGCCATGCTCGGCGCGGACATCGAGGTCGCCCAGAACGACGCCATCGACGTGGCCGGGATCGCCGCGAAGAACCCGGAAGCCCTGATCCTCTCGCCCGGACCCGGCAACCCCGATTCCGCCGGCGTGACCCTCGCCGCGATCGCGGCGTTCGCCGGCAAGATCCCCCTCTTCGGCATCTGCCTCGGGCACCAGTCCATCGCGCAGGCTTTCGGCGGACGCGTCGTTTCCGCCCAGCGCCTGATGCACGGCAAGACCAGCCGCATCCACCACGACGGCCGCGGCCTCTTCAAGGGCCTCCCCCAGGACTTCGAGGCGATGCGCTACCACTCCCTGGCCGTCGACAAGGCCACGCTCCCGGACTGCCTCGAGATCAGCGCCGTGGCGGACGACGGGGAGATCATGGGCCTGCGCCACAAGACGCTCCCGATCGAAAGCGTCCAGTACCACCCCGAATCCATCGGCACCCCCGAGGGACTCAAGCAACTGCGCAACTTCCTCTCCCTCTACACCTCGACGGACCTGGAGGAGGGCGACGCGTACCACGTCATCCAGACGGTCATGAACGGACAGATGCCCGAGGCCGATCTCGAGGCGTGGCTGCGGGCGCACAAGGACCGTCCCGTCACCGCCGCCCAGCTGACGGGCGCGGCCCGGGCCATGCGCGAGGCGGGCGTCCACATCGACCTCGGCGACCTGCCCGCGATCGACATCGTCGGCACCGGCGGGGACGGCCTGGGCACGTTCAACGTCTCCACGACCGCCGCGTTCATCGCCGCGGGCGCCGGGGCAATCGTCGCCAAGCACGGCAATATCGCCGCGACCTCCAAATGCGGCGCGGCGGACGTCCTCAAGGCACTCGGCTACGACCTGGACCTGCCGGCGGACCGGGTCGAGGCGTGCATCCGCGAAACCGGCATCGGCTTCCTCTTCGCCCGCAAGCTCCATCCCGCCATGCGCTTCGCCGCGCCCGTCCGCAAACGCCTCGGCTTCCGCACGATCTTCAACCTGCTCGGACCCCTGACGAACCCGGCCGGCGTCAAGCGCCACGCGATCGGCGTCTACGACGCCGCCCTGACCCCCGTATTGGCGGAAGCGCTCCGCCGCCTCGGGAGCACGCGCGCGCTGGTCTTCGCCGGTGCGCACGGGCTGGACGAGATTTCGCCCGAGGGCCTGACGACCGGCACCATGCTCCTGGACGGCAACCTCACTCCCTTCTCGATCGACGCGGGCGCCTACTACGGCGCGTCCTACCCCCTCGCGGCGATCGGCGGAGGCGACGCGGCGGAAAACGCGAAGCTCCTGCTGGCCGTCCTGTCCGGCGAGGACAAGGGCGCCCGCCGCGCGGCCTCGATCGAAAACGCCGCGGCCGCCCTCCTGGTCGCCGAAAAGGCCTCTTCCGTCGACGATGCGCTGGCCCTGGCCGCCAGTTCCGTCGATTCCGGCCGCGCACTCGCCAAACTGAAAGCGATGGTGGCCTTCAAATGAGCGACATCCTGGTCGAACTCAGCGCCGCCCGGCGCAAAGACGCGGAAGACCTCGCCCGCAACGAGAGTTTCGCCGCCCTCAAGGAACGCGTGCGCGAACTGCCGCCCCCGGCGGACTTCTGCGCGGCGTTCCGCGGCCCGGGCCTGCACGTCATCGCCGAACTCAAGAAGGCCTCTCCCTCCGAAGGCCTCATCCGCGCGGATTTCGAGCCCGTGGACCTGGCCACGCGCCTGGCCTCGGCGGGCGCCGCGGCGCTTTCCGTCCTCTGCGAACCCCACCGCTTCCTGGGATCGGACGCGTACCTGGACGCGGTCCGCAAGACGGTCGCGATCCCCCTCCTCTACAAGGACTTCATCACGACCCCCTACCAGATCCTCCGGGCACGCGCCACGGGGGCGAGCGCCTGCCTCCTCATCGCCGCCGTCCTGCCGGACGACGAACTGGCCGCGCTCCTGAATTTCGCCCGCAAGGTCGGGCTCGCCGCGCTCGTCGAAACCCACACGGAGGACGAAATCCGCCGCGCGGTCCAAACGGGCGCACGCCTCATCGGCGTGAACTGCCGCGATCTGCGCACCTTCCGGACCGACCCCGCCATCACCGCGGCGCTGCTGGACAAAATCCCCGCCGACCGCCTCCGTATCGCCGAAAGCGGACTGCGCACGGCGGACGATCTGGCGGCCCTCCGCCAGGCCGGGGCGGACGGCTTTCTCGTCGGCACCACGCTGATGCGCGCCCCCGACCCGGCGGCCAAACTTCGCGAACTCATTTCCAAAGGAACCTCACTATGAAGAACGGACACTACGGCATCTACGGCGGCAAATACATCGCCGAAACCCTCATGACGCCCATCAACGAACTCGAGAAGGCGTACAACGAAGCCAAGAACGACCCGGCTTTCCAGGCCGAGTTCAACGAAATCCTCAAGAACTACGTCGGGCGCGAGAGTCCGCTCACGGAAGCGAAACGCCTTTCGGCGCACCTCGGCGGGGCGACCATCCTCCTCAAGCGCGAGGACCTGAACCACACCGGCGCCCACAAGGTGAACAACACCATCGGCCAGGCGCTCCTGGCGCGCCGCATGGGCAAGAAGCGCCTGATCGCCGAAACCGGCGCAGGCATGCACGGCGTGGCGACCGCCACCGTCGCGGCGCTTTTCGGCATGCCCTGCGAAGTCTACATGGGCGCCATCGACGTCGAGCGCCAGGCCCCCAACGTGGACCGCATGCGGATGCTCGGCGCGAAAGTCAACGCCATCACCGAGGGCAGCGCCACGCTGAAGGACGCCATGAACGCCGCGCTCCGCGACTGGACCGCCAACTGCGACGACACCTTCTACGTCATCGGCACGGTCGCCGGCCCCCACCCCTACCCCGCGATGGTGCGCGATTTCCAGAGCGTCATCGGCAAGGAAGCGCGCCGCCAGTGCCTGGAACGCTTCGGGCGCCTCCCCGACCAGGCGATCGCGTGCGTCGGCGGCGGCTCGAACGCCATGGGCCTCTTCGCCGGCTTCGTCGACGACCCGGGCGTGAAGCTCGTCGGCGTCGAGGCGGGCGGCAAGGGACTCGAGACCGGCCAGCATGCCGCCTCCATCAACGGCGGCACGGTCGGCGTCCTGCACGGCTCGAAGACCTACCTCCTCCAGACGCCGGACGGCCAGATCGTCGACACCTACTCGCTTTCGGCCGGGCTCGACTACCCGGGCGTCGGCCCCGAGCACGCCTACTTCGCCGACACCGGACGCGCGGAATACACCACCATCAAGGACGACGAAGCCGTCGCGGCCTTCGACGCGCTCTGCCGTTTCGAGGGCATCATCCCCGCGCTCGAATCGAGCCACGCCCTCGCCGAGGCCATCAAGCGCGCCCCGAACCTGCCCAAAGACACGCTCCTGCTCGTCAACCTCTCCGGCCGCGGCGACAAGGATCTGCACAGCATCCAGGCCTACAAAGAAAGGATCTCCAAATGAACCGCATCCAGAAACTCTTCGCTAAAACCCGCGCCGAAAAACGCGGCGCCTACGTCGCCTACCTGACCATGGGCGCCCCCACGCTCGACGAAAGCCTCGCCGCCTGCGAGCAGGTCCTCAAGGAAGGCGCGGACATCCTCGAGCTGGGCGTGCCCTTCTCGGATCCGGTGGCGGACGGCGCCGTCATCCGCGCCGCGGCCCAAAAGGCGCTCGCGAGCGGAACCACCCTGTCGAAAATCCTCGCCCGCATCCCGGCCTTGCGCGCGGCCCATCCCGATACCCCCCTCGTGGTGTTCTCGTACTACAACCCCATCTACAAGTACGGCATCGAACGCTTCGCCGCGGACGCCGCGAAAGCGGGCGTGGACGCCGTCCTCGTCGTGGACCTGCCCCTCGAGGAGCGCGACGAACTCGTGGACGTCCTGCGTCCGCAGGGTCTGACCTTCATCCCGCTCATCGCCCCGACGACGGGCGCGGAACGCATCGTGGCTTCCGCCAAGGGGCTGGAGGACGCCTTCCTCTACGCCGTCACGGTCAAGGGCGTCACGGGCGCGCGCCAATCGCTCCCGCCGGAACTGGCGACCCGGCTCGCGGAAATCAAGCGTCTGACGGACGTCCCCGTCGTGGCGGGCTTCGGCATCGCGACGCCCGAAGAAGGCGAAGCCATCGCACAGCACTGCGACGGCTTCGTGATCGGTTCGGCCAACGTGCGCCGCCTCCAGGGCGTCACGGCCTGACCCGCAGACATGCGCCCGCGCGCCCGAAGCGGACCGGACGCGGGGCGCTGTACGCTCTCCTCAGTCCAGCCGCGCGGCGGAGCACGGCGCGATCGCGACCGCGCGCATCCGCCCGTTTTCCCGCACGACAAGGCTCTTCGCGTCCGTCGCGTTCACGATGTACACGATCGGTCCGCGCGTACGGTCCACCTCCACAATCTGCCCCGGGTCGTACACCGCCACCACCTGCTCGCCCGCGCCGTGCGCGTAGACGACCGGATAGTTCAGATCGGGGCGCAACGGACGCAGCTCGCCCTTCACGAGCGTCTCCCGGTGCGCCAGCCAGAAGTCCAGCATCTCGCGCAGCTTGGCGCGGTGCGCCGCGGGAATCTCCTCCAGCCGGACCGATATCTGCGGCACGGAAAAGAGGATGCTCCAGAACTGCTTGGACGCCGCCTCGGGCGTCTCCGCCGGATTCCACATCAGCATGTCCGAATGCACCGCGGCGTTCCCGGACGACAGGCGCAGGTCGATCGTCCGCGTGCGGTTGGCGAGCGGGTCCATGGGGCAGTCGTCCGCGCGCAGCATGTTGCCGTACTTGCGGATGGCCGGGCCGATGTAGGACTGGCGGAACTCGATGAGCACATCCGGCTTGATGGCCGCCAGACGCCTGTTCACGTCCGTCATCAGCCGGTCGATCGCCTCGGGAAGGGACTTGATGTCGCGTCCGGCGTAGTTCTCCTTTGCCGCCGGGTCCACGCCGTCCTTGAAGCCGAACGCGTCGATGAAGTCGAGCTTGAGCCCGTCCACGCCCCAGTCGCGCAGCGCGTGTTCGTAGTTCCCGATCAGGAACTCGCGCACCTCGGGGAAGCGCGGATCCAGCACGGCCGCCCCCCGGCCGGGGTCCTCATAGAGGTATTTGCCCTTGAAGCGCGCGTAGTTGGCCGCCTTGAAGCCCATGTACGGCACCGAATACCAGATCATGTAGCGCATGCCGCCCTTCTGGACCTCCCGCACGTGCCCGGCGAAGTCCGCGAACCGGTTCGTCGAGACCTGCCAGTCGCCGCAGAACGCGTACCCGCGGTTCACGTCGTCCGTCTGCCAGCCGTCGTCCACGATGGCGGTCTTCATGCCGTAGGCGATCGCCGCGGCGCATTCCTTCTCGACCGCCGCGTCCGACACGTTCTGGTGGTACGAATACCAGAACGAGTAGAGCGGGTCGAACGCCGCGTCCGGAACCGCCGCGGGCCGGTAGGCCGGCATCGTCCCGAACCACGCGAACGCGTCGCGGATCGCCGCCGCATAGAACACCGGACGGAAGTCCAGCCGGAAGCTGACCGTGTAGGATCCGAGCGGCGCCTCGGGCTCGGCGAAGAGGCTCGCCGTGAAGCACGACGCGGCCGTTTCCTCTATGACGCCCAGCGAAAAGTCGACCCGCCGCAGCGCCTCGGAACAGGCGATCACGCCCCGGTTCTCGTTCGAGTCCGCGAAATACGCCAGCACCGGCGCCTGCGAATACAGCGAGGACCGGAACCCGCTCCCCCAGTTCGGCGGGAGGTTCTTGTTGAACCGCGCCCCCGTCGTCCAGCGCCCGACCGTGTCCTTCAGCGGAAACGCACACGCTACCGTCCAGTTCGTCGGAGCGGACGGTTTCTCCGCGGCGAAGGTGAAGTGCCACTCTTCCACGCCCTTCTCCGGCGATTTCGTCTCGACCGCGACGGACCACCCGTCCCAATCGGTGTATGTGACGCGCCCGACCAGCGCGGACGTGAACTCGCCCGCCTGCACAGCCGTGAACAAAAGTCCGCAAAACGCCGCGCAAATGCCGCGCGAACAAACCCTCATTCGTATCTTTTCCATGTTGTACTCCATCTTCTCGATTGTTTTCCAGCCTGTTTGAGACGCCCCGTCACTAGGCCAGGACCGTCACTGCGACGGCCGGCACCGACCTCTTTCCATCTACCACGGTCGCCTTCAGTTCCGCGACGTCCAGGACGAGCACCCCTTCCGCCGCCGGAATCTCCACCCGCACCGTCCGTCCGGACGCGAGATCCTGAACCGACGCGCCCAGCCGCCGTTTCCGGCTTCCGCAAGGCACGCACACCGTACGCGGCTCTCCGAAGACGGCCAACGTGCGCCGCCTCCAAGGCGTCACGGCCTGACCCGCGCTTAGAATGACGCCTCCGCCGGCGCAAGGCCGTCCGCTTCCGCGCGCAACTGCGCCGTTTCCCCGGGCTTGACCCGCAGATACACGCCCGCGCGCCCGAAGTGGAGCGGATGCGAGGCCGTGTCCTTGAAGCTGTCGTACCCGCGCGGATTCGAATTGCCGACCGCGCGGATTTCGCAGTTCGTCGCCGCGAAGCGGATGCGGCGGTTGTCGCCCGGAACGAAATTCCCGTCCTTGTCCGCGAGCGTGACCTTCACCACGCAGAGTTCCCCGTAGCGCTTTTCGGGCGTCAGCACGACGCGCACCGGCTCGCCCGCCGTCCGCACGGTCCGCTCGCCCGCCTTGGATCCGTCCGCCTTGTAGGCGACGACCTTGAGTTCCCCCGGCTCCCACGCCACGTCCTCCCAGACGAGACGGTAGCGCGGCAGGATGGAGTAGTAGTCCGCCATCGAACCGGCCTTCGGGTCCTTCGTGCGCCGTCCGAGGGACTTCCCGTTCAGGAACAGTTCCGCCTCGCGCGCGTTCGTATAGACGTAGACGGGCGTCCGGAAGCCGGGCTTGAAGTTCCAGTGGGTCGGCACGGCGTGGAGCGTGTCCGCCGCGGGGTTCCAGTGCGCCCGGTAGAGCCAGTAGCGGTCCTTGGGGAACGCCAGCAGGTCGCAGATGCCGAAGTAGGAACTGCGCGAAGAGTCCTTGTCGCTGAAGCCCGTCGGCGCGTACGGCGCGGGTTCGCCCAGATAGTCGATGCCCGTCCACACGAATTCGCCGGCGCAGTAGGTGTCGCGTTCCATGCGCAGGAACTCGCGGTCGGGGATGTCGCTCCAGCTCGCGGCGTTCCGGTCGCGCGAATCCACGCAAAAGACGTCCGTCGCGTAGTCCGTCTTGTTCGCCGGCAGGCGGTCCGAATAGAAGCCGAACTCCGACAACGCGGACGCGCTCTCCGAATAGAGGAGCGGCTGGTCCGGGCACGCCTTCTTGACGTCCGCGTACATGCCGCGGTAGTTCCAGCCCGTCAGGTCGAGCGGGGCGTAGTCGCCGCGGTAGGCCGCCTCGGGGAAGCAGCTGCCGATCGCCACGGGGCGCGTGGCGTCCTCCTTGCGAATCGCCAGGCGGAAGCGTCCGCAGCGCTCGGCGGAGGTTCCCAGCGAGGGATGGCCCGCCCAGTGTTCCTGTCCGGCCGGGGTGGCTTCGCCCACGGCGATCTCGTTGCCGATGGACCAGGCGAACACGCTGGGGTGCAACCGGTCGCGGCGCACGAGGCGGCGCAGGTTGCGTTCCACGAACGGCTCCAGCGGTTCGTCGCCGCGCCCGCAGGTGTTGTTCCACTTGTCGAAGCCCTCGTCCCACACGAAGATGCCCATCTCGTCGCAGAGGTCCAGGACCTCGGGCGCGGGCGGATTGTGCGAGGTGCGCAGGGCGTTCGCCCCCATGTCGCGCATGATCTCCAGCTGCCGGCGCGCCGCATCCTTGTCGAACGCCATGCCCAGCGGCCCCAGGTCCGCATGCAGGTCGACGCCGTTGAGTTGCACGCGCTCACCGTTCAGGATGAAGCCCTTCTCCGCGTCGAAAGCGAAGGTGCGGAAGCCGATGCGCCGCGTCAACTTGTCCGAGAAGCCCTCGCCCGCGACCGTGAGCGCAAGGGTGTAGAGGTACGGATTGCGCGTCATCTCCCAGCGCTTCACCTGCGGCACCGCGAGCTCGGCCGCGAAATCCGCCGCGCCCCACGCCGGGACGGAAACCTTGCGCGCGGCCGTGGCGACGGTCTGGCCCGCGGCGTCCAGGATCTGCACGGTCACCGCAGCGTCCACGTCGCGCCCTGTGCGGCTCTCGAGCGTCGCGGAAACCGCCGCGTGCGCCGTGCCGTCCACGATGCGGTCCGTATCCGCCCGGATGGAATCGTCCGCGATGTAGAGGTTGTCCGTCTCGACCCACGTCACCTTGCGGTACATGCCCCCGCCGGGATACCAGCGCGAGAAGAGGTCCTTTGTGTCGCAGGCGACCTCGATCGTGTTGGTACCCGCCATCAGATAGGGCGTGGCGTCCGCCCGGAAGCCCAGGTAGCCGTATTCGCCGCGCCCGCAGGCCTGGCCGTTGACGAACGCCGTGGCGCGCGCCATGACACCGTCGAAATCCAGGAAGACGCGCCCCTTGGGCTTGGCCGCGAGCACGACCGTCTTGCGGTAGCGTCCCGCGCCCTTCCAGGGCAGCTTGCCCGAACACGCCTGCCCCGCCGGATCGAACGGACCGGCGATGGCCCAGTCGTGCGGAATCTCCACCGGCGCGAACGCCGCGCCTTCGCGCGCGAACGACCAGCCTTCCGTGAAAGGTTTCTCCGTCCGCGCCGCGCACAGGAGGCTGCCGCCCAGGGCGACCCCCAAAAGGCACGCACGCATCCGCTTCGCTTTCGCGCATTCCGTTTTCGCTTTTTCCCCTCTTTCTCTCATGTCGTCTGCAATCCTCTCCGAACTGGTTCTAGTCTAGTTCCTGCCAGTATACCATATTTCGCCGAAGCGCGTCAACAAGCCCGCTCTCAGAAATATTGGCAGAGGGGGACTTCCTCGTAGCCGTCGCGGCGGCCTGTGCGCGGTTCGTGCTTGACGCTCGGGGCCGGCGACACCACACGAGACGACCGCGACGGACGCGACATCCACGACAGTCTCGCTTGTCCCATGTGTCCCGGTTGTCCCATCCCCAGCCTCCCCCGCCCCCTACGCGTGGACGGCGCGGCGGATTTCGCCGCGGCGGCGGTAAGCGGCGATGAGCTCGCGCAGGAAGTCCGCCGGGGCGAGGACCGTATCGACTACGTAGACGTCGTTCAACAATCTCTGTACCATTTTCGTTTTCCTTTCTTTCGTCGTTGTTTAAACTCCGAGGGGCGACAAAGGCTACGCTAACGCTTCGCCGCTTGCTTCGCACGCGCCGCCCCCAACCCCATGGTAGGGGCCGCAGTCCCCTGCGGCCCGCCGCGCCCAGCCGACGCCCCCCGAACCCATGGTAGGGGCCGCAGTCCCCTGCGGCCCGCACCATTAGACGCCACACGGGACGAC
>ERZ808252.383-NODE-383-length-44160-cov-13.630949_pt1 | contig 44160 bp, 48 predicted proteins | sample MGYA00521242_ERZ808252 | MGnify/ENA primary metagenome ERZ808252 (study PRJEB31516, sample SAMN03275581) | gut metagenome | biome: mammalia-associated habitat; material: feces | host: Papio cynocephalus | place: Kenya | collected 2012-08-07 ...
ACGCTTTTTCTGTCGTTTCTTCTTTCCTTCCCTTAAACTGTCAAATAACGGCGATTAATGTAAGTGGAAGAAAATATATCACCAGAAATTCATTATGTCAAGCATTTTTTTCTTAATTCTTAATATTTTTTCATACCTAGACATGACTTTGAGTTTTTTTTTGAAGAGTGCACAAAAAAATGAAATCTTCAAGCTTCAAAGACTTTCCATTTTCCTTATATCATTAGAATAACCAATCTATATCTGTTGCACAGCATTCTTGTATAACAACTACAGTTAAACTGTGCAACGTATTTACAAACCTTTGTTCCGTATATACACATATCCTGTGCTGCCAAGAATCATATACAAATGAAGCAGCGGAAAATACATTTTCAGCCTAACAGAATATATACGACAAAAAAAGTCTAGCAAACAAAGTAAAAAAAACAATTGAGGTTTTCGCTGTAAAAAATTATAATGAACTAGTTTCGAAAACATTAATCTCTTAAACTTATCACAAGAGAAATAATGCAGCAGATAAAGAGGAAATAAAAAATGAGATGCCCCTACTGCGGAAGTTTTGACGACAAAGTTACTGAGTCCCGGCAAATGGCAAACGGCGAAAGCATAAGAAGAAGACGGCAGTGCATTTCGTGCGGACACAGATTCACAAGCTACGAAAAAATAGAAGAAAAGCCTTTTATGGTTGTAAAGCGCGATGGAAGAAGACAGCCGTTCGACATAAAAAAAGTCGCAAAGGGAATTGAGCGCGCGCTAGAAAAACGTCCTGTTTCAACAGACTTTATTGACCTGATTGTAAACGAAATTGAAGACGAGGCATATACAGCCGGAAAACTAAAACGCGAAATTTCAACAGAGGAAATCGGAGAGCTTGTTCTTAAAAAACTTAATTCCGTAGACAAAGTCGCATACATTCGTTTTGCAAGCGTGTACCGCCATTTTACAAACCTTGAAGAATTCATAACCGAAGTAAAAAAAATCTCCGAAAGCTAATTTCTCAATTTAAAAAGTCAACATTGAAGAAATCAGCATTATATGGTAGACTGCTAGATTATCCGAGGGGAAAATGAATAAAATCGAAGGCAGACTATATATAATAGGCGCAGGCTTTGCTGGACAAATGATTGCAAACGACATTGCGAAAAAAAAAGTCTTTGGAACAGTTTCTGCGTTTCTCGATGACGACAAAAATTTAATAGGAACAAAAATTGACGGCATTCCAGTTTTGGGTCCTATTGACAGCATTGCGGATGCCTTGCGGGTAAACGGAGCAGACCAAGCAGTAATTGCAATTCCGAGCGCGCCAGTTGAAAGAATCAGAAAAATTTATTCCTCTCTAAAAAAATGCGGTTTTCTTCAGATAAAAATTCTGCCTTCCATAAGCCAAGTCATTGATGAAAAAGCCCACATAATTCAGGCGCGAGATATAAATCCGCTGGACATTCTTGGAAGAACTCCAGTAACGATTCCGCTTGCAAAAAGCCTTTCCTATCTAAAGGGAAAACGTGTTCTCATAACAGGTGCAGGAGGCTCAATTGGCAGTGAACTTGCACGCCAGCTTCTTTCAGGCGGAGCAGAACGGCTTTATCTTTTTGGACACGGTGAAAATTCAATTGTAAATATTTACAGAGAACTTCATGTTCTTCAGGATGAAGGCGTAGGACAAAAAGCTTCAATTGTTCCAATAATCGGCGACATGAAAGACAGGGAATATGTAAAGTACATAATTTCTCACACTCATGCAGATGTCATTTTTCACTGCGCCGCATACAAGCATGTTCCAATGATGGAAGAAAATTCCATCGCCGCAATCGAAAACAATGTATTTGGAACAAAAAATATTTTGGATGCCGCACTTGAATCAGGAACTGAAAAATTCGTGCTTATTTCAACAGACAAAGCAGTTGAGCCAGTAAGCGTTTACGGCGCAAGCAAAATGCTATGTGAAAAACTTATAATTCAAGCAGCGCAAAAGGCAAAGAAAAACCAATCATTTATGTTCGTTCGTTTTGGAAATGTACTTGGAAGCAGAGGTTCAATTCTTCCAATTTTTATGGAGCAAATTCAAAATGGAGGCCCGGTAACTGTAACAGACCCGCAAATGGAGCGTTATTTTATGACGATTCCAGAAGCCTGCTCGCTTGTGCTTCAGACTGGAGGCGTGGGAACAAACGGAGCATCGTATCTTTTAGACATGGGCGAGCCTATAAAAATTCTGGAGCTTGCAAAGCAGGTAATAAAATTTTCTGGATTTACGCCGGACAAAGAAATAAAAATCCAGTTTATCGGAGCAAGAAAAGGTGAACGCCTTGAAGAACCTTTGTGGCTAAAAGAAGAAAATCCAGAGCCAACTGAATACAAAAAGATTTTAAAGCTCACAAATATTTCGCCAAAAAATTTTTCACTTGATGAATTAATTGATTCTTTAAAACCAATCTGCGTGCTTTCCAAAGGCAAAGAAGAACTTTACAGAAACAGCGTCGAGCTGAAAAAAATTTTAAGAAAAGCAGTTCCAACTCTTGATGAATTTTACAAGCGTGAAGAAAATGTATCCGCAAAAAATGAAAAGTCTTATGCAAAGGCGGTTTTATAATGAGTTTAAGCGAGCAAAAAATAGAACAAAAAAAAATGAACGTGCCTTTTTTTAAAGCATCAATTTCAGAAGAAGAAGAGCAAGCCTGTGTAAAAGTTCTAAGAAGCGGCTGGCTTACAACCGGAAAAGAAACACATGAATTTGAAAAGGAATTCGCACAAAAAATAAATTCTCCGTTTGCATTTGCAATTAACAGCAACACAAGCGGAATGGTTCTTGCGATGGAAGCGTTAGGTGTAAAGCCAGGAAAAGCAGTTATAACAACGCCCTACACTTTTGTGTCCACAGCGGCCAGCGCGCGCCATCTTGGAGCTGACGTTTATTTTGCCGACATTGAAAAAGAAAGCTATTCAATAGATCCAAAAAAAATTGAAGAGATTTTAAAAAGTCCACGTGGAAAAAATGTCGCCGCAATAGTTCCAGTTCACATTGCAGGAAATGTATGCAACATGAAGCGCATAATGGAGCTTGCTGAAAAATACAATGTAAAAGTAATAGAAGACTGCGCGCATTCGTTTCCAAGCAAAACAAGACTTGGATTTGCCGGGGCAATCGGAGATGCTGGAATATTTTCATTTTATGCAACAAAGACAATTACTTGCGGCGAAGGTGGAATGGTTTGTGTAAAAGACAAAAAAACTGCTGAAAGAATTCTGCAGATGAGACTTCACGGAATGAACCGGGACGCTTGGGACAGATACACTTCAAACAAGGCAAGCTGGGAATACGATATTGTAGCTCCGGGATTTAAAAGCAACTTGCCGGACATTCTTTCTGCAATAGCAAGGGTTCAGTTAAAGAAAGCTGACATTCTTGATACAAAGCGAAAAGCGCACGTAAAAAAATACAACGATGCTTTTTCAAAAATGGACTTTTTAAAAATTCCGCCGACCTCAGAAGGAGATGCTTGCCATCTTTACATTCTGCGCCTTGAACTTTCAAAATTAAAATGCACAAGAAATGAATTTGCCTCTATGCTTCAAGAAATGGGAATCGGAATAAGCGTGCATTTCATTCCTCTTTTTCATTTTTCATACTGGAAAAAACTCTACCCCGATTTCACAAAAGAAAAATTTCCTGAAGCTGAAAAAAAATTTCAGGAATCAATTTCAATCCCGCTTTGGCCGGACATGACAGAAGAAATGACCAGCTACGTTATTCAGGCAGTGAAAGAAATTGGAGAAAAATACCATGCCTAAAGCTTCATACGCAAAAAAAAATTCAAAAGTTTCTTTTCAAAAAGAATTCTACAGCGACCTTACAATGGACAATATGTACTTTGCAATGGTTGTAAGAAGTCCAGTAAGCGAAGGAATTGTAAAATCAGTTTCGCATCCAAACTTGCCGGACGGATATAGTCTTGTAACTGCGCGTGATGTTCCTGGCTCAAATTTAGTCGATACTGAAAAAGGAAAAATTCCTGTTTTCTGCGAAGGTAATATTTCGTATGAAGGAGAGCCGCTTGCGCTTTTAGCTGGTCCTGACGAAGCAGTTTTGCAGTCACTTTTTGATGAGCTTGTTTTGACAATTGACACAAACACAATTGAAGATTACCTTCCAGATGAATTTGACATAAATGCAAAAGCTCTTGAAAATTCCGGCAAGAAGCAAACAAAGAAAGAAATTAAAATTCAAAATGAAGAAATAAAAAACATCAAGGAAATCAAAGAAGAATTTTTTTCAGACAAACTTGCACAGAGAATTATAAAGTTCGGTCCTTGCTTTGAAAAATCAAATGATGAAACCTGCATAGAAAAAATTTTTGAAGAAGCAAAATATGTTGCAGAAAACGAATGGCGATATGCATTGAAAACTCCAGATTACGGAGAACCAAACGGCGCAATGTGTTCCTGGAAAGACAATTCTGTAACAATTTCAACGCCGACACAATGGCTGAATAATTTAAGGCACACAGCTTCAGAAGCGCTCGCAATTCCTCCTGAATCAATAACAATAAGAAAAACAACTTCAACAAACCGAGGAACAAACAGCATTTGGTACAATTCAATAATCGCCTGCCAAACTGCAGTTGCTGCAAAAAAAACAGGTCATCCTGTAAAGCTTGTCTACACAAGAAATGAGCAGGAAAAATTTTTGAACAAGATGCAGCCAATTTCAATTCATCATAAAACTGCGGCAAATGAAAAAGGCCTTATTGAAGCCATGAAAATTGAAATTGAAGTAAACGCGGGCTTTGCAAATCCGTTTGCCCAGGAAATAATCGACAGGCTTTCAATTGCTTCATGCGGCTGCTACAATCCAAAAAATATTTTTATAACGGCAACTGCAAGAAGTTCTTTAAATCCTGCATCCTCGGTTGACATCCAATTGATTGACTCCGCGGCTTTTTTTGCTGTTGAAAATCAGATAAACGAGCTCTGCAACAAATGCAATCTTACGCCTTTAGAGTTCCGGCAGAAAAATCATTTGAGCATAGATTTTACAAAAAGAAAAATTCCAAAAGCGCAGTTTCTTTTTGAGATTGAAAAATTCAACGAGACAATTGAAGCACTTTCTAAACTAAGCGACTTTAACAGAAAATATGCTTCTTACAGACTTGACGCCATGAACTGGAAGCTTGGAAGCGGTCCAAAAGAATACGTTTCTGTTTTTTCATCTCCAATGCGCGGAATAGGATTTTCGTGTGCATTTGAAGGAGCTGGATATTACGGCTCAGAAATTTACAACGGAAGCCATACTCTCGAAGTAACGCTGGAAACGGATTCAATTTTAACAATCCACTGTCCTCCAGTTTCAAATTCCGTACACGAAATATGGAGAGGAATCGCTGCTGAAATTTTAAATATTCCGCTTCTTTGCGTAAAAATAAATTCCGTGTTCAGCAACGGAGAAGAGCCGCCGCTTCCAGAAAACGTATACAGCAACATAAGCATAATGACATCTCTTTTGAAAAAATGCTGTCTTGCAATAAAAAGAAGAAAAACAGACGAGCCTCTTCCATTCAAAGTAAAAAAGAAAACCGCATCTGTAAAAAAGACTGAATGGAACAATGAAACTTTTTCAGGAAAGCCGTTTCATTCAACATCTTTTGCTGCGGCAGCAATTGAACTGGAAATAAACCCTTGCACATACCGCGAAAAAATCAGAAGCATAAATCTTATTTTAAACGGCGGAAAAATTCTTAACGTTCAAGCCGCAACTTCTACAGTAAAACTTGGAATTCAAAAAGTTCTTTCATCGCTTCTTGAAGATGATAAAGTTGAATGCAAGAACATAAAAATTTCCTTTATGCAGTCAGAAAAAGATCCATCTCAAATAGGAGAACTTGTGCATCAGGTTATTCCTGCCGCATACACGCAAGCGCTAACACAAGCGTTGAACTGCACAATAAATTCACTTCCGCTAAAAACAGACTCGCTCTACAAAAAAATCAAAGAGCAAAAGGCAAAAATAAAAATGCAGAAAGAGCAGGAAGCCGAACAGAAAAACAAAGAGCAGACAGAAAAGGAGGAAACTCAAAATGAAAATTCCGCTGTATCTGAACAATAAAAAAATAGTTCTTTCCGCAGAGCCAACAGAATCTCTTTTGTCTGTTCTGCGCAAAGAAAAACTTTACAGTGTAAAATGCGGCTGTCAAAAAGGAATGTGCGGAAACTGCATGATTTTGCTTAATGACAAATCCGCCGCAAGCTGTCTCATTCCAGTCGGAATTGCCCGCGACTGCCACATTGTAACTCTTGAATATTTTCAAAGCAATCCGTGCTACCAAGACATAATTGCAGGATTTTCCAAGGCAGGAATAAATTTATGCGGATATTGCAATGCCGGAAAAATTTTCACAGCCTACACTATTTTAAAAAATTACTATCGTCCGACTTTGGATCAAATATATTCAGCAATAAAAAATTTGGACTCGTGCTGCACAGATTTTTCTACACTGACAAATGGAATTCTTTATGCAGTCGCCGCAAAGCATGCAAGAGAGGAAAAAAACTCAAATGCCAAAAAGTAAAACTGTATTTATTTCAAAAACATTATCTGATGTTTTTTACCACATAAAAAGCGTAAACGAAATTCAGCTTCTTGCAGGATGCACACAACTAAAAAAAATTCAGGACAAATCAGTTTCGCTCAGAATGATTCCAGAGCTGAACATCATAGACAAAAAAGAACGGCACATAGAATTCGGCAGCGCAGTTTCAATTGCAAACATGATTTTGTCATGCGGGCAAAAACTTCCAACAGTTCTTGCAAAAGCGCTTAAATCCATTGGCACAGAACAAATCAAAAACATTGCGACTTTAGGCGGAAACATTTGCGCAAAAGATTTTAAGTATACGCTTTGGGCACCTCTGCTCGCATTGAATGCACGGCTTGAAATTAAAAATCAGAATGAAACTCTTTATGTCCCTTTCAACAAATTCACAGGAATTCCAGAAAAGCACATTTTGACAAAAGTAAGAATTCCGCTTGATGAATGGGAAGTTGAAATTTTCAAGAGAGTTGGACCTTCAAATACAATAAACGAGCTTTCTGCAAGCTTTGCATTTCTTGCAGACACACAGCGCGGAATGATTGCAAAAATAAGAATCGCATTTGCAGGAAAAGTATTTTTTTATTCGCCGGAATTTGAAAACAGAATCATCGGAACAAGGCTTCCTCTTTCTGCAAAAACAATCGACGACTTGATTGACAGCGCAAAGAAAATTTTTGTTGAGCAAAATAAAATAACAGATTCCGAACTGATTTTAAAAGCTCAGTTTCTAAATCTGCTCCGCAACGCTTTTGAACAGCTTATGTAAAAATAAAGTTACGCATTTAAAGTTTGCGCATTATTTTATAAGCATTGCGTCTCCATAGCTGAAAAAACGATATTTATTTTCAACTGCAATTTTGTATGCATTCAAAATATTTTCACGTCCAGCAAATGCGCTCACAAGCATAATAAGAGTGCTTTCCGGCGTATGGAAATTTGTAAACATCTGATCCACAACTTTAAATTTATATCCCGGATACATAAAAATACTTGTGCTTCTTGTTCCGCCGTGAACGACTCCATTTTCATCTGAAGCGCTTTCCAAAGTTCTTACACTCGTAGTTCCAACAGCAAGAACCGGCCGTCCTTCTTTTTTCGCTGAATTGATTTTTTCTGCAACGTCATAAGGAACTGTATAAAACTCCTCATGCATCTTATGCTCTTCAATATTATCTGCGCGCACAGGAAGAAAAGTTCCAAGCCCCACATGAAGAGTTATCCATTCAAGGTCAACATTTTTTTCCTTGAGTTTTTCTAAAACAGGCTCTGTAAAATGAAGTCCAGCCGTAGGACAAGCCGCGCTTCCAGTTTCTTTTGCGTAAATAGTCTGATAACGCTCACTGTCTGTATCATCATCTTCACGCCGAATATATGGCGGAAGCGGAATGTGTCCATTTTTTTCAAACCATTCTTCTGTAAGCCTAAATGGAAATTCTATAAACCTAAATTCAGTTCCGTCATTTTTTGAATCAGCAACAATAGTGCCTTCGCTTCCATCTGGGAACTTATAGACATTTCCTGGCTTAACTTTTTTTGCGCCTTTGACCATTGTGTTCCAGACATTTCCTTCAGGCGAAGTCTGATTTAAAAACATAAATTCCTGCTCGCGTCCAGTATCTGTTTTTATTCCGTAGCATCGGCTTCGGCGGACTTTGCTATTGTTAAAGACCATTAAAGTGCCGGGCTCAACCAAATCAACTAAATCTTTCATGGCGTAATGAAAAACATTTCCCGTCGATTTATCTAAAAACATAAGCTTGTCATTTCCGCGGACTCCAGAAGGTTTTTGCGCAATAAGCTCTTCAGGCAAATCAAAATTAAAGTCACTGGTCTTCATATATTTTCCTTAAAAATAAAAGTTGTTTGTTTTAAAAATCAAAAGCTGGCTCTGACTTTGCATTTCCTTCAAAAGAAATTCCAAGATGATTGTAAGCTTTTTCTGTGACGACTCTTCCGCGTGGAGTTCTTTGCAAAAGTCCGCACTGAATTAAATAAGGCTCATAATAATCTTCAAGAGTATCCATTGATTCTCCAATTGAAATGGCAAGAGTTTCCGCGCCAACAGGCCCTCCGCCGAATTTTTTAATAATTGCAAGAAGAATTTCCCTGTCATAATTTTCAAGCCCCAAAGAATCAACGCCAAGCCGTTCAAGTCCTTTTTTTACAATCGACTTTGTAATAATGCCGCTTCCTTCAACTTGCGCAAAATCTCTCATGCGCCGAAGAATTCTGTTTGTAACACGCGGAGTTCCTCTTGAGCATCCTGCCATAAGCAAAGCCGCATCGTCTTCAACTTGAACATTAAGAATTTTTGCAGAACGCCGAATTATAGAAGCTAGTTCTTCTTTCGTGTAAAAACTAAAACGCTGTATAATTCCAAAACGGCTTATAAGAGGACTAGAAACCATTCCGGCTTTTGTTGTTGCGCCCACAAGAGTGAATTTAGGAATCGGAATTCTGACAGTTCTTGCCGCAGCTCCTTGTCCGATAACCCAGTCAAGTTCATAGTCTTCCATCGCAATATAAAGCATTTCTTCGATTGCAGGCTTTAATCTGTGAATTTCATCAATAAAAAAAACAGTCCTCGGAGAAATTGTTGAAAGAATTCCTGCAAGATCCTTTGGCTTTTCCAATGCAGGCGCACTTGTAACTTTAAAGTCTGCGCCAAGTTCATTCGCAGTAATTTGCGCCAAAGTTGTTTTTCCAAGTCCAGGAGGTCCAATCAAAAACAAGTGATCCAAAGCTTCCTGTCGTTTTCTGGCCGCATCTATAAAAACACTAAGATTTTCTTTTACCGTTTGCTGCCCAAGAAATTCATCCAAAAGCGCAGGTCTCAAAGAATTTTCCTGAACATCATCTGCAGAAGCAATATCCGCGCGCACAATATTCACAGAAGATTCAGCTGATTTTCCATTTGCAGCCTGAAGCGCAAGCTGCGTAACAATATTCATTTCGTCTTCTTCAGAAGGCTTTTTCATATAAGAACTTCTGGCATTTACACTTTTATTCATCTTGCAAGCTCCAGAATCGATTTTTTAAATACTGAATCTTCTTTTGCATTTTGGCTAAGCAAAGAGAAATTTTCATCAGAAAGAAACTCTGAAGAAATTTTTGAAACAGCATCCTCTGCCTTTGCGCGGTCATATCCCATGCTCACAAGCGCATCAATCACATCTGAATAGGCATTATTTTTTCTAACTGCACTAGATATATTTTCATTTGAAACAAACGAAAGCTTTCCTTTTAAACTCAAAATAATTTTTCCAGCAGTTTTCGGTCCGACTCCTGGAACTTTTTTCAGCGCATCAACATCGCCGCTGTCAAGAATTTCAGCAAGAGCCGTAGTGGAAATATTGCTCATAATCTTGACCGCGCCTTTAGGTCCTATTCCATCAACTTTTAAAAGATCAAAAAACAAAGCCCTTTCATTTTCCGTGGCAAATCCAAAAAGCGACATTAAATTTTCAGTGTGCTGCATCCAGACAAAAACGCGTCCTTTGCTTCCCACTGGCGGAATTTTTTCAAGCGAAGTGTCGGGAACTGTAACGTCCCATTCAATTCCATTTGTCTCTATAAAAAGTTTCTGCGGAAATTTTCCGGTAACAACTCCAGTCAAACTGTTAAACATGGCAAAATTATATATAAATTCCCAAAAAGAAACAATTAAAGAGTTACAGCATACGGACTTTCGTACATTTTTTGAAGTGACTCTTTCGTATTGTATTTTTCGCCGATGCAAAACTCTTTTGACCAAGTCATATAATAGGTCCAAGGAATATGCGTTTTTTCCAGAATTGAAACATCAGGAATGTAGCCGACTTCCGCAAGAGCGCAAACTTTATTTTTTGAAGAGCCTTCGCAAAGCTTTAAATATTCAGCAGAATAATCTGTCGGCTCGTACTTAGGACGATAAACGTCAATTGAAACTACATCAACTTTGTCATCTCCCGGATACGCTTCCTTTACATCGCTGTTCCAAACCCAAAGCAAATTATTCAGCTTATGAACATTCGTGTAATAGTCAAACATAATTTCATAGAGCTTGCCGGCAACAACAGGACCTTTTGCTCCCCACCAAAACCATTCTCCGTAGCTTTCATGAAAAGGACGCCAAAGCACAGGAATATTGCTGAATTTTTTTAGAATTTCCGCAATTAAATCCATATCGCTAAAGAATTTTTTTCTTTCTTCTGTTCCTTCAATAAGAATTTTTTCCGCATCAAAATCAGTATTTTTTGAATAAAAACTTTTCCCTTTTCCTCCAAGCGGCGAAAACCAATGAAAAGTAAAAGTTAAAATGCCAAAAGTTTCGCTAGCCCACTTTAATGCCTGCTCCACTGTATTTTTATTTTCTTCAACTTCGGTAAGGCACTCTGAATCGGATTCAGCATAATTTATATTTGGAGAATAAGACAAAAGCTCAAATCCTCTAAGTTTAGGCTCTTTTCCTGTAATTGATTTTATGTAGCTTATTTCTTCCATTGGAACAGTCTGCGTATGCTGGCCTGTTATGATTTTCTTTCCGGAAATTTCATAAAGATACTCAAGAAGTTTTTTTGCCGCAGAAATCGCATTTTTATTTGCAGTTTGAATCATAAATTTTCCTTGTTAATTTGCATAAAAAAAGGCTGCCCTTTACGAAGCCAAAACAACTTCTAGGACAGCCTATTGAACAACTAGAAAAAGACTACCAGTTATCCATCATATCATCTTCATCTTTATTTTCAAGGTCATAAAGATCTGTTACAGCTCTCATGTCATCAAGATACATATAGAAAGCGCCTCTTGCTTCCATAGGGTTGCAGTCTACACGGAATCCAACAATGCGAAGTCCAGGTTTGTCTCCGTGGTACACACTCTGCTGAACAATTCCATGCTCGCTGTCTGGAGAAGGAGGAATAGCCGTTGTAAGCTTTTTCCATCCGCTGAATTCCAATGAACCCATCCAGATTTCAAAATTGTTTCCATTATAATCTTGAACCAAAAGCCAGAGCTGATGTCCCATGTTGCGTCCACAAGCCCAAACAGAAACGGTCTTTGTAACACCTTCAATAGGAATCGGGCGGGCAGCTGTGATATAGAAAGAATTTACGCCACGGCGGAAAAATTCAACTTTAACACCAAGAACTTTTGTATCTTCAATCTGCTGATTTCCAGAGTCATTCAATTCCTCTTTTGCAGCAGGGCTTCCTTCAAACAAGCGTCCTGTAATAACACCGTTATCAGAAGAAATATGAACATTCCAAGAACCTTCTCTTTCAAAACGGTCTACACTCACCTCGCGAAGAGCCTGACGAGCACTGTCGTTTCCGATATTTGATGCGTCCGGCTCAGAAAGGCTGTCTGTCTGAGAAAAAGCAGTTCCAGCAAAAACAGCAGCCAACGCTAAAACAGCAAAACTTATTTTCTTCATTTGTATTCCACCTTTATTTTATTATTGAACTGTTGTCTCTGAATTATCTGTGTTACCAGAAGATGACGTCTCTGACTCGCCGAAATCCGCATCTTTCAAAGCATATCCATCATATACGTTTGCAAGAGTGTTTGTTGTGTATTTCAACTGATCAAAATAAATAACATAGTCATCTACAGCTTCATTTGCATCTGAGCGAATTCTAAATCCAACAAAACTCATGTTAGGTCTTCCAGAGCGGAATCTTGAATGCTGGCGGATATATCCAGGAATATTTACAACAACATTTCTCCAGCCATTGAACATAAGATTTCCAGCTTTAAGCGCATGAACGCGGCCGTCTGCATCACGAATAAGGAACTCAAGTCTGTAATTGTAGTTTGCACCCCAAACCCAGAAGTCAACCTGTGTAACTGTTCCTACAAAAGGAATTTCATAGGCGGCGTCATCTTTAGAAGGATAAACTTCAAACCAGTTATCGCCTTTGCGGTCATATTTTGCCTTTACACCCAAGACCATAGCAGCAGGGTCAGAATCTTTGTGGTAAGGAATCAGTGAATTTGGAATTCCTTCAAACTTTTTCAAAATTGGATAGCCTTCAGCAATGAAACGGCTAGACTGAACAGCCCAAGACCATTCCATATCTGTATCGAAGTTGTCGATAACAATTGTTTCAACAGCCTTAGAGCTTGGCTGAGCTACTGCCGGCACGCAGAATGCAAGTCCAAGAATCAGGCTACCTAAAATGACTACGCCCTTTTTCATTAAAAATCTCCTTGAGTACGATTGTTTTTCATGTATCGCCAAGTTTTATTTTATTTAACTGATTAAAAAAAAATCAACTAAATTTTCAACGTTTATTATATTTACACAATCATTTTTTGTCAAATGATTTATAAAGTATTTTGCAATTCACTTTCAGTCTTGAATTTTGCATTTAAATGTTTTATCTTATTAAAAGTCCGAACATTCCGGATACAAGGAGCTAATATGTACAGTTACAAAGATCTTGGACTTGTAAACACAAAAGATATGTTTGCAAAGGCAATGAAAGGAAAATATGCGATTCCAGCATACAACTTCAACAACATGGAACAGATGCAGGCAATTATTCAAGCTTGCGTTGAAACAAAATCGCCAGTAATTCTTCAGGTTTCAAAGGGCGCAAGAGCTTATGCAGACAAGTACATTCTGCGCAATATGGCTCGCGGTGCAGTTGAATACGCACATGAACTTGGATGCGACATTCCGATTGTTCTTCATCTTGACCATGGTCCTAACTTTGAAGTTGCAAAAGACTGTATCGACAACGGATTTTCATCTGTAATGATTGACGGCTCTTCACTTCCTTACGAAGAGAACATCGCTGTTACAAAAAAAGTTGTTGAATACGCACACTCACAGAAAGACTACGTTACTGTAGAAGCAGAACTTGGCGTTCTCGCAGGTGTTGAAGACGAAGTTGCTTCAGCAGAAAGCCACTACACAAAGCCGGAAGAAGTTGTTGACTTTACAAGCAAGACAGGATGTGACTCCCTCGCAATCTCAATCGGAACTTCACACGGAAGATGCAAATTCACACCGGAGCAGTGCACACGCAGTCCAGACGGCGTTCTTATTCCACCGCCACTCGCATTTGATGTTCTTGAAGCAATTGAAAAACAGCTTCCTGGATTCCCAATCGTACTCCACGGCTCATCTTCTGTTCCAATGGAATATGTAAGAATCATTGAGCAGTACGGCGGAAAAATTCCTGATTCAGTCGGAATTCCAGAAGAGCAGCTCCGCAAGGCTTCAAAGTCAGCAGTTTGCAAAATCAACATCGACTCAGACGGACGCCTTGCAATGACAGCAGCAATACGCAAATTCTTTGCAGAACACCCAGACAAATTCGACCCGCGCGAATACCTCGGACCGGCACGCGAAGAACTCAAGAAAATGTACATGCACAAAAACATTGACGTTCTTGGTTCAGCAGGACATGCATTGGACTAGTCCAGTAAAGAAATAATGTTTTGCATACGGAGAAATTTCATTTTATATGAAGTCTCTCCGTTTTTTTATGCGCTCAATATCTTTCAATAATGAAACTGTTGAAAAAAAAGTTTTTTGCCGCTAAACTAGTTAAATATGTACTCATTTTTAATTTTATCGATTCCGTCGGCAATTGTTTTTTACTGTTGCACTCACACTGAATATAGCTTCAAAAATTTCTTTGCTCCTATTGCAATCGGACTTACAGCTGGAATTCTCTCGGCAATTTTCAAGGAATATTTTATTTTTTCAGCATACGTTGCCACATCGGGATTTTTCGAGCATTTTCTGCATATACTGAAAGCAACACTTTTCCCGCCAGTAATTTTATTTGCGCTATGGGATTTTTTTTCAAAAGATGATGAAAAATACAAAACAACAACAGCATTTCCGCTGCTAGCATCATTTTATGCAATTTTTCTTCCATATATATCGATTTCAAGCCCTGAAAAACATTCATTTTTCTTTTTATTCGAAAATCCGATTCTCTTTATTTGCACAGCGTTTTCTGCACAGGCGTTGTATTTAAAAATAAAAATCAGCATAAAATCCACGCAAAAAAACAAAATTGCAGTTTTAGCAATTGCATTTGTTTTAATTTCATCAGCACTGCCAGCAATTCAAACCTTGTGGTATTTTAAAATATTCGGATTTGCACACATCGTGCTTGCAGCTATTTTTATCGCGGCAACATTTATTTTCCATAAAATCACATTCAGCAAAGAAAATTCACTAGACACAGTTCTATAATTTCTGATAAAATATTTTTTATGCTATACGAGTATTTTATACTCTAGGAGGATAATTGGCAGACAACAAAGGTATGCGCGTAAATGAACAGATACGCGTAAGGGAGATCAGACTCATTGATGATGAAGGTGAACAGAAGGGAATCGTCCCTACAATTGAAGCCCTCAGAATGGCAAAGGATCGAGACCTCGACCTTGTAGAAGTTTCGCCAAACGCAAATCCGCCGGTTTGTAAAATACTGGATTTCGGAAAGTACAAGTTCGAACAGGAGAAAAAGCTTCGTGACTCCAAAAAGAACCAAAAAGTACTCAAGCTCAAGGAAATTCGTATGCAGCCTAAAATCGGCGCAGGCGACCTTGACACGAAAGCAAAGCATGTTCAGGAATTCCTAAACGAGGGTGACAAAGTGAAAGTAACTATCCGTTTCCGCGGACGTGAGCTTGCTCATACTGAACTCGGTTATGATGTACTGAAAGAAGTTGAAAAAAGACTTGTTGAAGGTTCTTATGCAATTGAAAAGCCAGCCGCAATGGAAGGCAGATTCATGTCTATGACCTTGAACTCAAAAGTCAAAAAGCAGGGGTAAAACTATGCCTAAGATGAAAACAAAGAAATCCGCATCAAAGCGTTTTTCTTTAACTGGTACTGGAAAAATTAAGTACAAGAAAATGAATCTTCGTCATATTTTGACAAAGAGATCACCAAAAAGAAAGATGCACTTGCGCCATGCAGGAATTCTTTCAGAAGATTCAGCAGCAAGAATCCGCAAACAGCAGCTTCCATACGGCTGATTTTAGGAGTAAAAGATGTCTAGAGCGATAGATGGAACAAAACGTAAAAACCGCCGTGTAAAACTCTTGAAGCTTGCAAAAGGCTTTAAAGGCGACAGAAAATCAAATTACAAAGCTGCAAAAGACGCTGTTGTAAAAGCACTTGATCATTCTTATGTTGGACGCAAACTCAAAAAACGCGACTACAGAAGCCTTTGGATTGCCCGTATCAATGCGGCAGTTCGCGCTGAAGGAATGTCATATAGCCGCTTTATTGACGGTCTTGTAAAAGCTGGTGTTACACTCAACCGCAAAGCATTGAGCAATATGGCTATTGAAGATCCAGTTGCATTCAAGGCTGTTGTTGAAGTTGCAAAAAACGCAGTAAAGGCATAAAAAATGATTACACTCGATCAAGTTTTGTTGTTACAGGAAAAAGTAGAAGCCGCTGTTGAAAAAATCAGTTCACTGAATGATAAAGTTTCGCAGCTTGAATCTGAAAACGATGCTTTGCGTAGTAAATGCGCCGAGCTTACAAAAGCGTTTTCTGAAAAAACGGAGCTGGTTTCTTCTATTGAATCGACACAGGCAAAGATTGAGAAAAGCATTTTAAAGACATTAAACCGTCTTGACTCTGTTGAGGATGCAATTCTTAGCGGCCAAGGCGGACAAACTGGCAGTGAAACTTCTTCGGAATCACAGCCAGTTCAAAACGAAATTCCGCAGGAAGAAAATATAGTTTCTGAGCAGCAATCATCAGAGCAAATAGTTGTTTCAGAGCCTCAGATTTTCCAGCAGGAAGAATCAAACAATGAGCAAGAAAATCCGTCTGAACCGCAGACAGATTTAAACGGACAGTTTGATATTTTCTAATACGCAGGAGAAAAACTGCATTGGGAAAACTTCAAATTGAATTGCTCGGAGCATCATTTTCCGCACAGGCTTCAGAAGACGATGCCTATCTTGCAAAACTTTTATCTTATTACAAAGAAATCACAGAATCCATAAAAAATTCTTCCGACGTAAAAGATCCTTTAAAGATAAGCATTTTATCTGGAATTGCGCTTGTAGATGAACTTTACAAGGAAAAACAAAAGTCTATTTTTCTTTCAAAATCAGTTCCAACTGAAGATGATGAAAAAGCAGAGAGAATCGCACAGAGCATAATAGAAAAAATCAGCGGAGCATTGGAATGATTTTTGTTGACGCAGATTCATGCGAAAAAAATGCAAGAGAATTTATTTTAAATGCGGCGGTAAAAAAAAATCTCAAAGTAATCTTTGCCGCAAATAAAAATATTCCTTTTGCATTTAACAATCCGCTTTTCAAAATGGAAATATGCTCTAAAGAAAAAAATTCCGCAGATGATTTTATTGTGGAAAAATCCAAGCCGGGCGATATAGTTGTAACAAGAGACTTAATTTTGGCGCAAAGAATTTTTAATAAAAAAATACCAGTTATGAATGACAAGGGAACTGTTTTCAATAAAGAAAATCTTGAATATCTTATAGAAGAACGGCAGCTAAGCATTCAAATGAAAAGCCTTGGAGTTTCAACTGGCGGAAAATGGAAAAATTACAGCGGAAAAGACTTTGAGCAATTCAAAAGCGCCTTCTCTGCCCTTCTTGAAAATTAGTTCAGCTGATTGCGCTATTAATATCTTCCAAACGGTCTTTTATCTGCATAAAGGCATCTACAAGTTCCGGATCAAACTGATGACCGCGCTGCTCTAAAATTTCATTAAAGGTATCTTCAACGTTCCATTCAGCCTTGTAACATCTTTTGTGGCGGAGCGCATCATAGACATCTGCAAGAGAAACAATTCTTGCTGCAAGTGGAATCTTATCTTCTTTTAAAGCCTGCTCAATTTCATGCGGCATTTTTGTTGCGGGAATATAATCCATGTAGTCAAAGTTTCCAGGATAGCCTTTGTTTCCTCCGTCCCAGCGGTCATGGTGATGAAGACAGACATCGCGTGCCATTATATCCAAATCGTTTTCAACTGGAGTAAAAATCTGCGCGCCAACGCAAGTGTGCCCTTTCATAATATCGCGCTCATCTTCATCAAGAATCCCCTGCTTCTTTAAAATTTCATCTGGGATAGCAACTTTTCCTACATCGTGGCATCTTGCGGCAAGACGAAGATTATCACGGAATTTGTTTCGTTCTTTTTCTGGAATTTTTTTATTAGAAGCGTAGCGGTCATATATTTCAAGAGAAAAGCGGGAAACTCTTTCAACGTGCGCGCCAGTTTCTTTTGGATCGCGGAATCCGGCGGTTTTTACAAGACGGTCAACATTAAGCCTTGTAAGATAAGCATATTCATAAATCGAACCGACTTTTGCAGCAAACTGGGAAATATAAAATTCAGAATCCTTGTCAAAAGGAATAACATTTCCGTCTTCATCCTTGGCATTTATAATCTGAAGAATTCCAAGAACTTTTCCATTTGTCATTATGAGCGGAATTGTAAGCATTGATTTTGTATGGTAGCCAGTTTTTTCATCATTTGCCGAATTAAATTCAAAAAGCCTTACTTCTTTTTTTTCATCATCAACAAACTCAGGCAAATTATAGACATCTGGAATATTTATAAGTTTTTTAGAAAGAACGCAGTAGCCAGAAATAGACTGATTTGTAGGAACAAGATAAAAAGAAGTGTACGAAAGTTTTTCTCCTGGAGCAAGCTGATTCTGCATTGTATCATTCTGACTATAGCGAATCCAAAGCTTGTTTTCCTTGCTGTCGTACTCATAAATTGAACCAGCATCGGCATTAACGATTTTACGCGCGCCAGTCAAAATATTTTCCAAAAGAATATCAACGTCTCTGATTTCTTTAAGCTGCTCTTCTATTTCCGTTATAAGACTCTGTTTCCTTTCGTGCTTAGACATAGTTCAACGTCCTTTACTTTTTTCAATTTATAAAATTATAAATCAATTCAAAACAAAATTCAATTAATTCAGGCAACTTGAGAAAAATTACTGCGCTATGATTTTTTTATTAAAGAAAAATAAATTGGTCCTGCACCAAAAGATTTATCTGGCAAAATATGAAAACCAAATTCAGTTTTTTCTGCAAACAAAAAATAATCTTCAAGGGAAAAATCTTGTGGGCACAAAACATCAGCTTTTATAGACAATCTATTCGAATCGAAAATTTCTTCCATTAAATTCTTTGAAACAATATTTACATCTGGAAATTTTTTCAGCAGTTTTGAAACAACTCCGTCATTTTCCTGCGGACACAAAGCGCAAGTTGCATACAATAAAAAGCCGTTTTTTTTCAGCAATCTGTATGCGCAAGAAAGAAGCGCCCACTGCTCCATTGAAACTGTTTTTATTCTTGAAGGAGTCCATTGCTCAAGATATTTTTTATCATTTAAAACATGGCGTTCACTTGAACACGGAGCATCCAAAAGAATGCTTTCATAACATTCAGATTCACGTCTGCACCAGGAAGCACCGTCGCTTAAGCTGACTTTTACATTGCAAGAAATTTCAGGCGGAAGTGAAGATTCCACAACTTTTGAAAGGCGGACTTTTCTTGAAGGAGAGCGTTCATTTGAAAAAAGTACAGCATCGGCATTTTTGTTTCCTGCCAAAACCAAAGTTTTTCCGCCGGGAGCCGCGCACAGATCAAGAATTTTTTCAGAATGTTTTACAGGCAGACACAAGGCGGCGACAATACTTGCAGGATCTAAAAAATAACTTTCACAATTTTTATATGATAATTCTGCGTGCAAAGTTTCTTTGGCAAGAGAAGATTTTAAGTTTTCCCAACGCTCGCCAAAAATTTCAGAATAAAACTTCTCAAATGCTATTTGGCCAAAAACTTTTTGCGCTTTAGTTTTCTTCAATTTTTATAATCCCCTTTTCTAATTTAAAGTCCAGCACTTTTTTTTCCGCCGCGCAAAGACGATTTGCAAAAAATTTATCGTTTGCAGCAAGATTTAAAAGTGACTTTGCAACTGAAAGAAATTTTTTTTCGCTAAGCATAATCACGTCCACACCAGAGATTATGGCATTTGCGGCAACTTGCTCTGGAGGAGAATCAGAAAGCGCCCCCATAAAAACATCATCGCTTAGCACAAGACCTTTAAAGCCAAGATACGACTGAAGAATTTCTTTTATCCAAAAACTGCTCATGCATGCCGGATTTTCATCAAGAGAATTTATCTTTGCATGGCTCACCAAAACACAAGATGGATTTGATTTTAAAACCAATGCAAATGGAAAAATAAAACTTTTGAAAACTTCAGAAGGCGAAAGCGTTATTTCTACAGAACCAGTGTGAGGATCTGAATTCGCATTTCCCGGAAAATGTTTTGCAACAGAAGCAATTCCGTTTTCTTCATAAGCTCTTACGCAAATCATGCTGTATGCAACTGAATTTGGAACACCGCCAAAAGTTCTTGTTCCTAAAAACACTTTATTTGATTCAATTTCAGCTTCCGCAACAGGCGCAAGATTCATCGTGATTCCAAGCTCTTTCATTTGAATAGCCTGATTTGAGTAAATGGACTTTGCTTCCTTCAATGTATAATTTTCGCTGATTTTTTTTTCAGACGGAAGATGCGATGTAATTTTTTTTAACCGGTTAACTTCCCCGCCTTCTTGATCAACTGCAATAAAAGGAAGCGGACTTTTGTTTTTTTTATAAAAAGAATTTATTGAAAAAATATAATCTTTCAGCTGATTTTTTGAATTTCCAATATTATAAGAAAATAAAATAATTCCGCCTGGAACAACCGCTGTTCCATCTTCAAGAAATTCAACTGGATGAAAAGTTTCATTGCCTTCAACATTGACTAAAAAAATCTGCGAAATTTTTTCTATTTCAGAAAGGCTGCCCCAAATTTTTTCAGCAGGAGTTGTTGAATACAAAGGAAAAAAAACAAGCAGAAATGCAAGAAATTTCAGCACAACATTTTTCATGGCAGAAATTATAATTTAGCTTTTAATTTAAGTCTATCGTTTCGTCTTGGAGTTGTAAAAAAAAACTGCTACAATCAGAATATGAAAAAAATCATTATTGTAACAGGAGCTTCAAGCGGAATGGGATCTTGGTTTGCAAAACTGCTTGCCCGTGAAAGCTCGGAATTTGAAAAACTTTCCAGCGATGAACTTTGGATTATAGCCAGAAGAAAAGAGCGGCTTGAAGAATTAAAAACTCAAATTGAAAATGAATCATTCCAAGAAAAAATAAAATTTCCAGAAGTAAAAATTTTTCCAATCGACATTTCAGGAATTCAAGGAGCTTTAAAAATCAAAGAGCTTTTTGAAAATGAAAAATCAAAGGGCGATTTTAAAATAAATGTTCTTGTAAATAACGCAGGCTTTGGAACTTATGGCGAATTTGTACAAACTGACACAATGCGCGAAATGGAAATGATTGACCTTGACTGCACTTCCCTAACAGGAATAACAGGATTTGCGCTTCCTTACATGCAAAATGGCTCACGGATTATAAACGTTGCAAGCCTTGCATCTTTTTTGCCGCTAGGAAACTTTGCAGTCTATGGAGCTTGCAAAAGCTACGTGTTAAGTTTTTCAGTCGCCCTTGCAGCAGAATTAAAACACAAAGGAATAAAAGTTACAGCATTGTGTCCAGGACCTGTAAGCACGGAATTTGCAGATGTCGCTTCAAGAGGTGCAAGAAAAAATGTTCGGCACGGACTTTCACCTGAAAAAACTGTAATGGATGCAATAAAATGCTCACGCAAAGGAAAACTTTATTCCATGAAATTTTTCAAATGGAAATTCAAGGCGGCAGCAAGCAGATTTATAGGACGATATTTTGGCGCCTGGGCAACTTACAAATTCTGCAAGCGTCCCAGCAATTGAATTTTAAAGCGCAAAATGTTATTCTAAAAAAAGGACGCCGGTTGTGTTCAGCAGATGCTGTCTGTGCACTCTAAAGAAAACCGTCCAAAAGCAAAATATTTTTGGAGGACGATTATGCACTCAACATTCAGCAAAAGCGCGCTTTTCACAGATTTTTATGAACTGACAATGGCGCAGGGATATTGGAAACAGAACATGAACCATCAGGTTGTGTTCGATATGTTTTTCAGAAGACAGCCTTTTAACGGCGGATTCAGTGTCTTTGCAGGAATCGAGCCTCTTTTGGATTCTCTTGAAGATTTTTCTTTTGACGAAGATGAAATTTCCTATTTGAGAGACCAAGGCATTTTTGAAGAAGGATTTCTTGAATATCTAAAAGACTTTAAATTTTCCGGCGACTTATATTCATTTGAAGAAGGCTCAGTTATTTTTCCGCAGGAACCGCTTGTAAGAATCCACGCAAATTTAATTGAAGCTCAGATAATTGAAGGGCTTGTCTTGAATCTTTGCAACTTCCAAAGCCTGATTGCAACAAAAACAGCAAGAGTCTGGCTTTCAAGCAAAAAAGGAAATGTAATGGAATTTGGCCTTAGAAGAGCACAAGGTCCAGACGGCGGAATGAGTGCAACCAGAGCTTCATACATTGGAGGAGCGGCAGGAACAAGCAATACTCTTGCAGGAAAAATTTACGGAATTCCTGTAATGGGAACAATGGCGCATTCCTGGGTAATGTCATTTCCAAGTGAACTTGAAGCATTTGAAGCCTATGCAAAACTTTATCCAAATAAGACAATTTTTCTGATCGATACTTACGACACTTTAAAAAGCGGAATAAAAAACGCAATAAAGGCGGGCGCAAAACTTGTTGAGCAAGGCTACAACTTTGGTGTGCGACTTGACTCTGGAGACATTTCATACTTAACAGCTGAAGTAAGAAAAGAACTTGACAAGGCAGGATTTCCGCAGGCATTCATTTGTGTTTCTAATGACTTAACAGAAGAAATAATCGAAACTCTCGTTCAGCAGAATGCGCCGATTGCAAGCTGGGGCGTTGGAACTCACATGGTAACAGGCGGAACGGAATCCAGCTTTACAGGAGTTTATAAGCTTGCCGCAAAGAAAAACGGAAATGAATTTGTTCCTACAATGAAATTCAGCGACAACCCTTCAAAAAACACAAATCCAGGAATAAAAAATGTGTTCAGGCTTTATGATGAAAAAGGAATGGCACGCGCTGACATTTTGGCACTTGAAGAGGAAACTTTAGAAGCCGGAAAAGAATACCGATACTTTCATCCGATGGTTGACTACAGGCAGTTTTCATTTACCGCCTCACAAATAAAGCCAATGCTAAAAAAACGTCTTGAAAACGGCAAAAGAACAGAGCCTCGCCTTTCTGATTCCGAACAACTGAAAATAAGCAGACGGAGAATGATGGAAGAAATTGAAACGTTAGATCCTTCATTCAAGAGAATTTTGAATCCGCATATTTACAAAGTTTCAATGACAGAAAAACTAAAGGATTTAAAACTTGCTTTTATAAAAGCCAATATCCGCTGATTTTTTTCTTGTCATTCATCGACTTTATTTTTTCCGCAGGCAGAGTAATTCTCATTGAGTAATGACCTTTGTATTCTCTGTCTATGCGGATTTTTACAGACTTTTCATTTCGGCAGGCTTTTCGCAGTTCACAAATATACGAAAACAAAACGGCTCTTTTTTCAGGAAGATAGCTTCCGAACAAAAGCGATATAAGTTCCTTTTCAGAGACCTCTTTTTCAAGCCGTTCATGAAGATATTTAAAAACCTTGAATCTTGACGGCGGAATTTTATGAACAGCCTGAAATTTCTCTAAATCAAGCTGCAAAAGTTTTTCTTCTTCTGTTAAAAAAGTTTCAGGACGGTTTATTACATTTATATATTTATTGAACCGCTCGCTTTTCAAAAACACTTCAATTAAAAAGAATGTGTCTTCAAGTTTATCTATGCGCTCAGGAGCAATCCGCGGAACAAGATAAGTTTTATTTTTTGAAATCCAAAATGCAGTCATCTTGTCAAGCTCTGGAAAAGGATCATTAAAAACAACAACTGGCGCAGGATTCGGCATCATGGACATTTCGACATAAGGATTAAAAACATCAATTTGAAATGTGCGGACATCAATCAAAACGTAGTCAAGCGCGCCCGGCTCAACAAGTTTCAAAGCCACATAAAATTCATGCGGCTTTAAGAAAATTTTTACATCGCTGCCAAATGTTTCTATTCGAAGCGCAAGATATTTGCAAACTTTTAAAAGATCTGGCTTTATAAGCAGATAAACCTTTCCCAAGAGCTCCTCCTAACTAACTAAAAATACAAAACTTAAACAAGCAAAAATTTTTGCGCAGAATTCTTCCAGCTATCATTTTTTCCTCATGTTTCCAGCTATAAAAAGCTCATCTTGATACCAGTCAATAAGCAGGCTGAAATATTCATCATAATAGCCTTCATGAATCATAAGGAATTTATAAACGTTTCCTGTTTTTAATTTAGAAAAATCAACTTTAGAAGCATCAACCCATTTTGAGCCGACTTGAATTCTAAACTGGGAACTTTTAGTTAAATCTTTTCCAGTTTCACAGTCCATAGCAGAAAAATGAACAGTTATATTTCGGCTCGCATTTTTCAGGAAATCAAGATTCATAAGGATTTTTTCTTTTCCAACAGAAATGCTTTTCCACCAGACATAAGGTCCTTCCGCAATTTTTATTCTGTATTCTCCCGGACGAAGAAAAACATCCTTTGTTACATACTCAAGATTTTTTCCTTTGGAAGAATTTTTTGCAACTGAAAAAACTCTCCGGGTATTTGGCACTTCCGGAATTCCGTCATTATCATTAACAAAGAAAAATGCGCGCGCAGGAAGATCTGCATTTACACTGGCAGTCGAAGGCATAAGCATAGACAACGAAACCGGAGTAAACCAATTTCTAAGAACAGTTCTATGAATCATTCCAGAATTCCAAGCCTCGCAAAAAAGAAGCGCAACAGCACAAGCTGCAAAACCACCAAGCGCAATCCGTTTAGCTTTATAATTTTTAGGAATATACGAAGGAAACTTTATCGTCTTAGAAGAAATTATTGCCTGCGCAAGCGAAACTCTTATTGCGTGCGTATCATAATTTTTTAAGTAGCGTCGGATTTTTGCAATTACCGGATCCAAGTTTTTATAACGCTTTTCAGGCTCAGGCTTCATCATTTTTCTAATAAGGGTTTTCACAACAGGCGGAAGATTTTTTACAATTTTCTGCGGCGGAATATATTTTCCTTTTTTTATTTTTGCAATTGTTTCTGGAGCCATGTCTCCCGCATAAGGCTTAGAACCTGTAACCATTTCATAAAGCATTACGCCCATTGAATAAATATCAGCGCGGACATCCACAGAACTTGAATCCATAAGCTGCTCTGGAGACATATAGGCAGGAGTTCCAAGTGTAGAGCCGGCTTGCGTTATGGAACTGTTTTTTGTAGAAACAACAGTTTTATCAGAATCCACAGTTTTCTTTGGCTCTTCAACTTCATCCTTTTCATCACTGGCAATTCCAAAATCAGCAAGCTTTACTTCAGCTCTTTTTGAAATAAGAATATTTCCTGGCTTTATGTCTCGATGAACAATATCCTTTGAATGAGCATTTTTCAGTCCAAGGCAGGCATCAAGAAAAATCAAAAGCGCAAGTTCAGGCGGAAGAGAAACCTGTTTTTCAATAAGCTTGTCCAACGACATTCCGTCAACAAATTCAAGCACAATATAGTTTGCTCTGCCTTCAGTAAAATAATCAAACATCCGCACAACATAAGGACTGGACAACTCGCTTAAAATCCGAGCCTCTCTTTTAAATCTTTCACGGATTGCAGCCCCGCCGCTTTTTAAAATAAGTTTTTTTATAACGACTTTCCGCTTTAATTCAGGATGAGTCGCAAGATATACAGCGCCCATTCCGCCTGTAGCAATTTTTGTGCAGTTTTTGTACTTTCCAATTGTTTCGCTTTCCATTGGACTCTCCTATCTTTATTTATATAACACTTTTTATGTCAGTTTCAGGATTGAATTTTTTTTCAGGAACAACAATAGCAACATTCATTTCATTTGGATTATGAAGCTGCAAATAAGCTCCATCTTGACGCAGCAAATATTTTCCGTCTTTTACAGGACGATGGCCGCCAAACCACAAGACACCGCTTCTTTTTGCAGAAGGATTCAAATTCTTAAAAAGCTTTTTTACACTTCCCTTTTCAGCCGTGTCATTCGCAGTCCAAGTCAGTCCCAAAACAACATCGTCATTTTTATGGTAATCAATAATTTGCTTTCTTGAAAAACTAAAGGCAGGCTCGGCATGGCTCACAGCAAAATCATAGAACACAGCGCAAACAGGCAAAGCTTTTTCCCACAGGCTTATCAAATGAAGAATCACATCGCCGTAAACTTGCCGGATAAAATCGCAGCACATGCTTCCTTCCTGCACAAACTTTCTAAATGCAAGGTTTCCGTGGCGGCTTTCATTTAAAATATTCTCGTGGTTTCCTTTTAAGAAGTGAAAATTTTCAGTGAAATTGTTTTTAAGCTCCATGATAATCATAAGAGTTGAAATATTTTCTTTCATTTCTTCCTGCATAGGCTGGCCGGCATAAACATCCATTGACCAGTCTTTGTAAGCCGCAACCCACCTGTCATAACCGCGGCTCTCCGAATGAAACGCATCTCCAACGCAAACAACAAAAATTTTTTTATCATTCAGAAGAGACAAAACTGATTCATCTTCAATTTTAAAATCAAGAAGCTTTAAAAGAAAATCTGCGCGCGCATGAATATCAGGAACTATTATAGAAGGAATTTTTTCAGCTGAAAAATCAAGAAGTCCGCCTGGCTTGCTGTCAGAACCTACAGGTCTGTAAGACGGACATTCATTTTCGAGTGTAGACAAAGATTTGTCCAAAAAGAGCTGAAATTCGCATTCTTCTGGAAAAGAATTTGAGTCGTTTATTTCATGCAGATGATTTCTAAAACAATCCAGCTCTTCTTTTGAAAACATTCTAGCCCATTATAAGATTTGAAGAGCCAATTGTAAGTTTGTCTCCAGCATTAAGCTTAACGTATTTATCCGGCGGAATTCTGCGGCCGTTTAAAAATGTTCCGTTTGTGCTTCCTTCATCTTTTAAGAAATAGGCATCGCGGATTTTTTGAATAATGCAGTGATGACGGCTTGCTAGCTTTGAGTCAATCACAATATCGTTATCGGACTCGCGTCCCATTGTGATTTTTGCGGCAATCTGAATTTTTTTCTTATTGAAAACAAGATAGGAAACCTGCTGAGATTCCGCAATTTTGTCCAAATGCTGCCCCAAAGGACTTGAATTTATAATAGTTGTATCAGCCATAGAATATATTATAAAACAGTTTTTCAAATTTTCAAGTTTTATTTCAAATTATATGCAAAAAAATTTTTCATCACAAAACGAAAACGCTATTGACACACATAAGATTTTAATGCTATATTCAATAGCACATGGGGTGTTAGCGAAGCTGGTTATCGCGCTGGCCTGTCACGCCGGAGACCACGGGTTCGAGTCCCGTACATCCCGTTGTACCGTTCATTATGAGCGGTATTTTTTTTATTCGGGCAATAGCGCAGCTGGTAGCGCGCTAGCTTCGGGAGTTAGAGGTCCCGGGTTCGAATCCCGGTTGCCCGACACTTTTCCCTTTCAAAAAAAATCAAATAATGTGTTCACCGCAACTAAAATAGAAATAAAAATCCTAAAAATCCTCAATCAAGCCGAACCGCTTAAAGAAGAACAGATAATAGAAGAAATCCGCAAAAGCAGCGAAAAAAATTCCGCCGAAACGCCGCAAGTGATACAAAACGCGCTGGAAGGCTGCATTGCAAAAGGCTTTGCATCTCAAGCAAGCGAAGGAAAAGTCAAAATCACAGACGAAGGAAAAAGGCAGATTTAAATTTACTGATACAAAGCGTTGTACTGCTTTGCAATCTGCTCCCAGCTGTAAAGACGCTTTCCTGCCTCGCCCATTTCGCGCGCGATTTTTTCACGAAGAGATTCCGAATGGAGTTCGGAATGACGAAGTTTTTTCATCAGATTCTGCAAGTCATCAGAAGTTTTCCAGTAAAGGCATTTTTCTTCGGTTGTGGCGCGGTTATAAACGCAGTCAAACGCAAGAATCAGAAGAGAAAGATTCATCGCCTCAACAAGAGAAGGATTTGTTCCGCCTGCGCTGTGTCCATGAATGTAAACGCGGGCATTTGAGCGAAGCCAGTTCACGGTGTGAGGCTCATAAATCGGGGCAAGCAAGTGAATATTTTTGCATGCGCTGAATTTTTCTTTTAAGCTACGGCCATACTCCGACTTTTCCCAGTTGCCCACAAAAACAAGCATCTCGTCCGGCATTTTGGAGAAAGATTCAAGAATCACATGAACGTTATTTTCAGGCTCAATCCGGCAGACCGTAACCGCATAAGGCTCATGGCAAAACGGATACTTTTCAAACAAAGAATCGTCCTGAACACGCGAGACTTGGTCGCCGCCATACGCAATCAGGTCAACTCTCTTGTTCTGCACGATTTTTGAATATTCAGATTTTATATAATCGGTGATTCCCTTGTTGTCGCCAATCACAATGTTTGAATATTTTACCGCCATTTTTTCGCTAAATTTCAAGAGCTTTTTCGCATGCCACTTCCATTTGTCGCGCCGCCATTCAAGCCCGTCAATATTCGTTATGATTTTTCCCTTGAAAATCCGCCTTATATATGGAAGAAAAACGCAGCCTGAAACACCAAGAATCAGCATGATGTCAGCCTTAGCCGCAACAGAAAGTTTCATCGACTTGAAATCATAAAAAATGCTGTCCTTGCCGTTCGCGTCCATTTCAAGATAAACAAGTTTTGCACCCTTGTACAAGTTCAAGCGTTTTTCATATTTCTTGCCAGAGCAGAAAACCGTGTATTCAACATTCGGAGGAGTAAAATCAAGCAAGTTGTCCACAAGAGACTCAAAACCGCCGTAGCAGGCAGGAACGCCCACCGTGCCGATAATGGCAACGCGAAGTTTTGATTCCAGCGAGCACGGCATTTTTTGCAAGATATTTTTATTCATAACGAAGCTCCTTTTTATTGACAAACACATTACATTCACATATATTCAAATTACAGACACATTTTATTGTTTTTGGAGGCGCATTATGGCAAGCACGTTGGTACAGATTAGAGTAGACGAAGATTTGAAGAACGAGGCTACAAGCATTTTCGAGCAGCTCGGACTTGATTTGCCCACAGCGTTCAGGATATTTCTTAAAAAATCCGTTGAAGAAAGAGGTATTCCATTCAGCATGAGAATGGAAAGAAAAGTTTCCCTTAAAGAGGGAAAAAAAGCTTTTATGCAGCTTAGAAAAGAAGCAAAGAAAAACGGACTTCAAGAAATGGCTCTTGATGAAATCAACGCAGAAATCCGCGCATACAGAGATGGAAAATAAAATATGAAATATTATGCTGTCATCGATACAAATGTTATTGTCTCTGCTCTGCTTTCTAAAAATGAAGATTCTGCAACTGTCAAAACTATTTTTAAGATTTTTGATAAAACCATAATCCCTGTTTTTAGCAAGGAGATTATTGCTGAATATTCTGAAGTTCTTTCCAGAGGAAAATTTAAAAACAAGTTTTCTACAAAAAACGTTCACAAAGCAATCAAAATGATTCTTGACAACGGCATTGAACTTTCGGGAATTCAGACAGAAGAAAAACCTTCCGACCCAAAAGATGTGATTTTTTATGAAGTTACAATGGATTCCCGCCAAACACAAGACACTTTTCTTGTAACCGGCAATATCAAGGACTTTCCGATAAAGCCGTTTGTTGTTACTCCAAAAGAGATGATGGAAATTATGGAAGAAAATAAAAAAAGTGCTAGAAAATAGAAGCTCCTGAAAATTTCCAGTATATTTATAAAAAAGAACGGAGGTAATTATGCAAAATCAACAGAATCTTTTTGAAAACTATCTTGATCAGATATAAAACTGCTATAAATCTCTTCGTACCACAATTAAGATAAAAACATAAAAATCTTTAGCCTTTTTATCGTATTTTTTATTTTTTACCTCGGCAAGTTGTACTTACTTTTTAGAGTTGAGCTCTGCCAAGATTTTGTATGATATAAAACTTCATCAGTTTATTCTCTGAAATTATCCATCATTACTTTACAGCACATTGGAAAACAATGTTCGTAGTCAGGTTTTATTTCCATTTGTTCAAATAAATCTTTTGATGTAAGAATCAATTCCATTTTTCCAACCTGTATAGCTTTATTAAATAGCCTGAAATTCGAGTTTTCATGCTAGGCGGGGGCTGAAAAAGTTATCATAGTAATTCAGGTTACGGTTAAGCATGTAGGCAACAATGCTGTAGAAGAAATGCCTGAACATTCCGGCAGTGCATCTTGCCTTATGATATTCAAGGCTGAAATTATTTTTCAGGGCTCCCCAGTCGGATTCAATAATGCTCCGATGTTTTATATGATAACATTCAAACCTGCTCATAAGCCTGTTCATGTTCTTCCTTGGCGCAGCCTCAAGCCTTATGCCCTTGTCCTCCATGCGCCTCAGGACCTCTTTCCTCTGCAGATAGCCGGCATCGGCAAAGACCGTCCCCTCAACACATTCGCAGAGCTTTTCGGCAATCTTGCAGTCGGCGACATTCGCATGTGAAAAGATGATGTTTTCCAAGTCGCCTTTTTCGTTGCAAATTCCGCTCATCTTGAAGCCATACCACCAGCCTTTTGTCGACTTGCTTCTTCTGGCATGTTTTTTTGTGACCTTGTGCGAGTAAATCTTGTGGTTCATGCATACTGATATTGGAGTTGAGTCCATATAATGTATTTTTGAGCCGCCCATTCTGTTCAGCCTCATTAAAAAGTTCATAAAGGAAAGGATGAGGACTGCCGACTTGTTTGTCGCCTTCAGGAAGTTCTCGTAGTTTGTAAGCTCCGGAACTTTATCATGCATGAGCTCCTTCACCATCTTATGGTAATTCTTCAGGTCGCCGACTCTAAAATGGAACCTGTAGATATTCAGGGCGACAATCTGCTCGGGGCTCAGTCTTCTTTTGGGGCCTCGTTTTCCATTCCACCTTGAGAGCAGAAAAGAAAACATCAGGCTTCCTTTCATGCTCTTGAAAAATGACGTCACTAAGGATAGTATCTGTTCATACATAAGCGTAATCCTTTTGATTTTTTGTTTGTCAGACAAATTTTAAGGTTTTACGCTTTTTTTGTAAATTTCTACTGAAACTCGAAATTCGGGCTAAATATTATTTTTAATTCATCTTCTACTTGTACAAAAATCATAATTTCTCCTAATCTTTAGACCTTTTATTAAAGCTTTTGTTGTTGTTTTTACTATCATTTCATCGGAAGTATCTAGTTTTAAAAGTTAAATGATACTATATATATAATCTACAATTTACTTAATTCTTTGAAACATTCCCTTATATTTTCATATTCTTCCCAAGGAATTGATTTTATAATATCCTGTCGTTGTCTAAATTGATTTACAGTTGGCTCAATGCGAACAGAAAAATACGCATACAATTTTGCTTTTGTAACGAAACCTCTATGATTAAGATATTTTGACCGTGGGTCTGCATTATCAACAAATATTTTCGCTTTTTTTATGATTTCTGCATCATAAGAATCATTTTTAGAAATGGAATTCAATAAAAAAGTTTCTAATGCTCCATTTTCATCAAAAGGAATAATAAGAAGTAAGAGCTTCATATTAAATTGATTTTTTGTTGCATCTATAAAAGTCAAATCAGTCCAGTTGTTGTTAGTTATTTGAGCAGCGTTTCCTGATGCATAGTTTAATTCAGAGACAATTTTAGCTTCAATACTAGGTTCATCATTATCAGTAAGAATGACTACTTTCAAGTATCTTTCATCATCTGAAATTTCATTCTGATTCTTTCTAATTATTTCTTCAAATATATTTTTAATATTTCCGCAACCACCACATGAAATAATGGTAAGCATATTTGAACCCTTAAAAAAATCACGACTAAAAGAATTCTCAATTTTTGATATAAAAGATGGATTAGGATTTTCTTTTGAATTCTTCCTGTTTTTCCAACCATTCACTTTAATCATAAAATGTTGAAGAAATACAAAATCAGTTTCACCTTCACAAATAATAATAGATTTCATTATCTAAGCTCCTGATTAAAGTTTTCATCAGCTTCTATTGCACGCTCTGCACTGAGTTTTCTAGCAATATTTTTTCCATCTTTTCTATAAAGTGTAAAAAGACTAATATCATCTTTTAACTCTGGCACGGAATTTAGTGCAAGCACTTTCTGCAAAGCTTCTTTACTATGAGTTGTCATAAAAAGCTGAACATTAAGCTCTTTACAAGTTTTTAGAATCCAAGCATAAATATTATTCATTGCAGATGTATGAATAGCTGTCTCAAATTCATCAATAAGCAAAATCCCATCTTTTGCAGCAACAACGGCAGACATAAGAAGAATTGATTTTTTCATTCCATCGCCATACATATTTAATGGTAATGCTTTATTATATTTCTTTGATAAAATTACATAATATGAGTGGTTATTTGTTATAGTTTTATTAATACTTAAAATATCTGAATCAAAATCTTTCAGAATATCAAGCATTTCTTGATACATTAAAGGTTTATTTAAAATTTCATCCAAGAACATTGTATTCTTAGAATGTTCTGTTGAAGAAATATAAATTACTGGAGATATAATCTGGGGATTAACATCTTCCTTCCATTCCCATAAATCAAGTAATTCTTGAAAATCAAATATTTGAAAACTTTTCCCTTTGTTAACTGTCCCTATAACAAATTTTATTCCATCTGCCTCGATATATTTTTCTTCAGATGGAATCTTATGAGTTTTTAAGAGTTTATTTGCCTTTATTGTAGATAACCTTTCATGATTAAAATTTAATGTTCCAATTATAGAATGCTCTTCACCGTCTAGTGTTATAACTTTATAAACAAGTTCTTTAGGTGTCTGTTCATAATTAAACAAATCAATAAAACCTTCATAATATGACGGACTATTTTTTTCTGAATGAGTTCTTAAATTATTTGTCCATGTATAAAGTGCTACAGGATTATCAAGAGTTCGTAACAATTCCAAAACACTTGTTTTTCCACAATTGTTATCTCCTGTAAAAATGTTAATACCTGTAAATCCTTCAAGATTTAGATTTTTAATTCCTCTATAAGTTTCAATATTTAATGATTTAATATGAATATTTTTCATGTTTTCTCCTACGAATTACTTCTGATAATTTTAAAATCCTCAATAAAAATAATACCTATTCTATATCTTTCAAGACAGGCAATGATAGGTTATAGAAATTTACAAATGGAAAAATAGTTTAAAATTCATTTTTCACATTATAAAATCCTATTTTTTTATAATCCAAAAGAACACTCTTTTAATCAACACCAAAATGATTTGCCAAATAGCATATTCATCAAAACTTTTTTCTTTTTCTTGTATAATCACCTGCGTCTTTGGTTCATTTTTTAATCTTGAAATTTCATTCTTTAATTCTTCTATTTCTTTGCTTGTATCTTTTACTTGCTGTAATAGTTCAAAATTTTCCTCAGCATCTATTGTTGAAATTTTATCTAAAGCTATTAACAAATCATCTTCTGTCGGTTCTCGCTCTGTAGGTAAATTATCTTTCAATAAAAGATAAACAGATCTCCAGTTTTCTGGAGGAATATTTTTTTGACTATATTTTTCACTTAGCGTTTCAAAAAATCTATTTATATGCTGGTTCTTAAAAAAATCTATAGAATCAGATACTGACATCCACGTATTCATCAAAAAATCTGATGAAATACACTTATCCGATTCTATCCAAAAAATCAGGTTTATTTTATAAAGCGTAAGCAGATTTATATAATCACTTTCATAAGTTCTTTTCATATATGAAGCAAACCATTTTGTAAGAACAGAATCACTTGTTGCAATTAATTTCTTAACACTGTAAATATTGCTTATCTTTTTTAATTCTCCAGTTGAAAAAATAAGTTTTATATCATGTTCGGCAGACTCATGAGTAGTTGAAAATCCTTTAAAATTTTTTAAATTAGATACTAAATCCAAAAATTTATCATTGTTTGGCAGTGTAAGTTTAGAATTAATAGAAACATAAATTTCATATTTACTTTTGAAAACTGTTATTAAATACTCTTCTGTATTTAATAACAACTGATTAAATAAATCAGGATTATCTTTACGAAAAATAAGAATATCAGGATTTTCTTTCGAAGACAACAAACATCTTAGTTCTCTGATAGAAAAATCATTTATTTGTATTGAGCAATTATTTTGTTTTAATTTTTCAACAAGATATTCAACAAAGAATTGTCTCTCTTTTCCATTTATACCAAGCAAATAAACTATAAGATTTGTATCGAATACAACAGAATTTCCATTTAGACGTTTCTTGCTTCTTTTTACAGAATAAAAATATGAAAACAACAGCCATGAATATATTAATTTATCTAAACATTTTTGTATTTCATAATCACTATTATTCTTATATATTCCTGTTATCCATGAAATTAAAATTTTTGACAATTCATTATCTTCTTTTACATCAACGTTTATTATTTTTGAAAAATATATCGAAATTGTATCATGGAAATCTTTATAAGAAATTCTCTCTAATCCATTATATTGAAGATGTGAATTAAACTGATTATATAGCTTCCTTGTTGTATCATCTAATTTTTTCTGTTGGAATTTATACTTTTCTTGCAAAAAAGCAGGTTCTTTTATAAAACTAACAACATCTTTCTTTAACTTGAATTCTGAATTATAACCTTCTATTTTTAATAACAATGATTTTATAAAGGTTGGAGGTATTTCTATTTTGTATTTTGAAAGTATATATTTCTGAAAAGCACTTATAGTCAACGAACAAGGAAATTTTTCATAGGGATAATCTGCAATTACTTTTTCAAGAAATAACTTGTAAACAGTTTCTTCTGAAACTCCCTGTTCATAACAACTTGATAAGAAGTAATACTCGAAAAAATCAGTTGTCATATTCAAATACATCTCCAATATTACTTATTGTATTTTATATATTAACAGAATTTATTGCGCTTCATCGCATTTACTAATAAAAAAAACAATAATTAAAAACAAACAACAGACATGATTATACTATAAAAATATAATCATGTCATAATCACAGAGAGATAATCTTGGTAAAAGCATTCTAAAATCATAATCTTTTTACAATTCAACCTGCAAATAATCAATCGGAATATTGAATTCTTTATTGATGAATTCCAAATATTTTTTCGTTGCAAAGTCAAGTTCCGGCTCCCCTACAACGAAAACTTTTGAGGCATTACGCACATCAGGATAACAGCAATAATCAAGCAGCTGACCGAACGCATCTCTGAAACAATTCATAATAGTTATAAATCTTATTTTAGCATAAAAACGTTACCAGCTTTGTCAACTTCGGGGATTTTAGAAATTACAGTTGTTTTTTTTCTGTATTGTATTTTACTCTGGATTTCTTTTAGTTTTTCCTTGTTTTTGCATTTTTTTAATTCCGATAACTCTTCAACATTTTCTAAAAAAGATTCTAAAAAAATTCTACGTAATGGATCTCCTTCATGAGCCCAAGTATCAATATAAAAGATAAAAGTGTCAGGATTTTCTTTTAATTTTTTGGACAAGATTTTTATAACAGTTGATTTTCCACTTCCCCATTTACCTTCTAGCCCAATAGCAAGTCCAGAAGTATTGCTATCAGAAATTAAATTATATAAATTTTCAGCAATGTTTTCGTGAGTTTGATTTTTTAAACAATCCTTTATTTCTGCATCATCTGTTAAAATACTATAATCTATTTTATCCAAAACAACACACCTTCAAATACTTAGATAATTCTTAGATTATACTATAATGCCAATTCTAAGGCTGTCAATATACTGAAATTATGAATACTTAAAATTTGTTACCACATAGAAACAGATGTGAAAATTCAACGCACGTTTTGGTTTTAGTATTCTGAGAAATCTTATCCCTGAAAATCAGCCATGATAAATAATTATCTATAATCCTGCGATTTTATAAAGTCATTTATAGAACCTAAAATATAATTTCTTCCTTGTGAATGCAGAATTTCCCAATTTTTTTCAAGAAAATCCAGAATTCCTATTTTATAAAAAAAAGTAGCCACATCTTTTGATTTTTTTATTTTCAGCGGCATATTCTTCAATGCACCAGGAAATAAACTGTGCAGCCTGTTCAAAATCCGTCATTTTCAGCCTCGATAAATAAACTGGAAAGTTTTTAATTGCACTAGATTTATTTTAACATTAAAAGACAAAATTTTCTATTGATTTTATGAGACTGAACTTTATACAAAACTGGTCGTTTTTGGCGTTATAGGGAAAAAGTGAAACACATACCATTATTGAATAAATCTATACAATGATATGTGCTGGTAAAACATGATTCTTAAAGTTACTCGCAGCTGAAAGTGTGTCTCTGAACTTTCTTCACCTTTCAATTCCACGCAATATCCTCATATCCATCAAGTTTCTTGTCCCAAGAGTAATTTTCTTTCACCATTCTGTAGCCGTTTTCCGCAATCGAATTTCTGTAGTTTTCATCTCTCATCAGGCGAACGACGCTTTCCGCAATCTCGGCGGCGGAATCTTTTATAATGCAGTTTTTGCCTTCCGAAAGCTCTGGAATGGCAGCAGAGATAAGCGTTGTCATCACGACAGGAACACCGCAGCCCATCGCCACAAGAACCTTGTTCTGAATTCCCGCAGCAATGCGGACTGGAGCAACGGCAACACAAGAGTCAGAAATTGCGCTCTCAAGATTTTCAACAAAGCCTGTAACGAAAATAGATTTTTCGTCGGCAAGAGATTTTATCTGCTCGCTTGGCTCCGCGCCGACAACATAAAATTTTGCGTCAGGATTCTGTTTCCTCACAATCGGAAAAACTTCATTCACAAAAAACAGAACCGCATCCTGATTTTGCAGCGTCCGCATATTTCCGACAAAGCATATTTTGTTCCTGTCATAATTTTTACTCGGATTTTCAAGACAGCCCACGCCGTTTGTATGGCAAAAAAGGTTTTCGCACGGAAGTCCTGTGGAGTTTTTCAGATAACCGATGTCGTTCTTGGAGACAAGAACAACTTTCGGAAAAGTCTTTATCACGTGCCGCTCGTATTTTCTTATCAGCCCAAGCTCAAAGTTGTAGACAATCTTCTTGAACGACTTCTGCTTTGAAGAGCGCGAGAGCGAATATGTCTTTGAAAGCGCGTCTGTCATCTCCACGATGGATTTTTTCTGCGAACGGGTCTTTTCAAGATACGGAACCATTCTCAGAAGATGAGCCACACATTCATCAGGATTCTCATTTTTCAGAGTGCAGCGGAACTGCCTTAAAAAACTTTCCGAAAAATAATATCCGCACTGAATCGGCTTTTGAACGAGCGCGAAAAGAAAAGCGAAAATGTACGATGAAATTTTGTGCTTCTTGACGATATAAATCGTGTCGTACAACTCAAAATATTCTTTCTTAAGCTTTATCTCGCCAAAGCAGAACGAAATCAGGATAAGCTCGTTTCCCTTTGACTTCAAATACCGCGCGATGCTGTTTATTCTAAGGACATCGCCGCCGTTTTCTGGAAACGGAAACCTCGGAGCTAAAATACAGAGTTTCATTTTAAAAACTCCTCATAACTTTTGTGCAGATCAAAAATTCTTGCATGAAGCTTTGCAATCCGCTCTTCTTCACTTGGAAGTTGTTTCCAGTCGCCATAGGCAAGTTCTAAGTATTTTTCTGGATTAGTCATACAAGTGTACCCCCCCCCATTAAATTCCCTTCGCTCAAGAAAATTCATCCAATCGCGGTTAATAAAAATTTTCTTCGTTTCTCCAAAAAAGCAGCAGTAATAATCATAGTCAGAATCAAAATTGAATTTTTCAGTAAACCTAAACATTGCTTTTCTGCAAGGAACAAATAAAGAACTGGCAAACATAAACAGATGCTTAAGTATATTCTTTGTCTGATAACCTCTAAGAAACAACGACTGGGAAATCAAAATATTAGAAAAAAATATTTGCAGAAGTCTTGAAACTGAATTTTTTGAAACTTTATCTGCAGGAAAAATATCAATGAAAACACCTTGATGAATATTCCTATAAGGCTTTCTGTATTTTATATTTTCAATAAAAGCAGTTCTATTTTTTCTTAATTTTGAAAAATATAAAGGATAGTCAATCTGCTCCTTTTGAAGAGTGTATTTCTCATTATTTTTAAAGAGCGAAAGGAATTTATTATAATTTTCTCTTGTCATCATTACATCAAGGTCATCATCCCATGGAATAAAGCCTTTATGGCGGACAGCTCCCAAAAGTGTTCCGTATGCAAGTGAATATTCAATATTGTTTTCACGGCAGAAAATATCGAAATCATCCAAAATTTTTAAAAGTGATTTATGAAGTTCTTCAAGATTATCCATTTTTATTTTACTCCTGATTTTTTTTGATTTTTAAAAGCGCACACAGCATAGCGAATCTGTAACGGACTTTTAGGAAAGCTGAATTTTTTGATTTCTTGCCTCCGGTCGAAGTATTTTCTCCATAGATTCTGTGGCGAATCAAAGGCTTTTCTATGTAAGCACATCTTCCTATCTTTTCAGCAACAAGACCAATCCAAGAATCATGCTGAGGGGCTTTTTCTGGAATCGGGAGTGCATTTTTCAGAATCTTTTTATTAAAGCACGAGCAGCATCCCCAAAACGAAAGCGATTTTATATCTTGAAAAATTTTAAAAGTCAAAGCCTGATTTTTATAGTATTTTTCATTTAAAACATTTCCGTTCTCATCAATTAGCGAAAGATTGTGAATCACATAGTCATATTTTTTCAAAAGCTCAAGAGATTCTGAAACCTTGTTTTTCTCCCAAATGTCATCCTGGTCACTCAAAAAAATGTAGTCGCCTTTAGCCTGATTCAATGCGTTTTCAAAATTGCTCGTTGAATAGCAGACTTTCAGCGACGGATAATATTTATTTCCGGTCTTATTATGATGAAACACCTTTATCCGCACATCTTTATACGATGCGATGATTTCAAGCGTTTTGTCTGTGCTTCCGTCATCGCTGATTATAAGCTCATCATCTTGTGAAAGCTGTGGAAGAATCGAGTCAATCTGTTCTTTTATGAAACGCTCGCCGTTGCAGGTCGCCATGCACACGCTGATCATATTTCTTCTCCATTGAAAGAGGTTTTGAAGAAAAGTTTCTTTGTTTCAGAAGTGTGTCTGAATAGTTTTTTCTTTTCCAAATTCTTAAAAGCAGTTCCATTTCCAAAAGAAAATGCGACTGCTAAGGCTGTAAATCCCGTGGAACTTATAAGAAGTGGATTTGTACCACAAATAAAAAGATAGGCAACATAGCTTAATGACAAAGAAAATTTCTGGATTCTTTCATAAGACTCATTTTTACATATAAAAAACACCGGCAAAAGTAATATTCCAACAACTAAAACTGACTGGATAAGCCCGAAATTTTTTATAAGCTCAAGATATGTAAGTTCTGTTAAAGTTACCCATTCATTCCGAGCGGAAGTGTACATATAAGATACTGGTCCGTTTCCAATCAACAGAAACTTCAGAGGGTTTTCATCAAACATACTCATAAAAGATGAAAGATGTCCTGACTTTATATTTGTCGAATAGTCATTTGCGGTTAAAAGAAAAACAACCGCTAATAAAAAAGCACACAAAAATGCGGATGAAAAAAACGCCGTAAAAAAAACTTCTTTCTTGTAATAAAAATGATAAAAAAGCACAGCGGCAAAAATCAGCGTTACGCAAGAAAGCATATCCGCCCGTGTGCCGGAAATAAAAAATCCAAAGGCAAAAACCGCAAAATGTAAGAAATTCTTAACGCTCTTTTTCTTAAGAAAATTTGAAACTGAAATTCCCAAAGGCAAGACAAGCAGCGGACAAGTCTTATAAAAAACCATCGGAAGCTCAACACCGTAATAGTTTCTTATTCCAATTAAAAGAGTCGCCTCTTCTCCTTTATTTAGAAAAAGCGTAAAAAACATCAGTGATTCCGGAAAAAAAATCAGAACAACAAAAAGCGTAATTTGCAATATTGAAAGCAAAAGGCAAACGCAGTAAAAAACTTTGCTCGTCTTTAAATATTCACAAGGCATCCAAAATATGTAAATCAAAAACAGGAACGATTTTAGCATTGACATTGTGCTTTCATTTGAAAGATTCTGCTGTGTGAGAATTCCAAAACTCAAGGAAACAAAAAATATAGAAAGAAACACAAGCGGCACATAATAATATTTGCATTCGATAAACGGCAGACTTGCTAACAAAAAAAGCACAAAAGCAATATTTTTTATGTGAAACAAATAATTGTATGGGCCGAACACAATCGAGAAAATCAGCAGAATATTCAGTACAAAAGAAATTTTTCTTACAAAAGACATTTTCACCCCACAATGCAAAGCCAAACGCCTCTAATAAGACCTGTTTTTAAAAATCCGTTTCTTGCAAGAAAAAGCAACCTTGAGAGTTTGCATCTTTTTTCTAATTCTGAATAAGAAATGAGAAACTCGTATTCTTTTTCAGGCAGTTTTTCCTTGAAATATTCTGCAAAGAAGCCGGCGAAAATCTTATGCTGAGAATATGAAATCTTATGCTGAGAATATGAAAAAATTTTTTTAACAAACGATTTCAAGTTCCAGCCTTCCCCTATTCCGCAGACATTAGTGCCATGCTGCCTGTATAAAACAGTCGCTTTTGAAATAAATATCTTTTTCCCAAATTCAGCCGATATTGTGGCAAAAAAATGGTCATGCATTAAAACTTTAGAAAGGTTTTCATTCAGCGTTGCAATATTTTTTAGAGCATAATTTTTTAACTCGTTATTTATCATGCAGGCGCAGCCAGTAACATTGTTCAGTTGGAAATAAAAACGGTTGTTCGGATTTTTTGGAAGATGAGAATATTCAAAAAGTGAAGGCGAAATCACATTCAAACTAGAATCAACAATTTTCAAATCAGAATGAACTAAAACAGGAAGATTTTTTTCATCATCTGAAAGGGCTTTGTATTTTTCAACAAAAATTCCAATATGGTCTTTTGTCCAGACATCATCCTGGTCGCAAAATAAATACAAGTCGCTTTTTATATTTTCAAGCATATACAAAAAATGCTTGCATGCAGACTTGTTCGGCTCATGCTTCGGGAAAAGTTTTATGCGATTATCTTTTGCAGCATACTCATCAAGAATTTTCAAGGTTCCGTCATCTGAAATATAAAGAGTAAAATCCTTAAATTCCTGACTCAAAATAGAATCAAGCTGTTCACGAAGATATTTTTCTCCGTTATATGTGGCAAGCGCGACTGAAAATTTCATTTTGCAGCCTCCGTGATTTTGCTCCACAGCCTTTCACATCCCTTTCCGTCCAAGTATTCCGCAAACGTTTTCCGCGTTTTCTCGCTTACAGGATAATATTTTCCCTCGTCAAGAATCCTGTAGAATTCCTGCCAGTTTTTTGCCTTCGCTCCTTCCATGTTCTCAAAGTAATTAAAGTAATGTCCGCGTGCGTATTTGATGTAAAAGTCGTAGTCAAAAGGCAGAAGAACCACTGGCTTTTTTGTCACAATAAAGTCAAAATAAATGCTTGAATAGTCGGTCATCAGCATGTCAACCTGACCGGCAAAATTATAAAGCTCGTCGTAGTCAGAATCATTTACTGTTATGAGCCGCGAGGCTGAGCTTTTCTGACTTACGGTTTTTATAAAGCGTAAGTCAGAAAAGTGTGGCTTGTACACAAGCACACTTTTCTGACGCTCCAGCGTCGCCAAAAATTCGTCAAGGTCAAAACCGTATTTTTCATCGAACGGATTAAACACATCGCCAGTCCATTCCGCAGTCCTGAACGTGGGCATATAAAGAATTATCTTGCTTTCAGGAACCTGCCCGCGGATTTTTTCGAGCAAAGGCTCTTTTCTGTGCGCAAAAAGTGCATCGCAGCGGGGCGACCCTGTGCGAAGAATTTTCTCATCTGGCAGATTGAACGCAGTCTTCAGGAAAGGAACAAAAAATTCAGAGTTTGCAACCGTAAAAAGTTTTTTCTGTGCAAGAAAGATTTTCCAGGGAAAAAGCTTTCTTAAAATATGCGCAGTCTTTCTTCTGAAATCAGAATTTGCAGATTCGCCTCCAGAATTTGTGTCGTCATTAAGAATTTTCTTGAGCGGCATTCCGTGCCACAAAGCGTAATGCTCGGCGTTTCTACAGAAAAAAAAGGCTAATCTCGCCGCCTGTTGTGGAAAATATTTTTGACGCACGCAAGGAACAGAAAAGTCCGGCAACAGAATAAGATGAAAAAGCGTTTCTGCCTTCCGAACGGAGTTTTCTTACAACGTCATTATTTTTTGAAAGCCAGACAGTTTTTATTTCAGGATGATTATTGCTCACATACTCAAAAAACACACGCGAATTGTCGGAATACCGCTGCCCGAACCAGGAGCAGAAAATCCAAAGATTTTTGTTGCGTGGAAAAAGTCCGAAAAGATAATAAAACGGAAGCTCAAGAATATTGAAAAGCGTAATAAAGCCGCGCCGCACAATTTTCACCGGCAAAGGAAGATTTTTCTTATTCATTTTCTGCTCCAATTACCTGCTTTTTAGATTTCCAGAAGGCAAGATTTTTTAAGAATTCATCTTTTGTAAAAATCAGCATTGAAAGATACAAAAGTGCACATAAAACCACAGACAGAACGCTTCTAATCAGAATTGAAACCGCGCCATCAAAGGAAACAAATTGCTTTATGGCCAGCACAATAGGAATAAAAAGAAAGCTTGTCGTCAGATATTTAAAATTCTTTTTTGAAAATATTGAAAAATTGAATCCGAGTTTTCTTATGAAAAGAATCTGCAGAAAAACAACAAGAATGTCAGAAGATGCGGTTGTTACAATGCAAAGCCCAGGCGTAAGTTTATTGAGCAGAACAAGGACAATTTTACACAAGATGTTGTAAACGCCTGCGCAATAGTAAATTTTTGTAAGAATTTTCTCGTTGCCGGTCGCAAGAAGAACCTGCTTGGCAAGAATCATGTCAAACGCGCTAAAATAATAACGCACAGAAAATAAGCATAAAGACAGTGCGCCCGACAAATATTTTTGGCCTGCGTAAATATAGAAAACCTCAAAGGAAAGGGCCGCCATTCCTATGCAACAAGGAGTGTGCAATGCCATAAACGAAGACGAACTTTTTTCAAGCAAAGAATAATATTCATTTCTCTTGTCTTCCGCCCAGTAAAACGAAAGACGAGGAATGCTCACCAGTAAAACAGATGTCGTCACATTCACGACTGCAAGAATAATCGTTTGGGAAACATTGTAGTAAGTAAGGCTAAGAGCGTCAGAAAACCACACTAGCATGAAACGGTCAAAAATCGTGTAAAGCATGCTTGAATTCACAAGCAAAAACACAACTGACAACGGTTTAAAAAGAGATGTCAAATCCTTAAAACATATTCTTGAAAATTTTATCTTTGACTTTGCATAAAAAAAAGTAAAAATATTGTTCAATATCAAAGAAAGACTTGCCAGAAAGACATAAATAAAAATATCATCGCTTTTCCGCACAAAAACAAAAACGCTTATGACATACAAAAAACGGCAAAGAAAGGTCTTTACAAGAATAAAACCGTAGTTTTCAAATGCCTCGTTCACGTAGTCAGTCGCAAAGCATACAAAAAATATCTGGCTTGCAAGAATCAGATAAATATTTCTGTATTTCAAAAACGCTGGAACAAGCAAAACCATAATCACATACGCAGCCGTTACAAGTGCGGACGTAAAAATATTGAATGTGAACAGCTTTGTAAAAAGCGCGGAAACTTTTTTCTTGTCATTTTTAATCTGGCTTACAGTCCTCATTCCGTAAGTGTAAACGCCGAAAACCGCAAAAGGCGAAAACCAGCCGATAATGCTTATAGCCTTGTTGTATTCCGTGAATCCGCCGACAGAAAGAACACGCGCCACATAAGGAGCAGTGACAAGAGGAAAGATTATATTAAGCACACTCAGAACACTTTTATAGAAAGCATTCAGTTTTATTGATTTTGACATTCTTTCTATAAACTCTTCTATTGTTTTATAAAAGTTTCCGGCAAGGCGAGCTCGCCCGAAAGATATTTCTTATATGAATTGCCCACATCAAAGAAAGTCTCGCCATGGTCGCTCGAAACTTTTTTCGGAGTCATATAATCGCTTCCGTACATTGAAACTAGAATCTCATGAAATCTCTCTGGAACAGGAACTTTTGTGTCTTCAAATTCCAAGAAAACAGTTTTCTCATAATCGCTGATTTTCCGCTCCGCATTTGTTCCAAAGTACGAAATTTCACAAACTTTACTGTGTGGGAGAATGTTTCCAATCTTGCAGACCGTCTCATAAAGGCTGAAAAGCATTTTTTGAGGAAAAAAAGTTAATGGGATAAGAAAAGCTCTCTTCCAAAAATTCATTTTCCATGTTTTTGGATAATATTTATTCCATAAAATCGAAAATAAAAATTTCTTTAATCAAAACCACCGGCTCAGCCGGTGGTTTGCTCTGCGGGTATAACCCTTTGTTA
>ERZ808252.384-NODE-384-length-44123-cov-4.892235_pt1 | contig 44123 bp, 42 predicted proteins | sample MGYA00521242_ERZ808252 | MGnify/ENA primary metagenome ERZ808252 (study PRJEB31516, sample SAMN03275581) | gut metagenome | biome: mammalia-associated habitat; material: feces | host: Papio cynocephalus | place: Kenya | collected 2012-08-07 ...
GTGGAAGTTGCTTTCTTGGAGATGGCAACTTTTTTTACAGGAGTACCAATCTTGAAAAATCTTGTTGCATTCGCAAAAATATGTTATACTTTATAAAGCCAGTATGAATTAAACATAGAAAGAAGAAAAAGATGAAAAAAGCGTTGATTGTAACCAGAGTGAGTGGATTTGTGCCACAATTTGAACTGGATCATGTAAAAATTTTACAAAATTTAGGATATGAGGTTCATTACGCAGCCAATATGAATGTTGTTGTGTATGGAAAGGACAACAGCCGGTTAGAAGGAACCGGTTTGATCTGCCATCATATTGATTTTTGCAGGTCTCCGTTTTCTACTCGTGTAGTAGAGTCTTATCGTGCGCTAAAAGAATTGCTTTGCCGGGAAGAGTTTGATCTTATCCATTGCCATATGCCGATGTCGGGAGTGGTGGCGAGGCTTGCCGCACAGGCTGTCTACAGAAAAAATAAAAAACGTGTGCCGGTGCTTTATACAGCACATGGATTTCATTTTTATAAGGGAGCACCGTTTAAAAACTGGATCTATTATCTGCCGGAGAGGGTTCTTTCCCGCTATACGGACCGCCTGATTACGATGAACGAAGAGGATTATGTGAGAGCGGGCCGTTTTCCGGTGCGCGGAAAAGTGGAAAAGATATCGGGCGTAGGGATATCACTTCAAAACATGGATTCCGGGGATACGCAGGAAACGAAAGAAATCAGAAAAGAAATTCGTTCCCGATGGCATGTGGGGGAGGATGAATTTCTTCTTGTCAGTGTAGGAGAACTGACGAAGAATAAAAACCATTTGGAGATGCTCCGTGTGCTGGCAAAATACAATGTTCCGAAGTTGAAATATATGATATGTGGCGCGGGAGCCATGGAAGAGGAATTGAAAAGTTATATCAAGGAACATCAGCTTGCTGACAGAGTTATTATGACTGGTTACTGTGATGAGGTTGAGAATGTATTAAAGTCAGCGGACTGCTTTATTTTTCCGTCTCAAAGAGAGGGATTGTCCGTTGCGGTTATGGAGGCCATGCGGGCGGGATTACCGGTAATTGCCAGGAAGATCCGGGGAAATACAGACCTGATCCAAGAGGAAAAGGGCGGTTTTTTGCTGGAACAGCCGAAGGAAGAAGAATACGACCGGGTGATCCGCAAATTGATGACATCGCCGGAACTTTGTGATACGATGGGAAAGTGGAATCAAAAGCAGGTGAGAAAGTTTTCTGTTGAAGAAGTAAATGCTCAGATGGAGCGTATTTATAAAGAAGTAGATGAGGAATTTAAGTGATGAAAGTACAGATATTAATGTCAACCTATAATGGACAGAAACATATGAGAGAGCAACTGGATTCAATACTTGCACAGACGTTGTGGAAAAAGCCCGGATATGAATGGCAAGTCGTCGTACGCGATGATGGTTCTAAGGATGATACTTGTAAAATATTGGAAGAATATGAAGATGCCTGTGAAAATGTCAAGGTTTACCGGGAAAAGAACGTAGGCGTGATCGCGAGTTTTTTTGAACTGATACAGAAAGTGGGAAAAGACGTTGATTATATTGCGCTGTCAGATCAAGATGATGTCTGGATGCCGGACAAAGTGGAATGTGCAGTAGAGCGCCTGAATAAGGGAAATGCCGGACAGCCGCTGTTGTATTGCAGTAAACCGATGCTTACGGATGAAAATCTGAACCCCATTCCGTCTATTATGTATGGAGATCATGTCCGTCCGTCGTTTGGCAATGCGATGATTGAAAATGTATGCGCGGGATGTACCGCGGTGCTTAACCGCAGACTCATCGAACTGGTGCAGGTGGGAATACCCGGTTTTACGGTTATGCATGACTGGTGGATCTATTTGCTGGCGAGCTGTTATGGACAAGTTTATTTTGACCCGGTGCCGCATATGTATTACCGGCAGCATGGAGACAATACGGTAGGTGTCCAGAAAAATTACTGGAATGAATTTAAAATGCGTGCGAAAAGATTTCGTGCAAACCGCTACAACATTCATAAACAACTGGCTTCGTTTGAAAAGAGCTGCGAAACGATAGCAAAGGAAATGTCACTGGATATATCCGCAGATAAGAAAGAACTGATAGAACAGATGTTAATGGCAAAGGATCATTTTGGTATGCGCATAAAACTGGTTAAAAATCCGGCCATATACCGTCAGCGAAAGGGAGATGATTTTATATTTTCGATGATTCTTCTGACAGGAACGATGTAGCAGGAAACATAAGGAGGGAAATACGTTGGTTGCAAAGATTCAAAATTGGCTGCAAAAGTATGGAGTTTCGTATACAGTAAAAAAGGTAATAGGGAAAGGGGTTACACGTTTTTTATCAGGCCCATTAAAAGTGAATCGGCGGCTGACGGCAAGAGAGAGAAAACGACAGGAAAATGAAAAATTTACCCCTCAATATACCATAAGTGTTGTGGTTCCGTTATTTAACACACCGGAGGTGTATTTGAAACAGATGATCGACTCCGTTCAAGACCAGACTTATGCAGACTGGCAGCTGTGTCTTGCGGATGGCAGTGATGCAGAACATGGGGAGGTCGAAAGCATTTGCAGAAAGTATGCGCAGGAGGATTCGAGGATCTGCTATAAAAAACTGGAAGATAACCGAGGGATCTCTGAAAATACGAATGCCTGTCTGGAGATGGCAGAAGGAGAGTATATTGCTCTTTTTGACCACGACGACTTGCTGCATCCGTCTACGCTGTATGAAGTGATGCGGTGTATAGCCGCTTCCGGCGCAGATGTGGTCTATACGGATGAGGCCACTTTTCTGGGAAAAGAAACCCGGCTTTTGAGCATTCACCGAAAACCGGATTTTTACATGGAAAATCTGTGTGTCGATAACTATATCTGCCATCTGACGGTCTTTAAAAAGACGTTGTTAGAGATTACGGGAGGATTTCGAAAAGAATATGATGGAAGCCAGGATCATGATATGATCTTCCGTTTGTGCGAAGTGGCGGAAAAAGTATGTCATATTCCGAAAGTGCTGTATTTTTGGAGAGCGCACGAAAATTCGGTTGCTTTACATATGGATGCCAAGGCGTATGTGGCAGACGCAGGACTTAGGGCAGTAAGATCGCATCTGGAACGTGTCGGTCAAAAAGCGGTGGTAGAGGTGCTGCCGGCAGAGATGCTGATGTATCAGGTGACGTATGAACATCCCTGGGATGTGGAGAAAGATATCACAATTTTATATGAAGAAAATGCTGCGAAAGAAATAAGCAAAGTAACAACGCCATTTATCTTACTGCTTCGATCCGGTATGAAGACACCAGAAAAAGATGATTTACAATTATTGTTAATGCATATGGCAAAAAAAGAAGTCGTGGCGGCAGCTCCCATGATCGTGGATGAAAGAGGAAAGATTATTGCGGCGGGGGTAAAATGGGATGAAAAGAAAAAAGATTACGTTCCTAAATATAAAGGACACAGCGCTTCTGAACCGGGAGAGATGAATGAACTTCTGGCTGCTGCAGGGACGCCGGCAATTGTAACCGGATGTATGCTGGTAAGGACACCGCTGGCAGACGAGAACTCTTTGAAAAAAATTCGCAAAGGGCAGAGCGAGGGTCTGCTGATCAACGAGCCTCGTGCCAGGGTACGTTTTTCTTCTTGCAAATAGGCGAATACAATGCTATAATCAAATAGTTAGGGGTATGGTAAAAATATAGAAAAAATTGGGAAGGAAGAGAGGGACTAATGAAAACAATCAAAGAATTATATCAGTATCGGCAGATGATTTTTTCACTTGTCCGCAAAGATTTGAGAGGAAGATACAAAGGCTCTGTTCTTGGATTTATGTGGACGTTTATTAATCCATTGCTGCAATTGTGTATCTATACGGTTGTCTTTTCCACGATTATGCGGGCTGGAATTGATAAGTTCTATGTTTTCTTGTTTGTTGCTTTAGTACCATGGTTATTTTTTAGTGCGTGTCTTTCAAACGGCTCAACGGTGATTTTAGCGAACCAGGATCTGGTGAAAAAGATTTATTTCCCGCGCATTGTACTGCCAATTGCTTATGTAACCAGTTGTTTTGTAAATATGCTGTTTAGTTTTGTTGTCGTATTTGGTATGCTTTTGGTAACAAGATTTGGAATTAATTTACAGGCGGTTCTTTATCTGCCTGTTATCATGCTGATCGAATATATCCTTGCGCTGGGGATCGCCCTGATCTCTTCTGCCTGCACAGTGTATTTTCGTGATCTGGAACATATTTTGGGAATTGTATCAATGGGATGGATGTATCTCACGCCGATTGTTTACCCACCGGAGATGGTGCCTGAAAGTCTGCGGGGCTATTTTAATCTGAATCCGATGACACCAATCGCTACAGCTTATCGGGATATCTTATATTATAAACAACCCCCGCATATGGGAACATTGCTGCAGGCGACCGTCTTGGGAATCATAGTTGTTGTACTTGGATGCATTTTGTTTAACAAACTTCAGAAAGGTTTTATTGAAGAGTTATAGTATGAATGGAGAAGATTATGCAAAATGATGTAATGATATCCGTCAGGAATGTTAAGAAAAAGTTTAAAGTGTATATGGACAAAGGCAGCAGTTTGAAAGAAAAAATGCTTTTTTGGAAGAGAAACCGTTATGAAGAACGATGGGTTCTGCAGGGGATATCTTTTGACATTAAGCGCGGAGAAGCTGTCGGACTGGTAGGAAAAAATGGATGTGGTAAAAGCACAACGCTGAAACTGCTAACCCGGATCATGTATCCAACATCCGGACAGATCAAGATACGCGGGCGGGTGTCCAGCCTCATTGAATTGGGAGCAGGCTTTCATCCGGACATGACAGGCCGGGAGAATATTTATACCAACGCCTCAATTTTTGGCTTGACGAAAAAGCAGATCGAGGATCGTCTGGAAGATATTATTACGTTTTCCGAACTGGAAGAGTTTATTGACAACCCGGTTCGTACCTATTCATCCGGTATGTATATGCGGCTTGCCTTTTCCGTTGCCATTAATGTGGAAGCGGATATCCTGCTGATTGACGAGATCCTTGCCGTCGGAGATGTCAGTTTTCAAAAGAAATGTTTTGAGAGATTGAAGCAGATTAAGCGGAGCGGCACAACGATTGTTATAGTGTCACATGCGCTGGGGCAGCTGGAAGAGATCTGCGACCGCTCAATCTGGATTGAGAACGGGCAGATACGAATGGAAGAGGAACCTGAAACAGTACACAAACAGTACCTTGCGCAGATGGAGAAAGAGCGCATGGAACGTGTCGAAAATGAATATGAGAATGCGGCTGCACAAAGCGAAGAATCAACGGCAGAAGAAGCAAATTATTTTTGCGGAAGAAAAGTGCTTCGTCTGGGAGAACGCCAGATGCAGTTTGTAGATGCTTTGCTTCAAAATGCGGAAGGCGAACCGCAGATGGTATTTCATCCGGGCGAGTCGATGTATGCTCGGTTTTCGTATGAAAATCCTACAAAGATTAAGCAGGGGATTTTGTGTGCAAGGATTTATAATGAAGAAAATCAGTTATGTTATGGGACGAATACCTTGATTGATCTTGGGAAATTGGTGCCTTTTGAAGAAGAGGGAAGTATTGTGATTGGATTCGAAAATCTCCCGCTTTTAAAAGGACAGTATTTTATTGATGTGGACATCCTGCAGGAAGATGGGAAGGCTCAGGATGTATTGCACGAAGCCGCATATTTTTATGTGGAATCGGAGGAGCAATGGACGGGGATTACAAAGATAAATACAACATGGAAGGTGGGTATTCATACCGATGCAGAATGAACAAGTACAGGAAAAAATGAGTCTGAAAAAACGTGTGGTTAAAAATTGGAAAACGGTTCTCCGGGTTTGGCGTACAGGAGGTTTTAAACTTTTAAAGGACCTTCTGGTGGTAAAATTTGTAAAAAGAAGACCAAAAGATACACAATATACGAAATGGATCAAGAAAAATGAGAAGGATGTCTTGAAAGCATCTGCGCTGAAAGAAAATCCTCTTATTTCTGTCGTCATACCGGTATATAATGTGTCAGAAAAAATGTTGACAGAGTGTATTGAGTCCGTATTCAATCAGACATACAAAAATTGGCAATTATGTCTGGCAGATGATGCGTCGACCTGGGACTGTGTAAAAGAAGTTCTTGCAAACTATGAGGAGCATCCACAGGTAAAAATTGTATATCGTAAAGAAAACGGCCATATCTCTCAGGCAACAAATAGTGCCCTGGAAGCAGCAGAGGGCGAATATGTGGCATTTATGGATTGTGACGATACGTTGTCTCCCAATGCATTGTATGAAGTGGCGAAGAAGATAAATGAAAATCCAAAGTATGATTTTATATATAGTGATGAAGATAAGATAGATGAAAAGGGAGTGAAACGGTTTTTCCCGCATTTTAAGGCAGAATGGTCTCCGGATACCTTGATGAGTATGATGTATACAAGCCATCTTGGTGTATACCGCAGATCTCTGGTGGAAGAAGTGGGTGGTCTGCGTACAGGTTTTGAAGGGGCACAGGACTATGATCTTACACTCCGTGTAGTTGAGAAAACGACAGAAATCGGTCATATACCGAAAGTACTTTATCACTGGAGAGAGCGGAAAGAATCTACGTCTGCAAACGCTATGGCAAAACCATATGTTTTAGAGGCTCAAAAGAAGGCAAAAGAAGAGGCACTTTCGCGCAGAGGGTTAAAGGGCGAGGTGGTTTTTGACCCGGATACAGTCCAGTTTACGGTAAATTATATGCCGGCGGAAAAGCCATTGATCAGCATCATTATTCCATCAAAAGATAATTTCTTTGTATATTCCAGATGTGTGACATCTATTGTCAAGAGAACGTCGTATCCGAATTATGAGATTGTAACGATTGATAATGGAAGCGATCCTAAATCAAAAAGAAAGTATGAGAATTACTGCAAAAAGAACAATGTGAAATATGTATATAAGAAAGAAACGTTTAATTTTTCAGCCATGTGCAATAAAGGTGTTGCCAATTCGAAAGGTGAGTTATTGCTTTTTCTGAATGATGATACAGAAGTTATTACCAGAGACTGGCTTGAAAGGATGGCGGGGCAGGCATTGTTAGCACATACAGGTGCTGTCGGAGCAAAATTGTATTATCCGAAAAGCAAGACAATACAGCATTGTGGCGTGATCAACCGTCCGGAAGGCCCATCACACATATTGTGTCAGAATGAAGATGATGTGGTTGCTGATTTTGGACGAAACCGTCTTTGCTTCAACTATGCTGCGGTGACCGGGGCATGTCTTATGATAAAAAGAGAGCGGTTTGAACAGGTGGGAGGTTTTGATGAATCCCTGCCGGTAGCATATAATGATGTCGATCTGTGCTTTAAACTGATCGAAGCCGGATATTACAATACACAGAGAAATGATGTGCATTTATATCACTATGAGTCACTTAGCCGTGGACAAGATAATATGGATAAAGAAAAATTCAGAAGATTGGTAAGAGAGAGAACGGCATTGTACGATAAGCATCCAACGTGGAAAGATAGGGATCCGTTTTTCCGTTTTTATTATCTTTAATTAAAAGGAGAATGCTATGAAAAATAAACAAAGTCTGCTGCGGATATTGTTTGCAGTGAGTTTATGCGCTGGTTTTTTGATTGTATGGTATCATTTTTTTGGAATGTCTTTTGGCGGTGGAGCAGAAGATACAACCATTCCGATAGAATCCCTTGAATGCAGTGGTTATGATGTAAACGGAGAGGTGTTTACATCCACGAATGAGGATCCGCAGATGCAGGTGACTATTAACGATACGGCGTACCGTTATATTGATATTTATCTGGACGATTTACAAAATAGAAACAACTGTAAACTGCAGGTCTTTTATACCGAAGATGGAACGTACACCGAAGAGAATTCAGTTGTAACAGTCGCAAAGACCGGTGAAAACCGGATACAATTGCCAAAAACTGTTAAATTAAGAGGCGTGCGTATTGATATTGGTACAAGCAGCGGAGTGTCATTTGCGCTTAAACAGGTTGTGTGCAGCAATAAGATTGAGATAACTCCGTCGTTCTGGATCTGCCTGATCCTGTTGGAAGCGGTAATTATTTTTTGCTGGCACGCGTACGCGCGAAAGAAATATACTGCAATTTATGCGTATATTCTTGCGCATAAATGGGAGACCATTATCGTTTGTGCCGCATTCGGAATGTATTTTGTGTGGTCTTTGATCCTGCCATATAATGCAGGACCGGACGAGTATATGCGTTTCCAGATTCCGGAGTATATTTACGCCAATCATGCACTTCCAAGAGGAGATGATCCATGGCTTTGTAATAACGTATGGGGAATTAGTTATGCATTTCAGCCATACCTTGCCTATCTGGTGTCAGTGTTGTTTATGTTTGTGGGAGGAGCATTTGATCTCTCACCATATGCGCTTTTTCACGTTGCCAGAATGTCAAGTGTGATGTTTTCGACAATTACTGTCGTATATTGTATCAAGATCGCCGGGCAGATATTTAACAAAAAGACAGGACGGCTGTTTGTTGTCATGGTTGCTTTTTTTCCTCAGTTTGTATTTATTTCCAGCTATGTAAACAATGACTCGCTTGCAATTATGGCTTCCGCGATGATTGTTTATTATTGGATCCGTGGCTTGAAGACAATATGGGATAAGTCTGCATACATTGGATTAGGAATTGCTCTTGCAGTCTGTGTTGCTTCCTATCGAAACGTCTACGGATACGGGCTTTGCAGTGCAGGGATATTTATTTTCAGTTATGTAAGACAATATAAGAAAACAAAAGACAAGGCGCTGTTTGCAGAGTTGATAAAAAAAGGATCAATTATAGGTGGGATCGTAGTTCTTGTATCCGGGTGGTGGTATGTGAGAAATTATATCATCTACGATGGCGATATTATGGGGAAGTCGTTCTCCAGACTTGCAAAGATAAAATATGCGGCATCACAATATAAACCGGATGTCAAGACAACTCTGGCAAAAAGTGGTGTCTCATTAAAAACGATGTTATTTGATATGGGCTGGATCAAAGGCAGTGCCCGGTCTTTCGTGGCGGGCTTTGGCTATATGGAATTATGGCTGCCGAATTGGTGTTATGTTGTATACTTTTTAGTATTTTGTGGTGGTCTGGCCGGATACGTGATTACCTTCAAAAAGAAGGCAAAGCCGGTTTTTGATAAACTGCTGCATGCGTTTTTGTGGCTCTCAATGGGAATTGTGCTATGCCTTGCCCTATATTATTCCTATTTTATTGATTATCAGCCACAAGGAAGATATCTGCTTCCCATCATGGTGCCATTGATGATGCTGTTTTCTGCAGGAATTTGTAAATTGGAACAGGTTTTACAGGAGAAGGCCGGACATGAAATTGCAGTCATACCGGTTGTTGTTATGATTATCCTTGCCATTTGTGTTGTTTCTTTGGTATATACAATAATTCCATATTATTATTGGAATGGCAGTATGATACCTGAGTCATTTTGGCAATATGGCTGTTATTAAATGATTTTTCGTCCTTTTTTCCAGAAAGAAACAGCATTTGAAGACTTGCGTACATTCTCTTTTTGATATATAATAAAAAGAAGACTGTTGAAAGGGTTTTACTATAATTTACAATAGTAAGAAGAGGAAAAAGATATGATACCATTTAATGTGCCACCTTGCGTGGGAAGTGAAGAAAAATACATAGCAGAGGCAATTGCAAATCATAAATTGTGCGGAGATGGGGCATTTACTAAAAAATGTAACGCAAAATTAGAGGAGATGACAGGCACGTCAAAGGCGCTGCTGACAACTTCTTGTACACACGCTACAGAGATGGCTGCGATCTTGTCGGATATCAAGCCGGGAGATGAAGTCATCATGCCGTCGTATACGTTTGTGTCAACGGCAAATGCGTTTGTACTGCGTGGAGCGACCGTTGTATTTGTGGATATCCGTCCGGATACCATGAATATTGATGAGACGAAGATTGAGGAAGCGATTACGGAAAAAACAAAGGCAATCGTGCCGGTTCACTATGCAGGGGTATCCTGCGAGATGGATACGATCATGGAGATCGCCGGGAAGTATAATTTGAAAGTGATCGAGGATGCAGCTCAGGGAATTATGAGTACTTACAAAGGCAGACCGCTTGGTACGATCGGTGATTATGGCTGCTTTAGTTTCCATGAGACGAAAAATATCAGCATGGGAGAAGGCGGCGCGCTTTTGATCGCAGATCCGGCGAATATTGAAAATGCGGAAATTGTGCGTGAAAAGGGAACCAACAGAAGTAAGTTTTTTCGCGGACAGATAGACAAGTACTCCTGGGTGGAAGCCGGAAGCTCGTATCTTCCAAGCGAGTTGAATGCGGCGTATCTGTGGGGCGAACTGGAAAGTGCCGATAAGATTTATGAAGATCGTATGAATACATGGAATTATTATGATAAGGCATTGAAAGGACTGGAAGAATCTGGAAAAATTGAACGCCCGGTGATTCCGAATGGATGTGTACACAATGCACATATGTATTATATCAAGGCAAAAGATCTGGAGGAACGCACCAGACTTCTTGCGTATCTGAAAGAAAACGGAGTTGCTGCAGTGTTCCATTATATTCCGCTTCACAGTGCGGCAGCAGGTATAAAATATGGTAGATTTTCCGGCGAGGATAAGTATACGACAAAGGAAAGTGAACGGCTGCTTCGACTGCCATTGTATTATGGCATGAAGGAAGAAGATAGAGAAAAAGTAGTAAAATGCATTGAAGCGTTTTATCAGTAAAAGAGAAAGGAATCTCAAATATATGAAGAAAAACGCTTTTTGGAACACGATTTCAGGTATTTTAGATGCTGGTCAGAGTGCCATCATTCTAATTTTTATATCAAGGTTTCTTCCGATAAATGAGGCAGGAGTTTTTTCTATCAGTTATGCTTTGGCAAATATTGTTTTTATGATTGCGCGGTATGGGGTTCGGAATTATCAGGTTACAGACAATAAGGCAGAAGAGAAATTTCGAAATTACCTTTTTTTGCGATTCGTAACAATATTTATTTCGGTATTATTTATCGGAACGTATTTGTTTTTTATGTATATGCGTCATCAATATGATATGCATAAGGTTATAATAGTATTTGTAATGGCATGTTATAAGATGGTAGATGCATTTGAAGATGTATTTTTGGGGCTGTATCAGCAAAAAGGAAGGTTGGATATCGCAGGAAAAGTATTTGCTGCACGTGTTTTTTCGTCAACCATAGTGTTGTGTGGTGCGATAGTGATTACTAAAGATCTTGTGATATCAGTAGTGGCAGCATTCTTATCCGGTGTTTTAATGGAAATAATATTGCTTAGAAAAACCTATCCGTCATTTCATATATCTTCGGAGAAATTGTGTAAAGAAGAATTTTTCTTTTTGTTTAAGCAATGTTTTCCGTTATGCATTGGGGCGGTTTTGGCAGTATATGTGAGTAATCTTCCCAAATATATGATTGACTGGTATTTGAATGAAAAAATTCAGGCTATTTTTGGATATTTAATGATGCCTGCATTTTGCATTACGCTATTGAGCCGGTTTATATTTCAACCGTATATTAAGCAGATTGGAGATCAATGGAATAATAAAGAATTTAGTCAATTAAAGAAGTTTACATTGATATTGACTGGGATTATAAGTGTAATTACATTGACTGTAATTGTAGGTGGTCTGCTGATCGGTCTTCCTATTTTATCATGGTTATACCATACAGATCTGATGGGATATTCTATGGAATTATTTTATCTGTTTTTAGGAACAGGATTATATACGATATCATGTTTTTTTGTTGTCATCTTAACGGCAATGAGAAAGCAGAATTTGATAGCGGCGGGATATATCGCAGCATCTATAACAGCTTTTTTTATTAGCCCATATCTTGCAGCAAAATATGGTATGCGTGGAGCTTGTGGACTTTATATTATAATAAACTTGTTTCTTTCTTTATTATTTTTTATTCCATTGTGGAAAAATTTATGCGGAACAGAAGCAAAGAAAGAAGGGATGAACCTATGAAGAAAATTATGATTTTAGGAGCGGGTGTGTATCAATTTCCGCTGGTTCAAAAAGCGGCTGAAATGTGCGAGGTTATTCTTGTTGCGCCACAGATCAGCCGGGAATTTGAAAAATATGCAAAAAAATGTTATTATACAGATCTTCGTGAAAAAGAAGAGATTTTAGAGATTGCAAGAAAAGAGAAAATAAATGGGATCATTACGGATCAGACAGATATTCCGGTTCGTACAGTAGCCTATGTTGCAAGTGAGATGGGTCTGCCCGGAAATCCGTATGACATAGCATGTTTGTTTACAGACAAAGGATTAATGAGAAAGAAAATGGAAGAAATTGGAATAAATGTTCTTCCTAACAGCCAGGTTGTTTCAGAGGAACAGGCAGTTCAATTCTATGAAGCGCAGGGCGGAGATGGAAATGAATTTATTATAAAGCCAGCAGATAATCAAGGAAGCAGAGGCGTCTTTAAAGTTTATTCTGCAAACGATATTAGAAAATATTTTTGTGAAAGTGTGAAACATTCGCCTACAAATACTGTTGTAATTGAAAAATATGCAACGGGACAGGAATTTGTGGTTGAGGGAATTTCTTTAAATGGAAAGTACAAACCGCTTATTATTGGTGATACTCATTATTTTGATAAGGATACAACATTTGCGGCACGGGAACGTATTTTTCCATCAAGAGAAAAGGAAGAATTGATAAAACGCGTTTTGGAGTTAAATGAAAAAATTATTACGGGTTTTGGGCTGGTTCAAGGAATATCACATAGTGAATATGTGATGGAAGGAAATGACATTTATTTGATCGAAACTGCAGCTCGTGGTGGTGGAGTATTTATTTCAAGTGATCTGATATCTCTTCAAACTGGATTGTGTACAGAAGAATTTCTGATTCGCATCGCGTTAGGAGAACAGAAAGAGCTGCCTGATTTAAAACCAATGAATCAGGTGTGCGGATATATTGCTTTCTTTTTGCCGGAAGGAGAAGTGATTTCAATTGACGGAGTTGAGGAGGTATGTCAGCTGCCATATGTTCACCGTAATATTTTATATTCTATTAAACGGGGAATGAAGATAGGAACTGCAACAGATAAAACTTCCCGGTTTTCTATTATTGTCTCTGGGAAAAATTGGAAAGAATGGGGAGATAACGTTAAGCATGTACAGGAATTATTAAGGATACAAGTTCAAAAAGATGGAGAAATAAAGAATCCAATTTGGTAATAAAAAAGAGATTGTTTGTGAAAATGATGGACAAACAATCTCTTTTACCTTTTATTTATCGTCGGTGGATGGATTGTTAACAACATCCCTAATGACAAATTGCGGTGTTTGGTTGATGCACAGATAGATGCGCCCCAGGTATTCGCCAATTAATCCAAGAACAATCAATACGATACCAAACATAAACAACAGAATGGCGATAGTTGAACTCCATCCGGTAAGAAAATCGTGTCCCAGCATTTTTCGGATGATAATTATAAGCCCGGTGATAAAACCGATACAAGCTGACAATGCTCCTAATAAAGTTGCCAGCCGGAGTGGCTTGATGGAAAATGCAGTAAAACCATTCATCCATAGCGAGAATAGCTTTTTGAAAGAATATCCGCTTGTTCCATTTAAACGGGCCTTTTGAATAGCATCTACGGTTCCGATATTATGTGTGGTACGTAGAATTAATCCGGTAACATAAGGATAAGGCTGTTCGTATTTAAGCATTTCTTGAATAACAAATCGGCGGGCTACAAAAAAAATCGTCACTTGTACTCCGTCTGGAGCAGGAAGCATCCATTTACGCATAAGACCAGCAATGCCTGAGAAAATGCGTCGTGTAAAGGAAGGTTGTGCCCGATGTGTGAACCGGGGTGAGACAACATCTAGATTTTCCGATTTTAATTTCTGCAACATTTCCGGTAGAATTTCAATCTGTGTTTGTCCGTCATCTTCACAGGTGGCTACAAATTCACCACTTGCGTAGTGAAATCCGGCCATGATAGCGCCATGTTGTCCGCAGTTGCGTGCAAGATCAATGGCAATGATATCGGGTCTGCTTTCGGCCAGTTCTTTTAAAACGTCATAGGTGTTGTCAGGAGAATGATCGTTGACTAATATAATTTCGTATGTAATTGTCATATCTGCTAATGCAGCATCAATATCGTGGATGACAGAATGAATATTCTGTGTAGAGCAATAGCAGGGGATAACAATGGATAAATCTTTTTTCATCACATAGGGTTCCTTTCGTTTTAGAGGTAGTCGGTACTTATTTTGTCAGGGAGAATGGTGCTTTTAGCTGGTACAACGACTTTGTCAACTGGGATATCCTTGAAAGCATATGCCTGCGCGCCCAGCAAAACCGCTTCATTCAATGTGGTGTGGTCTTTTACAATGGAACCCACACCAAGGAAGCAGCGATCATGAATCTGAGTATGTCCTGCCAGCATTGAGTTTATTGAAATGGTACAATAGTCATGTATGATCGAGTCATGACCTATCTTTGCACCTACAAAAAACAGGTTGGCATTTCCAATCTGACATCCCATCTGAATATACACGCCCTCCAGAATATTATTTCCTTCCCCAAGAATTACGTCTTCTGCGATAAAAGCCGTGGGATGAATATAATTTTCAAAAGTATAACCTGATTTTTTGCAAAACAGGTATTTTTCTTTTTTAATCTGCGCCATTTGGGAATATCCGATTCCCATAATAAGGGTAAAAGAGGAAGGGGGATATTTTGATGTTAACTCATCAAAAGAAATTACTTCAATACCATCTAATGTTGTGCTATTAATATAATTTTTATCTGCTACATAGGCATGTACTTTTCCAAAATGAGTAAGTTCCACATACTTTTTCATCATTTGAGAATAGGAGCCGTTGCCTATTATTACAACATTCTTCATTACTATAATCCGCCTTTCCGTGTTGCATGCTTCTATCCCCGGTAAGCGAAACTGCAACGTAGTATCTTTTTTCAAACTTCTTCTTAATTACACATGATATCTTTAGTTTAACTTTTCTTCCACCTCTTGTCAAGACTAGGTTTTATATGTTACAATACTATATTGTAAATAGTTTATTTGGTTCTTGAAGAGGAAATCGCAGATTTGAACTTTGATAACTATAAACTCAAGGGAGGACTCACATTATGAAAGGAATTATTCTTGCCGGAGGTTCCGGCACAAGATTGTATCCATTAACAAAAGTAACATCCAAGCAGCTGCTTCCGGTATATGATAAGCCGATGATATATTATCCGCTTTCCACGCTTATGTTAGCGGGCATCCGGGATATATTGATTATTTCCACACCGGCGGATCTGCCGAATTTTGAAAAACTTCTCGGCGACGGTTCGAGTTTTGGAATCCATCTGCATTATAAAGTTCAGCCAAGTCCGGATGGTCTTGCACAGGCTTTTCTGCTCGGTGAAGAATTTATTGATGGAGATGCCTGCGCGATGGTTCTTGGCGACAATATTTTTTACGGCAGCGGCCTCAAAAAGCATTTGCAGATGGCAGCGGACAAACCGGGGCGTGCAACCGTATTTGGTTATTACGTAGATGATCCGCAGAGATTTGGCATTGTGGAATTTGACGAAAATGGCAAGGCGATTTCAATCGAGGAAAAGCCGGAGCATCCAAAGTCAAATTATTGTGTGACAGGTTTGTATTTTTATGACAACCGCGTGGTGGATTTTGCCAAAAAGGTAAAACCATCGGCACGCGGTGAATTGGAAATTACAGATCTGAACCGGATGTATCTGGAGGAAGGAAGTCTGGATGTCGTAACGCTGGGAAGAGGCTATGCATGGCTGGATACAGGTACAATGGACGCACTTGCAGATGCCAGCGAATTTGTCCGTGTGATTGAAAACCGTCAGGGAATCATGCTCTCCGCGGTAGAAGAGATCGCTTACCACAATGGATGGATTGACAAAGAGACATTGATTGAATCCGCGAAGATGTATGGAAAATCAAATTATGGAAAACATCTGCGCCAGGTGGCAGATGGAAAAATTTTATACTGATGAATAAAGTAAAATATATGGGGCTGCACACAAAGTATTTCGTGTGACAGCCCCATTATGATTTCCTAGCCAATTAATACTTGTTTTCCGTGAAAGGCAAAACCGTAATGCCGAATCTGTTTTTCTTTGATTCCGCGGGTCAGAAGCTCTGCGTCATAATTTTTACTATCAATCTGTTTTAAAGCAGACTGCACAGTATCCTGCAGAGACGATTCATCATCGGGTTCGTGTACTTTGAATTCCAAGATCATCGCATCTTTTTCTTTGTCAAACGGAATGAGCATTACATCATAACGTCCGTAACCACTTTCGCGATTGGATTTTATCTCATATTGATCACGCAGATCCACCAGAAGACCTAATACAAAACCATGGTAAAATCGTTCCGGCTGGCTTTTTGGCGAACTTTTTTTCCCGGTATCAAAACTGCTGAAAGTTGCCAGAGCTACGTCGTTCATATAGATATTCATTTCTTTTAGATTTCCATGCAGTAAGGCTTTGACAAAATCATTATAATTGGTTTCTGAGGATTGAAACCAGCCTCGTATCATGGACTGAAACATACTGGTTGTTTCCAGATTTGTAATCTGAAGAGTGTACCAGGGATCCAGAGTGATTCCGCGGTATTCTATATTTTCTACTTTAAGATATCCACTGGCAACCAATAGACTCCAGATGGCATTTTCTTCTTGGTCAAGCTGATTAAATATAATCTGTTCATCAAAATTAACGGTAATGCCTTTTTGGTTTATCAAGTCCTCTATATTTTCTTTTAAATTACCGGAAGCACGTCGAATCAGTTTGCTGACTAATCCATTGGAACTGGTGGAAGCCCAATAGGGATGCAGTTTTTTCTCTTTCAGATAATTGGTAATGGACCAAGGGTTATAGATGTCACGATGACTGCCAAAAGTAAAGCCGTCATACCATTTTTTTACAATTTGTTTTTTGTCACTCATATGGTACTGATCCAAGGAATGAAATACCTCTTCTTCTGTAAATCCAAAACAATCGGCATACAGATCTGATGTCGTTGTTACGACGCGCAGATTGTTGAGATCAGAAAAGATACTTTCTTTTGAAATCCTTGTAATACCTGTCATGACAGCACGCTCAAGATAAGGATTTGTTTTAAAGGTGGCGTTGAAGAAACTGCGTAAAAAGGCAGTAAATGAATCCCAGTATCCATTGATCCATGCTTCCTGCATCGGGGTGTCATATTCATCCAGAAGAAGAATGACATTCTTTTGGTAATATTGGGAGAGGTATCTGCACATATTGTTAACTGCAATGACAGCTTCTGCATCACAGATTGACACGGTAAGTGCATCAAAGGCTTTCTTTTCATTTTCGCTGAGCAAATCTGTCTCTAATAAGAATCTGTTTTCTGTATAGAGTTTGACAATTTGCTGCTTGATCTGCATCTTGGCATCCATGAGATTGTCTGCCTTTACGGCGGCAAAACTGAGAAATATAACCGGATATTTTCCCTGCAGCTCTCTGTATTTTTTATCTTTCCAGATAGTAAGCCCTTCAAATAAGTTTTTGTGCTCTGCGTATTGAATGGAAAAAAAGCATTCCAGCATACTCATATTCAATGTTTTACCAAAACGGCGCGGACGGGTGATTAGAGTAATATCATCTCCATTTTCCCACCATTCACGGATAAAATTTGATTTATCCACAAAAAAATAGTCATTTTCGCGTAACGATGCAAAATTCTGTTTTCCAATGCTTATTGTCTTTTCCATGCATTCACCTGCTTTCCCCTTGTGTCTTTTCTACTATTATACTGTTTTTGCGAGTAAGATGCAAGGCATATAAATTTCTTAAAAGCCACTTGCACATTTTAGTAAACTATGTTACACTGATGGCAAGCAGAGAATCTATCATTATAAAGATATCTATTTTCTTATAAAATGAAAAGAGCTAAACTGCTAACATTCCCATAAAAGACAGAATGAGACGCAGGGAGGCGATTTTCAACCGCCTCCCGGAAATGGAGGGTGTATGGTAAGAAAAGGTATGATTACCGATCAGAAATGGTTGGAAAAAATCAAAATTTTGAATGATGTTGTTTTTTGTACTGTTTTTTTGAATGAGGAAGATTGTAAGGAACTGTTACAGCGTATTCTATCAATACGTATTGTCAGTCTTAGAGTAGTGCTAAATCAGAAAACGTTTAAAAACAATATTTTTCAAAAAGGGTCCAGATTGGATATTTATGCGGAAGATGATAAGGGAAACATGTATGACATTGAGATGCAATGAAGATCCTTCTATCTGCTTAGATGAAAAGAGAAAGACAGTTTTTGTCAATTTGCATGGAAAAAGGGATGGATTAACTGAAAAACTATGTAATCTTTTGGACTATCTGGAGACTTCGATACCTACCGATGAGTTTACACAGGGACTTGAAAGAAAAGTCGAAGAAGTGAAGCGCAATGACGAATGGAGGGAAACTTCGTGACAATAGAGCAGAAAATCGAACTTGAGTCAAGAGTGGCAAGAGAACGTGGCAGAGAAGTTGGTCTTGCTGAAGGTAGAGCTGAAGGCAGAGCTGAAGGCAGAGCTGAAGGCAGAGCTGAAGGTGAGGAAGCGAAACTTTTGTCACTTATTTCCAAAAAAATTGCAAAAGGAAAATCTGTTGCACAGATTGCGGATGAATGTGAAGAGACAGAAGATTATGTTCGTGAATTGATAAAAAGATTGTAAGTGTTGTAAGATGGGAATGTTTGGCTGCTGGAGATCTCCGGCAGCCTTTTAATAAATAACAGAAAAGTGAGATGACAAACAATGTTGAAAGCGGCAGTATCTGCTCTGATTCTTATCATGGCAGTTATTCTGTACACAGTGTACCTTTTTTTGAAAAAAAATTTTAATGGATTGTCCTGGGAGGAGATTGTCTTTCATCTGAAAGTTCCGATGAAGGGGACGAGTAATGAGATGATCCTGGATTATTTCCGGACATATGGAATTGCGATGGGAACAGGAGTTTGTTTTGCTGTTGTAATAAGTGTAGTGAGTTATCAAATGTTTTCCGCTGCGGCGCGGAGTATTTTGCTTGTGGCTTCCTTTGTGCTGTTGATTGCGGCGGTTTACCGGATTTTGGCATCTTTTGATACATTTGGCTGCCTTATGGCGCAGCGCAGCGAATCCGGCTTTATAGAAAAGGAAGCGGTACAGATTACACCGCAGATGCTTCATTTCCCTGAAAAGAAGAGAAATCTGATCTATATTTTTCTGGAATCGATGGAGAGTACATTTTCTTCCAAAGAAGAAGGCGGGGCGATGGAAAAGGACCGGATTCCGGAGTTGACGGCACTGGCAAAAGAGGGGATTAATTTTTCGAGTGACGATAAATTGGGCGGTGCCGCACCGTCACGAGGGGCTTCGTGGACAACAGGAGCCATGGTATCCCAGACTTGTGGGTATCCGCTGATGATCTCATTGGGAGGAAAAAATTACAAAAATGACAAAAATGCTTTTATGCCGGGGGCGGTGTCGATCGGAGATGTGCTGAAAAAAGAAGGATATGCACAGGAGATTCTGGTAGGATCCGACTTGACATTTGGCGGGCGAAAGATGTATTTTGACCAGCATGGAGAATATCAGGTCTATGATTATCCGTACGCAAAAGAGAATGGAATCATTCCAAAAGATTATTATAAATGGTGGGGATTTGAAGACAAAAAATTGTTTGCTTATGCCAAGGAGGAGATTACCGGACTTGCTAAAAAAGACAAACCGTTCAATTTTACGATGCTTACGGTAGACACGCATCATATCGGGGGCTATGCGTGTGAAGATTGCGGGCACGCGTTTGCGGATCAATACGATAACGTCCTTTCCTGTTCTTCCAAGAGAGTAAAAGAGTTTGTAGACTGGCTGAAGGAACAGGATTTTTATAAGGATACGACGATCGTGATCAGCGGGGATCATTGTACGATGGACAACAATTATATACGTGCACAGTACGATGGCAGTGTGCCGCGGAAAATATATTCCTGTATCCTCAATTCAGCAGTGGAACCGGTTCGCGAAAAGAATCGCTGCTATTATTCGATGGATCTGTATCCGACCACGCTGGCTGCGATGGGCGTACAGATTGAGGGAGAGCGGATCGGACTTGGCACAAATTTATTTTCGGAAAGAAAGACGATACTGGAAAAATATGGGGATGAAAAGGTGCAGCGTGAACTGGCAAAGGGATCGGCTTTTTATCGTGAGAAAATTTTGGGAGAGAAAAAGAAATGATCATTGTATTTGCAGCATGTCTGTTGTTTTTTATCTTGTCCGGTCTGGGAATCGGTACGAGGGGCAAATGGGCATTTAGCAGGCAGCTTTTGGGAAAAACCGGATATTGTTCGCGTGAGATGACGGCATCTGTCAATGGATACTTTTTGACAACGGTTTTTATGACCCATCTGATCCAATATATGTCGAGTGATATCTATGGTCCGCTTGATTTTATGTATACGTCTGTAAACCGGGCGCTGGGACAGCTGATTGTGGCGATGTTTTTGTTTTATTCCGGGTTTGGTGTCATGGAATCCATTTTGCACAAAGAACGGTATATCATTTCCTTTCCCAAACACCGAATTCTTCCATTTTTTGTAAATTTTGAGATTGCGGCATGCATTTATCTTGTGGTTAGTTGTGTGACAGGGCAGACGCCGACATTCCGGTATGCGGTAAAAGGGTTTCTTGCCTGGGAAAGCCTCGGAAACAGCAACTGGTATGTATTTGCCATATTGTATCTGTATGTTGTAACGTATGTGGTTTTTCGCGTGAGAGAAACGAAAATTTTCCGTAAAATTCCAATGTTTGCTGCGGTTTGCGGTATTGTTTTTTTCAGCGGAATATATATCCTGTGGATGAGATATGAGGAAAAGGGCGGCTGGTGGTACGATACGATCTTATGTTACAGTGCCGGTATGTTTTTTGCCCTGTTCCGCAGTTCTTTTGAAATGTGGCTTTCAAGTAAACGGTCACATTTGAGATATCTGCTTTGTCTGATTGGTACGGCAGTGTTTTTTTCAATATTTTATGCCATGCGGACAGACCATAAGCTGTATTTTGAGATCATCAGCGTATCTTTTGCGATGCTGGTGGTATTATTATCCATGCGCTTTCGGGCTTACAACCGTGTCTATACATACATTGGACAGAACCTGTTTTCGTTTTACATTTATCAGAGAATTCCAATGATTTTTTTGAAAGATTCACTCGGAACAGTGAATCCGGTACTTTATCTTTTGGTGTGTGCAGTCTTGACGGCGGCAATTAGTTTTGTTATGATACGTTTTTATCGCCGGTTAAAAAAATATTTGCCATAAATCATGTATATTCATCGAGATTCAGGAAAAAATATAGGTAGCATAGGAAATGCAAATCTAGAATCGAGGTGAAGATGATGAAGAAAGAAAAAGGTTTTTATATATCACTTCTGAGTGGAATCATATGTATCGCAGTGATTGGCGCAATCTGTATGAATATGTTTGGAAAATCGGAAGATACAGAAGAAAATGTACCAATCGCGGAAGAGACGGAACTGGTTGTGCCAACACCGGCTGCTGCGACGGAGGAACCTCAGAAAACGGAAGAAAAGAATGCGACAGAGGCTTCCTCGAAACATGTTAAGTCAGAAGTGAAAGAAGAAAAACCAAAGAAAAAAGAGACAATGGGGAAAGTCAGTGCGGAAGACAAACTTCATTTTGATCAGGAAACCGGACTTTTGTGGCCGGTGGAGGGCGATATATTGATCGAATACAGTGCAGACAAAGTCGTTTTTTTCCCAACGTTGTCTCAGTATAAGACAAATCCTGCCATGATCATCGCAAGTGAAGTGGGAGAGAGTGTGAAAGCAAGTGCTGCCGGCGTGGTAAAATCCATTGAAAAAAATGAGGAAACAGGAACTACGGTGACGATGTCGATCGGAGATGGATTCAAAGTGGTCTACGGTCAGTTAAAAGATGTGACGGTATCTAAGGGAGATGCGGTTTCGGAAGGCCAGGTGATTGGAAAGATTGCCAAACCGACGAAGTATTATTCGGTGGAAGGAGCCAACTTGTATTATCAGGTAAAACAGAAAAATGAAACGGTAAATCCGCTCGTCTTTTTGAGATAAACGAATCCCCAGGATTGTATGGATCCTGGGGAATTTCTATTTTCTATTCTTGATTTCGTTGACAACATCCATTACATCGGAGGAAGTTTCTTCTTTGGCAGCAGTAGTCTGATCGGAAGAAATTCCTTCTGTCGAATCCTTTTTCAATATGGTTTTTACGGTCATCAGGATCAATTTGATATCCAGCCATACGGAATAATTTTCGATGTAAAACAAGTCTAACTTCAGTTTGTCATAGGGAACGGTATTATATTTCCCGTATATCTGTGCAAATCCGGTAAGGCCGGCTTTTACACGAAGCCGGAAAGCAAATTCCGGAATATTTTCCATGTATTCTTCCATGATTTCCGGACGTTCCGGGCGAGGTCCGACAAAAGACATATCGCCCTTGATAATATTTAATAATTGAGGCAGTTCGTCTATCCGCGTCGAACGGATAAAGCGTCCGACGGGTGTAATGCGTGAATCATTTGCTTTGGCAAGCTGGGCGCCTCCGACCTTCTCTGCATCGACGATCATACTGCGGAATTTGATGATTTCAAAAGGTTTTCCATCTTTCGTGCAGCGGATCTGTTTGTAAAAAACCGGCCCTCTGTCATAAAGTTTTATGGCCGCAGCGGTTATGAGCATAAACGGCGAGGCAATGATCAGCATCGGAACCGCAATCAAAAGATCCAAAAAGCGCTTGGCAAATGCCTGGTCAAAACTGAGCGAATATCCTTTCGTGAGAAGAAATGGCGTGTCAAAGATGTGGATACGGTCACTTCCCATCAGGATGATATCCGAGATCTTAGGGATCACGTACGCTCGTATGCCATTGGCATAGCAGAATTTCAGCACATCATTTCGCTCTTTGGCGCTGATGTCGCCGATGATCACAGCTTCGTAATCTTTCACTTTTTCGGCAATTTTATCCATTCCGGCGCTGACGTGAATGGCATCGGAAATCGCGTATTTGTCGCGGCGTTCTTCGACTTTGTATACAAGGTCGCTGGCAGGGCGCTCTCCGTAGATTAAGAGAATCTTCCACGATTTAAAAATGTGTCCGTAAAGCGAACTTGCGCCAAAGTACCAAAGTGTCGTAATGACAAAATCTCCCAGTGTCATAGCAAGAACCGGCAGTACATTGATGAACCGGAACGCCAGCAGAGATATGATAATATAGGTTACCAGATTACTGATAAATATGGATAAAAATTGTGACAGGATCACTTCAATGCGGCGCAGCTGGCCGAGTTTGGTTGCTCCATACATACGCCCGAAAAAGATGAGAAACAGAGCATACAGTCCAATCACAACGTAGTTACCGCGGCGGTAAAATTGATAGCTGTACATGGTTCCGGCAAAAAAGTGATACCAGAACCATGAAAAAAGAAATGTCATCAATAGTATATTGATCAAAGACAAGGTAAATAAAATTGTCTTTTTATAAGGATCGTAATTACGCAAAACAGCCTCCTGATGTTTATACAGTTTCAGTTTCTTTTGTTTTCAGTACGCGGTTTACCGCATAGCCAAGACCCAGTAAGATCCAATGCGAGGACTGTACACCTACGACAGCATCGTTGGTAAGTCCGACAATCGCATACGCGATGGAAGACATAAGCAGTCCCAAGGCGAGCCGTTCGATATTGCCGTTCAGTTTTCTTCGCCACAAGAGACGGATGCTCTGGACAATATAAAGGATCACGAGAGCGGCATAGGCAATCGCTGAGATTCCCCCGGTCTGAATAAAGGTCTGCAAAAAGATATTATGCGGTTTGTCAACCAGAAGAGTGCTTCCGCCGACACGTTTGGAACCGACAAAATCCGCGTTTGGAAAAGCAATGATAAACGCATTTGGTCCGATTCCCTTGAACCAGTAGGTTTTCATCAAAGGAATGGTACGTGACCAGATGTATCCACGGCGGTTTGCCATATTTTCCGAGTTTTTGAAACCAAAATGTTCCACTTCCTTCAGTTTGATCATTTTTCCGTATGGCGTGTAATATTTCCATTCGTTGTTGTCATACATAAATGTAAAGGAAATCTGATTTGGTGTGTCATTCAAAATAAATGCAGGACAGACTTTGTTCTCTATCGAATAACAGGATGTTGTGAAAGAGAGCATCTGAAATCTCGAATCGCTTGGCACAAGGGCACTTCCATTATTTACCAATGGTATGTTGGTGCCTTTTGAATCCGTAATGGTAAGGGACACATTGGTGCCGTTTGTGACAGCAGCGTCCAGATTAAAGGATTCTCCATTGCGGAAATTGACCTTCATACGTGTCGGTGTTTCATTGACAATGGAGATCAGATTACGCGTGTCTACCGAACCGCTTTTAATCTTTTCGAGAGAAGTCTTTGCATAATCCGTCTGTAGAACGCCGAAAGTACCGATGGCTCCCACAACAACGATAGCAGCCAAGGCAATCCACCATTTTTTGTCGTTTTTATTAAAATAGTTTACAAAGATCAGGATCAGGGTTAATGCGGCAATTCCGATCAGTGTCAAGCCGGCAGCCGTAGAACCAGATCCGATCAAGGTCTTTATAAAGCCGATCGTAATAAGAATACCGGCAGCTTTACATGCAATGGATACCCATTTTTTGTCAGAAACTTTCAGGAAAATGAAAGCAATGACAACCGGCAGAAGCAGAGCGACGTAGCATCCGGAATAGTTGGGATTCGAAAATGTCATAACGACGCTGGAATACCCCTCTTTAAAAGAGATGGCACTAACGTCACTGTATTTGGTAATGATTTTCTGAAAGGCATCCCATAAAAGCGGATTTTTGTCAATTGCCTGCATAAAGCCGAGAAAGGACATCCAGGCGGCGTGGATCATCAATCCGTAAATCATAATACGGATCCTCTGCTCAGAAGTTACTACATAATACGCAAAGAAAAATAACAAGCCGTAGGCAAGAAGAACCCACATGGTCTGCCACTGGTTATAACCGCCACCATTGAAAGCCAGATCCGGATATTTGCTTGCAAGAGAAGAAATAATAACCATTATGAGGTGAATGGCAAGCAAGAGGAGAACCTTCTTATCCGTATCGGCAAAAAGTGTTTTGAGTGTCGTGCGGTTCTTCTTTGTCTGCTGCCATAAATAATAGGACAGGAAGAGGATACAAGCGACACCTGCAACGACCAGTGCGACACCTTTGGAATATCCGAAAGAATCAATCTGCCCGGTTAATGGCGTGTTGTTAAACCATTCAAACTGAGAAAAGTCAATTGTAAAATCATGTGTAAGTACGATCAGAGGTACAAAACATAAACCAAATAGTATGGGTAGAAGCAGCAAAATTTCCTGCCATAACTTTTTCTCGGTTTTTTGGTGTTTTTTATTGTACTTATTAGACATTTTAATATTCCCCTTTTGCTTTTATCATTTTACTCGTTATCGTCACTATCGTCGTCGTCATCGTCATCGCTGTCATCGTCGTCATCGTCATCATCGTCTGACAGGGATGTGTCTTCTGTGACCGTTACATCGCAGGTTGCATACGCACCACCTTCGTCGTCAGCTGTTACGGTGATGGTTGCGGTTCCCGGATCGCCGATGGAGAGTTCTCCGTCGTCATCGACATCAATAACATCTTCATCGTCGCTTTCCCAAGTTACCTCTTTGTTTTTGGCATTTTTTGGAAGAATCTTTTTGATCTTCAAAATAATGTCATCTTCTTCGCTTTCAGAGACTGTAAGTTTGGTTTGGTTGAGTACGATCTTTTTTACAAGGATGTCCTGTGTGACGGAAACGCGGATACTTGCCTTTTTCTTAGGATTGATCTTTGACACGGCACGGATGGTGGCGGATCCCTTTTTCAACCCTTTAATAAGTCCCTTTTTCGAAACAGAAACTATTTTTTTGTTAGAAGAAGTAAATTTAACAGCTTTAAATTTCTTTTTGTTCGGTGAGACAGAAACGGTTGTTTTTAACTGATACTTTTTCCCTTTTTGAAGTTTTAATCGTTTTCCTGCTCCCTTAAATTTTATTGTGCGTACATTTGCCGGTAGTTTTTTTGCCGTGATCATGGTTTTATTCCCTTGTGCTGTGACGCCAAGTACCAAAGATGCAATCAATGTAAGTACGGCGGCTTTTTTTAATTTTTTCATAGACATACCTCCCTGATATGTGATAACAAAGAGAACCACTCCCCCTTCAATCGGGAAAAGGGAGTGATTTTCTTACTGGTGTATGAGTTACGCTTTTAATGTATCATACAGATCTTTCACGGTTGGATAAATCTGTTTGAATTTTGCATATTTCTTATCGTATTTTTCTGCAAGAGCAGCATCCGGTTCTACGGAATCGATCACTTTTACGATCTTTGCGGCAGCTTCTTCTACGGAAGCATATTCACCACAAGCGACAGCAGCGAGCATTGCACCGCCAAGACCAGGGCCTTCTTCGCTTTCGATGATATTTACTTTGATGTTCAGAACGTTTGCTACGATCTTTCTCCAAAGCGGACTCTTAGCACCGCCACCACAAATCTTAGTCTCTGTGATATTGATTCCGAGGTCTCTTGCTACTTCGAAAGAATCACGGATCGCAAATGCAACACCTTCGAGAACGGCCTGTGTCATATCGGCTCTTGTCGTATCCATGGACATACCGATGAAGAGAGCGCGTGCATCCGGATTGTTGTGAGGAGAACGTTCACCCATCAGGTATGGAAGATAGTACACGTTGTTTTCGCCGAGTTTGTCGTCGGTGATCGGTTTCTGCTCCGCAGGATAATCCTTGGTTCCGATGATCTCGTCCATCCACCATTTGTTACAGGAAGCAGCACTCAGCATACATCCCATCAGATGGTAATTTCCGTCAGCATGTGCAAAAGAATGAAGGGCGTTGAATTTATCTACACCAAATTCTTTGCTGGAAATGAAGATCGTTCCGGAAGTTCCGAGGGAGATATTACATCCTCCGTCGCCTACCGTACCTGTTCCGACAGCGGCAGCAGCATTGTCGCCGGCGCCGGCAGCAATTTTACAATTTGTGGTAAGTCCAAGTTCAGCAGCAGCAGCTTCGGTCAGATTTCCTGTCACTTCATAACTTTCATAGAGTTTTGGAAGCTGTTCTTCTTTGACATCGCAGATTTCCATCATTTCTTTGGACCAGCATTTGTTTTTCACGTCCATCAAAAGCATACCGGAAGCGTCAGAGTAGTCACAGCTGTGAACCCCTGTCATCTTATAAGCGATATAGTCTTTTGGAAGCATGATCTTAGCGATCTTTTTGAAGTTTTCCGGTTCGTTTTCTTTTACCCAGAGGATCTTTGGAGCAGTAAAGCCGGCAAATGCGATATTTGCGGTATACTGTGACAATTTGTCTTTTCCGATCACATCGTTTAAGTAATTTGTCTCTTTTGTGGTACGTCCATCGTTCCAAAGGATTGCCGGGCGGATCACGTTGTCATCGCTGTCCAGGATAACAAGTCCGTGCATCTGTCCACCAAAACTGATGCCGGCTACTTTGTCTTTTTCAAATCCGTCGGTCAGTTCTTTGATTCCGGTAACTACGGCATTCCACCAGTCTTCCGGTTTCTGCTCAGACCAGCCCGGATTCGGGAAGGAAAGTGGATATTCTTTTGAAACGATATTTTTGATGGAACCATCTGCTTCCATAAGAAGAAGTTTTACGGCAGAGGTACCAAGGTCTACACCTATGTAATACATGAAATAGTCTCCTTTACTTTAAATTTAATAACAGTACTAGCGACTCGTGTCCGGGTCGCTAGTTGTTGATAATTTTATATCAAATATGAATTATGCAAATGGGTTCTCGGTAGGATAACGAACGCCTGCCGGCTGATTGTATCCGATCTCATCTACATCAACACCGATGTACTTGAATACTTCATACAATGTCTTTCCGAAATGGCCAAATGCAACAGCTCCATGATGAGGGAAGTTCTTCTCGATCAATACGTGACGGTAGAAACGTCCCATCTCAGGAATTGCGAAGATACCGATTGCACCGAAACTACGTGTAGCAACAGGAAGTACTTCACCGTGTGCAATGTAAGCACGAAGGTTAGCATCTGCTGTACTCTGAAGACGGAAGAATGTGATATCTCCAGGAATGATATCTCCTTCGAGAGTTCCGTTTGTAACTTCGATAGGAAGAGAACGAGCCATGATCTTCTGGTATTTCATCTCGCAGAAGGAAAGCTTGCTGGAAGCTGTATTTCCGCAGTGGAATCCCATGAAAGTATCTTTCAATGTGTAGTTTGCAAATTTTCCTTTGATATCTTCATCGTACAGATCCTGAGGTACGGAGTTGTTGATGTCGAGAAGTGTTACTGTATCTTCACTTACAACAGTTCCGATGAACTCGGAAAGTGCACCGTAGATATCAACCTCACAAGATACCGGAATACCTTTTGCTGTCAAACGGCTGTTTACGTAGCAAGGTACGAAACCAAACTGTGTCTGGAATGCAGGCCAGCATTTACCGGCGATTGCAACAAATTCACGATATCCTTTGTGATCTTCCACCCAGTCAAGAAGTGTCAACTCATACTGAGCAAGTTTTGCAAGGATTTCAGGTTTTTTATTACCGGCACCAAGCTCTGCTTCCATCTCTTTTACAACGTCAGGAATACGAGCGTCGCCGTCATGTTTGTTGAATGCTTCGAACAAGTCAAGCTCGGAGTTCTCTTCGATCTCTACACCAAGGTTGTAAAGTGGTTTGATGGGTGCATTACAAGCGAGGAAGTTCAATGGACGTGGTCCAAAGCTGATGATCTTCAAGTTGTTCAATGCATATACGGCACGAGCGATCGGTACAAACTCATGGATCATGTCAGCGCAGTCCTCAGCAGTTCCAACCGGATACTCAGGAATATAAGCTTTTACATTGCGGAGCTTCAAGTTGTAGCTTGCGTTAAGCATACCACAGTAAGCATCTCCACGACCGTCCATCAAGCTGTTTCCGGATTCCTCTGCAGCGGCAACGAACATTTTAGGTCCTTCGAAATGTTTTGCAAGAAGTGTCTCGGAAATCTCAGGTCCGAAGTTTCCAAGGTATACGCAAAGTGCGTTACATCCTGCTTTTTTGATGTCTTCCAAAGCCTGAACCATGTGAATTTCGCTTTCAACGATACAGATTGGACATTCATAGATATCTGCTGCATCATATTTTTTTGCATAAGCCTCTACAAGGGCTTTTCTTCTGTTTACAGAAAGTGACTCCGGGAAGCAGTCACGGCTTACTGCAACGATTCCAATTTTCATTTTTGGCATGTTACTCATTTTTCTAATACCATCCTTTCATTTATTATGATAAAAAAATATCAAAGTTAGTAATTCTATTTTAAAGCATAATGAACAAAAAATCAACAAAAAAGCATATAAATTTTTGCATAATTTCGTTGCAGAATGGAAAAAATTAGTGTATACTAAAGTAGAAGGATTAGGATTGTGAAGAAAGAGGAAGGGATGATCCTATGGTAGAGGCTTATAATTATTATGCCGGCGGTTTTATTCCAAAAGTAAATCCTAAGACAAATGTACACAACCGCCGCGAATTGAAAAGTAAATATAAGAGTATTGTTGCGCTGAACAATGCCAATCCGCTGGCAATGATTTCCCTGTCGAAAGACACGAGTGATTATGCGCTGGATGTGAAATCGATGTCGATGGAATTAGGGGAAGCGGCTTCGCTTGCATTAGATTCGGATCAGCAGGGAGAGGCGCTTGAGACGACATTGCAGCTTTACAACAAATTATTGAGCCGCAGCGACGAGTATGGCAATCTGAAAAATAAACCGTCTCGTCCGGGGTGTGAACTCCGCAAGCTGGTAGAAGAATGTGCGGATGAACTGACGTCCACCGGAATTGCTGTGGATGAAGCGGGATTTCTTTCACGGAAAGTAGATGAAATGGATGCGGTGCCAAGTGATTTCCTGCAGAAACTGAAGGAGAAGTGTGATTACATGAGCATGAATCCGATGGAGTATGTAGAGAAAAAAGTTTACAGTTATGCTCATCTTCACCGCAATGATGTAGGCTATGCTTATGCACAGTCCATTTACACCGGAATGTTTTTTAATTCCTACTGTTAAGAAGAGTGAATTTACATTATATTATAGAAGAGATACAAAAGCAGAAAACAGATGACGTTTGCTCGGTAAGAGAAAATGTGGTCTGTTTTATTTTTTATTCACGATGCCGGACACAGGGTTCTGAGTGATTTTGGTCGAAAAATAAAGATGTGGTTTTTAAAACTACATGTTGTAATGTTCGTATTGACATGTGCGAAAAAATGTGATACTCTCAAAGTATCAAAAAGCAGATGGAGGCTTGGCTTATGAAGGGATTGGTTTTGGAAGGCGGAACATTTCGCCCGATTTTTAGTTCTGGTGTGATGGATGCGCTGCTGACGGAAAATATCATGCTGCCATATTGCATTGGTGTTTCTGCGGGCATCGCGGATGGTGTGTCATATATCTCAAAACAAAAGGGAAGAAATCTGGACATTATCACAAAATACCGCAACGACAAGCGTTATATGGGACCCGGAAATTACCGCAAACAAAAGAGTCTTTTTGGGCTGGATTTTGTATTTGGTGAGATTCCGGAAAAATTGGTTCCTTTTGATAAGAAAACGTTCTTTTCGTATGAGGGAACCTGCAAAGTCGGTGTCACCAATGCGAAGACCGGGGAAGCAGAGTTTTTAAATGCGATGGATATGGATGAAAAATACAGCATGCTTCGCGCGACATGTGCATTACCGCTGTTTTTCCCGGCGATTGATGTAAATGGCACGAAGTATTATGATGGTGGACTGTCAAGCATCATCCCGGTGGAACAGGCGATGAAAGACGGCTGTGAAAAAATGCTTGTCGTCCTGACGCAGCCAAAGGGTTACGTCAAAAAGTTTGGAAAGTATGACAAGATGGGAGCAAAACTTCTTGCCCGCAAATATCCGAAAGTACGCGACCTGATCCTCAGCCGCCCGGACCGCTACAATGAATTGATCAAAAAGTGCGAACAATGGGAACGGGAGGGCAGAATTATGATCATCCGGCCAAACCACCTGCTCAACAGCTTCGAGGGAAATATCCAAAAATTGGAAGCCTCCTACTGGCACGGCTACCGGATGACAAAGGAAAAAATGAAGAAGATCAAACGTTTTCTTGAAATTGAGTAAAAAGCATTGACACGATGGTGCCGGATTTGCTATAATTGTCTTTGCTTGCGGATATGGCGGAATTGGCAGACGCGCTAGATTTAGGTTCTAGTGTCAGCAGACGTGCAGGTTCAAGTCCTGTTATCCGCATAAAAAAAGACCCTCTGGGTCTTTTTTTATGCGGATGAGACCTTGGACCTGGGTCCAAGGTCTCCGCTACGCTCCGGTCGGCGCAGAACAGACGTCCGCAGGACGTCTTGCGCCCTGTTATCCGCGCGATAGCATTGAGAAACTATATTTAGGAGATAAATAAACATGAATTTTAGGACTATTACATCATCGGATGAATTGTGGTGCAAAGTACGAGATTATGCAGAAAACTGCTCGTGGGGAGCAGGAAAAGCATTGGCGGGTGCTATGGATAATAATCAATTTAATGATTGGGAAAGAGTGATTGCTGCGGCAGATAATGAAAAAATCTGTGGTTATTGTACAGTTTCAAAAACAGACTGTATTCCGGATGTAGATTATACACCTTATATTGGTTTTATGTTTGTTGGCGAAGAATACAGAGGTAATAGATTAAGTCAACAATTAATTGAGTATGCCATTGATTATATGAAAAATATTGGCTATAACAAAGTGTACATAGTAAGCGACCATGTCAATTTATATGAAAAATATGGTTTTCGTGTAATAGACCGAAAAATTGCTCCTTGGGGTTCGGAAGAAAAAATATATTTACGAGAGTTTTAATACGGACAATTTTTTCAGCAGTTTAGTTAAGTAAAAAAAGAGATGCCCGAAAAAGGCATCTCTAACTGTTTGTTGAGTTTAGAGAAAAATTCTCTTCGATGTATTCAGCAAAACACTTAAGAACGAGGCTTTAGTATAATTCAGTTTTGATGGATTAATTTTCTAAGAGCGCAATACCTTCTTCTACAGAAATGATTGGCAATTCTTTGTCCTCAAAATCAGGTGCATTTGCTGTTATCAGATAATCTACGTCATTATGTTTTGCTGTAGTGTATTGAACGCAATCTTCAAAGTCTTCCCATTTTCTCGAAAATGCACTTTGAATATCCTTATCCGTTACAGATAGAACATTTACTAATTTAAAAATATTTTCCATAATATCATATGTGTTACCAATATCATGTGTTGATTTTCTTATAATATAGAACAAATCTGTAACCGCAGATGCAGTTATAACAGCAGCAATGTCTTTTTTACGAGCTAGAGAAAAAAGTTTCTTTGCTTTTTCACAATTTGCACGCTTAAAAACAATATCCAGCAAAATATTAGTGTCAATTAACAAGGTCATATTTTTCTCTTATCCTTTCGTCATGATATTGTTCTGCTGTTTTCCCTGTATCTGGCAAAACACCAACAATTTTGTCAAAAATATCTTCAATTGGTTCTTGCGTCTTTTTTCTTTCTTCACGTTGAGAACTTACAAATCTTACGTAACTATATATGATTTCGATTTCGTTTTCGGGTAAATCATTCAAAAGATTGATTGTTTTTTCCAATGTTGACATTTCCCTCACTCCTTTCAAATTTTATGGAAGTCATATACAAGACATCTGTAAATATTCATCCATTAAGAATACTTCTGTAGTATTTTATGCGTTTCCAACCTTATAATCATCGTTTTGTTTTCATTTGATAATTTAATTGTAGCGGCAATGATAATACTTGTCAATCAATAATTTACCCAACATTAGCTTTTCCCTTTGCATCGTAGTAAAATAAACCACCGGCTTAGCCGGTGGTCATGGTTTAAACAATTCCCTTTTCTAAAGCTTTTTGGATATCCTGATCTGAAATTACGGAATACACGTTCGCACCGTATTTTTCTTCTAACAGATGTCTTCCAATTCCGCCGGGCATATCGTCGCGGGCGAATATGGTTACCAACGCCACAACATGGATATCAGCACATTTCTTTGTTTCCTCAATCCACCTGTCTGCGCTTTGCCCCGTAGACACACCATCGTCTACGATGACTACACGTTCCCCTGCCTGCAATGTGTGACCGCATATCATTCGCCCTCTGCTGTCAGGCTTCTGTCTCGCATGACAATAATTTACCGTTCTTCCATATTTGTTATACAAAACACTTGCGGCCATTGCTGAAAAAGAAATCCCATGATAAGCCATTCCGGTTAATACGTCAAATTCAAGATAATTTTCACATATGCAGTCCGCCAATACTTCTCCGATTTTGCTTATCTGTGCATTGGTGGAGAAATTTTCCGTATTGATAAAATAGCTGCTATCTTCTTGAAATGTCAAAATTTGGTTATCTGCCATAAATCGCACAAATTTTTCTTTGTTTGTCAAGGCATCCAGCTTGTAACCAAACAACTCATCTATTGTTACACCAAAATATTGTGCTAACAATGGAATCAGAGAAATATCCGGTTGTGCTGCTCCGTTTTCATACTTTGAAACTGCCTGGTATGAAACACCCAATTTCCGCGCCACTTCTTCCTGCGTTACGCCTTTTGCTTTTCGCAATGTTTTGATCGTGGTTCCAATTGAAATCATAGTTTGTTCCTCCTTAATTTGAATGGATTAAAGAGCTCTTTGTGATTTCATTATAAAAGAAGTGAAAAAAGAAAACAATAACCTGGTTTTCTTGATTTTCTCAACAGGAGGTTGAAATTGCAGGATATTTTGATTTTTACTTTTTTCTTACAGATGTAGTTATTTGCTTAATTGATTTTTGAGAGATTGCAGCGCCAAATTCGTCCGTTAAATAAGTTTTCAACGCATGAAGTTTTTTTCTTACAACTTGTGAATATTCAATTTGTTTCAATCAGATACCCCCAATTCTGCTTCAAGTTCATCAGCAGATATCGTACTTTCCTCGCGAATGGAAGTCTCTGCTTCATTTAATTTAGTCATCAATTCATACAATGCCTTTTGTTTGTCTAGTTCATCTAATTCCTTCATATCAATGATGGCACACTGCCCATGTCCGTTACGTGTCAGATAAACTCGATTGCCATAGCCTACCTCGTTGATAACAGCAGTATAATTTCTTAAATCTGAAATCGGTTTGATATTTGGCATAATGATTCCTCCATTTCATCTAAAATAAATTTTACGTTGATTTCTTTAATCTTATTATACACGTTTGCTGTAATAAAATCAAGGTATTCGCATGTGAATTTGCAGCAAGCATAAACTGTCATAAGAGTCAATTCCCCTCCTATGTATTCCGCCAAGCCAGAGTACATAGGAGGGGAAACTGCCTCTTTGCGCCACTCCGGTCGGAGCAGAGCCTCTTTTTTGATTCCAGGGTGCTATATTATCTGGATTTAATTATATCCAATCGCAAGCAGTGTGAAGTTTTTCTCCTCATCACCATCTTTCATTTTTAATTCAATGGTATGCTCTGCTGCTTCATCATCTGTCATCGCAACAAAGACTTTTCCATTGTTCCATCCAGAAGAATCATAACCATCTAAAGTTGCTTTTTTCTCCCCATCAATGTACAGATCTGCAGAGCCAAATGTTTTAGAATTGCTCAGTTTATATACAAACATCAACGTCTTGCAGGTTGCTTTGATTGTTAAAGCAGTGTTACCACTTTCTTTGGTATGCATCCAGTTGTCAGGAAATTTGGCTGCGCCTTCCTTTCCGTTGTATGGGTACTGAAAACTTCCAGTTGCAGAGTCCGTCTCGGCAAAACTGCCCACATCTATGAAGTCAATTATCTCAACATCTTCTGTCGTTGTCTTTGAGTCAATTATTTTTATACCTTGATAAGCCGATGTTTTCAGTGGAGCCATCGCATCAATGTCGGTAATATTGTATGTGTCTTTATCAGCCTTATCTACTGTATCCATGAGGTTCATAATGCAATCTGACATTAATTGGTAGCCGTCATTAGTTGGATTAAAACTGTCCTGAAAGTACCAATCATAAAAACCTTCATTTTCAAAATAAGGCATGACGCTATCCCCCATGCTGATCATTGCAAGGTCGTAATAGTTTCCGTATGCACGATACGTGGATTCCATAACGCGTCCCCCTTGTTCACTTTGGAACACAGGAAAGACAAGTATGACTGCCGAGCCGGATTTCAAGGCTTCACGGATCAGACCCTCATATGCGCCGCCATTTGTTGCTGTTTCAAAATCATTTGCGGAAAATTCGATAAATAATATATCCGGATGATTGCTTCCGGCAGGTAAACGATCGATAACATCCCGGTTATAGCGGACAACTCCAATGTCAGAAGATGAGCCACTCATTCCGGCATTGATAAAATGAATGTTGGAACCATCGTCTTTCCCATAGGTTTTTGCAAATGCATTAGCAGAAAGTTCAGCAAATCCTTTAGAATTAGAATAAACGGTTTCCGTGGCAGTACTGCCAATATATGCTAAGGAAACATCTTTGCCGTCTCGTGCTTTGGCAATTGCATTCTTCAAGCGTGCATTGTTTCCTGTAGAGAGAAGACTATCCGCTATCATAGTGTCAAAAGAACCATCTTTTGAGCTATTTGATTCTTCATTTTTATCTATTGTATTAGTAAATACAATACTGTAAAGAACCGCACTTTGCGCAATACCATCTGGCGATTTCAATGTAATTCCAATTGCTTTTGCGTTGGAAGCACTAGAATAAAATAATGTTGAAACTTTGTAAATCAAGGTTTTTGAACCATCTTCATTTTCAATTGTCTTTTCAACATTTCCCCAGGTATCGTTTTTGCTATAGAATTTTTCTTCGCTGTTTCCGGACCATGTCATAATTTTAACTTCAGCAGTTGTCTTTATTCGTATTGCCACATAGTGATAACCGGTTACATCCATTTGTGCTTTCGTAACATTATCCAGATGGAAAGCAAAACCATTATTATACATATCAACAGGCTTTATTTCTCCCGTATCGTCATCAATTGCAGTAGGCTGAGAGCTATATGCAACAGTACCATCCGTATTAAATTTAACTTGGCCATAAGAACCATTTTTTGTCCAGTTTGTAGCTTGATCTTCTGTTAAAGCAATTGGTAAATCAGCTTTTGTTTTGTCATAAGGGATCCCATTGATAAGAGGACCATTTGGAATTTGATAATAAATTATTTCTTTATAAGAAGACCAATATCCCTTATTATGATATTGATAGATTCCCTTTTCTGGAACGATTATCTGGCAGTTTTCCAAGTCGGTCAATGCCAGAGAACTCATTATAGGTGGATTTTCCGATTTCATAATAAGTTTCTTAAGATTTACAGCTGTCCCAGCAGCCATGTTTTCTCCGATTTCTGTTATTGTCTCTGGAATAATCAATGTAGTCATTGTAGCCTTGTCAAAAACTTTAGTACCCAATTTATTGACAGGTTTTCCCTTATAAATTGGTGGAATATATACCGTATCCGGAAGTGAGTAATTTTGATTCCATGATACAATTGTATATCCACCCTCTTCATTTTCAGCAAAATTGAAATACTGCGGATAGGAAGGCAATGGTTCTTCGGAAACCAAAAAGGTAACGCTAGTCTGTCTTGTCGAGGATAAGTCGGCATATCCTTTTACTCCTACAGTTTCCCGAAGAAAACAAGTTTCTTCAACTTCAATGATACGTTTTGACTTACTTTTAGTAACCGGCATTTGAAGTAAAACATCGGTTATATAACTGTCTTTTTCTTCGTCATAATAAGTATCGGAACTTAAAATTTTATTTACGGAAGCTGCTGTTGTATAGATCTGTTTTTTGCCATAATCACTATCGTTTAAAACAATTTCAACAATGTTGTCTCTTTTCTTATTTTCATAAGAGAGTTTAACTAAAAGCATTTCTTCTTTGTTGATTAAATTGTTTTCAATCGATTTGGTATCTGTTGCAGCTGTTTCCGTTTGTGGCGTCACTAAAGCTAACATCTCATCTGTTGAAAGAGTTGTTAATTCGGAATCTTCTGCAAAAAGTTCTTTATCATCATATGTTTTAAACCCAATGAATTTAGGGATATCCTGCATTGTTGCTGGCGTTGCCGAAGGGGTAGTAAGTGGAGTACTGCTTGGAGTTGCCGCCGGTGTTGTGACCGGAGTGCTGCTTGGAACTGCTGTTGGAGTTGCAAGTGGAGTACTGGTTGGAGCCACCGTCGGCGTAGTGGTTGGAGCTGCTGTTGGCGTTGCAAGCGGAGTACTGCTTGGAGTCACTGATGGTGTAGTGCCCGGAGTACTGCTTGGAGTTATCGCCGGAGTAGTGAGTGGAGTACTGCTCGGAGTTGCCGCCGGAGTAGTGAGCGGCGTAGTGCCCGGAGTTGTTGCCGGAGTTGCAAGCGGAGTGCTGTCCGGAGTAGTGAGCGGCGTGCTGCCCGGAGTTGTTGCCGGAGTTGTTGCCGGCGTTGCAAGCGGAGTGTTGTTCGGAGCAATTGTTGGCAACACAGTTACAGTATCACCAGGCATTGCTGATGTTACAGCCGGTGCAGTGCTTGGAAAAACGTTTGATGAGTTATTGGAACTACGTTTGGATTTTTTGACGATTACTTTGCAAACATATTTCTTTTTGCCGGCAATCGCCGTAATTTTAGCAGTTCCCTTTTTCTTGGCGGTTACCTTCCCTTTTTTACTAACGGATGCAACCTTTTTGTTAGACGATTTCCATCTGACTTTCTTTTTGTAATTTTTTAGTTTCAACTTGTACTTTGACCCTATGGTTAAAGTGATTTTTTTCTTATTGAGTTTGACTTTTCCCTTTGCATCTGCGTTTGTATTGGTAAATGCAGATACGCATAAAGCCAAAACTAAAATAAGACTGATAAATTTACGTGTGTTTTTCATGTGAATCCTCCTTTTGCTTTTTGCTATTTTGTTTATTTTACTAAAATCCAAGGAAGATTTCTCGGTAGATTTCTCCTGGATTTGTTCCGCTTTTTACGTAATTTCTCCTTTCTCTTTGAGGGCAGTTGTTTTTAATACAGCCGTTGCACCTATATAAGTGCAATTGTGCTATAAAATCTGGATAAAATCAATATGAATGCACTAATTTAAGTGCAAATAGAAAGGCGCGATTTTATGAATGCTGACTATGAAAAAGAGCTGGGACACAACCTCCGTATGCTCCGCGAGAAAAGAAATCTGACCCAGGAGCAGTTATCCGCCAAATTGCAGATACGCAATTGTGACATTACAAGAAGTGCCCTTGCAAAAATCGAAGTAGGGCAGAGACATCTTTATGTCGACGAAGTTTTTCATTTGAAAAACATTCTTAAAGTATCTTACGATGAAATTTTTCCGGATAAATGTAACGGATACGAAGAATAACCCCAAGTCATAGACTTGGGGCGTTTGGTTGTACAAAATTATCCTGATAATACAGCCCAAAGAAAAAGGTGTACCACAAAGGGCACACCTCAATCTCTTCAAATTCATCGTAAATGTAGAAAATATTGTAATTACCATACCAAGTCATACGAAATCCCAATCTTGCCAAAACCGGGTCTGAAACAAATTGATGTTATTCTGGAAAAGTAGCAAGTTTTTCGGCTTCTTCACTAATCCCATCAATGGTATCATCCGCAGCTTGTGGATTTTGCAACTCATAGGATATATAGTTCTCTATTAATTGCAAGTCAAACTCGGCAGGTTGTGTAAACTTAACGATAGGCACGTTGTTCTCTCCTTTTCCGGATTCGCTCCTTCACTTCATCGATGGAACTTTCACGACCTTCTTGCATCGCCTTATAGCCTTGACCAAGTAAAGAATATAATTCTAACGTAGCTTCGTCATGTTTTTTAATTTCTGTAGCTTCCATCTTTTTCACCACCATTCTAAATTCTAAAAATATTCTTGGTTACATTATAACCAATTTTTTTAATATTGTACAGTAGAAAAATGAAATCACATAATAATTGAATTCTTCGTCTCTTTACCCAACCATCCAAAATCCAATCAATTCCTCAATCTGGTCCCAGCTATCACAGTTAAACTGCTCATATTTGTTATACAAAACACTTGCGGTCATTGCCGAAAAAGAAATCCCATGATAAGCCATTCCGGTTAATACGTCAAATTCAAGATAATTCTCGCATATGCAGTCGGCCAATACTTCTCCGATTTTGCTTATCTGCGCATTGGTGGAGAAATTTTCCGTATTGTGCTTTTCGCAATGTTTTGATCGTGTCTCCAATTGAAATCATAGTTTGTTCCTCCTTAATTTGAATGGATTAAAGAGCTTTTTGTGATTTTATTATAAAAGAAGTGAAAGAAGAAAACAATAACCTGGTTTTCTTGATTTTCTCAACGGGAGGTTGAAATTGCAGGATATTTTGAAATGTTTGCTGTGATAAGAGAGGGAGAGTTTGTTGAGACAATTTCTCTGTATCAGAAGATAAAGAGTGTGGCAGCTTTTGACTTGAATTTTGGTCTTTTTCCCCTAGACCATACAGAGTTTGAGAAAATTGTGGTCTAAGTTATTTTTTTTGTGAGTAAGTCAAATATGTGAAAGAGTTTTATGGTCTGGAGAAAAAATTTTGTTATAAAATCAAAAAGTGAAACTTGGTTTTGTGCTCCTGATAGACAAAAGTACGATTTGGGTCAAAAGGGGCGTAATATTTGTATGGTCTGATGTGGAAATTCCGATTTCTAGACCACAAAAAGAAATTGATAGAACCACAAAAGAAAATTTTTCTTGCTTTTTTCCTTATATGTTTGTATAATTAGAAGTTGCCACTATTAATTTACAGGAATTGGAAATAAAATACTCGGAGGTGCAAAATGGCAAAACAAAACATATATGACAATGAAATATTTTTCGATGGATATAAGAAGATCCGGGATAACGAGGTAAATGCCAATAATTTGTTTGAAATCCCTGCTTTGTTTTCCATGATGCCGGATCTGACAGGGAAAAGGGTGCTCGATCTGGGGTGCGGTTTTGGCGAACATTGTATACGGTGTATTCGGCAGGGGGCGGAAAAAGTAGTGGGGATTGACATATCCGAAAAGATGTTAGAGGTTGCAAGAAAGGAAAACAGCGATGCACGCATAACATATCAAAATATTCCGATGGAAGAAATTGCAGGTTTAAATGAGACATTTGATATTGTAGTAAGTTCTCTGGCGTTTCACTATGTAGAGGACTTTTCGGGGGTGGTTAAAAATATATATGATATGCTTGAACCGGGTGGCAATTTTATTTTTTCACAGGAAAATCCGCTGTGCACATGTCATACCGGAGACAATCGGTGGACAAGAGATGAAAATGGACAAAAACTGTATTTGAATCTTGCCAATTACGGTGTGGAAGGAGAGAGAGAATCGGTATGGTTTGTGGATCATGTAAAAAAATATCATCGAACATTTTCAACAATTATCAACACTTTGATTGAAGCGGGATTTACGATTGAAAAAATGATCGAGCCATTGCCGACGGATGAGCTGCTTGAAAAGTATCCGGCTTACAAGGATTTGTTTCATAAGCCGGATTTCCTGCTGGTGCGGGTAAAAAAATAAACCGCAGGGGAAGGCGGATAATAGGGGCGGCACTTGGAGTTTTCTTAAAAAAGGAAAAGTGACATATTTTTTATGTTGCTTTTTTTAAAAACACAATATATAATATAAGTGTGATTAAAATACACATAAACACCAATAATAATGTGATGAGGTGGCTTGATGGAACGATTTATTTTACAAAAATTATTGGACTGGAAAAACTCTCCCTATCGGAAACCTTTGATTTTAAAAGGAGTACGGCAGGTTGGAAAGACTTGGATTTTGAAGGAGTTTGGAAGGCGTTATTATGATAATACGGCGTATTTCAATTTTGATGAAAATGAGGACTACAAACAATTTTTTGAAACGACAAAAGATGTGGAACGCATTTTGCAAAATTTGATGCTTGCCAGCGGGCAGAAAATCATACCGGAGCGTACTCTTATCATTTTTGATGAAGTACAGGACTGCCCCAAAGTTATAAATTCCATGAAATATTTTTGTGAAAATGCGCCACAGTACCATATTGCCTGTGCCGGGTCTTTGCTTGGAATTGCACTGGCAAAACCATCTTCTTTTCCTGTTGGAAAAGTAAATTTTATGCAAATTGATCCTATGACTTTTTCTGAATTTTTGATTGCCAATGGGGACGAAAATCTTTTTGCGTATATGAAAAGCGTAAATGCGATTGAGCCAATTCCGGATGCCTTTTTTAATCCCTTGTACGAAAAATTGAAAATGTACTATGTGACGGGAGGAATGCCGGAATCTGTGTTGATGTGGACAGAAGCGCGGGATGTTTCGGCTATGCAGGAAGTACTGTCGGGCATTATTGGAGCATATGAGCGTGATTTTGCCAAACATCCAAATGTCAATGCGTTTCCTAAGATATCTTTGGTTTGGAAATCGATTCCATCACAGCTGGCAAAAGAAAATAAAAAGTTTATTTATAAAGTTGTAAAAAAGGGAGCGCGGGCGCGCGAATATGAAGATGCTCTGCAGTGGTTAGTGGATGCAAGACTGGTTCATAAAGTTTACCGCAGTGCAGCTCCGAATTTGCCGCTGGCTGCATATGATGATCTTTCTGCTTTCAAAATTTATTTGGTCGATGTGGGACTGCTTCGCCGGCTGGCTCAGCTGGCACCTACGGCGTTTGGCGAAGGAAACCGTTTATTTACAGAGTTTAAAGGTGCTTTGACAGAAAATTTTGTGCTGCAGACATTGATTACGCAGTTTGAAGTAACGCCACGTTATTGGACGCAGAATAATCCTCCCTATGAAGTGGATTTCCTGATTCAAAGAGAGAATGATATTTTTCCGATCGAAGTAAAATCAGAAGCCAATACATCCGGCAGGAGTCTCAAAAAATTCAAAGAGCTGTTTTCGGATAAAGTAAAGCTGCGTGTCCGATTTTCATTAAATAATTTGAAACTGGATGATGACGTATTAAATATTCCGCTATTTATGGCGGACGAGGCAGACAGACTCATTGGTCTGGCGCTGGAACAACAGAGAAAAAAGTAAGAGCAGTGCAGCAAATTTTATTGCTCATCATACTAGGAGGTTTTTTCATGATAAATAGAAAATTAACAGCAATCGTATTTGCAGTGTGCGCGTGTTTGTGTCTGCTATCACAAAAAGATACGGCAGCAGCAAAAAAGAATTATACGGTTTCGCCGGATGCGAAGGTATTGGGGCGGTATGCAAAAAGCCAGGACTTAAATAAGCAGACAAAACATTATTTTATGCTGCGTTATTATATGGATCAACTGGAAAAAAATGGGAGAGGAACGCTGACGCTGAAAAAGGGAACCTACTCCATAACAAACATTTTATATGTGCCGTCCAATGTGACGATCCGCTTGAAAGACGGAGTTCGGATCGTGAAGACGACAAATGTCGGGAAGGCGCGGTTTCAACCAGCGGAAGGCATTTTTCAGGTGGTGCCGTACCGGCTGAGCCAGAAAAAACGAAAGGGAAGAGGGTACAGCGGTTCCCACGATGTTAAATTTATCGGAGAGGGCAATGCGACGATCGATCTGAAATATGTGATGAATTCCAAAGCGATTGTTACGGCACACTGTAAAAATGTGGAAATACAGGGAATCCGGTTTCTGCATATGAATACGGGACATTTTTTGGAAGTGGATGCTTCTAAAAATCTGACGGTCAGAAACTGCACATTTTCAGGCGTGGCTGCGAAATCACCATATACGAAAGAGGCGATCAATATTGATGTGCCGGATCCGAATACAGGTGGGGTAAATTTACGGTGGAGCAGTCTGGATAAGACGCCCGATGTGGATGTAACGATTGAAAACTGTACCTTTTCGAATCTTCAGAGGGGGATTGGAAGCCACAAATATTCGCAGAAAAAAGCGGGTGGAAAATGGGCTGTGAATTGTTATCATGAAAATATCTGTATTCGCAATAATGCGTTTGCCAATATGAAAGATACTGGGATATTTATGCTCAATTGGAAAAATGTGACACTTGAGACGAATACATTTGCAAACTGTAATCTGTGTATGAATTTCCGCGGAACGCAGGCACCGGTGAATCTGATCCAAAACGACTTTGGCACATCGACGGTGGTGCAGACATTTGCAAAAGACAGACTTTATTATATGGGATATAAATCTCCCGGCAAAGGAAGTTGTTATGCGCCGATCTATAACCAGCTTGGTTTTGAGACGCTGCAGCAATTATTAGATGTTAATAACGCGTCGTAAAAAGGACGCTGTCAGTATCCTGCGGTTATTCTTCAATGACCGATTTAACCAGCTGCCACGCAATGCTGCCCTCGCGCAGAAGCGGTAAAGCATCTTCAAAACGAATCCATTTCGCGGAATCCACTTCACCGGATAGTGTAAAATCTTTCTTTTTGACGACTGCTTTGTAGCCGAGCATTAGCATTTCCTTCTTTTCATAGGGAAAACTGCGGATAAAAGTAAGGGCTTCGACATCCTGTCCGAGTTCTTCTTTTATTTCGCGGATAACGGTTTCTTCGGCAGATTCTCCGAGTTTCATAATGCCGGCGACACAGACGTATTTGGTTGTGGAAACGTAGTTTTGGCGCAAAAGTGCGATTTCCCGCTGCTCGTTTACGACAGCGGCGATGATGCTGGTCGTAAACATGTCCCATAATGGGATTTCACAGGATTCGCAGTAGGGGATGAACCCCTCGTCGCCAATTTCTTTCCGGATAAGTTTTGAGCCACAGTGCGGGCAGTAAGTAAAATGCATCGTATTCTCCTTGGATTATTGTAATGTTAGGCGTTTGATAAACGCCGAAACCCACTATTTTTCTGGGTTTTTTACTTGAAT
>ERZ808252.386-NODE-386-length-44049-cov-12.936309_pt1 | contig 44049 bp, 18 predicted proteins | sample MGYA00521242_ERZ808252 | MGnify/ENA primary metagenome ERZ808252 (study PRJEB31516, sample SAMN03275581) | gut metagenome | biome: mammalia-associated habitat; material: feces | host: Papio cynocephalus | place: Kenya | collected 2012-08-07 ...
CCGCCCGCATCCAGGCTCGCATCGGCTCCGCCGAGTAATTGAATAAAACCGGATTGCCGCGTTACTCGTCATTCCTCTATAGGCATCGCCCTACCGATGATGATTGTGGGATATGGCATTTTCTTTCGGCCAGCCTTGGGCGTGGAGGGGGAGTTCGACGCCGTCGGGGGTAACTATGACGGAGCCTACTTCGGGCTTGGCGAGATGGCCGATGATGTCGAAGGTCTGGAAGTCGTGGCGGAACTTGTCGTGCTTGCCGATGGGGATGGTGAAGAGAAGACGGCAGTCGTCGCCTCCGTTTAGGGCAGCGGCGAGCGGGTCGATGCCGAGTTCATTGCTCAGGTCGATGGAATTACCCATAAAAGGCACTCTCTCGGCGTAAATCTTCGCTCCAAGGCCGGAGTCCCGAACGAGGCACTTGACGGCGTCAGCGAGGCCTCTGGTGACGAAATATCCGAAACTTGGCACAATCTCCGAGTCTTCGAACATCTTCAGAATGTTCGGGTTCAGCGACGGCTTGAGGTATTCACCGACAAAGTCCTTGTATTTGTCCAACTGCGGCTGCTCGTGGTCGTCCTTCGTCTTGTCGAACTTGCGCTTTTCGCGCTCCAGCACGCTCAGGCCGAGATAGGCTCCGCCGAGGCTGCCCGAAACGCAGAGCAGATCCATGCTCTTTGCCGGCATACTGCGCTTTGCCGTGAGCATGGAGGTCTCTCCGCAGGCGCTCACGCTGATGCTCAGGCCCACCATCGACGGCATCACTTCAAGGCTCAGCTTTTCGTAGCCGTGCTCCTTGGCGCAGGCGACAATCCCGCCCCAGAGTTCCTTGATGTGGCTGAAGTCCAGCTTTGCCGGCACACCGATGACGACGGCGAGGGTACGCGGGGAGGACAGCTCTGCATAGAGTTCGCCGGTGACCATCGTGACGCACTTGTGGCCGAGATGCTTGAGTGGGAAATAGACGAGGTCGAAGTCCGTTCCCTCGATGAAACAGCGGCTCTTCTGGGTGGCATACGCCTGTCCCTTAGTTTCGAACCATGTGCTCTCGAACGGCTTGTAGCCCGTTCCTTCAAAAAGCCTTGCAACCGCCTCGACCCTCCCGAGGCTCGCGAATCTTTCCTCTGCTGCCATATACTTTAACTGAGTAAATTAGGTTGTCTGATATGTGTTTTTTTTGATCCGTATTTTTTCTTTTTTTAGAGGGATTCTGTGGTGTCAAATGTTGGGCAAATGTGAAATGACCCCAAGACACTCAAAATCACCTTTTCTTCTCCACATCATATGTTACCCCCATCGCCTCAAGCGCCGACACGAAGTCATTGTTTACGCCCACGGTGAATTTCCGTGACGCGAACTCGATGTTCCACTTGTGCACAGGGTCGTAGAGCTTCATTGAGAGCGTAATCGGTCCCTTGTTGTCCTTGATGAGCTGCACGAGCCTCTCGCGGAACTCCGGCGTGAGCTGCGTCGTGGTGAGCTGCACCATGAAGTTCTTGACCTTTTCCTCAGCCACATTGCCCAGCAGCACAATTCTGTTCACGCGGAAACCATAAGGGACTTTCTGCTGCGTCTGCGCCGATGCGCCCTCCGCCGGCTTCTGGTAGTAGCGCGGCTTGATTTCACCATCAATCCAGATTGCGGTGTGCGGCTGCAGGTAGGCCATGAAAGCCTCGTGGTCCTTACCGAAGAGAGCCAGTTCGAAACTGCCTTCATAGTCCTCAATCTTTGTCTTGGAGTAGGCCCTGCCTGTCTTGGAGTTGAATGTTCCGGTCTCTGTGATCAGCCCCGCGACACAGACTTTTTCTCCTGCCTGACGCTCAGTGCATTCGTTAATCTTTGCATCAAGTTGTCCGAGCGAGCAGCCTACAAAATTGTCGAGTTCAAAGCGGTACTTGTCAAGCGGGTGCGCCGAAAGGTACATCCCCACGAGTTCCTTCTCCTTCTGAAGGAATATGAACTCATCGACCTCGTGATCGATCTCCGGAATCTCCGGTCTCGTCGGTTTCATCTCCTCGGACTCGCCGAAAAGCGAAATCGCGGCGTTCTCCGCGTCCCGACGGAAAAGTTCTCCGTAGCGAATGAGGGCATCGAGGAACGTATCTCCACTCCTGCACGGTGTGAAAAACTGCTGTTTGGATATGTGGAAACTTTCGAATGCTCCGGAATATATAAGTGACTCCATCGACTTGCGGTTCACGATGCCCGACATTCTCTCGATGAAATCATATATGTCCGCGAACTGCCCGTTCCGCGTCCTCTCGCTGATGATTGCCTGCACGATGTTGGAACCGAAGCCCTTGATTCCTCCGAGGCCGAAGCGGACGTGCCCCTCAGCATTCACGGAGAACGCGGAGTGCGACTCGTTGATGTCGGGATTGAGAACCTTGATGCCGCTCTTCTTACAGTCATCCATGATTTTCTTAATCTCGTCCATCTTCGAGAGGTTGTTGCTCAGGTTCGCCGCCTGGAACTCTGCCGGGTAGTGGGCCTTGAGCCAGCCGGTTTGGTAGCTCACCCATGCGTAGCAGGTGGCGTGGGACTTGTTGAAGGCGTATTGCGCGAACTTCTCCCAGTCCTTCCAGATTTTGTCGAGGGTCTTCTCTGGGTGGCCGTTCTTCATCCCGCCCGTCATGAACTTCTCCTTCAGCGAGTTAAGGATGTCTATCTGCTTCTTTCCCATCGCCTTGCGGAGCTTGTCGGCCTCGCCCTTGGTGAAGTTCGCAAGCTTCTGCGACAGGAGCATGACCTGCTCCTGATAGACCGTCACTCCGTAGGTGTCCTTGAGGAACTCCTCCATCTCCGGAAGGTCATATTCCACAGGCTCCTGCCCCTGCTTACGGGCGACGAACGAAGGAATGTAGTCCATAGGCCCTGGGCGGTAGAGGGCATTCATGGCGATGAGGTCCTCGAACCTCGTTGGCTGGAGCTGCTGGAGCCATTTCATCATTCCTGGTGACTCGAACTGGAACACGCTCGTGGTGTCGCCGCGTCCGTAGAGTTCGTAGGTCATCTTGTCATCGATGGGGATAGCCTCGATGTCTATGTCAACGCCATATCTCTCCTTGATTAGGTCGAGACAGGTGTGTATGATTGTCAGCGTGTTGAGCCCGAGGAAGTCCATTTTGAGCATTCCCACGTCCTCGATGTAGTGCCCGTCGTACTGCGATGTCCAGAACTCCTTTTTCTTCCCGTTCTCATCAACGATTTCCTTGTCTTCCGAAAGGCAGATTGGTATATAGTCCATCAGGTTGCCGCGCCCGATGATAGTCGCGCAGGCGTGTACTCCAACCTGCCTTATGCTGCCCTCGAGTTGGAGAGCATATCTCAACACAGTCTTTGTCAGGTCTGAACCATTCTTGAGCTCATCCTGAAGTTCAGGGACAAGACGGTAGCAATTCTTTAGCGTAATCTTCGCGTTCGCCTCCTCCTTTCCAACCTGGTAGTGTTTTTCTACGAAAATCTTCTGTCCGGGATTGTCTGGGTCATCGGTCTCCACATTCTTCACAACCTCACTGAATCCCTTTTTCAGTTCATCGAACTTCGGGTTGAAGGGATATTCCTTATCGACCATCTCGCTGAGGCGATCAGGAATCATTTTCGTGAGTCGGTTGGACTCATCGATGCTCATCCTGTTGATTCGGGCTACGTCCTTGATTGCCGACTTCGCCGCCATTGTTCCGAATGTAATGACACGCGAGACGTGGTCGAGGCCGTAGTGATCCTCGACATACTTGTGCGCCGCTCCGAGGTCCTCGAAATCGACATCGATATCCGGCATGCTGATTCGGTCCGGGTTGAGGAAACGCTCGAACAGGAGCTGATACTTGATGGGATCGAGGTTCGTGATCCAGAGACAGTAGGCTACCACCGAGCCTGCGGCCGAACCGCGTCCGGGGCCGACCATCGAGCCCATTGCTCGGGCCGCTGCTATATAGTCCTGCACGATGAGAAAATAGTCAGGGAATCCCATACGGCAGATGGTCTTGAGCTCGAATTCTATTCTTTCGCTCTGCTCCTCCGTGAATGTTTCTCCATAACGTATGTGAGCCCCCTTGTAGGTCAGGTGACAGAGGTAGGCCACCGAACGGCAGAATTCTTCCCCTCGGTCGTTCCCATCTTTGTCGCAGCGTCCCACATCGATGATTTCCCTATATTTCTCCAAGTGGCTGTCTATGTCCGCAAGGAAGTTCTCCGGCAGGTCGAACTTCGGAAGCACGTGCCCGCGGTCAATTTTGTAATTTTCAATCTTCCCGGCAACTTCAAGCGTGTTTGTGATGACCTCTGGGTGCCCAGGGAACAGTTCTGCCATTTCCTCCTCGGTCTTGAGGTATTCCTGTTGGGTATAGCGCATCCTATCCTTGTCGTCAAGATAGGCGCCGGTATTGAGGCAGATGAGCATGTCATGGGCAGTTCCGTCCTCCTTGTTCACGAAGTGGACATCGTTTGTCGCCACGACCTTTACGCCAAGTTCACTGGCAAGGCGAAATATCCCCTCATTCGCAATCTGCTGTTTTTCCCACACTTCCTGAGTCAATCCCTCAACTTCCGTCCTATGCGACTGGACCTCAAGGTAATAATCGTCCCCGAAAATGTTCTTGTGCCAGAGAATCGCTTCCCGAGCCTTCTCTTCGTCCCCGTTTATCAGGTTTCTGGGGATCTCTCCCGCTATACAGGCGGACATGCAGATCAGATTGTCGTGCCACTTCTCTATCACTTCATGGCTGACCCTGGGTTTGTTATAGTATTTCCCTTCGATATGCCCAGTGGACACTATCTTCATGAGATTCTTGTAGCCTTCGTAGTTCTTCGCCAGCAGGATCAGATGGTAGTAGCCCTTGTGGGCATTATCTTTTATCTTATGGTCATAGTGTTGCGTCACGTATACCTCGCATCCAAGGATGGGCTTGACGTTAGGGTGTTTGGCCGCGAATTTCATGAACTCCTTGATTCCGTACATGTTGCCGTGGTCCGTAATCGCGAGCGCCGGCATCCCAAGTTCTTCCGCCCTATCAAAGAGTTTCGGAATGGCGGAAAATCCGTCGAGGATGGAGTACTGTGTGTGGACGTGAAGATGTACGAATGACATATATGTAAATCAATGAGTTATAAGGTTTTGCCAGATTTTTCTCTTTTCTGCGTCACATATTTCTTTCACACAGATGGTGACACAGCGGAATGGCAAAGTTACTCAAAAAAGAAGCGTCTGAAAAATTTTTCAGACGCTTCTTAAGAATATTGTTTTCCCAAACTTGATTAAGAAATTTTCAAAAAATAGCCTAGAGAAAAATTGCTTTTAAAGTCGCTTGGCGAAAAATGTGAAATAAAAAGTGCAGATGCAAGGCTCGCAATGAAGGTGAAACCGCAGCAACCTTATGGTTATGAGGATTTCATCTAGGAGCACAACGCAGCAGATGCCTTTTTATTTTGCATTTTTCTTTTTCTCGACGGCATTGACCACATCATACATCACCGGCGTACCGATGAAGATTGAAGCGTATGTACCGATGATGATACCAAGGATGAGCGCAACCGCGAGACCCCTGATGACCTCACCGCCGAAGATTGCGATTGCAAGCATTGTGACGAGAGTCGTGAGGGAGGTGTTCATGGTACGTGAGAGCGTGCTGTTGAGGGCGTTGTTCACATTGTCCTTGAGGAGTGACTTAGGATGCTCCGTCCTGTACTCACGGATTCGGTCGAAGATGACCACGTTATCGTTGATTGCATATCCGATGATGGTCAGGATTGCCGCGATGAATGTCTGGTCAACGTCCAAGGTGAACGGAAGGATGCCGCTGAAGAGCGAGAAGAATCCGATCACGATTATGGCCGTGTGTGCGAGTGAAGTTACGCCTCCGAGTCCCCATGTCCAGTTCTTGAACCTTATCGCGATGTAGGCGAAGATTACAAAGAGGGCGATGATGACAGCGATGATTGCGTCGCGCTTCATGTCGTTCGCAATCGTCGGACCCACCTTGTCTGAGGATATAATACCATTAGGATTGTCCACGGTCGAGCGGAACTCATCGAAAGTCATGTCTTTAGCGAACATGCCATTCAATGCATCGTAGAGTTTCGTTTCTACCTCCGCATCAGCTTCGCTTGAATCATCGTTGATTTTGTAAGCCGTGGTAATCTTCATCTGGCTGTCGCCTCCGAACTGCTTTACCTCTACAGCCTCGTTGAATTCTGCGAGGGTTGCTTCACGAACCGCCTCCGCAGTTACAGGTTTGTCAAACCTCACGACGTATGTACGGCCTCCAGTGAAATCGACGCCATAGGTGAATCCCTTGATGCAGATGGAGAGGATTGAGATTAGGATGAGGACGCCTGAGAAAGCGTAGGCGAACTTTCTCTTCCCGAGGAAATCGATATGAGTGTTCTGGAGGAAGTTCCTCGTGAGCTTATTGTCGAAACTTACCTTCTTGCCCCTTGCGAGTCTGTCGTCAATCACGATGCGGGTGATGAAGATAGAAGTCAGGACAGATGTTATAATACCGATGATGAGGGTGGTTGCGAAGCCCTTTACTGGGCCTGAACCGAAGATTAGGAGGACAACTCCGGTGAGTGCGGTGGTTACCTGTCCATCGATAATTGCGGAATATGCGTTCTTGTAACCGTCAGCAACGGCCTTTCCGAGACCCTTGCCTGCGCGAAGTTCCTCCTTAATGCGCTCATAGATGATGACGTTTGCATCGACCGCCATACCGAGCGTGAGGACGAGACCCGCGATGCCTGGCAGTGTGAGAACAGCTCCGAATGAAACGAGGGTTCCGAAGAGCAGAAGCACATTGCACAGAAGGGCGAAGTCTGCGATGAGACCCGCTCCCTGATAGAAGAATACCATGTAGAGGAGCACGAGGAGAAAAGCAATCACGAAGGAGATGAGACCCGCGTTGATTGACTCGCTTCCGAGAGAAGGCCCGACAACCTGTTCCTGAATGATGGCCGCAGGTGCAGGAAGCTTACCTGACTTGAGGACGTTAGCAAGGTCCTCGGCCTCTTCAAGCGTGAAGTTTCCGGTAATCTGAGATGAACCTCCAGAAATCTCGCTCTGTATAGTCGGGTACGAATAAACCATTCCATCAAGAACGATTGCAACCTGACGCCCGATGTTGTCTTTCGTGAGACGTGCCCACGTCTGCGCACCTTCAGCGTTCATTGACATTGAAACTTCCGGACGTGCGCCACCCTCGCCGTACTGTACTCGTGCCTCTGTGACAGCGTCTCCGTCAAGCGGAGCCTTGCCGTCGCGGGAGGTGTTCCTGATAGCGACAAGTTCAAAGTAATTGCCGCCTGGGATCTGGTCCGAAGGTTTCACTGTCCACATCGGCATGAATTCATGCGGGAAGCATTCCTTTATCTGCGGCATTGCGAGATACTTATTTACAAGAGCAGTGTCTGCATAATTTGCAAAACCGATGCAAGCATTGGTGTTGTATCCCGACGGACGGAGAACCGCGAAGAGAGGGTTCTGCTTCTTATAGTTCTCAAGCTCCTCATTCTCGTTAGCCGCGGCATTGACTTCCTGTGAGAGGATGTCGCTGCTGTCCGCTGGCTGGGTCTCCGTCACGACAGCCGCAGGCTCTGTTGTTGAAGGAAGAATCTCAGCGAGCTTGGCATTGGCCTCCGTGAGGAACGGCTCAATCTCGGAGAACTGGAAGGTCGTCCAGAACTCGAGTGAGGCGGTTCCCTGAAGGAGTTTCCTTACGCGCTCCGGCTCCTTCACGCCAGGGAGTTCAACGAGGATCCGGCCGCTGTTTCCGAGCTTCTGGATGTTGGGCTGGGTCACGCCAAAGCGGTCGATACGGTTTCTCAACACATTGAAGGAGTTTGAGATAGCACTTTCAGACTCCTTCTCGATGACTTCTAGAACCTGGGCATCGCTTGATTGGCTAGTAACCTTGTCCTTGAGGTCGAAGGTTGCGAAAATGTCAGAAAGCGGACGACCGCCGGCAGTCTCCTGCCAAGCCTTTCCGAAAAGGGTGATGAAATTGTCCCGTGAATTGACGCTGCGGACTTTCGCGCTGTCAATGGCTGCGAGGAACTGGGGATCCCGGCTGTTTCCGGAGAGAGCCTTCACGAGATCCTCAAGTTGCACCTGAAGCATTACGTTCATGCCGCCTTTGAGGTCCAGACCTAGGTTGATGTCTTTGACCTTCACGTCCTTGTATGTGTAGCCGAAGTAGACTTTTTCGGCAGACACAGAATCGAGGAACCTTCTGTTGTTGACCTTTGAAATCGAGTCAAGGACGTATGCCTTGTCCTCGTCCGACACCGTTTTGAATTCCGCCGATGCTCTGAAAGCCTCCACGGCCTTCTCCGCATACTTGTCAGCCTTGTGTTCCTGTACTCTTGTGACTACAGAGAACGAAAGCTGCCAGAGACATGCTACCGCAAGGAGGATTGCAACGAATCTGATGGCACCTTTACTTTGCATAATTGTTATAGTTTTAATTAATATTTATTGTCATTTTTCATCCTCAAGCGCAATCTGTCCGAACCCCGCGATGCGTGGCACGAATTTACGTATCGGCAAATAGGGCACAAATTTACGATTTTTTTCTTATAAACGCATTTTTTCTTAGAATCTGTTTAAATTTGTGGTCCTTTTGTGGGCAGTGAGTGATGAATAAAGGGAAGATAAGGGCTTTGATAATTTTCTTGTCGGCGGTTTCGTCCGGCGTTGCAACGGCACAGTCCCAGTTTGTGGACCATGCTGATTCGTTGTTGTTCATGGTCGTGGACACTGTTTCGGCTTCAGTAATCGGAGACACGATTTCTGCCATGCCCGTTCCGTCCGAACTTTCCTCGAAGGACACCGTGGCCGTCCCCATTCCCGATGCCCCCATGAAGATTGCCGTTCCTGTCCTTGATGAGGTTCGCCGGCTGACCGACACGGAGAAACTCGCGCTCGCGGACTCGCTCCACGGTGCCTATCAGTTCCGCCGTGCAATTCAGGTCTGTGACGAGATTCTGTCCGAGTCTTCCGACAGTCTTGTGAAGACCTATGCCGCCGAACTTCTCTCAAATGCGGAGGCCGGTTTCGATATGTCTGAGACCGTTGCGCTGCCGACTGTGATAGCCCGCCAGAAGTTCACTGTCAGTGACTTTTTCCTCTACTACCCGTTCCCGGATCTTTCATGGCACAACACCCGCGGTTGCGAAGGTTTGCGCGACAGTCTGCAGTCGGTCATGGCACCGGGACTTCTCGGAATCCTTCCGGATATCACATATTTTCAGGAAGATGATGACGTCATATATTTTTCGTCCCCCGACACTCTCGGGCACATGAAGATATATTTTTCCGCAAAGGACACTCTCTGGAGCCGTCCGTCTCAAGTCTTCGCGCCGAAGGATTCTCTGCTCGTGACGACGGACAGCCTGACGGCGGATTTGACGCAGTCCGTTCAAATGTCAGCGGATTCCACTGGAGCTGCCTTTGTGCTCAGGGACTCGACGGCGACTTTTCCCGCGTCCGACGAGATATTCCCGGTTCTTTCCGCCGACCGCCGCTCGCTCTATTTTTCCGCAAGACGGAGGGACAGCGCTGGGGGATATGATCTCTACGAATCCGTGTGGTCCGAGGCCGACAGTTGCTGGACTGAACCGGTGAATCTCGGATTTCCGTATTCTTCGGTGGACAATGACTACCTATATATGAACACGGACGATGGACGTTATACCGTATTCGCTTCGGACCGCGGGTGTACTAAAGACAGTGTGTGTGTTTATGTGCTTGAATATGAATTTGTTCCGCAGCGACAGAAGATTACGGATTCGGAGAGGCTGCGCCTGATTATGGAACTTGCCCCTTCGGACGGAACGGATGTCGTTGATGCCGGTTCGGCAGTCGGAGGCGGCATTCCGGAAAACGCGGACACGAAGCGTTATATGGAGAAGATGGAGGATGTCCGCAAGTTCCGCGATCTGCTTGACGATACCAACAGAAAATTAGATGAAATGAGGGAGGAATTTGCCCTTAGCGACGATGTGGAACGCAGGCAGGAGCTCACTTCTATGATTCTTGAGACCGAGGCGGAGATTCCTCAGATTCAGTCATCTCTCGACACAGTCGCTGCAGAAGTCCAGAAAATCGAGATGGAATTCCTCTTCAGCGGCGTGGTCATCGACTACGACAAGCTTTCTTCCGAAGCTTCCCGCAACATCGTCGGCGCCGACACAGGCTACCTCTTCAGGGAACGGCAGATGGGCGCCGCGCTGAACTTCCGTTCCGGTCAGTCTCCTGTCGAGCAGATTCCGCAATAGTAAAAATTAGTCAAATTCTGTGATATATCGGTACACAGTTCTCCGACATCGTGCGCGGTTGGGCTTTTGACGGTAATTATTTCTATCTTTGAGAGATTTTAAAGCCGGCTTGAGGTCAAGGCCGCTTCGCGAATATGATAACACTACAGACTTATGCTTGTTTTAAGGAATATTGCGGCGTCAATTTCACTGATGCTGATTTTATCTTTCGCCACTTTTGCGCAGGACGCGGATGGTTCACTGGCGGAACTTCGGAAAGTGAGGGAATCTTTTGTGGCGGCGATGCTCGACTCTTGTTCGCCATCGGACGAGGTGACGGAAAACTTCATGACATATTCGGAACACGGGAGGGCGGCGATTGACGTGCTCCTGATGCAGCTCTATCTCGCGGTGCAGCTGCCTGAGTCCGAGGTGGAACGGGTCATAGGACTCTTCGATTCCGAAAGGCGGCAGTGGAGGGACATCGACTACACGGATATGTCTCGTGGCGGCTGGGACATGACCCTGCACGTTACCCGTATATATGCCCTTGCCAAGACCTACGAATGGCCGCAGTCGCCGTTTTACAAGTCTCCTGAACTGGGGGCGGTGCTCCATAAGGCGGCCGGGTGGTGGTTCGACAATATGCCAGTGAACCCGAACTGGTGGCACAATGACATCGGGGTTCCAAAGAAGCTTGCAGCCGCGATGGTGCTTCTGCGGGACGAACTTTCCGAAGACGAGATTCAGGGAACGCTACGTGTGCTTGAACGGTCGCGTTTCGGGCGCACTGGGCAGAACAAGGCGTGGCTTGCCGGGAACCAGATGATGAAGGCGCTGCTCATCGAAGACCCGGAACTCGCGAGGGAGGCGTGCAGACAGATTGGTGAGGAGATATACGTGACGGACAGCGAGGGCATACAGCGGGACTGGTCTTTTCACCAGCACGGACCTCAGATGCAGTTCGGTAACTATGGGCTGGCTTTCGCCGACGGAGTTTCGTTCTGGGCACGTGTACTTGAGGGGACAGAATATGCCTTCTCTGAAGAGCAGATTGAAATTATTGAAAACTATATACTTGAAGGTCTTTGCTGGCCGATATGGAAGGGCGTGATGGATCCGAGCGCCTGCGGCCGGCAGCTTCACATCAACGGAGGGCGCGGCAAGGCTTATTCCTGTGCCGTGGCCCTGTCTAATATGGCAGCCATGAAGCGTCCTCGCAGCGAGGTCTTCCGACACATTGCCCTTCAGAATCTCCAGCCGGAACTTTATGAAAACGAACTGGTTGGGGCGCGGTACTATCCGCGTTCGGATTATGGCGTCTATCGGGCAAGGGATTGGTACGCTTCCGTGAGGATGCAGTCCGAACGGACGATAGGCTACGAGTTTACCAACGCCGAGAACCAGCTGGCGCAGTTTTCCGCCGACGGCGCGGTGATTCTGATGCAGTCCGGACGGGAATATGAGAACATCTTCCCCTATTGGGACTGGAGGATGCTGCCGGGAGTCACGGCCTACTATGACGGCACGCCTCTGCGCACCGACGACAGCCGCGAGGACAAGCAGAACAACACCGGACACGTGGGGGGTCTGGCTCGGGACAATGTCATGGTCACGACGATGGAACTGAACCGCCACGGGCTCCATGCTTTCAAGTCGAACTTCTTCCTCGACGGCATTGTTGTGTCTCTCGGTTCCGACATACGTTCTTCGCGTGCGGAGATAAGCCGCGTGACCACGACTCTTGAGCAGAACCGCCTCTCTGGTAAGGCAGAATCCGGTTCTGTTCGTTCAAGGGCGCACGGCCGCACGGACTGGGCATGGCATGACGGCAGGGGATATGTTGTCCTTGACGGCTCTGAAATCCGGACTGAAACTCCGCTCCAAAAAGGAAGCTGGGCGAAAATGGCGCCGATGTACACGCAGGTTGACAGCGGACGCGTCTTCAAATGCTGGTTTGAGCATCCGGCGGACGGTGTTGCCTCATACGCCTACGCCGTGCTTCCATGCCATGACGTTGCCGGAACAAAGGCTTTCGCGAAGGCATACGCATCCGGGAAGGACACTATTGGAAAAGCCCACGCCGAACGCAGTAAGAAGACCTCCGGAGTGCAGTTCAAGACAGCTGTTCCCACAGTTCTCCGCAACGATGACAGTTGCCAGGCTGTGTCCTATATTGGAAATGTCTATGTCATTGTGCACAAGGCTGGTGCATATTCATTCTCAAACGGAGAGTTCAATTTCTCGACTCCCGGAATCTATTTTTGTTCCGATGACGGGATTCACTCCGAGCCACTGCCTCCGGCCGTCGGGGAGGACTGACTGTCCTCGTTCTCTACCTTGTGCAGCGCCACGAACTCTTTCGGGAGTATGCCGAACTGCTTGAAAAAGCACGAAGTGAAATAGGACGGGGTGTTGAATCCGCACATGTAGCAGACCTCGTTCACCCTGTAGTTGTCCGACAGCAGCAGTCCGGCGGCCTTCTTCAGCCGGAACAGCTTTATGTACTCGTTCGGAGCCATTCCGGTCAGCGATTTCATCTTTCTCTGGAGGTTGCTGCGGCTGACGAACATCCCGTCCGCAAGCTGCTGTACCGAAAAGTCTATGGATGAGAGGTTTGCACCGATGATTGAGTCCACCTTGGAGAGCCATTCGATGTCGAGAGTACCGTATTTCGAGAAATTGAGGCTTTCGTCCGGTGATGACGCGAACTTCTCCATGAGCACTTTCCTATTGTTTATTATACTGTCAATCACCGCCTTGAAGTGATTTGGCGAGAACGGCTTCTCTATATATGCGTCCGCTCCGCAGTCAAGTCCGCGGATTTTTGACTCGACGGACGACTCGGCCGAGAGGAGAATGAACGGGATGTGCGAGGTCATCGGATTTTCACGAACTGCCCTGAGGAGCTCGAACCCGTCCATATTCGGCATCGCTATGTCCGAAATAATAACATCCACGTTGTGCCTTTCAATCTTTGCCATGGCTTTTTGCCCGTCAGTCGCCTTCAGTACCCTGTACGAGGACTTTAGCTGCTCCGCGATGAATGAGAGTATGTCAGTGTTGTCCTCCACAATCAGCAGCGTGACCTTCTCTCCAGCAGGTTTCTCAGCCACCTGTCTCTCTGTTGAGGCTTCATCGCCCGCCGGAATTGTCTCCACGGCCTGTTCTCCGGCTTTTTTCCATGGAAGTTCCACGCAGAAACGGCAGCCGTCCGCATAGTCCGTGTCCACATAGACCCGCCCTCCGGACTTCTCTGCAAGAAGGCTCACGAGCGACAGCCCGATTCCGAACCCGGGCTTGCGGTTCTTTCCGGTGCCTCCGTCAACCTGGTAGAAAGTGTCGAAAATCTTCTCGGCCTCCTCCTTCGGTATGGCAGGGCCGTTGTTGCTCACGGAGAGCACAAGTATGTCGTTTCCGTTGCGCATTTCTTCATGAAGTTCAACCTCAATCCGGTTTTTCGTGTACTTCACGGCGTTCTCCACGAGGTTGCTCAGAATTTTTGACACCGCGTCCGGGTCGAACATCCCGACATACCCTCTGCCCTTGTCCGGACTTGTGAAACTGATTTCAATGGCCGGCGTCCTGAACCTGCGCAGCACTTCCTCAACGACAGGTACTATGTTCACAGGAGTGAGGTGCAGGAGATAACCCTCGTTGCTGATTTTCTTGAAGTCGAGCAGCTGGTTGGTGAGTTCCGTGAGCCTTGCGGTGTTGGCCTCTATGATGCTGAGGTTTTCCTCGGTCTCGCTGTCCCATGTGTGATGCTCCAGCACGATTTCGAGCGGAGCCTTGATGAGAGTGACAGGGGTCTTGATTTCATGGGCTATCTGCGTGAAGAACTGGATCTTCGCGTTGTAGGACTCCTGCTCTCCCCGAAGTTTCATTTCCTCAATCCGGCGTCTTTCCTCCTTGTCCCGCAGTCTTATGTACAGGCATATTCCGAGTGCTGCGACCGCTGCTATGAACAGGATATAGAGGCATATTGCCAAAGTGCTTCTGTACCATGGTTCCATTATCGTAAGCGCTATCGAGCAGTCCCTTTCACTAGCATACCCGTCGGAGTTCACCGCGCGCAGCAGGAAAGTGTACTTGCCCGGCTTCATGTCTGCGAACGAAACCGAGGACTGCCCCGTCTTTATCCATTCCGAATCCTTGTCGAAACGGTATTCAAAGACGGTTTTCTCCGGAGACACATAGCTCAGGCAATCGAAGCTGATGGAGAAGTTTCCGACCCCGCTCGGAACCGTGACTGCATTTCCCTGAAACGTCCGGCCGTCAAATTTCACGGATGCCGTGACTCTCGGGGCGACGCAGTTGTCAAGAATTTCCTGCGGAAAGAACGCGTTGAAACCATTCACGCCGCCGAACCAAAACTTGCCGTCATCTGTCTTGAAGCACGACTTGAAATTGAACTGGTTGCTCTGGAGTCCGTCCTCGTGGGTATAGAGCCTATAATCTCCGGTCTTTGGGTCGAGGCGGATAATGCCCGCGTTGGAACTCATCCACAGCCTGCCGGCATTGTCGTCAAGAATCCCGAAAATCACGTTGCTCGGAAACTTGCCGTCCGGAGTGTTGACGCGCGGCACGCTGAACGTGTCGGTTCCATAGTCGTAGCGGCAGATTCCGTTGCCTTCGGAACAGAACCAGAGTTGTCCCCCTGCGTCGCTGTAGATGTCTATGATCCGGTCGCTGCACACGCTGCCCGCGTCTTTTGGGTCGTGTTTGTAGAGTTTCCACGATCCTGTGTACATGTCGTGACTGTAGAGCCCGTAGCCGTGACAGCTGAACCACATCTTCCCGGTGTAGTCTTCAAAGATGTCGTAAATCATCTGCCCGTCCAATCGCGGAATGGGCGTCATCGTGTCCGTTGCGTAGTCGTAGACGCTGCACCCGCGCTTTGTCCCGACGTAGAGGCGGCTGTGACCGTCCTTGTTGCTGTGGGAAAGCGAGTACACGGCATTTTCGCTGTCGGGAACGTTGCCTCGTGTCATATAATATATCCTGACCCTCCCGCTTCTGAGGTTTATGCGCTTCAGCCCCGAGGAGAACGTCGCCACCCAAAGGTCATCTCCAATCCGTGTCAGGGCGTGGATGTTGTCGTTGCTGTCATGCCATTTAATAGGGATGAACTCCCCGCTGTTCCTGTCGAGAAGGCTGAGTCCGCCGTTTTCCGTGCCGACCCACAGCCTGTCTTTCCCGTCGCCGCAAAATTCGCTCACCGCCGTTCCAGAGAAAAGGCTGCCGGGAGACGGACGGTAGAGTTCAATCTTCGCGGCTTTCGGTGATATGTAGAACGCTCCGTTGAAATATGTCCCCACCCACAGGCCTCCCTCGTGGTCTTTCAGACACGAATAGAAACTGTCGTTCGGAAGACCTGCGGAGAGATTCATTCTTCGGAGTCTTCCGTTGTTCCGGTCATATTCAAAAAGTCCGGAATTGGAACATATTATTATGGTAGAGCGGTCATTGTGCCAAATCCACCGGATGAGAGGCACGGCGTCCTTGCCGCCGTGAGGCGAAAGATAGTTGTGGATGCTCCCGTCCTTCGGGTTTATGCTGTACATCCCGTCGTCCCAAGTCCCGGCCCATATCATCCCGTTCTCGTCTTCCCTTATGCAGAGAAAATGTTCCTTTCTTCCGCTGCCTGTGTTCACTTGAGTGAATCTTCCGCTGCTTCGTGAGTATCTCGTGAGCCCGTTCTCCGTGCCTATCCACATGTCTCCACATCTGTCGCACAGTAGCGCTCCGACATTGCTGCTCGGGAGCGAATGCGGGTCTTCAGGGTCGCGAGTGTACACGGCTTTCACCCTGTATGCGGTCGCATCTGACCACGAGCCAGCCTCGATGACGGCAAGGCCATCGTTGGCTCCGACCCATAGTGCACCGTCGCTGTCATAGCACAGGGTGCGGAAGTTCTTTGTGATTCCATGTCCGCCAAGGTCAAGCCCGGTGAGCCTGCCGGTGGCGACATCGAGCAGTTCAAGGGAATAGCGTGATGCAATCCAGAGCTTGTCCCCGTCCGGATGCTCGGCGATGAATTCCACATTCAGTTGTCTCGTGTCTGAAGAGTTTCCGTACACCTTGAACTCCTTCCCGTTGTAGCGGCTCAGCCCGTCCTTGGTTCCGAGCCAGATGTAGCCTTTCCTGTCCTGAATAATGCAGCGGACACTGTTTTCCGAGAGCCCGTCACGGACGTCGTAGACCCTGCACGGAATCACGGACGCCGCAGCCCGCGAACCGGACTGCACCCATGCCGCGGCCGCGCAGGCAATGACCATGAAAAGCCGTTTTGTCGTTCTCATATCGATATGCAAATTCTTTTGCGGTTACTTTATTGTCTGTTTCGGCAAATCTACTTATAAAAAGGATATAAGTCCCCGTCCAATTAGTTGCAGAGGTCAACAGTGCTCAAAAAGTGAAATTCTATGCCTAAATAATGATACTGCAAGACGAGTATATTTGCGACTTTTGTAACCGGTAAAAAGTAAAAAACTGATAACCACCATGCAATACAAAACCAGAATGATTCTTTTTCTCGTGTCGGCTCTGACATTCGTCACTTCTTCCCTGTCGGCACAGAACAGCTCTGTCATCAGCGGCAAGGTCACATCGGAAGGCGGGGAGCCGCTTCCAGGTGTCGTCGTGATGACCGTGGGGGGGGGTAATTCCCTGACATCCATAACTGACGGAGACGGCAACTGGTCAATTCCGGCAGCTCCGTCTTCTGTCAGCGAACTTGAGGTTTCATGCCTCGGATTCAGCACGATACGCGAGGTCGTTGGCGGACGCTCCCTCATCAATTTCGTGATGACCGAGGACACCCAGAAACTTGACGAAGTCGTAGTTGTCGGCTATGGTGTCCAGAAAAAGGGAAACCTCACCGGCTCCGTCACTCAGATTAACTTCAACGACGCCATCGAGAGCCGTCCGGCGATGACTGTGTCTTCCGCTCTCGCGGGACTTTCGGCCGGACTTCAGGTTCAGCAGACTTCCGGACAGCCGGGCAGCGATGGCGCGACGCTCCGCATCAGGGGCAACACAACGCTCAACAACAACAATCCTCTTGTCCTCGTGGACGGGATAGAATGGAGCATGGATGACGTCAATCCGGCGGACATCGAGAGCGTCACCGTGCTGAAGGACGCCTCGTCGACGGCGATTTACGGTACCCGTGCGGCAAACGGAGTCATACTCATCACCACGAAAAAAGGTTCCGGCAAGGCGAGCGTGACCTATTCCGTGCAGGCGGTGATGCAGACTCCGTATAATAAGATAGGTTGGCTCAGCGACTATGCCACCCACATGGAGCTCGTGAACGAGGCCGCGGAGAATGTTGACCAGAACCACATCTTCTCAGACTCCACGATAGCGGCATGGAAAGCCGCGAACGCGAATCCGGACGGCGTCAACGAATACGGCGTGAAGAACAGCATCGCCTATCCGAACACGGACTGGTTCAAGGAACTGTTCTCGACCGGATTTTCCCAGGAGCACAACGTCTCAGTGCAGGGAGCTTCCGAGAAGGTGCGCTACCTCGTGTCGCTCGGCTATCTGGACAACAACGGAGTCATGACTCGCTTCAAGGAGATAGACTCCGGCACCAGCAAGTTCAATTTCAGGACCAACGTCGAGACCAAGATCACGAACTGGCTGACGATGGGCGCCAGGGTCTTCGGGCAGAAGCAGGACTATGGCCTTGCCAATGTCTCCAATGCCTTCTCGTACATCTACCAGACGACTCCGGGAGTTTATCCCGGCGAACCCGACAAGTGGGGAAGGGCGGTGGCCACCGAGGAGTCGACCAACGCTAACAATGTGTTCGCGCAGATGGCCGGGCCTTCCGGTCACAAGACGACCTACCGTGCCAACGCCTCGCTCTATGGAATCCTGAACCTCTACAAAGGTCTCACATTCGAGGCGACAGGCAACTACGCACAGATCTACACAGACCAGAACAGGTACTCAAGGAAGAACGGAATGTGGAATTATATGAACAACACGCGTTTCAGCGAGTCTAATCTCGCCAATGCGAGCAATTCCAATTCCTATAGCATGAACTACCGCATCAACACCGAACTCCTTCTCCGCTACAACAACACGTTCGCGGAAAAGCACGAGGTGGGTGCTCTTGCCGGCTTCACTACAAACTACTACAGGCAGCGTGCATACAGCGTCAGCAAGAAGGGAGCTGCAGACTGGTCAATCATCGAGATGGATAAGTACACTGAATTGGACTCCGCTTCTTCATCGACAGCCGAATGGTCGCTCATGTCATGGTTTGGAAGGCTGAACTATGCCTACGACAGCCGCTATCTCCTTGAGGCCAACTTCCGTGCGGACGGCTCGTCCCGTTTCTCGCCGAAAAGCCGCTGGGGCTTCTTCCCGTCATTCTCCGCAGGCTGGAGAATCAATCGGGAGGAGTTCATGAAGGAAGTCGACTGGCTGAGCAACCTTAAACTCCGTGCTTCATGGGGTATCACCGGTAACAACAATGTCGGCAACTACTCATGGCAGAGCACCTATCAGTCTGTCAGCACCGTTGTTGGCGGCACGGAGACCACCGGTTTCGTGCAGAAGGAGCTCGGGAACGACAAACTTGAGTGGGAGACGACCTACACGACGAACGTCGGGCTCGATTTCGGAATATTTGACAACATTCTCACGGCGGAAATGGACTTCTATGTGAAGGACACCGACGGCATTCTCTACCGCCCGACCGTCTATGAGACGATGGGCAACGTCACGGGGGCATACGCGAATCTCGCTGCCGTGCGCAACACCGGATTCGAGCTCACCCTCGTGCACAACAACACCGTGGGAAAGGACTTCCGCTACGGGGTTAGTCTCAACCTTGGCTATAATAAGGGTGTAGTAACAAAATATCAGGGACAGCTCCAGCAGTATTGGACGGAGCAAAACGGCAAGAAGGTCTATGTGAACAACATTGCCCAAGTGTCTCAGGGAAGCAACACCGCGAAGATAATCGAGGGGCACGTCTATGGAGAACATCTGCTCTATCAAGTCTATAAGGGCAGTGGACGCGGCTACACTGGCGGCACCGTCGATCCGAATGCCGGCCCGAAGGACGGAATGATACGTACCGAGGCCGACATGGCATGGGTCAGGGCCATGATTGAGGCAGGTTATTCGTTCTGCGGCGTGAAGAAGGTTGGCAAGGACCAGCTCTGGTACGGCGACCTCATCTATCAGGACATCAACGGCGATGGAAACTTCGGAGACTCCAACGACATGGTTCTCAACGGCCACAGCAACAATCCTCTCGTAAATGCCGGTCTCAGCCTGAACTTCGCGTGGAAGGGGATTGACTTCTCCGCCGTATTCTCCGGAGCGTTCGGGTTCTGGCTCAACTGGGGCACGCAGTACTACAACACCACCAAGGTCACAAACGGCCACAGTATTGCTCGTCATATCGCCGCCGACCACTATTTCTACGACCCGGACAACCTCACCGACAGCCGTACCAACATCCACGGCAAGAACCCGCGTCTCACGCTCAACGACGATTTCAGCAACGCGCAGACCAGCGACTTCCGTGAATACCGCGGTGACTACGTGAAGCTCAAGAACCTCCAGATAGGCTACACGCTTCCGCAGAACATAAGCCGCAAGATAGCGATGCAGAAATTCCGCGTGTTCGTTTCTGCTGAGAACCTCTTCACGATAACGAAGTATCCGGGTCTCGACCCTGAAATCGGAACAACGATAGGCTATCCTCTGATGAGGAGCGTGAGCCTCGGTGCGCAGATTTCATTCTAAACGTCTGATGTATAAAGAAATATGGATATGAAAAAGATAAATGTATCAATTCTTCTTCTCTCGTCTCTCGTGGCCGCATCATCATGCTCCGGATTTCTCGACACCGTGAGGACGGACGCCGTTTCCACCGCAAACATGTGGACGGACGAGTCCAAGGCCGATGCGGGAATGGCGGGAATATATTATCCTCTCTACAAGACCAATCTCACGAGGACACAGATTCGTATGGAGGACTACGACGGGCTCAACAAGACGGGAATGGAAGGAAACGGGTTCACTTCGGACGAATATTCAACAAACTATCCTCTCCAGTACCTCTACCGCTCGACCAAGCAGGCTATGGACTTTCAGGGAAGGCTCGAATGGCAGATTATCTTCCGTCTCGTGCATGACTGCAACGATGCCGTCGCCAACCTCGGCAAGGCGGGGCTTTCGGAAGAGAAGTATAACCGCTATCTCTGCGAGGCGAGGCTCCTGAGGGCATGGGCATATTCCCGTCTGAACATGATTTACGGCGGTGTTCCGCTTTATTTGGAGCCGGTTACCAACGAAGAATGCAACAGGACTCAGTCCTCATTTGTGAAGGTCTGGCAGGCTGTAATCGATGACTGCACTTTCGCCATCGGCAATGAGTTCTGCCCGGCCAACACGCTCACATCCAACTACGGACGGCCATCAAAGGGGCTTGCCTATTCTCTCCGGGGAATGGCCTATATGTGGCTGGCCGCGATTGTCCCCGACGGCGTAAGCCATCCGTTCAAGTCGGGAATCATCACCGACCCTTCCGACGTGAAACTTTCCGAGACCGAGTACTACACACTCGCGGAGGCGGACTTCGCCAAGGTTGAGGAATGCGGCTACGGACTCTGGCAGGGCAAGTGGGGCGACTTCTTCACGGAAAAGAACGAGAAGTCAAAGGAGATGATTTTCCCGCTCCAGTTCACTTCAGAGCCGGGATTCTGCCACAATTGGCAGCAGGTCATAGGCTGTACGGATCAGTACATCGGCTGGCAGCAGCTCAAGCCATCTGCGGATTTCGTCAACACTTTCCAGAACGCCGACGGAACTCCTTTCAAGTGGTCTGAGGTTCCGGGGCTCGAAGAGTGGGATGCGATTGACGTTGCCGTGCGTGAGGTGTTCTTTATTCGTGACGGGATGAACGATGTGCAGGACAAGATTGATGAATATGACGAACTCATCAATAACGCCACTGACGAGGAAGAGATTGCGAAACTTAATTCCGAAAAACTTGTCTACACTGAGCTGCGCACCCGCAAAGAAGAGTGTATCAAGAGAATCGGTCAGGACAACTGGGACAAGTACTATATCAATGACGGCAATGAGGCGCGCATCCGCAAGGCCTACGACAACCGCGATCCTCGTCTGGAGCAGGCCGTGATAACTCCTTACCAGAAGCTGAACTCCTACTCTCCGTACAGCGAGCCTCAGCGCGTGCTTACGAAAGTGATGAGGTGGCCCGTTTCCGTCCAGGACAACACCGCCGACGACAAGGATCTCTACGTCTGCTACCGCAACACGTTGTTCTATGTCTGGAAGAAGTACAATGTCCTTGACGATTCCCTTCCGGGAGGCACGCAGGGCCGTCAGCGCTGCGGATATGACTGGCCGCTCGTGCGCTTCACCCAGATTCTTCTCCAGAGGGCCGAGGCTCTCGTTCATCTCGGGCGCGAGGGAGATGCAAAGGCGCTCGTTGACCAGATTCGTTCCCGTGCCGGGATGCCGGGCGTGACGGCTTCAGGCAAGGAGGCCATGCTTGAGGCAATCCGCTATGAGACACGCATCGAACTTTGTGAGGAGGGTGTGAACTACTTTGACGAGATCCGCTGGGGTACATACAAGGACTCAAAGTTCCAGGGCAAGGATGTGCACGGCGGCACGAATGTCTGGGGTGACATGTCTTACGAATACAAGTGGTATTACACCGACACTATGTGGCCGTGGTCCATCTCCGACCGCGAGGCTCAGAAGAATCCAAATCTCATACGCCGTGACGGCTGGCTTTATTGAGAAATCTTCAAAAATAAAATTTCTAATTCCATTGTTCTACGATTTATATGATTAAGAGACTTATATCAATTATTCTGTCGGCATTGTTCCTCTCTGGCACGGCGTACGCGGTGCAGTCGTGCAAGGTTGAGGAGCCTGTCGAGGCCCCTGATGGCAACGGGGGTGGGACAGATCCGGAGCCAGATCCAGATCCTGATCCGCAGCCGGAACCCGTGTCGGATTTCGACCCTGTTCCTGAGGGCTTTGTGGAAGAGCCTAACGCCACTGTGGACAATCCTGCCGGCACTGCGGATCTTGCCGGGCTTGAGACCGCAGGGCATCCGCGCGTGCTTATGAACAGGGCGGACTTTGATCGGCTTAAGGAAAAGGCCCTCAACAACCGCTTCCAGAACAAGACACTCTACAAGCTGCACAAACTGCTAATGGACGTCGCGAACGAGTCCGTAGCCGACAACACCGAAATTGTCTATCAGCTTGATGCCGCCGGCAAGCGCATACTCGACAAATCGCAGCTTGCGCTCAAGAGAATAGGCTCCTGCGCATACGCCTACAGGATGACGGGGATGGCGAAGTACCGCGCAAAGGCGGTCTCCGACATGAAGACCGTGCTCGCGTTCAGCGACTGGAACCAGAGCCGTCACTTCCTCGACACCTCTGAAATGGCCTTCGCCGTGGCTCTGGGCTATGACTGGCTCTACTACAGCCTCGACTACGATCTCCGAGTCAAGGCGCGCAAGGCCATGCTCAACTACGACATCGTGAACGCCCGCAGCCATTGGTCCAACACCGAGGCCGGCAACTGGAATCAGGTCTGCTACGGCGGCTCCATAGCCGCTGCCATAGCCATCTACGGAAAGGAAAAATCCGCGAGCGGCGGCCTCATCAATGATTGTATAAAAAACAACGGCGACATGGTGAAGGCAATCTATGACCCGGATGGGGTCTATCCTGAGGGCTACTCCTATTGGGGCTACGGCACCGGCTATCAGGGCGTGATTTTCACTCTGCTTGAGAACGCGTTCGGGCAGCTTTTCGGAATGGATGCGCCTGCCGGGCTCGCAAAGACACCGCAGTGGATGCTTATGATGACAGGTATCGGCAACCGCACCTACTGCTACGGGGACTCTACCGGTTCGTATGGAGTTCCGAAGATGGGAATGTGGTGGTTTGCAAAGCATTACAATAACACCGCCCTTCTCAAGAATGAATTGGCTCTGCTCAATGACGGCGGGTATACGACAACCTGCGATGAGATTCGTCTTCTTCCGATGGCCATCGCCTGCGCGAATGACATCGAAAACCTCGACTCCGTTTCCTCCGGAGGAAACATCAATATGTATTCCGGCGGCGGGGAAGTCCCGGTCGTGCTCATGCGTACGGACTGGACCGACTCCGACACGGATCGTTACCTCGGTCTGAAGGGCGGACAGGCAAACTCCAGCCACGGGCACATGGACGCCGGCTCTTTCGTCTATGACGCGCTCGGGCTCCGCTGGTCGGAAGATGTCCAGAGGGAATCCTACGCGAGAGTCGAGAATGCCCTGAAGGCGGCCGGAGGCAATTTCTGGAGCATGGGGCAGAACTCTCTCCGCTGGCAGGTGTGGCGGCTTAACAACCGTGCCCACAGCACCCTCACCGTCAATAATGCAGACCACATCGTCAGCAAGCCCGCGACCGTCAAGTCAGCCGAGGAAAAAGGTTCCGAGATGGTTGTTGAACTTGACATGACAGGACCGCTGTCGGGGCAGGTGGCTTCGGCGAGCAGGACATTCCGTCTAAAGGACGGGGATCTTTATGTGATTGATGAAATCACGGCCAAGTCCGACCTTGATGCTGCCGTGGAGTGGAGGATGATGACTCCTGCGACTGTCACTGTCGGGAGCGGACATGAAAAACTCACCCAAAAAGGCAAGACTCTCTACCTCAAGGCAACATCCTCCAGCACCTCGTCTCCGGTTACATACACCACCTGGGAGGCAAAGGGCACAAACTCTTGGGACACCGCCTGCACAGGATTCACGGTGGCTGGATTCACCGCCACTGTCCCGAAGGGAACGACCGTCACATTCACGACAATACTGACACCTTCCCTTTAGAGGGAGTGTGTCCTTTACGGATATTAACTAAACTCATTTTAATAACATTCTGTTTATGAAAAGATTTTTTGTCTTAACTATGCTTGCGCTGTTCTTTGGAACATTAGTGCTGACCTCCTGCAAGAAAGAGCAGAAGGAAGACCCTACGGAGGTTGTGGTGGACGTCGCTGACATCACCGCCGCTTCCGCCACCATCAACGTCACTGTCACCGGAGCAGCACCGCAGATGGTGCGCTTTGTCGCTCCTGTGGCCGTGGAGACACTTGACTTCGACATCAAGGATGAGTCGGCTGTCGCAAAATACGCCTCAAAGGGCTCGGCTGTCGGCACCCCGTACTCTTCAAAGGTGACGGAGCTCGCTCCTGCCTCCGAGTACTTCACCGCAGCGGTGGCATTTGACGCCAACTTCTCTGTGGTCAGCGTCTCTTCGAAGACTTTCACCACCCTTGTTCCGGACAATGCCATAGGCGACACGGCCGGAGCCGGCGAAATCACCAATGATCGCTGGTAGTTCAGAAGCTGTTTTAATTTTTCTCACATTTTTTATATGTTCGTTCTTTTGGTGTCTTTTTGGTCATATTTTCCCATTTTGTTTGTCATTTAGCACCGCTAAACTCCTCTCAAAACAGAACCTTTTCGTTAAGTGAGAGCAAAGCAAACTTGTTTGTTTTGCCGAACGCAGAAAAGTGGCGCGAAGCGAAAAATTTGACTCAAAAATACATCTCAAAATAACTGAACAAAAAATTAAAACAACTTCTCAGTTTAACGACAGAAAGTTGTCTTTGCGTTGAAGGCAGGGACGGCTTCTCATTAAAAAGTAAGAATATATGAAAAAGATAATGATTTTCTGCACTGCCGCGCTCGCGCTGGCAGCCTGCACAAATGAACAGCTCGCGGAGACTTCCCTCACATCGACGAAGCCTGCCGTGACACTTGAGGGAGGCTTCGCGTGGGCGGACACCAAGACCGCGTTCACCGATGCCGAGGCTCCGACAAACAAACTCGTGTGGTCAAAGGACGATGCCATAGGAATATTCACTGTCTCTGGTTCCACGAACAACATCAACTACCGCGCGTATCTTCTCAGCACCTCCATCGGCTCTCCGAACGGAGTCTTTATTCCTGTCGAGCCCGAATCGGAGGAGGCTGAAGGTCTCAGACTTCCGGAAAAGGGCACCGAGAATTTTCTCATCTACTACCCATATTCCGAGAAGGCGGATCTCAACGTGGACGATTTCATGATTCATGGGACTATTCCGGAACTTCAGGAGCAGGCAGCGGTGAGCGACAAGGAAATAGGAAAGAATGGATTTGCCTACGGATTCACGCAGGTTGCCGCCGATACGAAGAAAATAGACTTCTCTCTCACTCATGCGATGTCCTACATCCGCTTTGTCGTCGCGTCGACCGACTATGCCGACTATATGCTCAAGTCAGTTCAGCTCTACGACGCTGCCGGTGAGGCTGTCCTCACGGGTGAATATGCCTTTGACGTCGAGAATAAGGCCATTGTCGTTCCGGAAAACGGCAAGACAAGCTCTTCTGCAAAGGTCGCGCTTGCGGACAACGCGCAGTTCAAGGCCATCGGCTCCGACAAGCAGGAACTCTACCTCACGCTCCTTCCGGGTGCTGACCTTACTTCCGCAACTGTCTATGCCATTGTTACTTTTGCCAATGACAAGAAAGAGACTGTCAGCATCCCTGTGGAACTCGCGAAGAAGGGCAAGCTTGAGGCTGGCACGATGACCACAATCGACCTCGGCTCGGTCAATGCCTCAAGCAACGCGTTCACGTGGTATGAGCCTGTGGAGAAGAGAAATCTCGTGAACGGCTGGTGCTACGGCGCGCAGAATACCTATTTCGTGGAGCGCAGCGCGGAAGACAATTGGAATCAGGTGACATTCGACGTGAAGGCACGCGGCGACTTCTCGCAGGTCGCCGAACCTAAGTATGTGGGTATCATTTCATCCGGGGATGTTGGAAACAACGGTCTCATCCGCCTTTCCGATGGCACGATGACATATAATGACAAGCCTACCACTCCGGTGAACGGAGACTATACGGTGACCGTCGAGATGGCTCCGACATCAAAGAATTGCGGAAGTTCTGCCTGGGGAGTGGTGGCAATCTATGATAAGGACTACAATCTTCTCTGGTCATATATGATTAACTCCTACGAGCCGGGTGAGGAACCTAAGGCCAACGCTTATCCGGGCACTGGAAAGTCCGTGATGGACCGTAACCTTGGCGCGAAGAGACCGGCGACAAAGGAAATAATTCCGGCAAAGGGTGACTGGGGAGCATATTTCCAGTGGGGACGTCCTGCTCCACTCATGTGGTCAGTCAGCAAGCAGGAACACTATCAGGGCGCTCTCGTCACGGCTGAGACAGACCTCAAGGCAGCTCTTGCAAAGCCTTTCATCAAGTGGGGCTATGCGAGCGGCGACGGATGGACATCCAACGGCAACTGGTATGTCGGAGAGTTCCTAAATCTCTGGGGCGGCAATGAGACGGAAGACCTCTATGACAAGAATATCGACATGGGCAAGACAGTCTATGACCCGTGTCCTGCAGGTTATCGCGTCGCTTCGGGAGATGTGATTGAATATGCGATCACGTACGGAAAGCGCAATGAGATTGACCACACGGACGTAACTCCGAAGGACGACATCCTCTTTCCGAACATCGCTTCCGTTGTGGAGATTCCTCTTGATGGTGGAACGAGCGATTATTGGATTTATATCGGCGCACACTGGGGCTCAAACGGAACTTGGGGCAACCGCACGGGTTCTAACAACAAACATGGTGCTCTCTATTGGTCAAATTCTCCGGTAGGCAATCAGGCATACGTCCTTCAGCATTGCTACTTCTCCGGAGGTTATGGCGGAGCCGCAGGCGACAAGGACGGCAAGAAGACCTTCTCTGCCAACAGAGCACAGGGTCTCGCAGTTCGCTGTATGGTCGACGCCGAGAACAGATAGGAAATCATTGAAATTTTTCGGGATTTTTCGGAAATTCTCGCGAAATCCCGAAAAATTTGTTAAAGCAATTATTTTGTTATACCTTTGCTGTCCCTTTTGCGGGACAGATTGGTACAACAACTGGTGAGATGGGTGAGTGGCTGAAACCAGCAGTTTGCTAAACTGCCGAACTCGATTAGGGTTCCGGGGGTTCGAATCCCCCTCTCACCGCAGAGGTGAAAAGGTCAGCTAAATTGCTTTTAGTTGGCCTTTATTGTTTTTGTAAGAGATTTTGAATCAACTAAATATAACACTAACGGATTATGAAAAAGAAACTTTTATTGCCAGTTCTTCTGTTGACGGCATTTGCCTGCACCCCAAAGAATGACATCATTGACGACAACATCGGCTTTGCCGAGAAGCAGCTTGCTGGGCTCATCGCCGAATCCGAAGAGGGCGGTGCTGTCAGGTTTCCGTCGACAGTCAAGGACGGGAAGGTGGTCTTCGTTCCGGAAAGGGACTGGGTCAGCGGATTCTTCGCCGGCACGATGTGGTATATGTATGAACTCACCGGAAAGGAGGACTATGCCGTACATGCACAGAAGCAGACGGAGGCTCTCCATGACCTTCAGTACTTTACGGGGCACCACGACTTGGGCTTCATGGTCTATGACAGCTACGGCAACGGGCTCAGGCTCAAGAATATCTCCGGATATGACACCGTACTCGTAAACACCGCGAAGTCTCTTGCAACCCGCTTCCGTCCCAAGGCAGGCATCATACAGTCGTGGGACGTCACCGGTGGCTGGCAGAAGGAGAGGGGATGGATCTGCCCTGTCATCATCGACAACATGATGAACCTTGAACTTCTTTTCCGCGCAAGCGAGATTTCCGGAGACCCGACATTCCGCAACATCGCCATAAGCCACGCCGACAAGACGATGGAGCACCATTTCCGCAGCGACTACAGCTGCTACCACGTGGTTGACTACGATCCGGAGACAGGCGCCGTCCGCAGCCGCGAGACCGCACAGGGTGCTGGAGACGAATCCCGCTGGTCAAGGGGGCAGTCATGGGCGCTCTATGGATACACCGCCACCTACCGCTACACTAAGGATCCCCGCTATCTTGAACAGGCCCGCCACATCGCCGATTTCCTTATCAATGAGAAGAATATGCCTGAGGATTTCATTCCGCTTTGGGACTACGATGCGGTTGAGTATGCGAAGGTGACGCCTGCGTACGAGAAGTATGTGAATCAGCGCGATGCTTCGGCCGGTGCAATCATGGCTTCGGCTCTCTACGAACTTTGGGAGTACACGGAAAATGACAGTTATCTTGCCGCTGCTGACAAGATTGTCACCTCTCTCTCCGCCGCTCCATACCGCGCCGCTCTCGGCACCAACGGCGGATTCCTCCTCCAGCACTCCGTGGGAAGCATCCCTCACGGCAGCAGCATCGATGTCCCTCTCAACTACGCCGACTACTACCTCCTAGAAGCCCTCGTCCGCAAACGCCACATCCAGAACGGCGAGAATCCGGTGGAGTAAGTTTCAGCGAGACTAAACGGATAATAAACCCCGAAAGTTTTTTGTTTGACTTTCGGGGTTTATCATTACACACGGGTTCTTTTATGATGTGCGGTGTCTCCTATTTGCCGAGCGTGAGCCTTACGGAGTGGCTGCCGGGGCCGTATTCCATCGGGGCGCCGCCATCGGGCAGGCAGACGGTGGCGGTGCTGCCTTCAGGGATGCTGAAATGCCATTCCCAGAGGTCGCCGTCATATTTCCACTCGCTGGTGATGAGGCCGGCTGCGGACTCGTAGGAGGCCTTGAGGGAGCCGAGGCGGCGGTCAGGGACGGGCTTCATTATGATGTGCCTGAAGCCTGGGTCGGAAGTGTCGGCTGCGATGCCGGCCGCTGTCTTCCAGAGCCATTCGCAGACGCATCCGTAGGCGTAGTGGTTGAAACTGTTCATGCCCTTCGGACCCATTCCGCTCTCGATGGTGTAGCTGTTCCAGCGCTCCCAGATTGTGGTCGCCCCGTTATCGACTGAATAGAGCCAGCTCGGGTTCTTCCTCTGAAACAGGAGGTTATAGGCTATGTCGGCCATCCCGTTTTCGGAGAGGGTCGGCATCAGGATTGACGTGCCGAGAAAGCCTGTCTGGAGGCACATTCCGTGCTCCTCGAAGTTTTTACGCAGGTGTGCGGTCATGTTATCCTTTGCCTGTCCTTCCACAAGCCCGTTCTTGAGCGCAAACAGCGCGGGAGTCTGCATCGTGTTGAACACGGCGTTCCGGAAGCTGCCGTCGGAGTTGAGGAAGTTCTCCCTGAGGTAGCTCTTTGCGGCGACCGTCATCGACTCATAGATTTTCCAGTCGCGTCCGGTGGCCTTTGCCATGTCGCGCATCATCGCCGCGTCGATTGCCCAGTAACTTGCTCCGAGATAGTCCCAATACTCGTCATAGTCCTTCTTCAGCGTCCTTTTCCCTGAAGCGTCCTTGTCGAACTTTGGAGAGTGACTTTCAAGCGCCTCATAGCTGAGCCAGTCCGCATACTGGTCGTTGCCATTCTCCGCCGCGAGGGCCGCATGGTCATATTTCGTCTCGTTCACGTGAGTGATGAACCTTTCCATCGCCTCCCAGTTCTCGTCAACGATCGAATTGTCTCCGAACTGCTTCCAGACGACCCAAGGAACGATTACTCCTGCGTCAGCCCAGCCGACCCTCATCATCTCATTTGGCGCTGCACCGTATTGTGCGAAAGGAGCGACTCCCGGAAGTCCTCCGAGTTCTGTTTGGGTGTCGCGCAGGTCACGTGTCCATTTGTGGAAGAAGCTGTCTGTGTTCGCGAAGAATGAACCTGTTTCCGCAAAAACCTGCGTGTCGGCGGTCCATCCGAGGCGTTCGTTTCTTTGGGGACAGTCTGTCGGTACGGAAAGATAGTTGGACCGCTGTCCCCAGACCGTGTTGGAAATCAGCCGGTTGATGAGTGCGTTGCCGGTTGTGAGCGTTCCTGTCTCAAGTTCTTTCGTTATGGAACTTACAGGGACGGTCACGATGGAACGAATCTTCACGGGGGCCGTGGCGCTGACTGAGGCGTAACGATAGCCGAAGAAAGTGCTGCAAGGATGGTAGGTGACAAATCCTTTGTCCGCTCCGAAAGTGTAGATGAGTCGAATGCCGATGTTATGCGCGCGCAGATTTGTTCTGTGTATGCTGCCCTCCGGACCGTCCATCCCGCGGCTGAGCGCGCCGTTCCCGTCGTTCAGTATTTCCGCCGGCAGGAAGGTCAGGACAGTGCCCTCGGCAGCGCTGAACTCGAACTCCGGAATGCCGGCCGTGTTCTGCCCGAAATCGAGGACGAGGTTCTCGCCCGCATTGACTTTCATTCCCTCTCCGGGAGCATATTCCCTGGCAATCACCACCTTGCCATATTCATTTTCCTTGACATTCTCGACATTCTTCCAGACGTATGCCGTCTGTGGTTTGAGAGTGAGGTCGCGGCGAAGATAGACTTCCGCTCCGTCAGACGGGAATATGCTTCCCTTGAACTCATCGAACTTTTCGGGAGCACCGAGCTTCTCCGGAGTGAGGTATCCCTGAGGGATGCGTGCGTCATATTCCTCACCATCAAAAATCGAGGCATGGGTCACAGGTCCGGCGATTCCAGCCTTCCAGTCCGTGAGGTTCGTTCCGAAATTCTGAACGCTGCCGTCGGCGAAAGTGAGCTGAAGGACTCCTCTGAATGCCGGTTTGCTGCCAATCATTCCGTCGTGGCCATACGGGGTTATGATTTTGTCCGCCCACCACCCCGGCGTCACCTGCGCGGAGAGCTGATTGACCTGTCCGGAGCCTTTCCTGAATGCGTCCGTGATGTCGTAGGTGAAAGAGAGCCTTGTTTTCTCGTAATGAGTGAATCCCGGTTTGAGGAATTCATTTCCGACCTCGGTTCCGTTGAGGAATATTCTGTAGACGCCAAGACCGGTTGTCATCCAGACGGCCTTTTCCACTTTCTCTGGGTTCGTGACATCGCTGACGAACCAGCTTGCTCCGTCCGCTGCCCTTTCCCTGAGTTCGTTTGCGGTGCCTTCGATGATTCCGCTTATTACACCCTTCACGACTGGGGCATCCACAGCGGCAATCCACTCCGATTCCTTCCAGAGCGAACTGTTAAGCGCTTCCGTGCGTATTCCCGTGTTTTCTCTGCTTTCTGTGCAACTGATTGCAGAAAGCGCAGCAACGATGGCCGCAGTGATTTTTCTGTTCATTTTTTGTTGTTGACGCTTATTTGCGCTCCCCCTGGAACTCGATTCCGTCGGTGGCGCACGATGTTGAACTTCAATGAATTACTTTGCTACGGTAAACTTGCCTGCCAGGCTTGCGTGCGAGTCATGTCCGACGAAAACATCGAAATCGCCAGCTTCCTCGCCCCAAACATTGTCTGCGCGGAAGAACGAACGCGCCTCCGGAGTGATGTCGAAGTCAACTGTCGCCGATTCTCCGGCCTTCAGCGCAATCTTCTTGAAGCCTTTCAGTTCGCGGTCCGGGCGGGTGCGGCTGCCAACGACGTCTCGGATGTAGAGCTGTGCGACTTCTTCGCCGTCACGCGTGCCTATGTTGCTGACCTTCACGCGTACTTTCACCGTTTCTCCGAGCTTTGCTTCCGGGTTGAGAACCTCAAGATCCGAATAGGCGAACTCCGTGTAGCTCAGACCCTCGCCGAAGGCGAAAAGCGGTTCATTAGGGGTGCGCATATAGCGTGAGACGTACTTCGCATCGTTGGTCGGAGTCCTGCGCGGACGTCCGGTGCTCTTGGCGTTGTAATGGATAGGAACCTGGCCGAGGCAGAGCGGAAATGTCATCGTCAGTCGTCCGGAAGGATTGTAGTCTCCGGAAACGATGTCCGCGAGGGCTGTGCCTCCCATGATGCCCGGGTGCCATGTCACGAGCAGTCCGTCTGCGGCTTCCGTCTCCTCGGCGATGGTCATCGGCCGGCCTGTCACGAGCAGAATCACAATAGGCTTGCCGGTGGCCTTGACTGCCTTGAAGAGTTCCTTCTGTGCTGCGGGGATGTCTATGTTCGCCATTGATGCGGCCTCGCCGCTGTAGGCATTCGGAAGTCCGAGGGTCATGAGCACGACGTCGGAACGGCGCGCCGCCACCACGGCCTTTGCGACCCCTCCTTCAATCGGGTCGAAAAAGTCGCAGCCCTTCTCGCAGCTGATGTCATTGTGAGGAAATCTTGCTTTCAGACCTTCAAGGAAGCTGACTGGCTTTTTGTAATCCGCGAACCCGACCCAAGTGCCGGTCATTTCGCTGCGAGAGTCCGCTGCAGGGCCGATGAGGGCAATCTTCTCGCTGCCCTTGAGAGGAAGAATCCCGTTCTCGTTCTTGAGCAGGACCATCGAGCTGCGCGCTACCTTGCGTGCCGTCTCAAGGTACTCCGGAAGCCATGTCTCCTTCTCCCAGCGCCCCTCTCCGCCGTAGCGGAACGGGTCGTCGAAGAGACCGAGCTTGAACTTCACCGTCAGAACCTCCTTGCAGAGCCTGTCAATCTGAGCCTCGCTCACGCGTCCCTCCTTCACAAGCTCTTCCGCGAACTTGTAGTAGTCACCGTCCACCATGTCCATGTTCAGGCCGGCGTTCAGCGCAAGTTCCGCAGCCTCTTTCTTGTCCGCCACCACGCGGTGGTTAATCATTTCATTTATAGAGCAATAATCGGAAACGACGAAGCCCTTGAACCCGAGCTCGCCGCGCAGCAGGTCGGTGAGCAGCCATTTGTTGCCGCTTGCAGGGATGCCGTCGAAGTCGTTGAAAGACGACATCACGCTCAGCGCACCCGCATCGAGAGCCGCCTTGTAGGAAGGCAGGTGACGCTCGCGGAACATCATCTCGGACATATCCACGGTGTTGTAGTCCCTTCCGGCCTCGGCACCGCTGTATGCCGCGAAGTGCTTCACGCATGCGAGGATGGTGTTGCCTGCGGAGAGGTCGTCTCCCTGATAGCCGCGAACCATAGCCGCCGAAAGTTCTCCTGAAAGATAAGGATCTTCACCGGAACCCTCGGAAACACGTCCCCAACGCGGATCAATGGCCACGTCGCACATAGGTGAGAATGTCCACGCAATCCCGAATGCAGCGGCCTCGGCAGCCGAAATCCTTGCAACCTCCTCTGCCATCTCCGGATCCCATGAGCAGGAAATTCCTATGTTCTCTGGGAATGTAGTCCTTGCCCCGTGGATGATGTCGTGCCCGAAGAGAATCGGAATCCCCAAACGCGAGCTGTCAATCGCAAGCTTCTGATATTCAATGAGCGCTTCCGGAGTTCTGACGTTGAGCATGGAACCGCACATTCCTTCCTTGATGACGTCTTTCACGTTGACGGGGCTCCCGTCAGGCCCTGTGACGATGGAATTGTTCGGAACGAACTGGCTCAGCTGCCCTATTTTCTCGGCGAGCGTCATCTTCGCCATAAGTTTCTCCGCCCTCACCTCGTTGACGTCTCTTTTCTCCGTGCACCCGGTCATTATGGTCACGGCCGCGGTCATCAATAAAAGTGTTTTTTTCATTATTGTGATTTTTTGTTATTGTCAGCAGCACTGCAAAGGTAGGGATAATGACGCAATAAAAATGTAATGATATTTTCAAAAACTGGCATAAAAACATTGAAAATTGATTTTAAATTTGTGTCGGTGTGGTATATTCCTTAATTTTGCAGGATTCGGGTTTATCTGAGCATTGCATTCTGTGTGCACCAGTCCCATAGTGAGATAATTATAAAACTGATAATATATGATGAAAAAGATTCTTCTTTCGCTTTCAGCCCTCGTGCTGCTAGCACTGTCTTCATGTTCTGAGAGACAGAATGTTCCGGTTTATATGGACGAAAGCCGCGACCTTGACGAACGTGTCGCTGACGCGCTTTCGCGGATGACAATGGAGGAAAAGGTGGCGATTCTCCACGCCCAGAGCAAGTTTTCGTCAGCTGGTGTGCCTCGCCTCGGAATTCCTGAGCTTTGGTGCACCGATGGTCCTCACGGAATACGCCCTGAAGTGAAATGGGACGAATGGGATCAGGCAGGATGGACGAACGATTCCTGCACCGCCTATCCTGCTCTGACCTGCCTTGCCGCGACTTGGGACAGGGAGGCCGCTGCACTCTACGGAAAGAGCATCGGCGAGGAGGCGCGCTACCGCGAGAAGGACGTGCTGCTCGGCCCAGGCGTGAACATCTACAGGACGCCTTACAACGGACGCAACTTCGAGTATATGGGAGAGGATCCTTTCCTTGCCGGGGAGATGTGCGTTCCTTATATTAAAGAGGTGCAGAAGAACGGGGTGGCCGTCTGCCTCAAGCACTATTGCCTAAACAACCAAGAATGCAACCGTCACATTGCCGATGTGAAGGTTTCCGACAGGGCTCTCTACGAGATTTACCTTCCGGCGTTTAAGGCAGGAGTGGAAAAGGGAGGCGCATGGTCTGTGATGGGCGCATACAATCTCTACAAAGGTCAGCACCTCTGCCACAACAAGTATCTTCTCGATGACGTTCTGAAAGGCGAGTGGAAGTTTGACGGAGCCGTCATCAGCGACTGGGGCGGCGCGTGCAACCCGGACCAGGCAGCGGCATACGGCCTCGATCTTGAATACGGCACTTGGACCGATGGACTTTCTACCAAAGGAAAGAAAAGTTATGACAGTTACATGCTTGCCGATCCTTACCTTGAGCGCCTGCGCGACGGGAGAGCCTCGCTTGCAACCCTCGACGACAAGGCAGGGCGTGTCCTGAAACTCATCTTCCGCACAGCGATGAACACGGACAAGCCGTTCGGCTCGCTCAATTCTCCGGAGCACCACGCCGCTGCGCGTCAGATTGGGGCCGATGGAATCGTTCTCCTTAAGAATGATGCTCCGGCAGGCGGTGTCAAGGTTCTTCCGGTCGAACTCGCCTCTACGAAGAAGATACTTGTGGTGGGTGAGAATGCCCTCAAGATGATGACTGTCGGCGGCGGTTCGTCCTCGCTGAAGGTTCAGCACGAGGTTTCTCCGCTTGAGGGAATACTTACGGCGGTCGGCAACAAGGCTGAGGTCGTTTATGAAAGGGGATATGTGGGAAGCGCGTCCAACGAATATAACGGGGTGACTACCGGACAGGATTTGTCAGAGTCCCGCTCTGAGGAGCAGCTTATTGAGGATGCTGTGAAGGCCGCAGCCGATGCGGACGTCGTTCTCTTCTTCGGTGGTCTCAACAAGGACGGGCATCAGGACTGCGAGGGCACCGACCGCACGCAGTACAATCTTCCATACGGCCAGGATAAGGTCATCGAGGCTCTTGCGGCTGCCAATCCGCGACTTGCAGTATGCCTCGTTGACGGAAACGCTGTTGCAATGCCGTGGCTTGAGGAAGTTCCTGCAATCCTCCAGTGTTGGTTCTGCGGCTCACAGGCGGGAAATTCCATCGCGGACGTTGTCTTCGGTGCCGTGAACCCGAGCGGAAAACTTCCGTTCACCTTCCCTGTCAGAATAGAAGATTCTCCGGCACATGCTCTAGGCGTCTACACCTGCGGTCCGGACGTGAAATATGACGAGGGCATATATGTCGGCTACCGCTGGTACGAGAACCGGGACATCAAGCCGCTCTTTGCCTTTGGCCATGGTCTGAGCTACACCGAATTCGAATACAGTGGGTTCAAGGCAAGTTCTGCTGTTTCTGCAGACGGAACGTTGAGGGCTTCGGTGAAGGTGAAGAATGTCGGTTCCCGCGAGGGCAAGGAGGTCGTCCAGCTTTATGTGGGCGAGCACAACCCTGTTCTTGACCGTCCTGTGAAGGAACTCAAGGCGTTCGACAAGGTGAGCCTCGCTCCGGGCGAAAGCAAGACCGTGTCGTTTGAGATTCCGGCTTCGGACCTTGCCTACTTCAACGAGGACAAACATGAGTGGGTTCTTGATCCGAAGCATGAGTTCACGGTTTATTTTGCTGCGGCATCGGATGATGTGCGGGGGACTGTGGATTTCAGAACAAAATAATGGGGCGGAGCGAAGAAAAGGCGATCTGCTTCGTTGTGCGCCTTGCATCTCATCCTTTTCTTCATCCCCTTTCCTTGAGTTGTTTTGTTTTAGATGATTTTTTGAGGGGAGTGGGAAATGACCTCCTTTGATAAATTATTAAAAATGAAAAACTTGCATAAGACTATAATCGTTGTGGCAGCCCTAACTGCGGGCTGCTGCAGCGCGTCTTTCGCGCAGTCTCCGGAGCATAGGCAGGAAGTGATGGAACTCTTGAGGGAAGACCCTACGAGGAGCGTCAATCTTCACCACAATTACGAGGCTCCATCGAAGATTGTCGACACACCGGCTCCCAAGGGGTACAAACCATTCTATGTCAGCCATTACGGCAGGCACGGCAGCCGCTACCATTACACAGCCGATTATATGGACAGGCCGCTGGCTGTTCTGGACTCTCTTGACGCACACGGACTTCTGACCGAAGAGGGAAGAGCTGTCCTGAATGATCTTAATGCCATTAAACAGGCCCATGACGGGCAGATCGGCTATCTTACCCACAAAGGAGCTGCACAGCATCTAGCGATTGCCGAGCGTCTCTGCCATCGTTGCCCGGAAATCTTTCGGCAGAATGACCGTAAGGAGGTCTATTGTGTCTCGACGGGTGTCCAGCGCTGTATTCAGAGCATGGCGAATTTCTGCGGGCAGGTTGCGCGGGAATATCCGGAACTGCATATAACGATGGATGCGGGAGATCGTTTCACTCGTTATCTCTGCAACACGGAAGGAGTTCCCGCTGTGGGGAAGCGTGAAAAGTTTGTCATGGATTCTGTGCTGATCGCGAATCTCGATCCGTCAAGACTTCTTTCTGCCTTGACTACATCTCCCGAAGCTGCGGTCAAGTTTATGAAGAATGGACCGGAAAAATTCTTTGCGGATGTCGTTTGGGGCGGTGGCATAGGACAGTGCCTTGACATAGAGGATCCTTACGTCTATCGTCATTTCACCCTTGATGAACTTTATGCAATATGGGCGTACAATGACGTCAATTACTACAATGTAATGAACGGGACTGTGGAGAATAGGCGGTCAAAGGACCTCATCGGAGCCCGCATTCTCAGCGACATCATAGAGAAGGCCGATGCCGCTGTTGCAGGGAACGACCACGCTGCCGACCTTCGTTTCGGACATGACACCGGTCTCGCACCCACTTTCAGCACCCTGCGTGTCAAGGGTTTGGAAAAAGAGAGGAAGATGGCCGATGCCATTGATGGTGTGTGGTATGGTTTCCGGGGGATGCCAATGGCCTCCAACCTCCAGATGATTTTCTACCGCAACAAGAAAGGCGACGTCCTCGTGAAGATTCTCCGCAACGAGGTCGAGACCACAATCCCCGCTCTCAAGGCCGTCTCCGGCCCGTACTACCGCTGGGATGACCTCCGCGGGTTTATTGTCGATCAGATAGACGGTCTGGATTTTTGAACGCGTGTGTGCCTAATAACAACCTTATTTGTTGTACTCCTTGGCCGTGAGGAATTCCCAGATGCGGTCCAAGTGAGTGTAACTTCCTGTGCCCGGAGAGCAGGTTCTTTGGAAGCAGTGGTTGCGCAGGGCGAGGGTATGAAGTTCAGACTGAATGCCCATTGCCCTCATTTTCTCCCAGCACTTTACTGAATTCATCGCTGCCCATCCGTCAGCATCGCCATGTATGAAAAGCATCGGAACCGTCTTGAGATCGAAACTGAATTCTGGGACGAGCACTGCGCTGTCATCGTTTCCGCCACCGGTGTTGTTCTGGTCGATGCCGTCGGTGAGGGCGTATGCAGGATATATTCCGATTCCCCACTGCACGCTGCAGGAGAGTCTGTCTATCTCGTCCTTCGGAAGATAGGAGTTGTGAAGAGACGATGTCACACCCATAAGCGTTAGGTGTCCGCCTGCCGAACTTCCCATGATTCCGATTCTGTTCGGGTCGAGACCTCTTGAGGCAGCCTCGCTGCGTACAATCCTGATCGTGCGCTGGAGGTCTTCCCATGCGGTTGTGTGCTTTGATAGACCTTCTGGGCGGGGTGTACGATATTTGAGAGTCACGACTGTCATTCCCTTGCTGTTGAGGTAGCGGCGTGCCGGCACGACCTCGAACCCGTCTGGGTCGTTGCTCATGTATGAACCGCCGGAATAGATGATCTGAATCGCGGTGGTCGTGAGCTTCGTTGGGATATGCCACTCTATATAAGGTGTACACTGCTGCGCCTGCGTGTCCGGCATCATTCCCTCCGGCCAAACATCTTCCCGTATGACTTCCGCCCGGTCTTCATCCGAGGAATATACATCCATAATCGGAACTTCCGCAGGCACCGGCCCCATGAATCCCATCTGTCTCATGAACTCAACGGCACGCTCAAATCCGAACGCACCATGTCCCTTGTCCGGGTAGAGATGGACCTCCGCTGGTATGCCCATTCGGCGTAACTTCCTGTAAACCAGCGTTGAGGCGGTCGGGCTATAGGGGTCAAGTCCTCCATGGTGCAGGCTCATCGGGCAGGTCTTTTCGTCAAACTTAAACACTGAACTGAGTTTTACGTCCGTTCCGTAGCCTTCCCTTGTAGCCGGCGTTCCCGTCTCTCCGTCCGTCGTGGCGTATGCCGGAGCGTTGACGATTGCCCAATTTATGTGGCAGGGAATGCTGTCTATTTCGTCTACTGGCTCATAAGCCTTTGTCTGTGACGATGTTCCGAGCAGAAGCGCAAGGTGTGAACCTGCCGACATGGATATTGTTCCTATTTTCTCCGGATCGAATCCACGCTTTTCCGCATCTTTGCGAACCATACGGACTGCTCTCTGGCCGTCTTCCCATGCCGTCTGATATATAGGAAGACCCTCAGGCCGCGGAGTCCGATAGACAAAATTCACGCATTGGAAGCCGAGTTTTGTCAGTTTCTCCGCCCAATCGGCCACGAGGCCCACATCGCAGCAGTTGTAGTAGCCTCCTCCGGAAATTAGTATCATGCAGGCACCATTGCGCACGTCAGTCTTCGGGGCATCGTACCATTCGATATAGGCTGTGCGGTTTTTGTCTGCCTTGAATCCTTTCTGTCCTGCCTCGTCCGTCATTGCGGCAATCTGATGTTTCTGTCTATCAGGCATTTTCCCCTTCGGCCACACAGCAATCCTTTCTCCGGCAAACGCGATGGAAGAAAGCAGCATTAAAGCGGTGGCTACAGCCGAGGCTATATGAAAATTTTGTCTCATAACAAGTGGTTTTATAATATTTATTTCGGCTTTCTGGATCCGGATGGCAAAGATGGCACATTTTGCCGAAGTCTGCAATACAAAATTGCCGGACTATCAGCATATTTCACTCCGTCAGAACATACTGATGCTGAAGACCGGGCCGATGTAGAACTTCGGCACGTCCGGAACCCCGAGAGCCTTCCCGATGGCAGCGAGACCATTCCAGTCAGGCGCACCATTAAAGTTGACGCTGACACCGAGGGTGCAGGGGATTGTGAGCCAGAGGATGCACTGGATGTCGAGCGCGAGGTCGAATCCGTAGGTCATCAGGCTGCCCGTGCCCTTGCCCAGGTCGAGGGCGGCGTTGCTGAAGAGGGTGCAGTCAAAGTGCGGGGTCAGCAGCAGACGGCGGACGTAGAGGCAGCTCCAGAGGAGGGATCGGTCGCCAACGTAGATGGGGATGGCATAGTCGGCCGTGAACTTGGCGAGGTTATCGGTGCGCTGGACGAGGGCGGAGCGAAGCGATGCCGCCGGGATGCCGCGCGGGAGGATGCCCGTGGCCGAGGTGCTGAAAGGTGCGCTTGTGTAGGTCTTGCCCTTCTCGCGAGTCGGCATCTGACCCTGCCACAGTCCCGTGAGCTTGAGCCCCTGCTCCGGAACGACTCCCGGGAAATATCCGTAGGCGTATCCGTAGGCGGCGGGAGAGTACCAGTGGGTCATGCCGAGCGGGTAGCTCAGCCCAGCCTGGATGCCGCCTCCCCAGCGCGGGAAAACTCCCGAATTGTTCACTGGGAGAATCCCGTAGAGGCTCGCCGAGGCCGTGAGGTTCTGTGCCGGCAAGTTCTTGAATGACTCCATCTTGCGCTCGAAATACCATTGCTGTGTGACTCCGTCTGGAATTATGACTTCTCCGCTGCCGGAGCCCCCTTCGGAGGAACTGATGCCTATGCGTCTGAATATATACGCGTTCGCGTCCCTGAGGTCGTTGCTGATGTAATAGCTCACGCGGGGAGTGAATCCCCTGCTCCAGCCTCCTGAGGAGAACTTGAACGGGATGTATGCGCTGATGCTTCCGGAGATGTTCGGAACCGACGGATGAGCTTCGGAGCGGGTTGTTATGGAATACATCCCCTTACCCATTTCATAGAGATTGACGCTCCCTTGCCGTGCCGCTCTGTCGTTGAAGTCGAGGCTCAGTTCAAAGACGGGATACAGTCCCGTGTATTTGAGGTTGAGGTGGGCGGAGTGCCTCCAGCGTGCCTTGTCGTAAGGGTCCTTGTGCGCCGAATAGCCGATGATGCCGGAGAATGTGCCGAGCTGGTTTTGGAGAACCGCCGTCGCTCCGAGGTTTACATAATCAAAGATGTTGTCGCCCAGGTCATTGGCGTTCATCAGCATAGGGATGTTCGCATAAAAAGGTGCCCATGAGTGCACGCGGAACATCTGTGGAACCTTATAGTATCTCCGTGGTTTGGACAGAGTCATAGTGTCGGCACGTGCGGCCTCTGTCTCAAGCAGTTCCGCATTCCCATAGAGTTTTTTTGCCCGTCTTCGTGCCTGCTCCGAGAGCTTTTCCGCTATAGGCCAGATGTAACGCTCATTCCAGTCCACCTCCTTGTCGAACAATTCGTTGGCAGGGGTTCGGAAAATCATTTTTCCCTTTATTGTTTGCGATGAGAAATAAAGCCACCGTCCGTCCGCATCGAACTGATAGTCAGAGGCTCCGTATCTCGTGGATGTAAGTTGTCGCAGAGTTCCCTCATCCGGATCGAGACTGTAGAGTTCGTTGACTCCGGTCCTGTCCGAAGTGAACAAAACCACATCCTTATCTTTCCCCCTCATCTCGTCGGATGGATTCTGCCCACCCTGGAGATCCTTAATCTGTACGGGCTGCGGCGCAAGAGCCATAACCCAACGATATTCACCTTCAGGCACTTTGTAGTGAAATTCATACGGACTTCCCAATGCGCCGGCAAGGTTGTCGCAGTGTTCTTCGTTGACGTCGAGCCTATATATCCCGGATCCATGTTCCGATATCCCCGAAACATAAATATCCTCTCCAATCCACGCCGTCTCGACAATCTGCAGCGAATCCGGAGCATTGAACGACATTTCCCGTTTCCCGTTTCCCAAGTTTATGAATGTCAGGCCAGAACCACCCTCGGGACGAATTTCGACCACCGCCGCGTGCGCATATTTCTCTGAAGGCGCGGGATTGTACAGCCATCCCTTATGCGTGAGGCTCTTCGGTAACCTTCCTCTTGTACTTATATTCCGGATCAGAGAAGCGGACTTCAGCGTCCAGCGTGCATCGGACACTGATTCGCTCCAATACAACTTGTCCGTCACGGGCGAGTGTATCAGAGCCCCGGCATAACTCCCGAAATGCGTGACGAATTTTTCCGAAAACATATTCTTTGAGGACGGTTCATTTTTCGGGGATATGCCGCCCCTCGGGGATATGCCATCGTCCACCATTTCCTCAAAGCCATCAGCATTTGCCCCATTGTCTTCTAGAGAAATGCGTATCAATTGGTAATTGTCTGTATATCCGTGTTTTACAGCAAAAAGTCCATTCCCGACAGCCATTAGCCCCTCATAGTCCGCAGGCTTTCGTGGAGTCTTCGTTACCTGTTCCATTGGCATATACGGTTTCCGAAGCTCCGCATCCGCCCTCCAGACTGCCCTCACGCTGTCCCGCACGGCGGGGAACGATTTTACGAGGTCTTTCCCCGTCGTCCGTTTCGCAACCACCTCGCGCACGTCGATCCGTAGCGGATGGCGGGAGGCATAGTCAAGATATTCCGCTACATAGTCATCCTTGTCGTACATCCAGCGCAGCCCGCCGTAGGTCAGGTAGCCCAGCGCATACCAATCCGGCGTGTAGTTCCGCTGTGAGCCGAATCGCCACTGATCCCAGTCCCGCAGGTCTCCCTGGTCGAAGCAGACCATGTAATAGTTCAGAAAATCGGCCTTGCGCCCGCGCCCCGAGCGTGTCAGTTCTGTCTCCGCGCATACGGCATCGCCCTCCAGAAATGAATTTTCGGTGTACAATCCTGCCGTAAGTCCGTTCCACATCTCTCCGAAGAACCACCCGAAAGGCCTCTGCGCATGACTCAGTCCGAACTGCATCTGGCTGATGTGCCGGGACTCATGCACCGCAAGTTGTGTCGACCATGGAGTTGCCTCTCCGTTATAGATTTGAGGTATCGTGTAGGCGTCCATTCTCTTCGGTGCCCAAGCTACAGAACCGTTTGAAACAGAATTGTATGCGTGCAGCACAACAGGCATCTTTCCCCGGATGCATTCCCCCGGTAGATAGCCACTCGTCAGCCCCACAGGCTTTCTGAACCGCTCCATCTCCCGCGCATAGACCCGGGCCAGAGAGTCCAGCCCCTGAGGGTAGATGATTCGGTAGTTCTCGCTCTCGATGCTGTACCATTTCCGGCATCCCGGATCGTCCCCTGCCGTGAAAAACTGCGCCCTTGCCCCGAACGGCAGAAGCAGCAGGAGCAGCGCGATGACGGTCATTCTTCTGATGTTTTCCATAGTTGTTGACAATACAAATCCAATCCGACAAAGTTATCGTTTTCTTAGGGCAATTCCCAAAATCGGCGTGATTTACGAACAAAAAATTCAAACAGCTTCTAAAGCAAAAGGAGAGTGAACAAAAAGTGTTTTGTTCGCCCCCCCCTTTTTTCTTGGATTGTCATCCGTTGTCTTGCTTATTTGCGGGAAATCTTCGCGACCCATCCGCCGCCCTGTGCGAGGTGTATGGTGAGCCTGCGGTCGGCGGGAACGGTAGCGGAGGTGTGCTTGTAGTCGCGGGCTGCCTTGTTCGCGTTGATGCCGTCATGGAAGATGTCGAGGATCCATTCGCCTTCGCCGAGGAAGCTCAGGTCGAGAGTGAGATCGCGTTCATCCCAGTTTGTGAGCGCTCCGATGTACCAGTCTTTGCCGCTGCGGCGGGCGATGGTGATGTACTTGCCGATTTCGCCGTTCACTCCGAGGCTCTCGTCCCAGATTTCAGGGCATTCCGCGATGAAATCCGTGCACTCGGGTTCCCTGATGTAGTTTGAAGGGGAGTCGCAGAGCATGTTAAGCGGAGAATCAAAGACCACATACTCGGCCAGCTGACGGCAGCGCGTGCCTTGGCTCATTCCTTCGTCATTGACCGGACGGTAGTTGCCCCAGCTTGCGTTGCGCATCGCGCCCTGAGTGTAGTCCATAGGCCCGGCTGCCATGCGGATGAATGGAACCGTCACGTCGTAGGTCACCTGATCCACTTCCGGCTTGCTCCATTTCATCTGCTCCAGCCCGTGCACGCCCTCGTAGTTCACAACATTCGGCCACCTGCGGCTCAGCCCTGTCGGCTTGTAGGTGCCGTGGAAGTCTACGAGAAGGCCGTATTTTGCAGCCATCTCGGCCGCCCGCCTATGAAAATCAACCATCAGCTGGTCGTCCCTATCCATGAAGTCAATCTTGAAACCCTTCACGCCCATTTCCGAATAAAGTTTGCAAACCTTCTCCATGTTGCGGTCAAATGCCCAGTAGCCGGCCCAGAGTATGATTCCGACATTGCGCTCCTTTCCGTAATCCACAAGCTCCTGAAGATCAATCTCCGGAATCACCTGAAAGAGATCCGCCTTGAGGTTCACTGCCCAGCCCTCGTCGAGAATCACGTACTCGATGCCGTGGT